>Ga0210385_10000171_pt1 | contig 65416 bp, 60 predicted proteins | sample IncBWH26OmetaG_FD_160107 | JGI IMG/M metagenome (GOLD analysis project Ga0210385, IMG submission 160107) | Forest soil microbial communities from Barre Woods Harvard Forest LTER site, Petersham, Massachusetts, United States - Inc-BW-H-26-O ... | reverse complement strand
CCGCAGCTTCGACTGCGGCTCAAAGATCGGCTTTCTCGCCGCCAACGTCTCCTACGCGCTGGCGCGGCCGGATATCGCGCCGGGCTTCCGCGCCGAGATCAAGAAAATTCTCGGCGAGCTCAACGGCGGCTGACTTTCAACAACGTCATTGCGAGGAGCGTAGCGACGAAGCAATCCAGGCTTGCGTCGCCCGACTGGATTGCTTCGCTTCGCTCGCAATGACGGAAATGCTCAGCGCTGCAAGCGCACGCCGGCGAGCACCGATGTCGCCTGGTAGGACACGCCGGTGAAGTTCGAATTCAGCCAGTTTTGCCGCACTTCGGTTTTGAGCCAAATATCGCGGTTGAGCTTGTAGATCATTCCGACCGAGGCGAAGTAGCGATTGTCGACGCGCCCGTCGCCGACATAGTCGTCCTGGCCGTAGCCGACTTGCAGCGTGCCGACGAGCCAGCGGCGGAAGGCGTGATCGATTTCAAGGGCGACATCGCGGCTGAGCTCGCCGGACACGCCGAACACGGTCGACTCGCTGACCAGCGACGTGGCGGTCAATTTCGCGGAAGTCAGCGCGGTCGCCTGCCAGATCAACGCGCCGTCGGCGATCAGCCCCGAGAGCTTCGGCAAGGTCGGGTCCTGATAGGTGCGGTCGAGATAGCCGACCGCCATGGCGCCGCTCAATGTGCCGAACAGGTCGACGGTGGCGCCGGCTTTCACGCTGGTGCCCATGGAGCTGCGTTGCTGGCCGCCGCTGTCGAACTGCTGGTCGTAGACGCGCGAATCCTCTTGCACTTCCACGAACGGCTTGACGCCGGCATCGAGATCGAAGCCGACCCTGGCGATGCCGGCATATTGGTTGAGATCGCGATCGGCATTGCTCGCGGTCTCGCCGTCGGTCAGCGTGGAATTCTGGTACTGCACGCGGTCGAAGGTGCCCTTGAGCGACACGATCAAGCGGTTGAAATTCTGCACGACGCCGAGCGTGCCGCCGAGCGTGGTGTCGATCGGCAGGCTGGCGAGACCGGCCTGCAGGTTGGGGCTGCCGGGATTGTCGGTCGACACCAGCAAGCGGTTTTCGACAACGATCTGGGTGTCGCGGGTGACGTCGATGCGGCCGTCGATTTTCGAATTCAGGTAGGGGCGATTGAGCGACGGCACGAAGTTGCCATTGGTGTAATCGGTATAGGTGCCGGTGATGCTGGCGGTGAGTGAGTGGCGCGACCAGTCGGATTGCACCAGCAATTCCGGCGCCACGACGAAATACGGCGAACCGCCGCCGTGCGGGATGCCTTGCGGATTGCTGGAATAGGCCGTCGACAACTCGACCGCCGGGAAGAACATGAACGAGCCGCCGCGGATGCCAAGCGGCGAGTACGCGTCGCCGTCGCCGATCGGCAACAGCCGTTGCGCGCGGGTGCCGAGCGGCAAGGTGCTGATCGGCTGCGTCCCGGGCGGCGGCGTCGAGGCCGCGGCATCGGCGTCGAGCGCCGGTGGCACCGGCACGGTGGCGCCGGCCCGATGCGACGCCGCCAACGGATAGACTTCGGGCGGCACGTTGCCGATCGGCACCGGTAGCGCCAGCGGCGGCAAAACGGCGCCGGGCCGGGCCGCGGCCTTGGCCGGATAGACCTGAGGTGGGGGCGGCTGTGCGGCGGCCGGCGCAGCCAAGGGCTGCATGGTCGTGGGCGTGACGGGCGCGCTGAATTGCGTCGTCGACAGCGGATCGAAGGTGGTCTGCGGCACGGTCACGCCCGGCCCAGGCGCAGGCGGCGCTTTGGCCTTCAACGCCTTCTTTTTACTCTGCGGCGTATTGCTGGAATCGAAGCCGGTATCGCCGGCGCCGAAGCCGGCCGGACTGCCGTAAACCGGCGTCGCGCCGATGCGCGACGGCGCCGTGAACTTGCCGGCGGTGAGCGCCTGGTCCTGCGCCACGTCGCCGGAGCGGCGAAACCGCAGCGGCTTCGCCGGATTGCCTAGGAGCGACGGCTGCAGCAGCGCCGCGTTGGGATCGGCAATGGCAGCCGCCAGCATGCCGCTACTCGGCGTCAGCACGCCGGCATTGGGAATTTGCTGCTGCGGCGGCGCCTGCGCCCGGCCCGCCACCGGCGCCAAGGCCGTGGCCGCGACGGCGGCAGCGATCAGGGACCGGCGCAACGCGCTGCCCGCGCCGAAGCGTGCGCCCGCTCGTTCCGTTACCTCGGAAGCTGCCAAACCAACCTACCTCCGGCGCCCGCGCGCCAAACGGCAGCCGCCCGGCCGCCGGATGGCGGCCGAGGGTTAACGGAGTAAAAACGGATATGGTTAACGGGAGGTTGAGCCTCCCCATCCTCCCCTGTAGGGGGAGGACATAGGCGGCCTTCGGCCGCCGTTCTAAAGCACGCCAACGCTTTGCGTCGGCTACGCGCGCAGCGCCGAAGTGGGGTCGTTCGATGCACGGCCCCATCCGGTCCGCTGCGCGGACCAACCTCCCCCTGCAGGGGGAGGTTTAAAGAATCACACCCAGCCCTTGAGCTCGCGCATCGCCAGCTGCCAGATCATCAGCATGCCGGCCTCGCTGTCGTTGAGGCACGGGATGGCGGTGAAATTTTCGCCGCCGTAGCGCTTGAACACATGCGCGTTCTCGATCGCGATCTCTTCGAGCGTCTCGATGCAATCGGCGGAAAAGCCCGGCGTCAGCACGACGAGGTTTTTCACGCCCTTCTTGGCGAGCGCTTTCACCGTCTTGATCGTATAGGGCTCGAGCCAGCGCGCGCGGCCGAAGCGCGACTGGAACGTCATCATCAGCTTGTCTTCATCGAGCCCGAGTTGCGCGCGCAAAAGCTCCGTCGTGCGCACGCATTGCGCTTCGTAGGGATCGCCCTTGAGCACGCAGTCCTTCGGCATGCCGTGATAGGACAACAGGATCACGTCGGGCTTGAACGCCAGCGCCTTGAGCTCGGCCTTGAGCGACGAGGCGAGCACCTCGATGTAATAGGGATCGTCGTAATAGGCCGGCATGATGCGCAGCGCCGGCTGCCGGCGCAATGTCATCAGATAACGGAACACCTCGTCGGCGACCGTCGCGGTGGTCGCCGCCGCGTATTGCGGATAGAGCGGCATCACCAGGACGCGGTCGCAGCCGCGCGCGATCAGCGCCTCGAGCCGCGAGGCGATCGACGGATTGGCGTAGCGCATCGCCCAATCCACGATCACGTGCTTGCCGAGCGGTTCCAGGATGCCGGCGAGTTTTTCGGCTTGCGAGCGGGTGATGGTCTTGAACGGCGATTCGTTCTTGTCGTTGTTCCAGATGCGCTTGTAGTCGCGCGCTTTGCGCCGCGAGCGGATCGGCAGGATGACGCCGTTGAGGATGAGCTTCCAGAACAGCCCGCGCTTCTCGATCACGCGCGGGTCGGTGAGGAATTGTTTGAGATAGCGGCGCACCGCCTTGGCATCGGGCGCGTCGGGCGTGCCGAGATTGACCAGCAGCACGCCGATACCGTGTTCCACCTTTTCAGATGTTGCGGCGCTTTGAAGCGCCGCGGCATTCGCCGCCGGCGCGGAACTTTCGACAACGGAAGGCGTTTCGGCGGGAGCCTCTGCGCGCGCGGCAACAGCCGGTTCCTCGCGCGGCAATTCGGCCGGCGCTGGTTTTGCCGCCGTTTCGCCAATGGTTTCCGGAACTGTCTGCACGTCGCTCATAGTACCAGAATACTCCATCGCGGGCCGGCTGGCGAATTCATCGACGGCCAAATCCCGCACCACAGAGTCTCACTTTGGCCCCATTGCGCTGACGGTAGATGGGGTGCGGTCTTCGGCATTGCCGCCCAACGAGGAATACATCATGGTTCGTAGCGTATCGCTTCTCTTTGCCGTTCTGCTCATGTCCGGCGCCGCATTGGCGCAAACCTATCCGCACGAAGACACGCCCGAAGATCGCGCCTGCCGCGGCGACGCGCGGCGCTTTTGCAAGGACGACATCCCGGACCAGTTCAAAGTCGGCTCGTGCCTGCAAGCGCACAAGGACAAGCTCAATCGCGCCTGCAAGACCGTTCTGGAAGGTCACGGCATGTGATTGATCGCCGCGCGCTTAGTCTCTCGCTAGCGCGAGATCGCCGGCGCCGTTGAGCCGATCGAACATCATTAGATTTTCGAAGGCGCGGGCTTTCGTCCCATCGGGGAACTGCGTGCCGAGGCAATCGGCAAACTTGTTCCACAATTCGTCGCGCGACAGCGGCCGCTGGTGGCTGCCCTTGGCAAATTCGACCGGCCCGCTTTTGTGCGTCGCGCCGTCGATGGTCGTGATCTCGACCTCGTCGGCGGGCGCGAAGTTGGAGCCCGCCTTGGTGGCCGCGGTGCCCTCGAGCGAAACCCGCGGAAAGATCGCCTGCACCTCGGGCCGGCGCACAAAATCGTCGGTCAGTTCGCGCAAACCGACATTGCGGGCGCACAGCGCCGCCGCCATGGCAAACTGCATGGAGAATTTCGCCTCGAGCCCGGTTTGCGGGCGGCTGTTGCGCAGCATCAGCATCTGCGTCTTGCCGGTCGAGACATGAATGCGCGCGACCTTGCCGGGCGTGAGGTCGAAACGCGCCACCAGATCGAGCGCGGCATCGATCGAGCGGTGCGTCGCGTAGCAGATCGGATAGCGCTTGATGCTCAGGCCATGGCCGACGATGTGCCAGTCCTTTTGCGCGGCGTCGAAGGGACGATCGAGCGCGGCCTTGCCGTCGACCGACAGCGCCATCAGCAAGCCCGCCGGATGCTCCAGCGCATCGAGCGACGCCGTCAGCCCGGCTTGCGCCAGGCGCGCGGCAATGAGGCCGGATTGCGCGGCGCGGCCGACCTGGAACGATTTTGTCATGGTGCCGAAATTGGCGACCAGGCCGCCGGCCATCGAGGCGGCGATCGCCATGGCGGTCGCCGCTTGCGTGGCATCGAGACCGCGCAATTTTGCGCAGGCCGCGGCCGCCGCAATCGGCCCAAGCACGCCCGACGGATGCCAGCCCTTGCGATGCAGCGGGATCGGCTGGCGCGCCAAAAGCTCGGCCCACACTTCGTAGCCCGCCACATAGGCCGTCAACATTTCGGCGCCGCTCGATCCGCTCACTTCGCCCTGGGCGAGGATCGCCGGCACCAGCACGGCGCTCGGATGGCCGTCGAGCGACACGTCGTCGTAATCGAGCACGTGCGCGGCAACGCCGTTGACCAGTGCCGCGGTCTCGGGGCTGCGCCGGGCGCCCGAAGGAATGAGCGAAGCGAGCGCCGCGCCGCTGCCATGGCCCAGCTCGCGATCGACCAGCGCGATCTCCGGATCGCGGCTGCCTGCGATCAAAACGCCGAAGCAGTCGGCGATGCCGGTGCGGGCGATGGTACAGCCGTCCGCGGGAATCTGGCGCAAGCTGAGATCGGCGACGAACCGGCCAATGTCCTGGGTGAGAGAGCTCATCTGCATCTCCGATGCGGCGAGCGCGTGCCATCGGGCAAGCCAAGCTTGCCGCCAGAATGCTGGCTTATCGCCACCGTCGTCAAGTTGATGAAGGGCTATATCGTCGCGAGCAGCGGACGCCTGTCTAGGCGGCGGCGAGCTCGATCGCCTTTTGCACGGCTTGCAGCAATTCCTTCGGCCGAAACGGCTTGTAAAGCGCAGCCGTCGCGCCGGCTTCCTCAGCCATGGCCTGGAAGTTCGGCATTTCCGGGCAGGCCCCGCCGAACATGAATCCGGACGCGGTAATGATCGGCATATGCGGATTGATTTTGCGGATCGCCGTTGTGGTTGCCAGGCCGTCCATGCCCGGCATGAACAGATCGACGATGACCACGTCGAACTGTTGCTCCTGGATGGCGCTGATGCCGGATTTTCCGTCGGCGACGGCGACCACGTCGAAGCCATTGACCTCAAGCGCGATCTTTGTCGCGCTGCGCACCGCTGCGTCGTCGTCGATGATAAGGATGCGCACCATCTCAGGCCTCATAACGATTACAGTTGCCGCTAGGCGCAGGCACCCACGCCGATCGCATTTTGAATCGCTTGCACGAGTTCTTTGGGCCGAAACGGCTTCTGCAGGCAGGTGATGCCGGACAGCTCATGGGCGTTGGGCAGGACGTTGAGCACGTTCCGTCCGGATGTGCGGAACATCACGCCCGATATGGCGATAATGGGCAAATTCGGCGAGCGTTCGCGCAACGCCTTGATGAGCTTCACGCCATCCATATCCGGCATGTAGATGTCCACGATGGCCAGATCGAAGGCTGAATGATCCAGCGCGTTCAATCCCAGCCTGCCGCTCTCGAAGGCGACGACGTCGAAGCCATTGGCTCTCAGCGCAACGACCATCGCGGCGCGGACATACTGCTGGTCATCGATGACAAGGACGCGCGTCATGGCCATGGACCCCTCGCGGGCCCATCAGGCCGCCGCAGGCGGTTCAGTTCAACCCATGCTGGTTGTTATCAACCCACACTGGTAAAGGACCGGTTAGTGCCCCGCGGACGCCTCAGCCGGCTTGGGATTTCGGCGCCTCTCGAGCGCGGCGCGGCAACGGGGCAGTGGCATCGAGGGCGCTGCGCAGCATGCGGGCAAGCTCCACGGTACGGTACGGCTTGGCGAGCAGCAGGACGCCCGGATCGAGCCGGCCGTGATGAATAATGGCGTTCTCGGTGTAGCCAGACGTGAACAACACCTTGAGCTGTGTGCGCCGCTTCGCCATTTCCTCCGCAAGCCGCCGGCCGTTCATCGTTCCGGGCATGATCACGTCGGTGAACAGCAAATCGAACGGCGCGCCACCATCGGCAATGGCCAGCGCTTCGGCGGCGTTGGCGGCCGCCAGCGTCGTGTAGCCGAGGTTTTGCAGTTGCGTGATGACAGAACTGCGCACCAATGCGTCATCCTCGACGACGAGGATTGTTTCGGTGCCGCCTTCGATGGCGGACTCCTGCGATGCTTCCACGATTTCGTCGGCCAGCGCGCTTGCCCGCGGCAGATAGAGCTTGAATGTCGTGCCGTGGCCTTCTTCGCTGTAAACCTTGATATGGCCGCCGGACTGCTTGACGAAGCCGTAGACCATGCTCAGCCCGAGCCCGGTGCCTCTGCCGACGTCTTTGGTGGTGAAGAAGGGCTCGAAGATTTTTTGCCGAATGGCTTCCGGAATGCCGCCGCCGGTATCGCTCACCGCCACCATCACGTAGTCGCCGGCCTGGACCTCGGCGTTGGCCCGGGCATAGCCGTGGTCGAGAACGACGTTCTTCGTCTCCAGCGTCAGCTTGCCGCCGTCCGGCATGGCGTCGCGGGCGTTGACCGCAAGATTGAGCAGCGCCGTCGTCAGTTGCGTCGGATCGATCAAAGCCGGCCAGACATTGGTCTCCAAGCGCAGATCGATCTCGACCTGCTCGCCGAGCGTCCGCCGCAACAGCTTTTCCGATTCGATCATCAACGCATTGGCGTCGATTTCTCGCGGCTGCAAGGGTTGCTTGCGGGCAAACGCCAGCAGATGGCCGGTCAATTCCGCGCCCCGGTCGGCCGCTTCGCTGATCAGCTTGGCAATGGCCGCAAGCTGCGGCTTGTCGCTGACCGCATCGGCCAGGATATCGATCGTGCCGGTGATGACCGCGAGCATATTGTTGAAGTCGTGGGCGATGCCGCCGGTCAACTGGCCGACCGATTCCATTTTCTGCGATTGCCGGAGTTGCTCTTCGGCGGCGACCTTGTCGGTGATGTCCCGTATAAATGCATTGATGATGGTGCCATCGCGGCGGCGAAGCGCCGTCAGGGAGACTTCAGTATTGAACGGAGTGCCGTCGCGCCGCAACGACGGCGCCTCGTAGCGCCTGCCGGGATTGCCATCGGCTGCACCGCCGACGAACTGAGCGATCCGCTCCGCATAGGCGGCGCGGTTCGCCTCGGGGATGATCTGGTCGCCGAGCTTGTGGCCGACAATTTCTTCGCGCGACCAGCCGAACATCGCTTCGGCCTTGGGGCTCCAGCCGATCACGGTGCCGCTCTCGTCCAGCTGCACGAAAGCGTCGAGCGCGGTATCGATGATGGCCCGGCCCATCTGCTCGCTTTCGAGCAACGCCGCTTGCGCTTTTTTCCTGGCGCCGATGTCGCGGGCGACCTTGGCGGCGCCGATGATCATGCCGGATTGCGACTTGACCGGCGACACGCTGAGAGACACGTCGATTTGCCGTCCGGCCTTGTCGATCCGAACCGTCTCGTGGTGATCGACTTTCTCGTCGTTTTTTATCTTGGCCAGGATGTCGCGAACCTCACCGCGTAATTCGAGGGGGACGATAATGTCGATTCTCTTTCCGATTGCCTCCGAAGCAGAATAGCCAAAAAGACGCTCGGCCGCCTGATTCCATCCGGTGATGACGCCGTCGAGGCTTTTGGTCACGATCGCGTCGTTTGAAGATTCCACCGCCGCGATGAAAAGCTGCTCGCGCTCGGCATAGTCTCGGATCGCGATTTGGGCATTTCGCCATTCGGTGATGTCTTCGAACGTGGCCACCCAACCGCCTCCGGCCATCGGTCGATCGGCCACGCGGAGGCTTTGCCCATTCGCCGCCTCCACGGTATGCGTGTTCTCCTTCCCGGCACGAACTCTCGCCATAACGTTCGCACAGAATTCTTCCGGTTCGTCGGCAAAATCTCCGGTGGTCCGGCGATGCTTCATGAGATCGACCAGCGAGAGACCCTGCAGGAATTCGGCCGGCAATTCCATCATCGCCCGGTAACGCTCGTTGAACAGGACGATGCGCCCGTTGGCGTCAAACATGCAAAGACCTTGGGACATATTTTGCAGCGCCGCGTCGAGCAAGACTTTTTGCTCGCGCAGCTTTTCTCCCGAAAGTTTCTGCTCGGTCATATCGCGGCCGATGAACAAGTGCTGCTGCGCCGGTTCGGACCACGCCCCCGTCCACGCCAACGTGACGACGCGGCCGTTTTTATGGACGTAGCGGGTCTCGAAGCTGCGGGTCTGCCGGCCGCGGCGAGACAACCGCATCTCGTTGCGCGTCGGCGCGAGGTCGTCGGGATAGATGAATTCGCTGGCGCTGTGGCCGACCATCTCTTCAGGCTCGTAGCCGAGCAGCAGCACGATGCTCTGGCTGACGCGAACGAAGGTGCCATGGCGATCCGTGACCAGAATTAAATCCACGGAAATATCGAAAATCTGGTGACGCTCCTCCACTTCGCGCTCGCGTTCGCGCTGCTCCGTGACCAGCAGGCGGGCAAGCCGGGCATACAACGCACCGGTCTGCAGCAACAGAACAAGCAGGACGAAGGTCGCGGCCATAAGCCCGTAGATCCGGCCGGCATAGAATCCGAGGTCGAAGCGGCCGGCGTTAAGCATGGCGCTCAGTGCAACATCGAAAGTCCATGCGCACATCACCACCATGAGCCACAGATCGAGCACAGTATGCGGCCGTCGCAGCCATAAAACGATCACGGCAACGACACTCAATGCCCACACCGTCGAGACCGTGACATTCATGGCGGGAGCGTAGCTGTTGCCCCGCATGATATCGGGCAAATACGCCTGTCCGGCGGTGGCCAGCGACGCGAGGGCCACGACCGCCGCTATCACGCCGGCGATACCGAGCAACAGGTCGAGCCGCGTGGCGGCGCGCGCGTCGCCTTTGACCAGCGCGTATGTGACGACGGCGATCGGAAAGCCGCCATGCCAAAACATGTAGAGCCACGCCGTGCTCTGCGCGCCTGCGCCGAGCAATCCCGTCGGTGAAAACAGACCGGGAAAGGTAAGCATATGCGCGATGGCCATGAGAGCCGTGAATAAATAGCCGCACGCCAGCACCAGAAGAGCGCGCGAGCGGAGAATGGAAAACTGCACGAATAACAGGATCGCGGTGATCAGGCTGCTGATCGCGAGCGCCGATTGGTAAACCGGAATGAACGCCCACACCTGGGGCAGCGGCAGGCGAGCAAACGGAATTGCCGCGATGAACAACAGCAGCGAAAGCAAAACCGCGGCGACGGCGAGCCGACGGTCTCTGCCCGTCGGCGTCGCGGTCGACAGAAACACCGACGGCTCGAATACCGGCCGCTCGTGGCTTAGGGAGTTTGTCATTGTCCCCCGCGATGGCGGGGCGCTGCGACCCGCGAATCAGTGGGATTCCGCGGTCATGATAACAGCGGCACAGCAACATTCCCTAAAAGTATTGGCGTTTCGCGGGCGCGGCGGCCGCGTTTATCGCAAGCGGCGCCCTATCACTCCGCCGCCTTGAGCAGCGCCGGCGCGCCGGTGCGGAATTGCTCGAGCAGCGCCGCTTCGTCGGCCTTGGCGGCGGTGAGATGCTGCTGCTTGACGTGACCGAAACCGCGGATCTTTTCCGGGATGACCGCGAGCCCGACCGCGATGGGATGATTGTCCGGCGTCAGTTTTGCCAAAACCTCGTCGAGCATCGCTTCGTAGTCGCCGATCAGCTTGCGCTCGGTCCGCCGTTCCAGCGAACGCCCGAACGGGTCGAACGGCGTCCCGCGCAGGCCTTTGAGCTTCGCCAGCAGCTGGAACGCCGGCAAGATCCAGGGGCCGAAGCTCATCTTGCGCGGCAACCCCGTGGTCTTGTCGCGGCGCGCCAACAGCGGCGGCGCCAGGTGAAACTCGAAACGCAGATTGTCGCCGTCGAATTCGGTCTCGACCTGTTTGCGGAACGCGCCGTCGGTGTAGAGCCGCGCCACCTCGTATTCGTCCTTGTAGGCCATCAGCTTGAACAGATAGCGCGCCACCGCATCGGTCAGCTCGCAGTGGCTCGGCGTATGCGCGGCTTCGGCCGCCTTGACCTTGTCGACCAGGGCCCGATAACGCGCCGCATAGGCCGCGTTCTGATATGCGGTCAAAAATTTCACCCGCCGCTCGACCGTCTCCTCGAAGGATTCCGACCGCCGCCGCGCGTCGCTGGCGATGGCGGTCGCGGGCTTCGCCAGCTTCTCGACCGTGGCGCGATCCACCACGGCGCGGCGGCCCCAGTGGAAGGCGGCCCGGTTCATGGCGACCGCTTCGCCGTTGAGCGCGATGGCTTTCTCGATTGCAGCTGCCGACAGCGGGATGGCGCCGAGCTGATAGGCGTAGCCGACCATGAACATATTGGCGCCGATCGACTGACCGAACAACGCGTTGGCGATGCCGCCGGCATTGATGAAATGGGTGTTGTCGGCGCCGGCATCGGCGACGATGGTGCGCTTGAGCCGCTCGCTCGGCAGCGAGAAATCGGCGTTGCGGGTGAATTCGCCCGGCAGGAATTCGGCGGTGTTGACCACCATCTGTGTCGCGCCGTGCTTCACCGCGGCCAAGATCTTGCGCGTGCCGGCGACCACGATGTCGCCGCCGAGCACAAGGTCGCCGCGGCCGGCGGCGACCCGGATGGCATGGATGGCGTCCGGATTTTCGGCAATCCGCATATAGCTGAACACCGCGCCGCCCTTCTGCGCCAGGCCCGCCATGTCGAGCACGCCGACGCCGCGGCCCTCCAGATGCGCCGCCATGCCCAAAATGCCGCCGATGGTGACGACGCCGGTGCCGCCGACGCCGGTGACGATGATGTTGTAGGTCTGATCGATCGCCGGCAGTTTCGGCTCGGGCAGCGCCGGCAGGCCGTGATCGCCGGCAACGCCAGTGCCCTTCTTCAGCTTGGCGCCGTGCACCGTGACGAAGGACGGGCAAAAACCTTTGACGCAGGAAAAGTCCTTGTTGCAGCTCGACTGGTCGATGGTGCGCTTGCGGCCCCACTCGGTCTCCAACGGCTGCACCGACACGCAGTTCGATTGCACGCCGCAATCGCCGCAGCCTTCGCAGACCAGCTCGTTGATGATGACGCGCTTGTCGGGATCGGGAAAAGTGTGGCGCTTCCTGCGGCGGCGTTTTTCGGCGGCGCAGGTCTGGTCGTAGATCAGCACCGTGACGCCGGAAACTTCGGCAAGCTCCTTCTGCACCGCGATCAGGTCGTCGCGGTGATGGATGGTGAGCCCCTTCGGCCATTCGATATCGGACGGATATTTGTCCGGCTCGTCGGTCACCACGACGACCCGCTTGGCGCCTTCGGCTGCGACCTGGCGCGCCACCTGCGGCACGGTGAGCCCGCCGTCATTGGCCTGGCCACCGGTCATCGCCACCGCGTCGTTGAACAGGATCTTGTAGGTGATGTTGGTGTTCGAGGCGATGGCGGCGCGGATCGCCATGTAGCCGGAGTGATTATAGGTGCCGTCGCCGAGATTCTGGAAAACGTGGTTGCGGTTGGAGAACGGCGCCTCGCCGACCCAGTTGGCGCCCTCGCCGCCCATCTGGGTGTAGCCGAGCGTCGAGCGGTCCATCCACTGCGCCATGTAATGGCAGCCGATGCCCGCATAGGCGCGCATGCCTTGCGGCACCACGGTCGAGGAATTGTGCGGGCAGCCGGAGCAGAAATAAGGAATGCGTTGGGCAACGTCCCGGGTCTCGGCCGCGATGCGCTGAAAATCCTTGAGCCGCGCCACGCGGGCAATGATCTCGTCGTTGCGGTGATATTTCAGCAGCCGCTCGCCGATGCAGATCGCCACCTCGTTGGGATCGAGCGCGCCCTTGACCGGGAACAGCCAGTTGCCGGCTTCGTCTTTCTTGCCGATGCAGACCGGCTGGTCCGGCGTGCCGTAAAGCTCCTCGCGCACCTGCACTTCGAGCAGCGAGCGCTTTTCCTCGACGACGATGATGAGATCGAGCCCCTGGGCGAACTCCTTCAATTCGTTCCGGCTGAGCGGCCAGGCGCAGCCGGCCTTGAACAGGCGGATGCCGAGCGCGTTGCACCTGACCTCGTCGATGCCGAGCTCGTCGAACGCCTGGCGGACGTCGAGATAGCTCTTGCCGGTGGTGATGATGCCGATCTTCGGCTCGCGGCCGCCCGAGGTGATGATGCGGTTGAGCTTGTTGGCGCGCACGAAGGCGAGCACGGCGTCGCGTTTGTAATCGTGCAGGCGCGCTTCCTGGGCCAGGATCGGATCGTTGAGGCGGATGTTGAGGCCGCCCGGCGGCATCGGAAAATCCGTCGGCGTGACGATGCCGAAGCGTTCCAGGCCGCCGTCGATCGCCGCCGTGGATTCGATCGTCTCGTGCATGGTCTTGAGCGCGACCCAGGTGCCGGTGAAGCGCGACATCGCCCAGCCATAGAGGCCATAATCGAGCACCTCCTGAACGCCGGCGGGGTTGAGGATCGGGATCATCACATCGATGAAGTGATATTCGGACTGGTGCGCGGTGGTCGAGGATTCGGCGGTGTGGTCGTCGCCCATCAGCGCCAAGACGCCGCCGTGCTTGGCGGAGCCGGCCAGATTGGCGTGACGGAACACGTCGCCGGTGCGGTCGACGCCGGGGCCCTTGCCGTACCACATGCCGAAAACGCCGTCGTACTTGCCCTCGCCGCGCAGTTCCGCCTGCTGCGAGCCCCATATCGCGGTGGCGGCGAGATCCTCATTGATGCCGCCCTGGAAACGGACATCGCTTTTTTCCAGGAACGATTTGGCGCGGAGGAATTGGCTGTCGAGCCCGCCGAGCGGGGAGCCGCGATAACCGGTGACGAAGCCCGCGGTATTGAGCCCGTTACGCCGGTCGAGCTCCTTCTGCATCAGGCAAAGCCGGACCAGAGCCTGGAAGCCGGTCACGAATACGCGGCGCTGGCCGAGGTCGTATTTATCGTCGAGCTTGACGTCGCGCAGCGCCATTCAGAACCACTCCCGACGGCCAGTTTGCCCTCGCGGGGCCGATATTGCCAGAGGGCCGAAAGCTTGAGTGGGATATAGGACAAGTCCATCATAGGGCAATGCTACCGGATTGGACTATCTTGCCATTTTCGCAATATGGCGCGCTAATCCGGAGGACGGGATGCCGATATGCCACTTATCCAAAACGAACGGGTCAAACTGACAGCGACGTGGCTGAATACGCTCGCAGCCGCAACGATTGTGACCGGTGTACTTGCCCCTATCGCCGCATTCGTATTGGCCTGCCAGCCTCCGGAGCAATTTCTGTAAGGACTTTTCTATTTGCGGCCGTAGCTTGGCTATTGTCGGGGATGATCTTACATTGGGTTGCAAGGTATGTGCTTGGGAGCCTCGAAGAATGAGCTTCTTTGAGTTTTATGCGCTGTTCGGCGCTCCGCTTTTGCTCCTATTGGTAGCACTGACAGTCGTCTGGCTGACACGACTACAGGATGCTCCAAAAAACCGGCAGAAGCGGCATCACGGCGCCGCCGAATAGCCGCCTACGCGGCGCGGATACGCGGCCGCAGCTCGCGCAGCATGGACGGGATTTCCTTGACCGGCTTCGGCCGGCTGAACAGATAGCCCTGCACCTGCACGCAGCCCTCGGCGCGCAGGATTTCGAGCTGCTGCTCGGTCTCGACGCCTTCGGCCGTGGTGATCATGCCGAGGCTCGAGCCGAGCCGCGTCACCGCGCGGATGATGGCGACGCAATCGTTTTCCTTGCCAAGCTCGCTGACGAACGAGCGGTCGATCTTGATCTTGTCGAACGGGAAGCTGCGCAGATAGCTCAAGCTGGAATAGCCGGTGCCGAAATCGTCCATGGAAATGCGCACGCCCAAATCGCGGATTTGGTGCAAGGTGTCGAGCACCGCGCGGTCGTCTTGCAGCAACACGGTCTCGGTGATTTCCAGCTCCAGCCGCGACGCCGAGAGGCCCGACTGGCCGAGCGCGGACACCACCGACAGCGCCAGCATCGGATTGCGGAATTGCGCGGCGGAAAGATTGACCGCGACCGACAGCTTGCCCGGCCAGGCGGCTGCGTCCATGCAGGCTTTGCGCAGCACCCACTCGCCGAGCGGCACGATCAGGCCGATTTCCTCGGCGACCGGAATGAAGGCGCCGGGCATGACGACACCGCGTTCCGGATGGTTCCAGCGGATCAGCGCCTCGAAGCCGCAGACCTCGCCGCTGGCGATCTGGATGAGCGGCTGGTAGTACAGCTCGAATTCGTTGGCGATGAGCGCCTTGCGCAGGTCGAGCTCGAGCCGGCGGCGCTCCTGCATCTGCGCGTCCATTTCCGGCTGGAAGAAGTGAAAGGTGCCGCGGCCTTCCGCCTTGGCGCGATAGAGTGCCATGTCGGCGTTGCGCAACAGCTGGTCGGGCTCGTTGCCGTCGGCCGGCGCCATGGCGATGCCGATGCTGGTGCCGATGATCACCTGGTGGCCGTGGACTTCGAACGGCTCCGAGAACGTCTCGATCAGCTCGGCAGCAAGCTCGCTGGCATCGGTCGGCCGGGCGCTGTTTTGCACGATGGCGAATTCGTCGCCGCCGAGACGGGCCACGGTGTCGATGCCGCGCACCACGCGCTGCAGGCGCTCGGTCACCGCGCACAACAGCGCATCGCCGACCGGATGGCCGAGCGAATCGTTGACGCCCTTGAAGCGGTCGAGATCGAGGAACATGACCGCGAGCTTTTCACCGCGGCCCAGCGCCTGCTCCATCTTGTCGCGGAACAGCATGCGGTTCGGCAAATGGGTGAGCGCGTCGTGGCGCGCCATGTGCATGATCTTGGCTTCGGCCTGCCGGCGCTCGGTGACGTCTTCATAGGTCACGACCATGCGGCCGTCCGACGTCGGGCTGTAGAGGCATGACACCACGCGGCCGTCGCTGAACTCGAGCAGATGCGGTCCGACGCCGTTCTCGTTGCAAAGCGGCCCGCGCTCCGCCAACAGCTGATCGATGGTCTTGTCCGGATGATTGTTGCAGGCGACGCTGATCTCCAGCACCTCCTGGAAGCTGATGCCGGGCTTGATCCGCTCGGCCGGCAGCTTGAAGATTTCCAGGTAACGGCGGTTGAAGACTTCGAGCCGGTTCTGCGCGTCGTAGAGGCACAGGCCCTGGGTCATATTCTCCAGCGCCGCGTCGAGCAGCAGGTTGGTCTCGCGCAGCGACGATTCTTGCGCCTTCAGGCGGCTGATGTCGCTGCACAGCACGATGAAGCCTTGGTCGCGAGTCGGGCTGCGGCTGATGCGCAGCCACCGTCCGTCCGGCATCGAGACATCGTTGGTGGCGCTGAGATTGCCGTGGCGCGCCATCAAGACGCGGCCGGCGTCGCCGGTCGCTTGCAGGGCCGGTTGCAATCGGGCGAGCGGCGTGCCGGGCTTGAGCAGGCCGGGCGACACGCCGAGGAAATCCGCGGCCTGGGCATTGGCGAGCACGATGCCGTCGTTGGCATCGACCACCACGACACCTTCCTGGGAGTTTTCCAGCGCGTCGGCGAGGCGCGCCTGCGCGGAGCGGCGCTGCGCGACCTCGCGCTCCATCATCGCCTTGATGTTGTCGCGCATCATGCCCATGGCGGTGAGCAGCGCGCCGAGCTCGTCGCCACTGCCTTTGGGGACCGCGACGTCGAGCTTGCCGGCGGCGATGCGCGCGGCGACGTTGGAGGCGACCGCGACCGGGCCGACGATGCGCCGCGCCAGGGCCCAGGCGACCAGCGCAGAGAGCAAGAGCGCCAGCGCGATGCCGACAATGTTGAGCTGCACGTCGTGGGCGACCGCGGCGTGGGCGCTTTGCCGGTACAGGAAGCCGTCGCCGGCGGTGTAGTTCACCAACAGGTCGATCTGGTCGTCGACCTTGACCGTGTATTGGTCGAGCGTCGCCCAGTTGACGTCGAGCTTGGTGCCGTCGAGGAGCCGCTCGCAGATGCCTTTCCAGGCGTCCACCGCGCGCTTGACGCTCTCGGCGGCGCGGGTGGCGCGCACCGACTGCGAACGTTGCGCGGCGATCGCCAGGTCTTCCGACAGCGAGGTGCCGAGCTTGTCGAATTCGTCATCCAGCGCCGCCCGCATGTCGGAATCGGTGGCGATCCAGCGCCGCGCGAACGCCGCGCGCATGGCGGCGAAATCGGTCGCCGCCGCGCGGGCGTAGTTGATCGACATCAGCGATTCGTCGAACGTCTTGTCGACCAGGAGGCCGGCATTGCGGACGCCCATGGTGGCGTAGGCGCCCAGTGCCGCGGTGATCATGGACATGATGAGGAACGCGACCAGGATGCGGCCGCGGATGGTCACGCAAAGCGCCACGGCTTGCGACACGCTTTGACGCCAAGGCGACACCAAACGGACGATCAGACGAGCGATCCGGCCACGCATCATGGAAAGCTACAGTGCACGATTGCTGACTTTGGGCCCTACAGACCTATACCCGCGCCCGTTAAGGGCGATGGAGCGCCCGGTCCAATCTTCGCGGCTTCCTTAACGGCGTCTTAACTGCCAGCCGTCACGGTAGCGGAAAGCGGCAATATGCGAGCTTTGCGGCGCCGCTGCACGTTGAACCAGGTTGAGAGGCAACTATGAGTTTAGGAAACGCGCTGCGGCACGCGCGCCGGCCGATCTCGGTCACGGTCGCGGCACTGACGCTGACCGCGCTGGGAACGCTGGTGGGAGCGGCACCGCAATATTCGATCTCGCAGAAGGGCCGCGAATTCCATCCCGGCGACGTCACCATCAAGCGCGGCGAATCGATCCAGATCGTCAACGACGACGCCGACCTGCTGCACCACGCCTATGTCGATTCCGAGAAATTCTCATTCGACTCCGGCGACCAGAAGCCCGGCAGCGTCACGCCGATCACCTTCCCGGTGGCCGGCGATTTCGACGTATTGTGCGCCATCCATCCGAAGATGCGGCTCGTGGTGCACGTGCAGTAGGATTGTCGATCAGGTGTCGGCGATCAAAGGATCGCGGTGCCGAACAACTCGGCGTGCCCGACATAGTAGACCGCCAGGAACAGCGCCAGCGCCGCCGCGTAGCTGAACGGCAATATCCAGGAATCGCGCAGGCGAACCTGCTGCCGGCCATCGTCGGCCAGGATGCCGAACAGCGCCACCACGATCAGCGTGTGGCCGATCAGGTCGATCTTGCCGAACTCGAACACCGCGCTGATGAACATCGCCGCCAGCATCGCAGCCCCGACGCGCCGCACCAGCGGCGTCCAGATCAACGCGAACGCCAAGGCGAACTCGACCGCGCCCGCCGCCCGCATGAAGAAGTCGGGCGTAAAACCCATCGACATTTCCGGCTTGGCGATGAACAGCGGATACGACCATTCCGGATAGGCCCATTTTTCGATGGACGCCCACATCAAGGTGATGCCGGCGGCCCAGCGCAACACGTCGATCGGACGGGCGCCGAAGAAATCTTTCTGCAGGCCGGTCAAAGCCAGATAGGCGGCGACGCCGAGGAACACCGGATAATCGGCGAGATGAAACACGCCGTAATTCCAGATGGCGACGGCGTACAGTATGAAAATGCCCACGGCCGATAACGGCATGGTGCGACGCGACACCATGCCGGCGGCGATGCCGAGTTGAATGGCGCCGATCAAAGCCGAGTTGGTCTTGAGCTCGGGCGTGAGCAGCACGCCGCCGAGGCCCCAGATCGCGATGAAAAAGAAAGCGACGCTACAGCGGAAAATGATCTCGAGATTGTTGCGGATGAGCGCCGTCGCGCGGTCGAACGCATGCAGGATAGCGGTGCCGATCGGCGTGCCCTCCAACAGCGAACCCGTCATCAAGGCGAGGATCGACAGACCGGTGAGAAATTCGAAATCGAGACAGAGAACATTCTCGAGGCCGTCCGGTTGGCCGGCCACGTTATAGGCGCAGAACCACTTTACGTGCGCGCTCGCCGTCCCACACAATGCAGAATAGATGGCAAACGACACCGGTATCGCGGTTGCTATTCGCAACCGTCTCGCCACCCGAAACATCAGCACCCTCACCGCCACGAATTCATATGCCAGTTTCGCCGCCGCCCGCAGCACCCTGGCATGGCTAGGCTTTTAACACATTCTTAAGGCGTTTTGAAGCCCCGGTTGCATAAATTAAGTTGTTGTTAACCTTAAGGTTGCGCCGGGTCTCGATGCCTAAAATTGATTCGTTTCGCCTAGCCCACCCGTAGGCATTGGCCGCTAGGGATAGCCGATCCGGACCCTCATGGGTCTACGGGAGAGTGCCGTGATCGGGATTCTGAGCTTGCTGAGCGTCATGTCGGGCACCACGATTGCCTATCTGGCCAAGCGTTTCCCGGCGCACATTGAGCTTCTGGAGACCGGCGCCGGCGCCCTGCTGCTCGGCGGCCTCGCCCTCGCAAGCTGCGGGCTGCCCGTTATTCTCTAAAGAAACCAGCGGTTTATAGGAGCTTCAGCGCGGCAGCGCCGGGAACGATACCGGCTCGGGCGCGCCATTGAGCGTCGCCAGGAAGGCGATGAGGTCGGCCTTCTCGGCCGCGGTCAATCCAAGCCGATGGATTTCCTCGGCCCGGCTCGGCCGCTCGATGCCGCCGCGGTCATAGAGGTCGAGGACGGCGTCCAATGTCGGTACCGAGCCGTCGTGCATATAGGGGCCCCGGCGGACCACATCGCGCAAAGTCGGGGTCTTGAAGGCGTAGCGCAGCGCCACCGAGGTCGGAAACAGCCGGCCGCGGCCCCAGTCGTCGCCGCGGGCGCTGCCGATGTCGTGGAACGAGTCATCGGTGAAGGCCCAGCCGCTGTGACAGGCCGCGCAATTGGCTTTGCCGTTGAACAGGTCGAAACCACGCTTGGCCTGTTCGCTGATCGCGGTCTCGGCGCCGTCGATCCAGCGGTCGAAGGCTGAGTCCTTCGATACGATCGTGCGCTCAAAGGTCGCAAGGGCGAAATCGATCTTCCGTCCCGTGACCTCGCCTTCGCCGAAGGCCATGTCGAACGCGTCGACATAGCCGGGGATCGCCGATAGGCGGTCGATCAGCGCCTTTTCCGACAGGTTCATGTTTCCGGTCGCGGTGATCGGACTCATGGCGACCTCCTCGAGGTCGCGGAAGTGTCCGTCCCAGCCGAGCTTCGGAATCCAGGCGACATTGAGCAGCGTCGGCGTGCGCAACGGCAGCGGCAGTTGCTTTTCGCCGATCGCGCGCGGCTGGCCGTCGGCCCATGACAGACCGGGATTGTGACAGGTGGCGCAGGAGCGGACCTCGGATCCGGACAGAATCGGATCGAAGAACAGCGTGCGGCCAAGCTTGAACTTGGCATCCGAGTAAGGATTGCTCTTCGGGAACGGGATTTCCGCCGGCCGGCGGTATTGCTCCTGCCAGGCGTGCCGGGTTTCCGCGGGCGTGCTGGAGCGCGACACGCTGGCACAAAGCGCCAGAATCAGCGCAGCCATGAGGCCCGCAGCCCTCCAAACTGTCATAAGCGGACGGGTCGCTCCCATAACAGCAGAGTCACTGCCAGCCGTTGAGGATGAGTTAATAATGACCTCAACTTCCGCTTGTTCTGGCGCGGCCAAAAGGGGCTGCGCGGCCGCGGTGCGGGATGCTAGATTGCCCGTCCCACGCGGAGATCCGGCCCATGAACACCCACGTCAAGATCGCGCCCGTCATCCAAGCAGACATCGCGCCGGCGGAATGGCAGGCCCGCGTCGACCTCGCCGCCGCCTATCGGCTGATCGCGCATTACGGCTGGGGCGACGTCATCTACAATCATTCGTCCATGCGCGTGCCGGGCGAGGAGCGCAAATTCCTCATCAAGCAGCACGAGCTGCTCTACACCGAGGTGACGGCGTCGAACCTGGTCAAGGTCTCGATGGACGACGACCTCGACGAATCGTCAGGCGTCAACCGGCCGGGCTTCACCTTGCACGGCGGCGTGCTTTCGGCGCGGCCAGACGTCAATTGCGCCGTGCACGTGCACACCGAGACCGGCATGGCGCTTGCCGGATTGAAGCACGGGCTTCGCATGGTGTCGCAGCCGGCGGTGCGCTTTCACAATCGCATCGGCTATCACGCCTACGAAGGCATCACCGAGGATTTCGGCGAGCGCGCCCGCATCAACAAGGCGCTCGGCAAGAACCGCGCGCTGATCCTGCACAATCACGGCCTGCTCACGGTCGGCAAAACGGTGCGCGAGGCCTTCGTGCTGATGAAGTCGCTGCTCGAGGCGGCCGACATCCAGCTCAAGATGGAAGCGACCGGCGGCGCGCTGATCGAAATCCCGGCGGAGATCTGCGAAAAAACCGCGCACCAATATGAGCACCACGATTCCGGCCGCGGCTCGGCCGACTGGCCGGCGTATCTGCGCATGCTCGACGCGACCGACCGCGGCTACCGCGATTGAGGATCGCAGCGGCCGGTTTGGCACGGCGATTGCATCGCCGGTGCCATGACCGATGACAGGTATTTCGCGCTACTGCTGTGGACGATCTGCGTGCTGACGTTCGCCTGCAGCGTCGTGGCGCTGACCGAGCACCCGGAGTGGTTTGGAGCCTGACAAAGAAACGGCGCCGCCGCGCGGGTTAACGCGCTGACGCCGCCGCTCTGTCGTCGGCAATACGGCGCGCGAACTATTTCGCGTATTTGCCGCCGGTCTGCTTGGTGTGCACGCCTTCGGCGCCGCTCTCCTTGTGCTTAAGACGGGTGATGCGCGCCCAGGTGCGCTTGAGATCGTCGCGCACCGTGATGTGGAGCGTACCGCAGCCCTCGCAGGTGAGCTCGATCTTGTCGCCGTGCATGAACGGATTGAGGCCGCGATGGTTGGTGCCGGTGGCCAGGATGTCGCCCGGCAGCAAGGTGTGGATCGACGTCACCCATTCGATGCAGCGCGGAATCTTGTGCGCCATGTCGTCGGTGTTGAAGTTCTGGTACACCGTGCCGTTGTTGGTGAGCTTGACCTGCACCTTGTGCGGATCCTTGATCTCGTCGGCGGTGACGATATAGGGACCGATCGGCGCAAAGGTGTCGCGCGACTTCATCTGATAGAACACGTTGGTCGGCGGCACCACGCCGCGCGCCGAGCCGTCGATGAAGTTGGTATAGCCGAACACGTATTTCATGGCGTCGGCGGCCTTGACGTGGGAGGCGCGCTTGCCGATGACGATCGCGATCTCGGCCTCGCCCTCGAACACGCTCGCCGCCATGTCGGGCAGCACCATGGTGTCGCCGTCGCCGATGACCGCGCTCGGCGACTTCATGAAGGCGTTGATCGGGGCGGGCTCCGGCAAGGTGCCGTCTTCCATGTAGTTCACCGCCATGCAGATGATGTTCTCGGGCTTCGGCAGCGGCGGGCGCAGCTTGACCTTGGCGAGCGGCTTGCCTTTGCCCTTCTTGGCGGCGGCGGCGAGCTTGCCCTTGTAGCTGCTCCACTTCTCGATCACGCCGCGGATCACGTCCTGCGGGCCGAGCGCCTTGATGCCCTTGGTCACGGCCGAGACGTCGACGATCTTGTCGCCGACCACGACGCCGAGCTTATAATTGTCGAAAAACGCGAGTTTCATGTCTGCTCCTTGGAGTTTCTTGATGGGTCAATGAAAGCGATTATCCCGGGCCGCCGGCCGGCTCGACTGCAATTTATGCGGAAGAAGACGGTGTGAAGCAAGCAACTCACAGGCGACCGGCTTGAGCCACGTCATCCACCATCAGGTCACCGGGCCGTCTGGCTTCGCAGCGCTGCCACGTCCTTGTCGGTGATGCTGGATGCGGCACTGCCGAACCGCGCCGTCACATAGTTGCTCACCGCGGCTATCTCGATGTCGGAGTGGGTGCTGCCGAAGGCCGGCATCGACACGACGCCCGGAGGCGCGTGCCGCACCGTTCCGGAAATCACGATCTGGGCGACATTGGTAGCGGTGCGATCGTTGACTGCGCGGGCGCCGGCCACTGTCGCATAGGGGGTGATCGCGCTGACGCCGGTCCAGTTGTGGCAGCTCACGCAGGATTCTTGGAAGACCTTTTTGCCGAGCGCATCCTGCGTTCCGCCGCCCTGTTTCGGCGAAGCCGGCGCCGGCGGCGCCAGCGTTGCCGGCAGATCGGGCGAGGCGATGGGCGGAACGCTGCGCACATAGCTGACCAGCGCGTGAATGTCGGATGGCGCCATCTGGCTGAAACTTTGGTCGACGGCTTCGCCCATGGAGCCCGCCGCCGTGCCGTGGCCCTGCGCGTGTCCGGTTGCCAGATAGGCGAACACCTCGTCGTCGCTCCAGCCGCCGATGCCAAAGCCTTGGTCGGAGGTGATGTTGAAGGCGTGCCAGCCAGCCGCCATCGCGCCGGCGAACTTTTTGCCGTTGTCGAGCGCGAAGGCGAGATTCCGCGGCGTGTGGCACTCACCGCAATGGGCCAGCGCTTCGGCGATATAGGCGCCTCGGTTCCATTCCGCGCTGCGATCGGTATTGGGCGCAAAGCGGGCATCGGCGTTGAACAGCGTCGACCAGAACATCATCGACCAACGCTGGTTGAACGGAAATGCCAGCGTGTTGTCCGGCGCGGTCGCATGCACGGCCGGCAGGCTGAAAAGATAAGCCTTGATCGCCAGGCCGTCGGCATCGGTCATGTAAGTGTAAGACGTGTACGGCATCGCCGGATAAAGCCGGACGCCATCGCGCCGTTTGCCGCGGCGCAGGGCGTCGAGGAAATCCTGATCGCTGTAACTGCCGATACCGGTGTCCTTGTCGGGCGTGATGTTGGTCGAGTAGAGCGTGCCGAACGGCAGCGGAAACGCCAGGCCGCCGGCATAGTCCGCGCCGCCCGGCGCGGTGTGGCAGACCAGGCAATCGGCGGCGCGGGCGAGATATTCGCCGCGCTTGACCGGATCGGCATTGGCGAGATTTTGGGGAACGCCGGTCGGATCGGCGGCGTGGTAATCCGCCAGCGCCACCGTATGGCCGCCGGCGAACGCCAGCGGTCCCTTGGTAAAAATCTCGACGACGAACACGGCCGCGGCGACCAGGACAACGGCGGCAACGATCACGGTGCGGGCGCGCATGGCACTCACGCCTTGACCGCAAGCGCGCGGCGGTCGATCGGCAGCCGGCGCAGCGCCACACCGGTCGCCGCGTAAATCGCATTGCGCAGCGCCGGCGGGCCAGCCGTCGCGCCGGTCTCGCCGATGCCGCCCGGATCCTCACCGCTCTTGATGACATGCACCTCGATGTTCGGCACCTGGTCGATGCGCAGCATGCGGTAATCGTTGAAATTGGATTGCTGGACGCGGCCCTTGTCGATGGTGACCTCGCCGTAAAGCGCCGCCGTGAGCCCGAAGATCAGGCCGCCTTGCAGCTGCGCCATGATCGTATCGGGATTGACGGCGATGCCGGTGTCGACCGCCGAGGTCACGCGGCGCAGATAGACTTCGCCCTTCTCGTCAACCTCGGCCTCGACGACGGTCGCGATGAAACTGGCGAACGACGGCTGGACACAGACGCCGCGACCGGTGCGCGCCGGCAACGGCTGGCCCCAACCGGATTTCTCGGCGACCAGATCGAGAGCGGCTTTCAGACGCGGATTCTTGTCGAGCATGCCGCGGCGGAAATCGACCGGGTCCTTGCCCGCTTTGCGGGCGAGCTCGTCCATGAAGCACTCGGTGGCAAACACGTTGTTGTTCGGCCCGACGCCGCGCCAAAAGCCGGTGGTCACTGCCGGCGGCTCGGCACGCACGTATTGCACCTGCAGGTTCGGAATATCGTAGGGATTATCAACGGCGCTATCGACGGCGTCGATATCGATGCCGTTCTGGAACCCCGGCGGAAACCAACGCGCCATCACTGACGAACCTGTGACGCGGTACTTCCAGGCGACGATCCTGCCGTTCGCCAGCGCCGCGGATATCGTGTCGCGATAGACCGGACGATAGACGTCGTGCTGCATATCCTCTTCGCGGCTCCAGATGACTTTCACCGGTCCGTCGACCTTTTTGCCGATGCGCACGGCAGCCACAACCATGTCGGCTTCGAGCCGGCGGCCGAAACCGCCGCCGAGCAGATGATTGTGCATGGTCACCTTGTCGGGCGGCAGACCCACCGCTTGTGCCGCGAAGGACTGGCAGCGCGTCATGGCTTGGGTGCCGGTCCATATTTCGCAGGCATCTGCCGTGACATGCACCGTGCAGTTCACCGGCTCCATGGGCGCGTGCGCCAGGAACGGCAGCTCGTATTCGCCGTCGACCCGGTCGCCTTGCGTCAAACCCTTGGCGACGTCGCCGACCGATTTGGCGATGGCGCCGTCCTTTTTGCTCGCCGCGCGCAGGCCATCCCAGATATCAGCCGAACTGATCTTGGCATTCGGCCCTTCGTCCCATGTCACGTCCAGCGCTTCGAGGCCCTTCTTGGCCGCCCAGGTGTGGTCGCCGACAACCGCGACCAGATCGTCGAGCACGACGATCTGTCGAACGCCGGGCACGGCTTTCGCGGCGCTGTCGTCGACATGGGCGACCTTGCCGCCCAACACCGGACACTGCATCAGCATCGCGAACTTCATCCCGGGCAACAGCGCGTCGATGCCATAGACGACCTTGCCGTCGGTCTTGTTCGGCGTATCGAGCCGCTTGAGCGGCTTGCCGATCAGTACAAAATCTTTTGGATCTTTGAGCGGCGGATTCTGCGGCACCGCAACATTGCTCGCCGCATCGATCAGATCGCCGTAGGCTGCAACCCGCCCACTCGCGCTGTGTGTGACCTTGCCGTTGGCCGCCGAGCAACTTGCCGGATCGACCTGCCATTGGCCGGCGGCGGCCGTCACCAGCATCGCCCGCGCCGTGGCGCCGGCCACGCGCAATGGTTTCCAGAATGAGCGGATGGAATTGGAATTGCCAGTGGCCTGAATGCCGAACATGGGATTGGCGTAGAGCTTGTCGCTGGCCGGCGCGTGCTCCAGCGTCACCGCGGCGAAATCGGCATCGAGCTCGTCGGCGAGGATCATGGGGATGGCGGTATAGACGCCCTGGCCCATCTCCACCTGCGGCATCACCAGCGTGGTCTTGCCGGCATGATCGATGCGGATGAAGGCGTTGGGCGCGAACTGGCCGGCCGGATTATCAGGCGGCTGCACCGGCTCGTTCGCGGCCTTCAGCGGCAGGCGGAACGCGAGCACGAAGCCGCCGGCTAAGGCGCCCGTCATCAGCGCGCGGCGCGAGGGCAGCGGACCGAAATTGCGCGGCATGGGCAAATTCATGGCAGCCTCCTATGCCTGTCCATCCGCGGCGCGCTTGATCGCCTCGCGGATGCGCACATAGGTGCCGCAGCGGCAGATGTTGCCCGCCATCGCCGCATCGATATCGGCATCGTCGGGATGCGGCGTGCCCTCGATCAGCGCCGCCGCCGACATGATTTGACCGGACTGGCAATAGCCGCACTGGATCACTTCCAGATCGAGCCAGGCCTTCTGCACCTTGGCCCCGCTCGGCGTTGCGCCGACGCCTTCGATCGTGGTGATGGTGCGGTTGCCGATCGCACCGACCGGCAACAGGCAAGAGCGGACAGCCTTGCCGTCGAGATGCACCGTGCAGGCGCCGCACTGCGCGATGCCGCAGCCGAATTTCGTGCCGGTCAGTTCTAAAAGATCGCGGAGCACCCAAAGCAGCGGCATGTCGGCCGGCGCATCGACCGTTCTGCTCTCGCCATTGATCGTCAGGGCAACCATAGGGCCTCCTACTTTCCTCGCTCCCATCGGAGCTTGTAGTGCGGCTCGTGTATTGTGGCATGGTGCGGGACGGTTCGGTTTTCACGGTTGCGCGATCTTATCCATGAAGCTCACGTCGCTGATGCCGATTGAAGCCGCCAGATGCCCCGAATCCGCCCGCGATTCAGGCCGAAGTGCATGCAATGTCCGATCTTGATGCCATCGTCATCGGCGCCGGCCATAACGGGCTGACCTGCGCGGCCTATCTCGGCATGGCGGGCTTGCGGGTGCGCGTCGTGGAGCGGCGCGGTGTCGTCGGCGGCGCGGCGGTGACCGAGGAGTTTTGGCCCGGCTTTCGCAACTCGACCGCGGCCTATGCGGTGAGCCTGCTGCAGCCGAAAATCATCCGCGACCTCAAGCTGCACGACCACGGCCTGCGCATCGTCGAGCGCCGCGCGCAGAATTTCTTGCCGCTGCCGGATCGCCGCTATCTGCTCACCGGCGAGGGCCGCAGCGAAAGCGAGATCGCGAAATTCAGCGCCAAGGACGCCGCGCGCTACGGCGCCTACCAGGCCGAGATCGGCAAGGTCGCCGATGTGCTGCGCAGCCTCGTGCTCGCCGCGCCGCCCAGTCTGGCGCTGCGGAATTTCGGCGATAGCGCGCGCCAGCTCGGCAAGCTCGCGGCCATCGGCAAACGGCTGTGGCGGGACGATGCCGTCACGGCGGCGTTCGGCCTCCTGCGCAAATCGGCCGGCGAGGTGCTCGACGGCTGGTTCGAGTCCGATCCGATCAAAGCCGTGCTCGGCTTCGATGCCGTCGTCGGCAATCTGGCGAGCCCTTACACGCCGGGCTCAGCTTATGTGCTGCTGCATCACGTCTTCGGCGAAGTGAACGGCAAGCAGGGCCTCTGGGGCCACGCCATCGGCGGCATGGGCGCGATCACGCAAGCGATGGCGAGCGCCGCCGGCGCCCACGGCGTGCGCATCGACGTGGGCGCGGCGGTCCGCGAAGTCATCGTCGAACGTGACCGTGCGGCTGGCGTCGTGCTCGACGATGGCACGGCGATCCGCGCCCGCGCGGTCATCGCCAACGTCGATCCGCAACGCCTGTTCCAAACCTTGGTGCCGGCGGACGCGGTGCCCGACGCGATGGCGGCGCGCATGAAAAAGTGGAAGACGGGCTCCGGCACCTTCCGCATGAACGTGGCGCTGGCGAAACTGCCGGATTTTTCCGCGCTGCCGGGCGCCGGCGACCATCACACCGCGGGCATCATCATGGCGCCGAGCCTGTCCTACATGGACCAGGCCTATGGCGATTGCGTCCGTTACGGCTGGAGCCGGGCGCCGATCATCGAGATGCTGATCCCGTCGAGCCTCGACGACACGCTCGCGCCGCCCGGCGCCCATGTGGCGAGCCTGTTCTGCCAGCACGTCGCGCCGCAATTCGCCGACGGCGCGTCATGGGACGAGCGCCGCGAAACCGTCGCCGACCTGATGATCGACACGGTGGAGACCTATGCGCCGGGCTTCAAGGCCAGCGTGATCGGGCGGCAAAGTCTTTCGCCGTTCGACCTGGAGCGCATCTTCGGCCTGCCCAACGGCGACATTTTCCACGGCGCGCTGACGCTCGATCAGCTGTTTTCGCTCCGCCCGATGCGCGGCTATGCGGACTACCGCATGCCGCTGCGCGGACTTTATCTGTGCGGCTCGGGCGCCCATCCCGGCGGCGGCGTGACCGGCGCGCCCGGACACAATGCGGCGCAGGCGGTGATCGCGGATTTGTCGCGACCATGAATGCGCAGCCGTCATCCGGGATTTTGTGAATATCTTGCAAACGCAAATGACAATTTGAAATTTTGCGGCTAAATCGCAGGCGATGTCCTCACGTTCCTTTCGCGTCGGCCGTTCGGCAACCGGACTCGGCCTGTTCGCGACCAAGCCGATCAAGCGCAGGGCCACTGTCGCGACCTACCGCGGCCGGCGCATGACGCCCGAAGAAGCCGACCGCCTCGAAGCCCGCGGCTCGCGCTACATGTTCCAGGTGAACAAGCACGTGACCATCGACGGCTCGCCGCGATGGAACGTGGCGCGCTACATCAATCATTCCTGCCGGCCGAACGCGGAGCCGGTGGGCCGCAACGGCGGCATCGTCATCGTGGCGTTGCGCAGTATCGAGCCGGGCGAAGAAATCACTTACGACTACGGCAAGGAATATTTGGAATATTTTTTGGAGGAAGGCGGCTGCCGCTGCCCCCACTGCCGCCGCAAGAGGGCCGCCAAGCGCCGCAAGCAGCGCAGAGCCGCGCGGAAACGAAACTAAACCGTGCGACGCGGGACGGGCAGCCATGATAGTTTGCCTGGCGTCGACCGCCAGGTCAGACTGTCGCTCCGTGTCACCCCCTCAGGATCGCCGCCGGAATGTCGCGAACGATTGTCCCGAGCCGCAGCCAAGCCTGGCTGATCTTGATTGGAACCGCCCTGTTGCTCACGCTGGGCATGGGGATACGCCAGAGTTTCGGACTGTTCCTGGCGCCGGTCACCCACGATCTCGCGGTGACGGCGGCCGATTTCACGCTGGCGCTGGCGGTCCAGAATATTGTCTGGGGCCTTTCGCAAGCGCTGGTCGGCGCCATCGCCGACCGCTTCGGCCTGCGCATCACCATGATGGCGGGCGCGGCGATCTACGTCATTGGCTTGGGCGTCATGGCCGCGGCCCAAGGCGCGCTCGCCCTGATCGTCTCCGGCGGCCTCATGGGCGTGGCGTTGTCATGCACCGCGACGTCATTGGCCATGACCGCATGCGTGCGCGCGGTTTCGCCGGCGCGGCGCAGCCAGATGCTCGGCGTCGTCTCCGCCGCCGGATCGCTCGGTACGCTGGTGGTGCCGCTGGTCACCCAGGCCGTACTGGCGCGCGAGCCGTGGCAGATCGGCGTGCTGCTTTTCGTGCTGATGGCGATCGCGATGCTGCCCGCGGCCTACTGGGCCGGCGGCGCCGATAAATTCCCGGGGCACTCGACTGCGACGACGTCCATGCGTGAGGTGCTCGGCCAAGCCATGCGGAACCGGCCATTTCTGGTGATGTCGGGCGCTTATTTCGTCTGCGGTCTCAATCTCGTTTTCCTGACCACGCATTTGCCGGCCTATCTGGCGATCTGCGGCCAGGACCCGATGCTGAGCGCGGAGGCGCTTGCCACGATCGGCGGCGTGAGCGCGGTCGGCTCATTGCTGACCGGCTGGCTCGGCGGCAGATATCCGAAGCACATCATCCTCGGGCTTCTCTACATCCTGCGTTCGCTCATATTCGCCGTCTATTTCGTGATGCCGCCGACGCCGACAAGCACGCTCCTGTTCGCCGCGGCGATGGGCATGTTGTGGTGGCCCGGCCTGGCGCCGCTCATCGGCGGTCTGGTCGCCGAGATTTTCGGCACGCGCTATATGGCGACGCTGCTCGGCCTGTCCTTCGTCGTGCACCAGGCGGGGTCGTCGCTTGGCGCGTGGGGCGGCGGGTTGATCTTCGATCTTTTCGGTTCCTATGATTACGCGTGGCAAATCGGCACGCTGATCGGGTTCGCCGCCGGTGTCGTCCAGATCGTCGCGGGCGGTCCGACGCGGCGGCAGGATCGCATGATCGTGCCTGCGGTCGCGACGACTTAGGTGTTGCGGTCCTGCGGGTTCCGTAATTCGACCCAACGTTACGGCTAATAAAAATCTCTAAATGTACGGAACCGTACTCGCCGAAGACCGTTGCGGTTCAATAGGCGCCTTCCCTGCGGCAAAACAGAGCGCCTTCAAGAGAGCGAAATCGTCCTCTGGCCGCCAAGCTTCGTCGCTTGGTGGTCAAGGTTGCGCTCGTATCAACGTAAATCGATACGCACGCGGCGATCGTTCCCGTGTTTGGGGATTTGACCGAAGAGCTGACGCCGCCCGCAGATGGCCAAGGGACCTTGGTCGCGGGCGAACGATAGGATTCGCAAACAACTCAAGGGAGGACCATGCATGAGTCCGATGACCGAACACGATCAGAACAAGAAGTTCGCCGATAAAAGTGCCGCGACTGCCAACAAGGCTTTTGCAACAGTCGAGCAATCAGCCCGAGCGGTTGAACAGAGCTATTCCGTCTCGCTGGAAAATATCCGCGCGTTTAACCTCAAGATGATCGACATGGCGCGGGCCAATGTCGAGGCGGTTCTCGATCTCTCGCAACAAATCGCGACGGCCAAAGCGCCATCGGATGTTGTCGAGCTTTGGACGACGCACGCGCACAAGCAATTCGAGACGCTGAGCGAACAGAGCAAGGAGCTGGCGGCGCTCGCTCACAAGATGGCCGGAGAAAGTGCCGAGACGCTAACGCGCAGCGTCAGCCAAGTCTTCCAAAAAGCCTCTTGAGAGAGCCAAGAGAACTGCAAGAGAACTGCGGGAATCCCAGCCGCACCTGCGTCGTTGACATGTGACACATGGAGGACATGTGTCACATAGAGAGGGAGCTTGAATGAAAATTGCACTGCTCATGACGATCTTTGTCACGACCGCGAGTCCTGTTTTGGCAAATTCATACCGGACTTATCATGATTCAGAACACGCACAGTGGGATGAGTCTTCCCATATCGACTGCGGAACGGTCCGCGCTTATGTGGCTCAGGTCGGGCTGGTTCAGGCCAGGACAATGGCTCGAGCCGCCGGGATGACCGCAGGGCAAGAATGGAGAGCAAGGCGGTGCCTTGCGAGGAAGGACTGACGATAACAAAATTGACGGGGGAGCCCTGAGCCGCAGCGATGAGCATGCTGTGGTGGCCGGGCTTGGCGCCGCTCATCGGCGGCCTGGTCGCCGAGATTTTCGGTACGCGCTGAATGGCGACGCTGCTCGGCCTGTCCTTCGTCGTGCACCAGCTAGGGTCGTCGCTCGGCGCCCGGGCGGCGGATTGATCTTCAACATTTTCGGCCCTACGACCACGCGTCGCAGATCGGCACGCTGATCGGGTTCGCTGTCGGCGTCGTCCAGATTGTGGCAGGCGGTCCAACCCGGCGGCAGGATCGTATGATCGCGCCTGCGGTCGCGACGACTTAGCATTGCATCGGTCATTATCGTGTAAACTCTCCGGCATGAAACGCGAACATCGGCGGTTTTGGCAAACGTGGCACAAAGCGGCGCAAATTTTCGCGCCTTGCGGGCTTGTGTTCGTGACATCGCTGTCGCCCGCTGCCGCCCAGGACATTCGCGGGATGGAAGTTTGCACGGCCGAAAAGCAGATGGAGCGACGCACCGCGTGCCTGCAGGCCAATGTCGAGTTTCTTCAGCAAGCGCTGAACAAACTGGCCCACGACACTCAGGAGAAGAGTGCCGCCGCCGATCGCGATCTTGCCGCCGCCCGCGCCGAGATCGCCGCGTTCAAATCGGCAATGGAGAAGCTCAATAGCGAATTGAAGCAAATGAAAGCGAAAGCCGAACCCGAAGCCAAGAAGTAGACGGCAAAGCACAAAGGAGGAGCCATGTCCGGACGCCCATCTTTGTTCTCTATCCAAATGGCTGTCGTATTGTTCGGGGTTGTTTGTTGCGGACCAGGCGCCGAGGCACAAACGATCGTGCCTTGCTACCGTCCGACACTGGCAACGGCGGAGGCCGGCCAGACATTCAATGGAAAGCTATGCAGGGGGAAATGGGGATGCGCTTGCACGGTTCTGTTTTGTCCGGTCTGTAATTCCACGGGGTCGTGGCCCGCGTCTTGTTCTTTGACGACTTGCAAGTCCCTTCCGCCGCCGAGAAAATAGCGTCTTGACCGCCTACACCCTGTTTCCCGCGCTCCACATCCAGAAATCGCGGCCCTCTTCGCGCATGAATTTCGCCAGCACCATCTTGTGCACCTCGTCGGCGCCGTCGACGAGGCGGGCGGCGCGGGCGGCGCGGTAGACCCATTCGGCGATGGTGTCCTTGGAATAGCCGCGGGCGCCATTGAGCTGGATGGCGACGTCGGCTGACTGGTGCAGCGTGTTGGCGCAATGCAGCTTCGCCATCGACACTTCCTTGCGCGCGTAATCGCCCTGATCGAGCTTCCACGCCGCGTGCATGGTGAGCAGCCGCCCGATATGAATGTTGTGGCCGACTTCGCCGAGCTTCATCTGCACGCTCTCGCGATCGGCGAGTTTTACGCCAAAGCCTTCGCGGCGGTTGACGTACTCTTGGGCGATCTCGACGCAGCGCTTCGACCAGCCGAGCCAGCGCATGCAATGGGTGAGCCGGGCCGGGCCGAGCCGCACCTGCACCACCTTGAGGCCGTTGCCGATGCCGCCGAACACGTCGTCGTCGTGCACTTCGAGGCCGTCGAATTCGAGCTCGCAATGGCCGCCGTGCTCTTCGGGGCCCATGATCTCGATGCGGCGCAGGATGCGCCAGCCGGGCTGGTCCTTGTGAAACAGGAACGTGGTGATGCCCTTGCGTTTATCGTCGGAGGTGCGCGCCGCGAGGATGAAATGCGCCGCGCCGTCGGCGCCGGTGATGAACCACTTGCGGCCGTAGATTTTCCAGGTGTCGCCGTGTTTTTCGGCATAGGTCTTGATCATGCTCGGGTCGGAGCCGCCGCCGGGCGCCGGCTCGGTCATGGCGAAGGAGGAGCGCACCTTGCCCTCGACGATCGGCTTGAGCCACTTTTCCTTCTGCGCCGGCGTGCCGAGCTTTTTCAGCACATTCATATTGCCGTCGTCGGGCGCCATGCAGTTGAGCGCCAGCGGCCCGAACAGCGAGCGCGCCGCTTCCTCGTACATCACCGCCCAGGCGACGATCGGCAAATCCATGCCGCCGTATTCCTTCGGCGATTGCGGCGCCCACAGCCCGGCCTTCTTCGCCATGTCGCGAACCGGCTCGAGCCGCTCGTGCGGGATGTTTTCGTGATCGGAGAAATTGTGGTGATCGGCCTCGAGCGGCAGCACGTGCTCGTCGACGAAGGCGCGGGTGCGGACGCGCAAGTCCTCGATCTCGGGCGAAAGGGTAAAATCCATGCCGGCGCCTCTCGTTGCGGTGCAGAGGGGGACGGCATAATCTTTAGCCTATCGCGCGGTCGCGACAACCCTTCGCCCGCGCCCGGTTCTTCGCCACGAGGCAAAGCATGGCCAATTTCACTCCGGTCTCGGCCGCCATCGGCGGCGCGCTGATCGGGCTCGCCGCGGTGCTGTTGATGCTGTTCACCGGCCGCATTGCCGGTATCAGCGGCATTGCCGGCGGCTTGTTCAATCCGCGCACCGACGATCGGCTTTGGCGCTTGGCCTTCATCGCCGGCCTGATCGCAGCGCCGATTGTCGCCGCGCTGGTCGATCACGCGGTGGCGACGCCGCAAATGCCGGGCAGCATGATCACCATCGCGGTCGCCGGGCTCCTGGTCGGCTTCGGCACCCGGCTCGGCAACGGCTGCACCTCCGGCCACGGCATCTGCGGCATCGCCCGGCTGTCGCCGCGCTCCATCACGGCAACACTGGTCTTCATGGTGGCGGCGATCATTGTTGTCGCTCTGACCCACCACGTCATCGGAGGCTAAAGCCATGCCGGCACTCGCAAGCCTGCTCTGCGGCTTCATCTTCGGCTCGGGCCTGGTGATCTCCCGCATGGTGCAGACGACGAAGGTCTTGGGCTTTCTCGACGTCTTCGGCATTCCGAGCGGCACCTGGGATCCGAGCCTGATCGTGGTCATGGCCGCGGGCCTTCTCGTCACCGGCATCGGCTATGCGCTGATCCGGCCGCACACGCCGTTGTTTGCGCCGAAAAGCCTGTGGCCGACCGCGACCGATATCGACCGGCCGTTGCTTGCCGGCGCGGCGCTGTTCGGCATCGGCTGGGGCCTGGTGGGCCTGTGTCCCGGGCCGGCGATTGCCGATCTCGCGACGTTGTCGCCCGGCGTGATCGTCTTCGTCATCGCCATGGCGATCGGCATGGCGGCGCACGATCTGTGGCAATCGCGCGCCGCGCGGCCCATCGAGCAAAAGCTCGCCACCGCCACCGACGGCTGATTGATGCTTGATCCATTGCCACGCGCGTCACCGCAATTCTCCCTCGACGAGGACCAGATCGCCGTGCGCGACATGGCGCGCGGCTTTGCCGACGACGTGTTCGCGCCGAATGCGGTGGCCTGGGACGAAGCGCGGCATTTTCCCGTCGCCGAAATGCGCAAGGCGGCGGCGCTCGGCATGGGCGGCGTCTATATCGCCGAAGACGTCGGCGGCTCCGGGTTGTCTCGTCTCACTGCGACCTTGATCTTCGAAGCGCTGGCGACCGGTTGCCCGACGGTCGCGGCCTACATATCGATCCACAATCTCGTGGCCTGGATGATCGATGCCCATGGCTCCGACGCGCAGCGCCGGCAGTGGCTGCCAAAACTGTGCACCATGGAGCTTTTGGGCAGCTATTGCCTGACCGAGCCGGGCGTCGGCTCGGACGCTGCGGCACTGGCGACGCTCGCCGTGCGCGACGGCGACACTTACGTCATCAACGGCCAGAAACAATTCATCTCGGGCGCCGGCTCAGGCGATCTCTACGCGGTAATGGCGCGCACCGGCGGCGACGGCGCGTCCGGCATTTCGACCTTGATCGTTCCAGGCGACACGCCGGGCATTGCGTTCGGCAATAGCGAGCGCAAGATGGGCTGGAACGCGCAGCCGACGCGCGCGGTCACGTTCCAGGATGCGCGCGTTCCGGTCGCCAACCGGCTCGGCGAGGAGGGCACCGGATTCAAGATTGCCATGGCCGGGCTCGATGGCGGCCGGCTCAATATCGCCGCCTGCTCGCTCGGCGGAGCGCAGAAGGCGATGGAAATGGCGCTCGCCTACATGAAGGAGCGCAAAGCCTTCGGCAAACGGCTCGACGAATTCCAGGCGCTGCAATTCCGCCTCGCCGACATGGCGACCGCGCTCGAGGCCTCGCGCGCCCTGCTGTGGCAGGCCGCCGCCGCGTTCGACCGCAATGACGTCAATGCCACCGCGCTGATCGCCATGGCCAAGCGCTTCGTCACCGACAGCTGTTTCGACGTCGCCAACCAGGCGCTGCAACTGCACGGCGGTTACGGCTATCTGGCCGAATTTGGCGTCGAGAAGATCGTGCGCGATCTGCGCGTGCACCAGATCCTCGAAGGCACCAACGAGATCATGCGCCTGATCGTGGCGCGCAGCCTCGTCGGCCGATGAGCGAGAGCGTTCTTCAAGACGGCGACATTGTCGTCCGCGAGTTCGGCGCGCTACGCCGCATCACGCTCAACCGGCCGCAGGCGCTCAACGCCATCACGCTGGACATGGTCGTCACCATGACGGCGCTGCTGCGCGCCTGGGCCGACGATCCGGCTGTCGGCGCGATCCTGCTCGACGGCGCCGGCGGACGGGCATTTGCCGCCGGCGGCGATATCCGCGCGCTTTACGACGCGGCGAAGGCGGGCGACAAAAAACTGCCGGAAAAATTCTGGGCAACCGAATACCATTTGAATGTCTTGATCGCGCGCTATCCCAAGCCGGTGATCGCGCTGATGGACGGTGTCGTCATGGGCGGCGGTGTCGGGCTGTCGGCGCACGCATCGCACCGCATCGTCACCCAGCGCTCATCGGTCGCCATGCCGGAAGTCGCAATCGGTTATTTTCCCGACGTCGGCGCCTGTTTCGTGCTGGCGCGCGCGCCGGGATTTGTCGGAACCTATCTCGCGCTGACCGGTGCACGCGCGGCCGCGGCCGACGCCATCTATTGCGGCCTTGCCGACCTGCATATTCCGGCGGCGCGGTTGGATGAGCTTCCGGCGGCGCTGGCCGGTGCCCGCGGCATGCACGACGTCAAGGCGCGGCTCGACAAATTCTCGGTGCCGCCCGCGGCCGGCCGCCTCGCCGCGGCGCGACCGTGGATCGATCGCTGCTATGGCGCCGACACCGTCGAGGAGATTTTCGATCGGCTGGCGCAATCCGGCGAGGACGAGGCGCGCGCGGCGCTGGAAACCATGCGCAAAATGTCGCCGACCTCGCTCAAGATCACGTTGCGAAACATCAGGTCGGCGCTATCATTCGAAGAGGTCGAGCAGAGTTTTGCGCAAGACTATCGCGTCTCGCTCGCCTGCGTCGCCGAACATGATTTCATCGAAGGCATTCGCGCGACAATCGTCGACAAGGACCGCAATCCGGTGTGGCGTCCGGATACGCTCGAAGGCGTTACACCCGACATCGTCGAGCGGCACTTCCGCGCGGTCGGCGCGCTGGAATTGAGATTCGAAAAACATCGGACATTTGCCCCGTCGACAGGCCGATGACTTCGCGCGAATATCGAGGGCGCGTCGCCATTCTCATGCCCCCATTGCGAGGACCCACGCGTGCAAAGGTTTTTCAGGTACTTTTTTGCCGTTCTGCTGGCGGCCGCCGCAATCGATGGCGCGGCGACCACACATTCGACCAAGGCACTTGCGGCCCCCACCAAGGCACCTGTTGTCCGGATCGACAGCGGACAGGTTCGCGGCGTGAAGGCGGACGGCGTCGTCAGCTTCAAGGGCATTCCCTATGCGGCACCGCCGGTCGGCAAGCTGCGTTGGCGAGAGCCGCAGCCGGCGCAGCATTGGAGCGGCGTGCGCGATGCGACGAAATTCGGCCCGGAATGCATGCAGACGACGGACGAAGTGCCGAAATCCGAAGCTTGCCTCACGCTCAACGTCTTGCGGCCCGCCACCTCGGCCAAAGCGCTGCCCGTCATGGTCTGGATTTTCGGCGGCGCGAATGTGCGCGGACAAACTTCGCTTTACCCCCAGGGCGACGCCCTGGCGAAGCTTGGCGTCGTCTTCGTCAGCATGAACTTTCGGGTGGGCCGGCTCGGTTTCTTTGCCCATCCGGCATTGCTCGCCGAGACGCCCGAGGAGGTTCACGGCAATTATGGCTACATGGATCAGCGCAGCGCCCTGCAATGGGTTCAGCGCAACATCGCGGCCTTCGGCGGCAACCCGAAGGCGGTGACGATTTTCGGCCAGTCGTCCGGCGGCGGCTCCGTCGTGGCCCACCTCACTTCGCCGCTGTCACGCGGCCTGTTCCAGCGCGCGATCATGCTATCGCCCGGGTTTCCGGCGCCGCGGGCCAAGGCGGGCCCGCTCACCGAACTTTCCGCTGCCGAGACCATGGCGGTCGATTATGCGCGCTCACTCGGCATCACGACGGAAGGCCCGGCCGCCTTGGCGGCGCTGCGCGCGCTGCCGGCGGAGAAGCTGGTTGAGGGCACAGACCACGAGGCCGAAGAAGCAGCGCTTGCGGCGGGCAAGCCTCTCATCGGCGTGGCTGGACCGATGCTCGACGGCAAGTTCGTCGCTGAGGCGCCGGAATTTGTGCTCGCCGCCGGCCGCGAGGCGAAGGTGGCGGTCATGATCGGTGCGACCGACCGCGACCACGCTCAGGGTTCGGCGGATAGCAAGGACGAACTGTTTGCAATCTTCGGCGCTAACGCGGGCGAGGCGCGAAAGCTCTACGACCCGCAAGGCGATCAGACGCTCGACGAATTGAAGCAGCAGGTATTTTGCGACAAGATACACATCGAACCGGCGCGTTATCTTGCCGACGAGGTCGCTCGCGCCGGCCGTCCCGCCTATCTTTACCGTTTTTCCTACGTGGCTGAGTCGGAGCGCGGCAAAGTGAAGGGCGCGCTGCACAGTTCTGAGCTTCCCTTCGTCTTCGATATCCCGGCGGAAGTTTTCGGCGATAAAGTGACCGGCGACGACAGGAAGATGGCCGAATTGGCCAGCGCCTATTTGGTCTCATTCGCCAAGACCGGCGATCCGAACGGCGGCAACCGGCCGCAATGGCCGCGTCATGACCCGGCCGTCGATAAACTGATCAATCTTACCAACAACGGCGTCGTCGTCGGACCGGACCTGCTCAAGGAGAGGCTCGATTTGTGGCGGAAGGTATGGAGCCAAGGCCGATAACGGCTTTGCCGGACGCATCGCGCCATGCGGCCCGAGCCGCCTGTTGGTCGCTTTCGGGGCAATGCGGACACTCGTAAGCTGTCCGCCCGGCGCATTTATGAGTTCACGCCCTGAGAAGGAAAACGCACATGGCGACCATCGGATTTATCGGCTTGGGCAATATGGGCGCGCCGATGGCGGCCAATCTGGTGAAATCGGGCCATCATATTTCCGGCTTCGACGTCGTCCCGGCCTCGCGCGAAACCTCGGCAAAGGACGGCGTCCAGATCGTCGCCAACGCCCGAGCAACTGTTGAAGCCGCCGACATCGTCGTCACCATGCTGCCGGCCGGCGAACATGTCCTATCCGTGTGGAACGACATCGCACCGCACGCTCGCCAGGGCACGCTGTTCATCGATTGCTCGACCATAGACGTAGCCAGTGCCCGCAAGGCGCATGGGATCGCCGCCGCGAATGGCGTCGCCACCCTCGACGCACCGGTCTCGGGCGGCGTCGGCGGCGCCAAGGCGGCGACACTGACCTTCATGGTCGGCGGCTCGACCCATGCCTTCGCGCGCGGCAAGCCGGTGCTCGAGCACATGGGCAAGCGCATCGTGCATTGCGGCGAGGCCGGCAACGGCCAGGTGGCGAAAATCTGCAACAACATGATTCTGGGCGCCTCGATGATCGCGGTCAGCGAAGCCTTCGTGCTCGGCGAAAAGCTCGGCCTGTCCCACCAGGCCATGTTCGACGTGGTTTCGGCCTCGTCGGGCCAATGCTGGTCGCTGACCAGCTATTGCCCGGTGCCCGGGCCGGTGCCGACGAGCCCGGCCAATAACGGCTACAAGGCGGGCTTCACCGCGGCCCTGATGCTCAAGGACCTCAAGCTCGCCAAGGCGGCCGCCGAATCGGTCAAGGCCGAGACTGCGCTTGGCGCCCACGCCGCAAGGATTTACGAGCAACTGGCGCAAGAAGGACACAGCGCCGAAGATTTTTCGACGATCATCAATCTCGTGCGCAAGCAATCGCATGGCTGAGATTTGCGGTTATTCGCTGCAAATCCAGCGCAAATGCCGGTTCCGAGAACCGCGAACCGTCTCATTTTGAACCAGCGGTTTTGGGCCACCACCGTCACAAATCTCGACTCGCTGGGCCGGCGGCGTTAAGTTGTGATCGGCTCCGCGACAGCAAGAGGACGATGATACCAGCAACGCGAGCCTGCCGAATCCGGCAAGCGAAATCGTCGAGCAGGTAGCAACTTGAAAGACCGAACTTGGCGCGCATCGTGGAATAGATTTGCGGGTGCGTTGGCACCCGCGCTGTTGCTTGGTCTTTCGAGCCTGCCGGCAAACGCGCAAACCACGGCCGATCTTTTGAATCCGCTGTTCCAGGGCATCCTGACCCAGCCGGCGAATCTCAACAACACATTGCAATATGCCACGCTGGCGCCGGCCGGCGACGTCGAATCCGCCATCAGCACGTACGAGCAGCTGCTGTTCTACAATCCCAATCTCGCCAGCGTGCGCTTCGAGCTCGGCGTGCTGTATTACCGGCTCGGCTCCTACGAAATGGCGCGCAGCTATTTCGATTCGGCGATGAAGATGAAGGATGCGACGCCGGCGCTGCGGGAAAGGGCCGAAGAGCTCATCGCGACAATCGACAAGAAGCTGCAGCCCGATCAGTTCAGCGGCTATGTCCAATCGGGATTTCGCTACCAGACCAACGCCGCCTTGGGGCCGGGATCGCAGACGGTGCTGGCCTCGGGCAACTTGTTCAATCCCAAGTTTGCCGCGCGGCCCGATTGGAATTGGTTCGGCGCATTCGGCGTCAACTACGTCCATGATTTCGAGGACCAGCGCGGCAATACGTTCGAGGCCTCGGCTGTCGGCTACGATGCGCAGCAATTCATGTTGCATCAATTCGATATCGGCGTGATGGAATTACGCGCCGGGCCGCGCTTCGGCATTGCCTCCGACACCGTGAACGGCTTGTCGATCAAGCCCTATTTTGTCGCCACCGGCGCCACGCTGGCGGACGCGGCATACTATGGCGGCCTCGGCGGCGGCCTGACCATGCACGCCAAAATCGGCGACGTCGCACTCGACCCTTACGCCGAAATCGTGCAGCAGAGCTTTCGCAACTTGACGCTCTATCCGCTGGCCAGCGGCATGAGCGGCACGCTGTCGACCGTCGGGCTGCAAGCGACCGGGCCGGTCTATTCGAGCTTGAGCTTCCAGTCGCGCCTCACCTACGCTCATGCCGACGCCAACTTCAACCCGTTTTCCTACAACAGCTATGCCGGCGACATCTGGCTGCCGTGGAATTTCTCGCCGCTGGGCGACGGCCGGACCTGGACCTTGACGCCGACCGGCGGCGTGAGCTGGTGGCAATACGCCGCGCCCGATCCGACCATCGCGCCGAACACCACGCCGAATATTCTCGAATGGCGCGTCGGGCTCGGCCTCGAAGTGCCGATCTGGAAATTGCTCTATATCGGGCTGCTCACGCAATACCGCGCCGATGTGTCCAACGTGCCGGCATTCTCGATGCACGACTTCAGCGTCACCGGCGGCCCGATCATGAGATTCTAAAAGGTAGGCAATGAACCCATCGAGCCGTTTCATCGTCCCGCTGATTGGCGCGGTGCTTGTCGCCGCTCCCGCAGCGGCCCAACAGGTCGGCACCGCGACGGCGGTCAATCCGCTGTCGGAATCGACGCCGCCCGGCGGCGCCACCGCGCCGCTCGTGGTCGGCGCCCACATCGTGCACAAGGAGCGGGTTCACACCACGCCGGCGGGAACCGTGCAGCTATTGTTCACCGACAAGTCGTCGATGAGCATCGCGCCGAACACCGACATCGTCATCGACGAATACGTCTATAATCCGGACACCAAGAGCGGCAACATGCTGGTGTCGCTGACCAAGGGGACGCTGCGCTACGTCGGCGGGCAATTGAGCCATCAAGGCGAGGCGTCGATCACGACGTCGGCCGCCACCATCGGCATCCGCGGCGGCACCGTGACCGTCATCCAGGGCCCGGGCGGCACCAAGGTCGTCAATCAGTTCGGCATCATCAAGATCGTCAACGGCGCCGGCACGTTCCTTATCACGCGGTCCGACTTCGGGGCGTTGATCCAGGGCTGGAACACGCTGATCCAGGATCTCGGGCGAATCCCCCCGACCGAAGTCGCGTTCTATCAGGCGCATACGTCGAGCACGCCGGGAGAGAACGGCGGCGTCCCCGGCTTCACTGGCGCGAATATCGGCCATTGCGGCTTCGGCGCGTTGCAAGGCACGAACTGCCCGCAAACGCCGTGGATGCCGTCCGACGGCGGCGCGCTCGACGCCTCCCAGATTCTCAGCCAATCAACGAATTTCGGGGCGGGCCAGATCACACCGCCGCCACCACCACCGCCCCCGCCACCGCCGCCACCGAGAGGGCGTTGATCGTTGGCGGGACTGCCGCATCCGGCCGCGCCGGCGGCGTCACTCACCGCGCGGTCCAGATCAGGCCAAAACCCGAAGCCAGCAGCAGCACCATGACCGCGCGCTGATAGCCGCGGTCGGCAAGCCACCGATAGGCGAACCCGCCCGACCACGCGCCGGCGATCGTCGCCGGTAAGACGATCGCCGCCTCGATGGCCACCTGCCGCGTCAACAGGCCGGAGGCGGCATGGGAGACCAAGGCGAACGACAGAATCGCCAAATTGAAAAACTGCAGCACGCTGCGGCGCTGCTCTTTGCTCCAGCCGCGCACATCGGTCCAGACCACCGGCAGCACGCCCGACAAGCCGGTCAGCCCGCCGAGCACGCCGCCGCCAAAGCCCACGACACCGTCGGCGACTGTCCCACCCCACGGGCTTGCGATCGGCCGCTTTCGCGCCAGCACATAGGCCGGATAGGCGATCAGGACGAAGCCAAGGCCGAGCTTGAACAATCGCGGATCGATGTGCGGCAACACCAAGGTCCCGATCGGGACGCCAAGCACCCCCGGGATGACAAAAACCAGAACCCGCCGCCACTGGATGGCGCGCCAGATCAGGTGCAGGGTCTGCAGTTGCGACACGACGGAGCAAATGATCGCCAGCGATGCGGCGGCCGTCGGCGGTATCGCATAGAGCCAGATGCCGAGCGCGGTGACGGCGGTGCCGAAGCCGGTGAGCCCGTTGACGATGCCGCCCGCCAATGCGCCGGCAAGAAGGATGGCGATCTCTTCCGAACCCATGACCGCCACCTTTGCCGACCGGCAGGACGAACTGCGCTACGGCAAAGTAGCAGGGCGGCGCGCCCGGTCTCAATGACGGCAAATGCAGAAGCGCGGTCGGCTAATTCCGGCGCGCTACGGCCCCGATCAAAACGCCGACGCCGATGGCGACCGCAAGCGTGATCAGCGGACGGCGCTTGGCTTGATCGGCGATCTGGCCGAGCGCATCGCTGCCCATCCTGGCGCCGCGCTTGACTGCTTCGTTGCCGAAGCTAGCCGCCTCGTCGACGGCCACGCGCTGGCTGCGGAGGAGGGAATCACCGATCTCGTTGAGGATTGGCCAGACCGTCTCGAGGATCTGGTTGCCGACTGCCGAAGCGCTCGACGACGCGCGCCGGCCGGCGCTTTTGCCGAGCACGCCCAATTCCTTCTCGATGGCGCGCAGATGACCGGCAATGGCGGCGACGCGCGGATCAAACTGCGATGCACGATGCTGAAACATCAATTCTCTCCCGTGGTGGGGATGCTCTTTTCCGGTGGATCGATGCCTGGCGGGATTTCCGGCAGGTTGCGTTGCGGCTCGGTTATCGGCGGCGGAGGAATCTCGGGCTGTTGTCGCTTCGGTTCGTCCATGTCATGGCCCTCGGCTGCCGGAATTGGCTGCCGGAACAACCCCGCGACACCATAAACGTTCCGGTTGCCGAACCTTTGCGCGGCTGCGGCGTTGTCGCGTGACACCTTTTCCCGAGGGAGCACCCGATGCCCGAGACCCGTACCCAGAATTCCGATTTCAACCGCGCTTTCGGCGATGCCAAGAAACAGGCCGCCAATGTTGCCGGCGAGGTCCAAGACGCCGCCGGGGACATTTATGGCCAGGCGCGCGACAGCGCCTCCAGTGTCGCCGACGCGACGAAAACGGCGGCGCGGAAAACCGCTGGCTCGTTCGAGAAAGCGCTACGTAACACCGTCGAGACGCAGCCCTATACGGCCGTGGCCATCGCGCTCGGGCTGGGCTGGCTCTTCGGCCGCATGCACCGGCCGCTGTGATCAGGACCGCCGAACAGCGATCAGAAATCAGAATTCAGGTCCTGCCCGAGGCCCGCGTGGCAGTCGAAAGCAATTAGCGCTGTCATAACGGCGTCACGCACGCTAAACCATGCTGGCTCACGAGTTTGAGGCGAGGGCCTGTCGGATGCGTGCGCCTGGGGCGGTTGCGGATCGCCAACGTCCATCATGACGTCGGTCCTGCCCGATGATCTCGGCAATGCCGCGCTTGCCAAGCCTCGCGCGGCCGCCGTCGCGGCGATGGGGGTGGCCGCGCTCGGCATCGTGTTCGGCGATATCGGCACCAGCCCGCTCTACACCCTGAAAACCGCTTTCGACTATCTGCACGGCGACGCCACGCCCGAGCGCGTCCTCGGCATCCTGTCGCTGGTAATCTGGACCTTGTTCCTGATCACCTCGATCAAATACGTCACGGTCGCGATGTCCATCGATAACGACGGCGAGGGCGGCATCCTCGCCTTGATGTCGCTCTTGGGCATCAAGCAACGGCGGCGTCCGCTGATCGTCGTGCTCGGCCTTCTCGGCGCCGCGCTGATCTATGGCGACGGCGCGATCACGCCGGCGATTTCCGTGCTGTCGGCGCTCGAAGGCCTCGATATCGCGGCGCCCGCGGTTCACACCTACGTGGTGCCGGCCGCCGTCGTCATCCTCTTGGCGCTGTTCGCGGTCCAGCCGCTCGGGACCTCGCGCATCGGCGCCGCCTTCGGCCCGATCATGCTCGTGTGGTTCGCGACCATCGGCGCGCTCGGCCTGTGGGGCATCGCCCAGCACCCGTCAGTGCTGCAGGCGATCAACCCGTATTACGGCGCACGCCTCATCGCCACCAACGGTTTCAGCGGCTTCCTGGTGCTGGGCGGCATCTTCCTCTGCGTGACCGGCGCCGAAGCGCTCTACGCCGATATGGGCCATTTCGGCAAAGGCCCGATCCGCATCGCCTGGTCGTGGATCGTATTCCCCTGCCTGGTGCTCAATTATGCCGGCCAATGCGCCATCGCGTTGCGCGGCGAGTCGATCGAAAACAACATCTTCTACCGCCTGTGCCCGGAGCCGCTGCTCATTCCGCTCGTGGTCCTGGCCACGGTGGCCACGATCATCGCCAGTCAATCGATCATCACTGGCGCGTTCTCCATGACCCGGCAGGCGATCCAACTCGGCTGGCTGCCGCGGCTGCACATCACGCAGACGTCGGAAAAGGGTTACGGGCAGATCTATGTCGGCGTCGTCAATTGGCTGCTGATGGCCGTCACCATCATGCTCACAGTGCTGTTCCACAAATCCGACAATCTCGCCGCGGCCTACGGGATTGCCGTGTCGCTGACGATGCTCATGACATCTTTCCTGCTGTTCATCGCCATGCGCGAAATGTGGCAATGGCGGCTCGCGACCAGCATCGCCGTGGCCGGCCTGTTTGTCGTCGTCGATGCCGGATTTTTCGCGGCGAACTCGGTGAAGATCGCGGACGGCGGTTATGTGCCGCTCTTGCTTGCCGCCATTGTCTACGGACTGATGCTGATCTGGCATCGCGGCTCGGCGGCCGTCGCGCACCGGCTCGAGCAGACGCCGGTAGCGGTGACGGACTTCCTCGCCGACCTGAAGGCGCGCAGCGTGCCGCGCGTGCCGGGCACCGCCGTTTTTCTCACCCGGACCGCCAGCGGCGTTCCGCCAGTGATGATCTGGCATCTGCGCCACAATCGCGCACTGCACCAGCGCGTGGTGGTGCTGCGTGTCGTGACTGAGTCGCGGCCGCGGGTGGTTTGGCCCGAGAGCATATCGGTGGTTCAGGAAGGTGAGAATTTCTGGCGCGTCACTGCGCATTTCGGCTTCATCCAGCGGCCCGATATTCCACTGTTGCTGAAGGAAGCGCAGCAGCGCGGCTGCCAGGCCCCGCTCGACGACGTGGTTTATTATGTCGGCCACGAAAACATTCTGCACCGCCGCCACGGCGCGGCCTTGCCGCACTGGCAGGAAATGATCTTCGCGGCGATGGTCAGGAATTCCTCCCACGTCACCGACTATTTCCGCCTGCCGACCCAGCAGGTGGTGGAGATCGGCCGGCAGATTTCGATCTGAATTATTGTCCGCGCCCTAACCGCGCAGCGCCACCATCTGCCCGCCGTCAGCGACGATGGTGGCGCCGGTGACGAAGCGGCCGGCGTCGGAGATGAGCAAGAGCAGCGGGCCGTCGAGATCGCGTTCTTCGCCGAAGCGGCCGATCGGAATCTCGCGCTTGAGCACGGCGCCCTTCTCGCTCATCAGATAATCGCGATTGAGCTCGGTGACGATCCAGCCCGGCGCGATGGCGTTGACGCGGATGCCTTTGAAGGCGAGCTCGAGCGCCAGCGCTTTTGTCATCTGGATCACGCCGGCCTTTGCGGTCGCATAGGCGACGACGCCCTTGGCGACGCCGAAGCCGAGCACGGAAGCGATATTGACGATGGCGCCGCCGCTACCGGCCGCCAGCATCCGCCGCGCGGCTTCCTGGGCGCAATAGAACACGGCGTCCAGATTGGTCGAGAGGATGCGCCGCCATTCCTCTTCCGGCATGTCCACGGCGCGGCCGGCATGCGCCACGCCGGCATTGTTGACCAGGATGGTGACGGTGCCGAAATTCTTCTCGGCGGCATCGAAGGCGGCCGCCATCGCCGCGCGGTCGCGCACGTCGGCCTCGACGGCAAGCGCGCGGCCGCCGGATTTTTCGATGCGCGCCTTGAGGTCCGCAAGCCGGTCGGCGCGGCGCGCCACCAGCACCACCGCGGCGCCGTTCTCGGCGAGGCATTCGGCAAAGCGCACGCCGAGGCCGCTCGAGGCGCCGGTCACCAATGCGACCTTGCCGTGCAGATCGAATATCGCGCTTGCGGTCATGATCGCTCCCGGCTCCGACTGGCCCATTGCCAGCTTTGAGAATTGCGGGAATTAATGCGGTTATCAAGCTTGGCGATGTGCCGCGGCGGCAGATGCGAAAGTGAGTGCAGGATGGGCTTTTTGGATATGCGGCAATGGATGGCGCAGCTCGAGCAGCATGGCGAACTGCGGCGCATCAAGGCCGAAGTGGATTGGGACCGCGAGATCGGGGCGGTGACGCGTCGCGTGCTGGAGAAAAAAGGCCCTGCGGTGCTGTTCGAGACTATCAAGGGTTACGCCAACGGCCGTTGCACAAAGCTGTTCGCCAGCGGGCTTGGTGCGCGATCACGCTTGGCGCTGGCGCTCGGCTTTCCCCACGACGCCACCAACCGCGACCTCGTCCAATACGTGATGAAGAAGAACCGCGAGACCATCGCGCCGGTGCTCGTCGACAGCGGGCCGGTGAAGGAGGTCATCGTCCGCGGCAAGGATATCGACCAGACCGAATTTCCGGTGCCGAAATGGCACTATCTCGAAGGCGGCCGCTATATCCACACCTTCTCCTCGATCGTCACCAAGGATCCCGACACCGGCGTGATGAATGTCGGCATGTATCGCGGCATGATCGGGCACAAGGACACCGCGCCGTTCCTCCTGGTCAAGGGCGGCCAGCATTGGGGCGCGCATTTCGTCAAATGGGCCGCGCGCGGCAAACCGATGCCGGTGGCCTGCGTGATCGGCTGGGATCCGATCATGTCCTTTCTCTCGGGCTCGCCGCTGCCGTCGGGCGTGTGCGAATACGACGTGATGGGCGGCTATCGCGGCGAGCCGGCGCAGCTGGTGCGCTGCGAGACCGTCGATCTCGAAGTGCCGGCCAGCGCCGAGATCGTCATCGAAGGCACCATCAGCGATGATCCGGCCACCTATGAGATGGAAGGACCGTTCGGCGAATATACCGGTTACGTCTCCGACCTGCCGACGCCGCGCCCGACCATGAAGGTGACCTGCATCACCCACCGGCGCGACCCGATTTTCTGCGGCTCGCTGGAAGGCACGCTCCCCGGCTCCTACAGCGAGAACAGCGTCATGTCCTCGGTGCAGCGCGCAGCCATCGCCTGGAACATTTTGAACGGCGCCGGCATTCCCGGCATCCTCGACGTCTACGCGCCGCCGATCACCAACGGCGTCAACATCCGCATCCAGATCAAGAAGCACTACCAGGGCCAGCCCAAGCAGATCGCTGCGGCGCTGTGGGGCAATGCCGCCGCGCAATATCGCTACAAGCACGTCATCGTGGTCGAAGAGGATATCGATCCCGCCGCCGACGAGCAGGTCGAATGGGCCTATGCGCATCGGGTCAATGCCGGCGAAGGCGGCGTCGTGATCTTTCCGGGGATTTTCGGCTCGCCGATCGACCCTTCCACGCCGCTCGAAGATCGCAACGTCGAACAGCTCGGCACCGGATTGTGGAATCGGATGCTGATCGACGCCACGCGCTCATGGAAACACCCGCGGCAGGCGCGCTGGAACAACGAGCGCTTTCCGCCGACGGTGAAGCCGCATGCGGACGACGCGGCGCGGGTCGATGCGCGCTGGAAGGATTACGGGCTCGACGACTTATAAGAGTCAGCTGCGGCCTGCCGACCATTCCGGCCGCACCAGCGCCATCACCAATTCATCGCGATAGACGCCGCCGAAGAACGCGCTGCCGCGGGCAAGACCTTCGGCTTTGAAGCCGACGGCTTCATAGGCGCTACATGCGCGGGCGTTGTCAGGAAAGACACCGAGCCAAATCCGATGAGCATCGGTTTCTGTGAAAATGAGATCGACGAGACCGGCCAGAAACATTTTGCCGTGGCCTTGGCCGGGGCGCGAAACCGCGATCCGCTTGATGCATGCCACGCGCTCGGGCGATGCCCAGTCGCGAAGGATGGCGAAGCCGACGTCCTGCAATTGAAGGCGCGCGATGAAGTAAGCGTGGCGATTGTCGGCGAGCGCCGCGCGATGCTGCGCCTCGTTCCACCGGCCGACAAGCGCTTCGTAACCGTCAAGACGCTCGGTCGTCATGACGAAAGGAATGTCTCGCTCGGTTGCGCGAACGAGCTGTAACGAAGCTGCTTCCAAGACACCGCCTATGCGCAAAGGCGTCAGTATACAGGGAGGCGCAGGGACTCGACGATCCGTAACGACACCGGAGGCGCCTAAGCGGGGGGTGGCGGCACGGGTGGCGGTCCACCGGCAGCGGACGCATAGGGCCACGGCTCGACGTCGTATTGCGCCGGAAAGTTGACCGGTTGGTAATCCGGCACCAATCTCTTGCGATCGAGAACGGATTGATGGAGGCGCGGTAGCACCGGATTCTCGATCAGGCGCGGCTCGCCGCACGGGATATAAAATCCATCGAGCTTGGTGCGGTCAGGCCATTCTTCGTACTTCGTGCGCTTTGGAATCCATTCGAGCAGCTTCCAGGCCCAGGTCAGCGACTGATGCAATTCCGCGGCGGCGTTCGGCGGCACATATTGATGCTTCGACTGGAAATACGGTTTGCCGAAGACCAGGTGATCCCGCAGGGCGGCGTTGATTCGGAGGCCCTTAGGTGTGGCCTCGTCGATCAACCAGGCGAGCGGAAACTTCGACAGACCGCTTTCGCTTTCCGGGTAACCGCCGCCGACGTCGGCGTGAACGCCGGCGAACCAGACCTGCTTGATGTCTTGTGCGACCTTGGGCGCATGGGTGTCGAACGGATCGGCGATAAAGTCTTGCGGTTGTCGCCAGTGATTTGACCGGAACAAACGGCGGCGCTCGTCGATCGCGATGGCATGGCGAAAGATTTCGACGCTGGAATTTCTGGCGGTGTAAGGCAGTGTTTGCAGCGAGATGGGGTTAAGGCGATCCCATCGCGGCACGATCAGAGAAGCGACCGTATCCCAAACGCCGATGAATTTGATCGTGATCCTTCGTGTGCCGGTAATGCGACCGAAATCCCAGGCGAGATGAAAATTGTCCCGTTCGCTCGATTGCTTGTATGAGGTCAGCGCATAATCCGAAATATTCGCCTGATCGGGATGCAGGAGCCCGACCATATGGATGAAGGCGGCAAGCGCGCGAACCGTATAGGAGCCGCGGCTGAAGCCGAAGAGGAAGATGGCGTCGCCGTCCTCATATTGCTCCGCGAGGAATCTGTAGGCGCCGAGAATTTCATCGTCCAAGCCGTAACCCGTGGCCAATTCAAAAACCGCTTTTGTATTCTGCTTCAGCCGCGTCCATGCATCGTCGGTACCGATCGTTCCGATGCCGGACTGGTAGCGGACACGCTGCGTTGCGTCCTTTTCGATGATCTGAAACAGCTTGAGGATGTTCGAGAGATTGCCCTCGACCTGGTTGCCGGTGCCGTCGCAACAGATAACGATGTTCTTAGCCATGAGCGCCGACCCCACTCGAACTGCAAAAGTACATCGTCGTTATACTACCTTTTAGCGAATCTCGCATCCTTGCAAGCGCACTCACGACCCATAAAGCCGGTGCGGCAACCAGGTCGCCAGCACCGGCAGAAACCACAGCGCCACCAACATGGCGAGCTGGATCAGCACATAGGGAATGATGCCGAGATAGATGTGCCGCGTGGTCACTTCCGGCGGCGCGACGCCGCGCAGGTAGAACAAGGTCGGGCCGAGCGGCGGGTGCATGTAGGAAGTCTGCAGGTTCACCGCCATCATGACACCGAGCCAGACCGGATCGACGCCCGGCATTTTGAGCAGCACCGGCGCCACGATCGGCACCACCACGAAGATGATCTCGAAGGCATCCATGACGAAACCGAGCAGGAACAGCGCGGCCATGACCGCAAGCGTCGCGCCGGCGACACCGCCCGGCAGGTTGGTGAGCGCGCGCTCCACCATGACGTCGCCGCCGAGGCCGCGGAACACGAGACTGAACAAGGTCGCGCCGATCAGGATCAGAAAAATCATGCTGGTGATTTGCGTGGTGCGCACCATCACCGGCATGAGCAGGCCGGCGGCTCCCGACCTCAGCGCGGCCAGCAGAATGGCGCCGACGGCACCGACCGACGCTGCTTCGGTCGGCGTCGCGATGCCGCCAAGGATGGAGCCGAGCACGGCGAGGATCAGCGCGATCGGCGCGATCAGAATCGCAATCAGCCGGCGCGCCAGCGCAAAACCATGGGGCGCGGCCGGATCGGGCGCAATCGCCGGCGATTTTTGCGGCAAGAAGATCGCGATGCCGATGAGATAAAACAGATACAGCAGCACCAGCACGAGGCCGGGGATGATGGCGCCGGCGAACAGATCGGCGACCGAGACCGTTTGCGGCGCGAAATTGCCCTGGGCCAATTGGGCGGCCTGATAAGAGTTGCTGAGCTGATCGCCGAGCAGCACCAGCACGGTCGCCGGCGGGAAAATCTGCGCCAAAGTCGCGGTCGCCGCCACCGTGCCCGCCGCGAGCGCCTTGTCGTAGCCGTGGCGCAGCATGGTCGGCAGCACGATCAGTCCCATGGTCACCGCGGTGGCGCCGACGACGCCCTTGGCGGCAGCGAGCAGCACGCCGACGACGATCACCGAAAAACCCAAGCCCCCCGGCAGCGCGCCGAACAGCCGGCCCATGGTTTCCAATAAATCCTCGGCGATGCGCGAGCGCTCCAGCATCACGCCCATGAAGATGAACAGCGGGATGGCGAGCAGCACGTCGTTGCTCATGACGCCGAAGATGCGCGCCGGCAGCGCGCCGAGCAGCGCGAGGTTCATCACGTTCAACGCCGCGCCCAGGATGGCGAAGCCGAGCGACACGCCGGCGAGCGTCAGCGCCACGGGATATCCCACGAGCAGCAGCGCACAGACGGCCACCACCATCGCGACGGCGAGAAATTCGCTCATATTCAAACCCTACCCTCCCCCGCTTGCGGCGGAGGGATGGAAGGGGGCTTGGCCAGCACCAGCGCGGCGCGGATCGCCTGGGCGATGCCTTGCAGGCCAATCAAGAGCGCGAACAGCGGGATGAGCGCTTTGAGCAGATAGACGAACGGCAAGCCGCTGGTCTCGCGCGAGCCTTCAAGGATCGCCCAGGACCGCGCGACATAAGGCATCGACAGCACGGCGACCGCGATCGCGAACGGAAACAGAAAGATGACGGCGCCGATGAGGTCGATGACGGCCCGCCGGCGCGGGCTCGCCTGTGCGTAGAAGACGTCGACGCGCACGTGGCCGTCGACTTGCAGCGTCCAAGCGGCGGCCAGCATGAAGAGGGCGGCGTGGGCGTACAGCACCGATTCCTGCAGGCGGATCGAGCCCATGCCGAGCGCATAGCGCATCACCACCACGGCGAACTCGGCTAGAACGATGTAAAGACAGCACCACGCCGCGGCGCGGCCGATAGCCGCAATGACGCGATCGATGCTGCCAGCAATGCGTTCGGCCGTATTTCTCATGGCTCCCCCGCGTACTATAATGGGCCCCGTAGAGCGCAGGGAAGGAAAGCACGCATGGCGCAAGATCATGACCACGATCATGACGATCATCACGAGCACGGCTCGGAGCTCTCCGAAATGCAGCTGCGCGTGCGCGCGCTCGAGACCGTGCTGGCCGAGAAAGGCTATATCGACCCGGCCGCGCTCGACGCCATCATCGAGGCCTACGAGACCAAGGTCGGCCCGCACAACGGCGCCAGGGTCGTCGCCAGGGCGTGGAACGATCCGGGCTTCAAGCGCGCGCTGCTCGAAGATGGCAGCAAGGCGGTGGCCTCGCTCGGCCTGTTGAACCGGGTCGGCGACCACCTCATCGCGGTCGAGAACACGCCGAAGCAGCACAACATGATCGTGTGCACATTGTGCTCCTGCTATCCGTGGGAAGTGCTCGGCCTGCCGCCGGTCTGGTACAAATCGGCGCCCTATCGTTCGCGGGCGGTGAACGATCCGCGCGGCGTGCTCGCCGATTTCGGCGTGACGTTGCCGGCCGGCACCGACCTGCGCGTCTGGGACTCCACCGCCGAGACGCGCTTCATCGTGCTGCCGATGCGGCCTCCCGGCACCGAAGGCTGGAGCGAGGAAAAACTCGCGTCGCTGGTGACGCGCGATTGCATGATCGGCACCGGCCTGCCGAAAAACCCAAAAGAGGTTTCATAATGGACGGCATCCACGACATGGGCGGCATGCACGGTTTCGGCAAAGTCGAGCCGGAGCCGAACGAGCCGGTGTTTCACGCGCCGTGGGAAGGCCGCACGCTCGCGCTCAACCGCGCCATGGGCTACACCGGCATCTGGACCATCGACCAGACCCGCTTCGGCATCGAGAAGCTGCCGCCGGACGTTTATCTGACCAGCTCCTATTACCGGAAATGGGCGGTCAGGTTGGAAAACCTCGTCGTCGAGCTCGGCCTCGCCGGCGCCGATGAGATCAAAGCCGGCCACGCGCTGCGTCCCGGCAAGACGCTCAAACGCAAACTGACCGCCACCGACGTGCCGAACGCATTGTCGCGCGACTCGTTCAGCCGCCCGGCCAAAAACCCTGCCCGCTTCAAGGCCGGCGACCGCGTGCGCACCAAGAACATTCATCCGGAGACCCACACGCGGCTGCCGCGCTACGCGCGCGAAAAGGTCGGCGTCGTCGAGGCCATCCGCGGCTGCCATGTCTTTCCCGACACCGCCGCGCTCGGCAAGGGCGACGATCCGCAATGGCTCTACACCGTGCTGTTCGACGGCCGCGAATTGTGGGGCGAAAGCTCCGACCCTTCGCTCAAGATCTCGATCGAAGCGTTCGAGCCGTATCTGGAGCCGGCATGACCCCGTCATTCCGGCAGAGCGAAGCGAGAGCCGGAATCCATAATCGCTGAACTCGCGGATGAGCGACCAATTCTTCGTGTACATATTGGCAAGTCACAAGCATGGTACACTCTATATCGGCGTCACAAATGATCTTATCCGGCGCGTCCACCAGCACAAACTGAAGGTCGTTCGAGGCTTCACGAAGCGATACAACGTTCATAAACTTGTCTACTTCGAAATTTTCGACGACCCTATCACCGCAATTACTCGCAAAAAAAGCAGTCGAAAAATGCAACCGCGAATGGAAGATTCAGCTGATAGAACGCGAAAATCCTGAGTGGATCGATCTTTCGCACACACTTTTCTGAGAGGACTGTGGTTATGGATTCCGGCTCTCACTCGCTTCGCTCGCTCGGCCGGAATGACGAGCTGAGCATCCCGCGCAACGACAACGGGCCGGTGTTCCGCGAACCCTGGGAAGCGGAAGCATTCGCGCTGGCGCTGTCGCTCAACGCGCGCGGTCTCTTCACCTGGAAAGAATGGGCGGCGGCGCTCGGCGACGAGATCAAGAAGGCGCAAGCCGCCGGCGATCCCGACACCGGCGAGACCTATTATCACCATTGGCTCGCCACGCTGGAGCGCATCGTCGCCGAAAAGGGCGTCACCGACGCGCGGCAACTGCAACGCACGCGCCACGCCTGGGAGCACGCCTGCGAACGCACGCCGCACGGCACGCCGATCGAGCTACGGCCGGGCGACTTCCACGACTGAGCTCTCTTCGACCAGCGATTTCACCAAGTCGCCTGCCGGCATGGCGCGCGAGCGCGCAACCCCCTGCCCGGCCCAAAGCGAGATGAAGTCCGGCACGCCTTGCTGACCAGCGGCATTACGCATCGGGCGCGTCAAATCGTTCTGCTGCCGGAACGACAGGATGGCGTGCTCGCTGCCGGCCACCATGGCGACGAACGTATTAGCGATGCCGCGCGCCGGCCGGCCGGAGAATGCGCGGGTGATGACGGTCGTGTCAGTCTTGGCTTCGAGCAGCGCGCGCTTGTAAACGGCTGGCGCGCCCGATTCCGGGCAAGGCAAAAAGGCAGTGCCGAGCTGCACGGCGGCGGCGCCGAGCTTCATGGCGGCGGCAACGTCGAGCCCGTCCATGAGGCCGCCGGACGCGATGACCGGCAGCGCAACGCTCGCGCAAATGTCGCGCACCAGCGTGGCGACCGGGATCATCGAATCTTCGAACGGCGCGGCGAAACTGCCGCGATGGGCGCCCGCCTCCGCGCCTTGGGCGACGATCGCATCGACGCCGGCTTGCGCCAAGCGGCGCGCCTCTTTCACGGTGGTCGCCGTACCGCTGACGGCGATGCCGCGCTTCTTGAGCGCCGCGATCTGTTCCGATGACGGCATGCCGAATGTGAAGCTGAAGACCGGCGGACGTTCCTCCAGCACGGCCGCGAACTGCTCATCGAATGGATTGGCCGGCACCGGCGGCAGCGCGGGCGGCGGCAATCCCAGCCGCGCATGCGCCTGCCCCATGATCTCAAGCATCGGCTGCGGATTGACCCTGCGGTCGCTCTCATAGCCGCCGGCAAACAGATTGATGTTGAACGGCCGCGACGTGAGCTGCCGGATGTGGCGGATCGCGGCGGCAATCTCTTCGGGCTTCGCATAGGCGCCGCCCCACGCGCCCAAGCCGCCGGCATTCGATACCGCGGCGGCCAGCTCCGGCGTACCGCCGCTTCCGGCCATGGGTGCGAGCAGGATCGGATGCTCGATACCGAGGCGCCTTGAGAATGCGTTTGGGGCCATTGCCGTTGCTCCGCGCGGATGCCTTTTCAAGATAGGACGCGGCCTTGCCGGCACAATGGAAAATTGCCACGTTGTGCCATCTTCATTGGCGAATGCCGGCTTCGACCGGCGCGAATGAAGTTTATCAGGATGGCACAATAACGCCGTATCGTCGGGAGGACGTCATGTCAGGTCAAACCGTCAAAATCCGCTCCGGCGAAGGCGGCGAATTCGATTGCTATCTGGTCGCGCCGAAATCCGATGCGCCGATGCCGGCCATCGTGCTCGCTTCCGCGGTGCACGGCGTCGACACCGACATCCGCGCCATCGCCGACGAATTTGCCGCCAACGGCGTCATCGCCGCGGCGCCCGATCTGTTCTGGCGCACGCTGCCGGGACCGCTGTCCCATGACGACGGCCGCTCTCAGCAGCGCTCGCAGCCGCGGCTCGAGAAAATAAGGACCGGCGAGCGCGATCTCGTCGACATGCTCGCCTATCTGCGCACGCTGCCGCAGTTCAACGGCCAGGCCGCGGTGATAGGCTTCTGCTACGGCAGCCCCTACGCGATCCTCGGGCCGAAGCGGCTCGGCTATGCCGCCGGCATTTCCTGCCACGGCACCCAGTTCCTCGATTACGTCCACGAGCTCGACGGCGTGCGCGAGCCGGTCTGCATCATCTGGGGCGACCGCGACAGCCGGGCGCCGGCCGAGGTGCTCGACGCCTATCGCGATATCCCCTCGCGCATGAAGAATGTCGAGGTGCACATCTTTCCGGGCGTGCTGCACGGCTACATGATGCGCGCCGCCGGATGGGCGTTCGACGCCAAGACGCGCGATTTCTCCATGGCGCGCGCCAACGCCATCCTCGATGGGCTGCGCGGCGGGCCGGCGCCGTCAAAGCTGCGTCAGGCGTCGTAAAGCTTCTTGCCGAAACTCACGTCTTATTATCGTCGTCGCGGGTGGTGGCGATGTCCGCCGCGCGCGGATCGTCGGCGTGCAGTATCTTGAACTCGGCCTCCAGGGCTTCCGCCTTCTCGACCAGCTCGACGCTGATGATGACGAGTTCCTTGCTGGTGACCTTGTCGTTGCAATCGCGCGACATGCGGCTGCATCGCGTGGCCAGGTGGCGAAGATATTGAGCGACGGCAAGGGTCATAGGCCTCGTCCGAATCCTGATAAAGCCAATTTGGGGCTGTGAATTAAGCCGGAACGTGGCTCGAGGTTCCGGCGCAAGTCAGGGGCCTTAGGGGCCACCCCTCGGCCGCGGAAGCAATTTACTGTTAAGTGTTGTCGATGTTCATAAAAAACATTTTCATATCAAATAGATAGAAGGATAATGGATTTTTGACCCTGGCGCTTCAAGGCGACCCGGAAAGACCTGCCGCCGCCAGGTCACTCGCCAGCCGGTCGACGATCGCCGGCGCGTAGAAGAACTTCGCCAATGTGCCGCGGGTGTCGTCGCGCCATGCCGGACTGAGCGTCACCAGCCGGGCCAGCGCACGTGCGGCACCGTCACCGTCACCCCTCGCCGCGGCGGCGAGGGCGCGTGAAATCAGCCCGAGCTGGAAGGAATCGTTGGTGATCTGGTCGGCGTGGAAAATCGCGCTGGTGATGTCGCCGCGCAGATATTCGCCGAGGAAGAGAAAAAACTCCTCGAACGGCGGCCGCACCGTGCCGTCGTTGCCGGCCTGGCGCAACGTGGCCAAGCCCTTGTCGATATCGCCGCTCGAGATCAGGCGCGCGCCGTAGGAGCCCAGGAGGCGCATGTCGTATCGGTTGAGCGTGATCGCCTTGTTGGCGGCATCGAATGCCGCGGCAAGGTCGCGGCGGGCGAATTGAATGACGAACACCATCTCGTAGGCGCGCGAGGATTCCGGATTCAATTCGACGCCGCGCCGTGCTGCGGTGAGCCCGCGCTCGAGCGGCGGCGCGGCGCCGGGGCGCTTGTCGAAATCGTAGAGATATTCCCGCAAATCGACCGCCGCGAGGTAGCTGAAGCCGAGCGCGAAGCTCGGATCGCGCGTTGTGAGCTGTTCGAGGCAATCGCGCCCGTGCATCTGCTGGGCCGGATCGAACGAGCTGAACGAATCGATGACCTCGACCAGGCAGCGGTAGCGCGGATCGCCCAAGGTGCCGCCCAGAACCTTGGCGCGCTGACGGGTATAGATCACGCCGAACGGCTGCAACAATATGCCGGCCAATTCGCGCACGATCCGCTCTTCGGCGGCGGCCTTGTCGTCGCCGCCGAGCACGCGATCGAACACGCGCGACCAGACGATGCCGCCGTCCGCGACGTCGATCAGCCTGAACAATAGGCGCGCCGCGCCATCGTCAGCATATTCGACCGAGCCGGAAAATCGATAATCGGCGTTCGGATTGCGCGCCGGCGCCGTGTCATCGCCGGCTGTGGCTGGGTGGTCGGCGGATTCCAGCTGGACGTTGACCAGATCGAAGTGGGTGAAGGCGTTGCTCAGCGTTTCCTGCAGCGAGCGGGCGGCAATGCTGCCCGGCCCCGGCGTGCCGCTGACCTCGAACGGCGGCATCAGCAGAACCGGTAGCCCATTGCCGGGCGGCAGCGCCGCGGCCGCAGGCAGCGTTGCCCCGGACGGGGCCGTCGCGGCGTCCGGCGCCGGCACGCGCCGTTGCGACAAGGCGAACACGGCGGCGATCACGATCAGCGCCACGGCCGCCACCGCCAGCAAACGGATCGACCAGAACCGATCGAGGGTAGATGAATGCGCGGTCACGGCGAACAAAACGGGGCGCTGGCTGAACGTCGGCACGTAGCTGCCGCGCGGCAGGTCGATGCGGATAGCGTCGTTGGCGCCTAGTCCTGAGTAATAGCGATCGATGGTCCGCCGCAATCGTGTCGCCTCGACGCGCACGATCGGATCGAGCTGCGGATCGAATTTGGCGTCGCGGCGCAGCACGTCGACGCCGATCGTATAGGCTTTGATGCGGTCGCTCTTGCCTTGCAGCACCGCCTCGACGACGAAGCGCAAAAACGCGCCAAGCTGCGGCGAGCGATTGAAATCGTCGCTTGCCGTCATGCGTTCGAGCTGGGCCCGGACCTCGTCCGGGGCCGGCAGATTGCTGGTCGCTTCGTCCATCGTTCTGGGAATCCCCAGATGAACCCCGTCCGGGGTCATTGATTGGACAATCGTGCCGCAGTCGCAATTGTGGTCAGGGCGGAGCCTGTCTGTGCCGGCACAATACCACGTTCAAACCCCGTGGTATGCGGCGAAATGGCTGCCGGGGCAGCCGGCAATGGCATCGGCGCCGGCCGCGCCTTGTCGGCACATGGGAAAATTGCCACGCTCCCGGCCGCGACGGCCGCCGAGGCAGGCGACCGCGCCGCAACGAAAAAAGAGGGGGAGCCCATGTTTTTGAGGACTTTGAGCTTGATCGCCGTTCTGGCATCGGTCGCGACGGCGAGCCAGGCCAGCGAGATCCATCGCGTCGTCACCACGCTCGACGCCAACAACAAATCCACCACGCTGGCCGACAGCCGGGTGCCGCTCAACGTCAGCCCGTCCGGCAATGCATCGGCCAATCTGTGGTTAACGACCTCGTCGCCGCCGGGTTTTTCGTTCAACGAAGATATTGCCAAACCGACCGGACTCAATCCGCCTGACAACGGCACCGTGATCCGCGTCGTCGAAATTCCGCCGCTCAAGCCCGGCGAGGAGGCGAAACTGCCGCCCGATCTGATGATGAAGATCGTCGGCGATCACGCGCCGGCCCGCGGCGTGCCGGTGAGCCATCCGCTGATGCATCGCACCCGCACCGTCGACTATGCCATCATCATGTCGGGCGAGATCGACATGATGCTCGACGACAAGACCGTCCACGTCAAAGCCGGCGACGTCGTGGTTCAGCAGGCCACCAACCACGCCTGGCTCAATCACGGCACCGAGCCCTGCCGTATCATCTTCGTGCTGATGGATTCAAAGCAGCCGTGACAGCGCTCGAACCGTCATCCTGAGGTGGCCGCGTAGCGGCCCTCGAAGGATGCACGGCCCCGGACTCACGGGCCGTCGCCCTTCGAGGCTCGCTTCGCTCGCACCTCAGGGTGACGGACGGGAGTCAGCGATCACCACCGACGGACTCAGAGCATCCCCAACACATGCGGCAGCCACAGCGAGATGGCGGGAATGTAGGTCACCATGGCGAGGAAGATCAGCATGGTGAGGAGCCACGGCAGCACCGCGATCGTCAGCTCGGTGATGCCCATCTTGGTGATGCCGGAGGCGACATAGAGGTTGAGCCCCACCGGCGGGTGGCATAGCCCGACCTCCATATTGACCGCCATCAGGATGCCGAGATGCACCGGATGCACGCCGAGCCGCGCCGCCATGGGAAACAGGATCGGCGCCATGATCAAGGTGATGGCGGCGGGATCCATGAAGTTGCCGGCGGCGAGCAGCACGATGTTGGTGACCAGGAGGAAGGCGACGATGCCAAAGCCTTGCGCGGTCATCCATTCGGCCATCGACTGCGGGATCTGCTCTGAGGTCAAGAGCCAGGAGAACACCGCCGCATTGGTGATGATGTAGAGGATCATCGCGCTCATGGCGGCGGCCTTGAGCAGCACCGCCGGCACTTCGGAGAATTTCAGGCCTTTGTAGACGAACACGGCGATGACGAAGGAATAGACCGCGGCGCAGGCGGCAGCTTCGGTGGGCGTGAACAGGCCGGAATAGATGCCGCCGAGCACGAGCAGGATCAGCATCAGGCCCCAGACGCTTTCGCGAAATGCCTGCCAGCACTCGCGCCAACTCGAGCGCGCCATGCGCGGATAGTCGTGGCGCCAGGCCCGATACCAGGTGGTCGCGCCCAGCATGAAGGCGAGGATCAGCCCGGGCACCAGCGCTGCGATGAACAGCTGGCCGATCGAGGCGGAATCGACCACCGCGCCGGTCGGTCCGCGCGGCTGCATGCCGCTGGTCGCCACCGCGTAGATGACGAGGTTGATCGACGGCGGAAACAGGATGCCGAGCGCGCCCGAGGTGGCGATGACGCCCGCGGAAAAGCGCGGCGGATAGCCCTGCTCCATCAAGGCCGGCAGGATGATCGAGCCGATGCCGACCACGGTGGCCACCGAGGAGCCGGAAATCGCCGCGAACAAGGCGCAGGCGACGACGCCGGCGAGCCCCAAGCCGCCGTACCAGTGCCCGATCATCGAGGTGGCAAAATCGATCATGCGCCGCGCCACCCCGCCGGCGGTGAGGAAATTGCCGGCCAGGATGAAGAACGGGATCGCCATGATCTCGAAGCGGTCGATGCTGGTGAAGAGCTTAAGCCCCACCATCTTCGGGTCGACGTCGGAGAGAATGAAAAGATAAGTCAGCACCGAGAGCCCGAGCGCGATCGAGATCGGCATGCCGCAGGCCATCAAGGCGAGCAGCAGCGCGAACAAAAGCTCGGCGCGCACCGTGTGCGACAGCTCGATGACATGCAGCCGCGCCGCGAAGCAGATCAGCGCCAGCGCGATCGGGATGATGATGATCAGCGCCGCGGTGACCGCATCGCCGTACGAGCGCGGCGCCGCGGGCTTCGAGATTTGCGACACGGCGGTCATCGCGCCGCCTCGGCAGCCGGGACGGTCTCGCCGAGCGGTACCGCTTTATCGTGCGGCTCCTCGTATTCGATGCCGTGGCCCTGATGCGGCACGTAACCGTCGCGCAGGAAACGCCACATCACCTGCAGGAAGCGGAAGCACATCAGATAGGAGCCGAGCGGAATGCACAGATAGATGATCCAGCTCGGCCATTCGAGCTCCGGCGAGATCTGGTCCGGATCGAGCTCATAGACATAGAGCGCGCCAAGCGTGCCGATGACGCCGGTGAACAACGCGCCGCACAACAGCGCGAACACGATCACCGGCTTGCGCGTGGCCGGCGACAGTCGTTTGACGAAAACATCGACGCCGACATGGATGCCGGTGCGCACGCCGAGCGCGGCGCCGAATTTCGCCATCCACACGAACATGTAGGTGGACAGCTCGTTGGCCCAGGACAGATGGACGGCGACGAGGCCGGTATAGACCCAGTTCGCCGTATATTTGAGAAACGGCAGATTATGCGCGCCGGCCCAGCGGGCCACGTTCGCGGAATTACTGGCGCCGTAGCGGTGGACGACGGCGACGAAGGTGATCGCCGTCGCCATCGCAATCAGCGAGACGATGATCACCTCTTCGAGCCGATTGAGGATACGGTCGAGCACGCCGAGCACTAGAGGTCCCCCAGGAGCGAAAATCCCTTCCTGGCTAAGACTTGCCGGCCAAGGGAAGGGATCAAGCAGCTTTAGGACTGGGGCGGGACGAAGCCCGAGGCTTTATAGACCCGGTCGATGAAATCCTTGCCGAAGCGGCTCTGCATTTCCTTATGCACCGGCATCAGCTTGGCGATCCAGGCGGCCTTTTCGGTGTCGGTCTGCTCGTGGATCTGTATCTTGCCGGTGGTCTTGATCGTGTCCATCGCGGTGACGTTGTCCTTCGCGGCGGTGTCGTCGAAGAACTGCGTCGATTCCTTCACCGCGCGGTCGAGGCCCGAGCGCACGTCCGGCGGCAGCCCGTCCCAGAACTTCTTGTTGGTGATGAGCGAATAGGTCAGCCGGCCGTGGTGCGACACGGTGAGATATTTCTGCACGTCGTAGAACTTTTGCGTCAAGATGTTGGACGGCACGTTGTCCTCGCCGTCGGCGACGCCGGTCTGCAGCGCTTGGTAGAGCTCGCCGAAGGCGATGATCTGCGGGATTGCGCCAAGCTCGCGCGCGACGGCGTCGAGCACCTTCGAGCCCTGGATGCGCATTTTCAAGCCCTTGAAATCGTCGGGCATGATCAACGGCACGTTGGCGGTATAGACGTGGGCACCGTTGTCCCAATAGGCCAGCGGCTCGACGCCCTTGTCCTCGAGCTTCTTGTTGAGCTCGCCCATCATCGGGCTCGCCATCATCTGCCGCGCATGGGCGTCGTCGGTCATCAGGAACGGCAGATCGAAGACGTCGAATTCCTTGACGCCGAGCGGGCCGAATTTGGAGATCGACGGCGCCAACAGCTGCACCGAGCCGAGCTGCAGTGCCTCGAGCTCTTCCTTGTCCTTGTAGAGCGAGGAGTTCGGGTAGACTTCGACGGTCACTTTGCCGTCGGTGTATTTCTCGGCGAGCTGCTTGAACAGCAAGGCCGCCTTGCCCTTGGGCGCGTCCGGCGTCACCACGTGGCTGAATTTGATGATGATCGGATCGGCAAGCGCCGGGCCCGCCAATGCCAGAACAAACGTGGCGGCGAGCGCAAAAGCAAAGCGTTTCATCGAGTTCCTCCCCAACGCGGCCGTTCCGGCCGCCAAAAATGTTGCCCATTCCTAGCGCGAATGGCGCGCGGGGCCAATGCACCCGCCATGTGCCGCGATGTTGGTTAGTGGCGGCAAAGTGTAGCAATTCCGCGACCCTTCCTGGCCGCGCTGGCGGCGAAAGCGGGGGCTGGCCACCGCAAAATGCAATGTTATATTGTTACAATATGACCCACCACCACCATGCCGGCGAAGCCCATCCGGCGCCGGCCCTTTCGCCGTCGCTGCTGCGGCTTTCCGCGCCCAAGCGCCTGGCGCTGGCGGGCGCATTGATCGCGCTGATCTGGGTCGCGGTGCTGTGGGCCACGCGATGACGTCGCCCGCCGTGACCGCGCTTGGATTCCGCGATCTCACGCTCGGCTATGACCGGCACCCGGCGGTGCATCATCTCAACGGCGTGGTGGAGCAAGGCTCGCTGACCGCTGTCGTCGGCCCGAATGGCGCCGGCAAGTCGACGCTGTTCAAGGCGGTCGTCGGCGTGCTCAAGCCGCTCGCCGGCGGCATCGAGCGCAACGGTTCCTCCGCGCGTGACATCGCCTACCTGCCACAAGCAGCCGAGATCGACTGCTCGTTTCCGATCAACGTCTACGACATGGTGGCAATGGGGCTGTGGCGGGCAAAAGGGCCGTTCGGCGGCATCGACCGTAAGGACCACGCCGCGATCGAGACCGGCCTCGCCGCGGTTGGTCTGACCGGGTTCGAGCAGCGCTCCATCGGCACGCTGTCGGGCGGCCAAATGCAGCGCATGCTGTTCGCCCGCTTGCTGGTTCAAGACGCGCGCGTGATCGTGCTCGACGAGCCGTTCAGCGCCATCGACAGCAAGACGGTGGCCGACCTGATGCATTTGGTGCGGCAGTGGCATTGGGAGCGCCGCACCGTGCTTGCGGCCACCCACGATATCGAATTGGTGCGTGCGTACTTTCCGCAAGTTCTGCTGCTCGCCCGCGAGCCGGTGGCGTGGGGCGCAACCCGCGAGGTGCTCACCCCCGAAAACCTCGATCGAGCGCGCCGCATGTGCGAGGCGTTCGACGAGGCCGCCGAGGCCTGCGCCAGCGAGGCCGCGTGAATTTATTTTCCCTCGCCACGCTCTACGACACCCTGATCGCGCCGTTTGCCGAGCACGACTTCATGCGCCGGGCGCTGGCGGCAACGTTGGCGTTGTCGTTCAGTGCGGCGCCGGTCGGCGTGTTTTTGATGCTGCGCCGCATGAGCCTGATCGGCGACGCGCTGTCGCACGCGATCCTGCCGGGCGTGGCCATCGGTTTTCTGCTCGCCGGCATGAGCGTCTTCGCCATGGCGGGCGGCGGCCTGATCGCCGGCTTTCTCATCACCATCGGCGCCGGCCTGATCGCGCGGGCGACGACGTTGAAGGAGGACGCCTCGCTCGCCGCGGTTTTTCTGATTTCATTGGCGCTCGGCGTCACCATCGTCTCGCTCAAGGGCAGCAACGAAGATTTGGTGCATTTCCTGTTCGGCTCGGTGCTGACGATCCAAAACCCCGCGCTGCTGCTCATCGCGGCCATCGCCTCGGTGTCCCTCTTCGCGCTGGCGCTGATCTGGCGGCCGCTGGTGTTGGAATGCGTCGATCCTGGATTTTTGCGCTCGGTCAGCCGCTCCGGCGGCGCCGCCCATATCGCCTTTCTGGCGCTCACCGTGCTCAACCTGGTCGGCGGCTTTCTGGTGCTCGGCACGCTGCTCGCCGTCGGCATCATGATGCTGCCGGCGTTCATTGCGCGCTTTTGGGCGCGCGATGTCACCGCCATGATCGTGGTCGCGATCGGCAGCGCCGCGATCTCAGGTTACGCGGGGCTTGTCCTGTCCTACCAAGCCGGCCTGCCCGCGGGCCCCGCCATCATCCTGGTCGCGGGCCTGCTTTATGTGCTGTCCGTCGCGGCCGGGCCGGTTGGCGGCTTGGTCTGGCTGATCCTGCCGCGGCGCCATCTCGAGGCTTGAATGCCTCACTGCGGCTTGAGCAGTGCCACCAGCGGCGTTTTCTCGGCGACGTCGGTCGCGAGGTTGTGGGCAAAGCCCGCGGCGTCGGCGAAATAATCCGCCGGCTGGAACGTGTTCTTGACCACGCGCTGGGCGGCGTCGCTCTTGATGATGGCGATGCAGGCGGCTTCGAGCTTATGCGTAACGTCCGCCGGTATCCCGGCCGGGCCGAACAGGCCGCCAAAACTCAGCGGCGCGACGTCATAACCCTGCTCCTTGAATGTGGGCACGTCGGGCAGCGATGGATTGCGCGCGGCCGCGAACAGTCCGGGCATTGCCAGCCCGCTGCCGGCGGCAGCGGTGAGCGGCACGGCGGAGAAATCGAGCTGGCCGGAGCGCGTATTCTGGATTTCCTCGGCCGGTCCTTTGAACGGCACGTCGTTGAACTCGACCTTGGCCAGCTCGGCCAACTGGATCATGGCGAGATGCGGGATGGTGGCGATGCCGGGAATGCCGACATTGAGCGCGCCCGGTTGTTGCTTCGCCGCCTCGATCAGATCCTTCGCGGTCTTGAGCGGCGAATTCGGCGGCACCACGATGACCTGGTCGTTCTTAAACGTTTGGCAGATCGGCGTGAACGATTTCACCGTATAGCCGGCGTCCTTATCGGTGAGCGGCTGCACCGTGACCGAATAGGTGGCGCCGTGCATCAGCATGTAGCCGTCGGGATTGGCGCGGGCGACGTCGGCGGTGCCGAGCACGCCATTGGCGCCCGGCTTATTGACGACGATCACCGGCTTGCCGAATTGCGCCGACATGCCGTCGGCCAGCACCCGACCCAAAATGTCGGCGCTCGAACCGGGCGTCGCCGGCACGATGATCTGGACCACGCGCTCCGGGTAGTTTTGCGCCGCGGCGCCGGTCGCGGCCGCGATCGCCATACTCGCCGCGACGATCGCGCCCTGCCGCATCGTGCCCTCCCGGTCCGCTCGTTTTCGTGCGCAAAACGATAGCCCATGGGGGGCCCGGATCAAGGCGGTGGCCGAGGGTCAATCGTCGCGGGACACGGGTTTTCGCGTTGATGCAAGCGGCTGCGGATACCTATATAGAACAGGCCAACGGAGGGCTTAATGACCGACAAGATTCCCGTGACCGTGCTCACCGGCTATCTCGGCGCCGGCAAGACCACGCTCCTCAACCGCATCCTGTCCGAGCCGCA
>Ga0210385_10000170_pt1 | contig 65709 bp, 60 predicted proteins | sample IncBWH26OmetaG_FD_160107 | JGI IMG/M metagenome (GOLD analysis project Ga0210385, IMG submission 160107) | Forest soil microbial communities from Barre Woods Harvard Forest LTER site, Petersham, Massachusetts, United States - Inc-BW-H-26-O ... | reverse complement strand
GTCGTCCACTCCCGCCACTGTGGAGGCGCAGATCCGGACCAATCTCGAGTTGGCCGTCACGCATGCCGGCGTGCCGCTTCAAAGCCTCGCCGCCGGCGAACTACGCGCCCACACAAAGCCCGGGGCGCCGGTCGCACTCACGAGTTCCCCGGCGGGAGGAATCGCGCGCGAGCTCTCAGACCCAGGCTCGGAGCCGGTCTCATACGAGTTGTTCTCGACGTTCATGCTGGAGAGCATCGACGAAAGCGATCCGCAGGCGATCGGGCAGGCGGTCTCGAAACTGCGCCGTCAGGCCGACCGCTATGCGCTTGAGATGATGGCCCCCGACGGGCAGCTCTCGCTCTCGGGGCGCTCGCTAGACCAGTCATGGGTGCAAGCCGCCGCGGCAGCGCTCGGCGCCAGGCGCGCGGCGATCGAACCGGCGGGCGCCGCCGCTTGGCGCTCATATGCCCAGCGCGCGGTCTCCTACCTGCAAGCCGCCTACCCGCTCCAGCCCAGCGGCCTGTTGCCGATCGTCCCCGGCCTCGACTTCGATTGGAGCCCTTCGATCATGGACGGCTACGCCGCGTTGAACCAATACGAGGGCCTAACGCTGTGGCTGCTCTCCGACGCACTGGTCAAGTGGCCGGCGACCGGGGCCTCACAAGCACCGCTGCCTGCCGACAACCGCGAACTGCTCGTCGACGACCTTGCCTCCAGCGGCCTCGTATGGGGCCGGTCGGGGAGTGTCTGGTGGGAGCTCGCCGGACGCGCCACGAGCAGTGACCCGCGCGGGGCGCAGGGCCTCGTCGCCGTGAAGCTGAGCGACACCTCCGGCTGGCACGACCTGCTGGCGCTGCGTCCAATCCACGGCAAGATGTCGAGCACGTGGATGGTCACGTACGCCAACGGCACAGTCGCGACTCCTACCTTTACAGGCGTGCATGGCACGGGTCGCAAAGTGCTACTGCTTGGCCGCTACAGAACTACGGGCGGTCGCGTGCGAGGACGCGTCAACTGGACGCTGCGCGCAACCACGACAGGGGTCCAGTTGGGCATGAGCATGCCAGCCAAGACGACCCTGCACACGACTATCTGGCTCACCCCGGAGCGCCAGCACCTTGCTGCCCCCGGGGCCACGATCGCGCACGGAACCTGCACCGTGACCGCCTCGGGAGGCGCCTGCCCGGTGACGATCTACTGGCGTGACCGGCGCACAGCGGTGCTGGAAATCGGCTCTTAAGCGCTCCCTGTCCAGCTCCCCACGCGACAGCCGACGCGAGTCGCCAGTCAGGCGGATTCGCGCTCCTCAGAAGACCTTCGGGATCGATTTCTGGATGCTGCGGTGCAGTTCGCGCGCAACCACGTACAGCGCCGGGCGCGCCGCACCGTTGGACTTGATGAGGCCGGCGTCCCAGGTCGCCTTCCTGGCCACCTTGGCTGTCGGATTGCCCGGCGAACGCCAGTGGTAGTAGTAGATGCGGGTGATCCTGGGGCTCAGCTCGGCGAGTTTGAAGATGTTTTCGGCGGCCCTGGCCGCGAACGCTTCGCCGTGATCGATCAGCTTGCCTTTGAAGCGCCACCAGACGACTCCACCGATCTCGCTGAACCACACCTGCCCGCGCGTCGCGGCGAGGAAGTTTTCGATCAACGCGGGACTGTCGGTGCTGACGCTGCTGTAGGGATTGAAGGGCCAGATCTTCGGATAGGGATGGGCGCGTTCGAGGAATGAGCCGATCCAAGCCTCGACGTTGCCGTCGGAGTCGAGGATGTCCGGCGCGGTGATCTCACAGCCGCGGCAGTTGGCGGCAAGCGCGTTGTAGTACTCGGCGGCGAGCCAAGGATGGTGGGCCGTGGGCTGCGTGGTGTGGGTCGCCTCGTCCCACGGGACGAACTCCGTCACCCACGGGAACAGCTTGCGGAAGCGCTTGAAGGCATTCAAGAACTGGCCGGGGCTCGGCGCCGGACCGTTGTTGTCGGCGTGCTGAAAAGTGATCAGCGGAGTGATGTGGTAGGCGTGCTTGACGGCGTCGAGCCAAGCGGTGACCTGCGCGAGGTCACGCTTGTTGAGCGCCGCGTTCCAAGGTACGACGTCGCGCGCGAGGTGTACGCCGAGCTCGGACACGCGCGGGTCGGAGAACGTGCTCGGTTCGTAATCGGAGAGCCCGAAGCGGTAGGACACGCTGGCCTTGGTGCCCCTTGGGGCAGTGCTCTTGGCGGCGGTGGCAACCGCCGCGAGCAGACCCCCGAGAGCCAAGCACGCCAACAGTGCCGCAAGGCGGCGTGTGGCACGAGTGGGAAGCATTCGCCTGGTTATCATAGGCACGGATGAGCTGGTGGCGCGCCACTCTGTCGGCGAGCCTGCTCGTCGTGGGACTTCAAATCTTGACGGTGGGGTCGGCCGGTGCCGCGGCGACTCCCAAACCCTCCCTCCCACGCAACGCACGCGCGACGCTCGTTCAGCGCTCGCCGTTTGGGCTGTCGCTCGAGTATCCGCTGATGGAGAAGGCGCTCGGCCCGGGGGCGTGCCCCAGCCCGGCGCTGGTGGCGACTTTGCGCGAGCTCGGCTCTCCTTCGCTACGCATCGGCGGCGACTCGCAAGACCTTGCCGGACCCACGACCGCCTACCGCTACTTCATATCCCCCTCCTTCTGGACAACGCTCGGCTGCTTGGCACGCCAGAGCGGAGTGCAGGTCACCGTCGGGCTCAACTTCGCGACGAGCCAGCTTACGGACGAGCTCAAGACGATCGCCGAGGCACAGCAGACGATCCCGGCCTCGCAGCTCAGCTTCTCGCTCGGCAACGAGCCCGACCTATACGGGATCAGCCACATCTTTCCCGACGAACCGGGAGTTGAGATCCCCGCTTTTCGTCCGTCGCCTTGGACGGCGGCGCAGTACGCAAACGAATGGCAGAGCCGTCGGGCGATGTTCGGTCAGGTTCGGATCGAGGGTCCCGACCTCGCCGGGATCGGCTGGGATACGGCGCTCGGTCCGATGCTGCGCAGCGACCCACCGGATGTGTTGGACGTCCACGCTTACCCAACCTCCGCCTGTGGGGCGCCGCTGACCACGGCGGCCCGTCTGCTCACCGAGCACGCAAGCGTCGGACTGGTCGAAAAGCACTCCTGGCTCTTGAACCTCGCGCAGACCCTGCACAGGCCGGCGATCGTCTCCGAGAGCAACAGCGCTTCCTGCGGTGGCAAGCCGGGCGTGTCGAACACGCCGGTGGCAGGCGTGTGGGCCGCGCGCTATGTGGTGGCCGCGCTGCTCGGCGGCTTCCAACAGGTGCGCTTCCACTCTGCCGACGGTAGCTACGACCCGCTCGTGTTCAACCCGAACGGGACCGTCACGCTGCAGCCGCTCGGGCGGGCGCTGCTGTTCCTGCACCGCTGGATCCCGCTCGGTAGTCGCATAGAACCAGCCGCGCGAGTGCCCGGGATGCTCGTCGCGACAGTATCTGAAGGTATGAGTACGAACACGGGGGTGAACACGAACACCGCTGGAAACAAGAAACACAGCACACACCTGAGCGCAATCGTCAGCTCTTTCTCTTCAAAGACGCTCTCCTATGAAGTCGAAGTTCCTGGTGGGGCACAGCGCGTTGATACGGACACGCTCACGACGACACATTCCGGCGAAACTAGGGCGTCGGTGGAGGTTCATGCTCACAAAGCACGGCTGTTGCTTGCACCAGACACAGTCGTTGCGATCCGCTTGAAGTAATGTCGAGCAACGCTTTTGCTCAGCTGGCATCGCGCAACACTTTTGCTCAGCTGATTTGCGACTGGAAGACTCGCCGGACACTCGGACCCAAGCGTTAGCCCGTGGCTGGAGATCTGCCCAACTCGGCGATCGCCGAAGCACTGGAAGAGCTTGGTGACCTGTACGAGCTCGACGGCGCGATCGTGCACCGCGTGCTTGCCTATCGCAACGCCGCACGCGCGGTGCGCGAGGCGCCGGTGTCGGTGGCTGAGCTGGCGCGCGCTGGCCGCGTTACCGAGCTGGTTGGCGTCGGCGCGACGCTCGAGCAGAAGATCCTCGCGCTGCTGGACACGGGCACGATCCCGGCAGCTGAGAAGCTGCGCGCACGGGTACCGGCAGGACTGATCGCAATCGTGCGCCTGCCCGGCTTGGGGCCCAAGCGCGCGCGGCTGCTGCACAAGCAGCTCAGGATTGACTCGCTCGAGTCGCTACGCGAAGCGGCGCTTGCGGGAAAGCTTCGCGCCGTCAAGGGTCTCGGGCCGAAGTTCGAGGCAAGCGTGATCGCAGCGCTGGAGCGGATGCCAACTGGCGTGGCAGCCGAGCGCGGCGCGAAACGCCTGTTGCTGCCCGATGCGCTTGAGCTGGGCCAAGCGCTCGCCGAAGGGCTGGTAGAGCGTGAGGGCAGTGCAACGTCTACAGCATCATGCAACCAAATGGTTGCATATGCCTCTGTTTTTGGACCGGCCGATTTCGATATCAACAGCGGCTACACAAGCGCGGACACAGGCACACAGGTGCTGATCGCCGGCTCGGCCAGGCGCATGGCCGACAGCGTCAAGGACATCGACCTGATCGCGGTGACGCGCAAACCTGTGACGCTCGCCAAGAGCCTCGCCGCGCTGCCTGAGATCGAGAGCGTCAGCTCCGCCGGCAGGAGCGGAGCCAAGGGGCGCACCCACTCTGGTGTAAACATCGATCTGCGTATCGCCAAACCTGGCCAGCTCGGCAACCTCCTGCAGCACTTCACTGGGTCTGGCAAGCACAATGCGGCCCTGCGCGAAATGGCAGTGCGCAAAGGCTTGCACGTGTCCGAGTACGGCATCAAGGACGACGCGACCGGGGCCACAAGCGCATATACGAGCGAGCAGGAGGTGTATGCGCGGCTCGGCATGGCCTATATCGAGCCGGAGCTGCGCGAAGATCGCGGTGAGCTGGCCGCGGCCGCGCTAGGCGCAGAGCCGGGGCGCAAACGCTCCGCCGGCCAGGACGACCCCGCCGACTCAGGGCCCACCGTCCTGCCCAAGCCGATCGAGCTCGACGACATCAAGGGCGATCTGCACTGCCACACGGTCGCCTCCGACGGACGCAACACGATCGAGGAGATGGCGCTTGCTGCGCGCGCCCGCGGGTATGAGTACGTGGCGATCACCGATCATTCCGCCTCGCACGGATTCGGCAACGACGTGTCGCCTGAAGAGCTGCGCCTTCAGATCGAGCACGTGCGCGAAGCGGACGCGAGCATCGAGGGGATCAAGATCCTGGCGGGCAGCGAGGTGAACATCCTGCCCGACGGCTCGCTCGACTACGAAGACGAGCTACTGCAAGAACTGGACTGGGCGATCGCCAGCGTGCACACCGCCTTCGGTATGAGCGAACAGAGGATGACCGAGCGCATGATCACGGCGATGGAGCATCCGCTCATCGACGCGATCGGGCATCCGACCGGGCGTATGATCGAGCGACGCGAGCCCTATGCGCTCGACATGCACACGCTGATCGAGGCAGCGGTGCGTACCGGCACGATGCTCGAGATCAACGCCAACCCCAACCGCCGCGACCTCAACGACGTTCACGCCCGTGCCGCCGCGCGCGCGGGAGCCACGATCGTGATCGACTCCGACGCCCACGGCACCGAGCGCTTCGCGGTGATGCGCTGGGGCGTGGCGACCGCGCGTCGCGCGTGGCTGAGCGCAGCCGACGTGGCTAACACGCGTTCCTGGGAGCAGTTCGCGAAGCTACGCAAGCAGCAGCGGCAGTAGTTGCTCGGCGACTTGCCGATCAACAGCATCGCGGCGAAACGGCGCCAGCACGCTCAGCGCGCCTTCTGCATAGCTCGGCGAGGGGTCGTCGAGCGCCGTGCGGATCGCGCCGCCGAGGTCGTCCCCGACGAGCCGCTCGTCGAGCTGGCGTGCGATCGGCAGCGCCACATAGGGGCCCGGAGATGGTGTCGTCACGAGCATGCAACCGTCAGCCAGGGCCTCGAGCTGGGCGATGCCGTAGTCCTCGCGACGGGCGGCGCAGACGTATGTGCGTGCGCAGCGCAGCAATGCGCGGTAGTCCTCGTGAGCCAGCATCCCGACGACGCGCACGCCCGCTGCTGGGAGCTGATAGCCGAGACTGCGTAGTTCGCGCTCGTCCACCCCTGCCACCAGCAGCTCCTCCCCAGGCCTGCGGGCTCCTCGCCAAGCATCGAGCACGATGTCGAGGCCCTTCTTTGCCGGATTGGCCGCGTAAGTGATCGCGGCGATGTCACGCACAGCGTGTGATCCACTCGATTTGCATGACGCATCGGAAATGCGTGATTCACTTGGCTCGCATGCATCAGTCAGACGCTGTGATTCGCGCGGTTGGCCCGCCGTGCGCGAAGGATGTGGTTCAGACGGCTCAACCGGCACTGGCAAAACGAGCGCACTGCCGGACGGACGAGCGGCGCGAACTGCCGCTGTGACCTCCAGCAATGCGCCCTCGCTCTGCGCGAGCAAAAGCGGCGCTTCACGCAGACGACGACGCTCGAGCGGACGCTGCCATAGGCCGTGGCGCCCCGGGCGGTTGGCCGCGGCAGGTGCGTCGAAGCGAATCGCACCTGGGCGCGGCCACAGCAAAGCCGCGGTGGTCGTCGAGTAGATCAACGCGCGTGCAGGCGTGCAGGCGAGCTCGGCCATGGCTGCTCGCCTTGCGGCGCGCGCCCAGCGCAGGTCGGTGAGCATCAGCGTGCGCACCGGCGCCGGCGGCTCGGGGCGCACGATCGCCGCGCTCGCTCCGGCGCGATGCAGCGAGGAGAGTAGCTCGTCATCGACTGCCCGCAGACCACCGGTCGCGCCCAGCGAGACGATCAGGACGTCGAGCGAGGCAGCGGCGCCGGGACGGCGCGCTTTGGACTCGGAACCGGAGCTCACCTTCGCGCCCTATCGCCTCAAGTCGTGGCGCCGCCCACGCGTTCCGGGCGCAGAGCCTTGAAGCCAGGAGTGCGTGCCAGCGCGATAGAACGCAGCGGGGAGCTGCGCAGGACGTGGAAACGCACCCCGTCGCGCTCCTCGATCGCCGCCACAGCCGCGTCCTGGCGGCGCCACCACAGCGCTACCGCGATCGCGAAACCTGCGCCGATGCCTGGGATCTGCGGGGCGATGAAAGCCAGCCCGCCGGCCACCACTGTGAACAGCAACAGTGGCCACAGACGGTTCAGCAGCGTGGCGCCCGGGCGATATTCGGGTAGCGCGGTGCTTGTCTTTGCCTCACGCAACAGACGTGCGATCGGCGGGTGCACTTCGGCGCGGCGCCCCAGCCACAGTCCGATCGCGGCGGCAACCACCCACCAGCCGACCGAGATCGGCACGATCGTCGGGTCCGAAGACTGTGCGGCGGAGAACACGGTGACGATTACCAGCGCTGTCGCGGCGGCTGCGCTGAGCAGGACGGTGGCCCTGAGGAAGTCGACGAAGTGCACGCCTCGTTATCGCGTCAGTGCGCGTTCCGCAGTGGACAATTGACAACGACGGCGACCCTCACAGGAGCGCCTGGAGCAGGCCACGCACGCCGCCTTGCCCGTCGATGATCAGGTCGGCCTGCTCGGCCAGCTCGGGCGGCGTCTCCTCCGAGCCGACCGCGACCCGCACGACCAACTCCAGCGTGCCGGCATCGACGAGGGCGCGCAGAGCACGGAAGGCGTCGACGTCGGTGCTGTCGTCACCGACGTAGAGGGCGGTCTTGATCGGCACGCCGTCCTCTACGTCGGTGACGCTCTGCAAAAGGGCGCTCACGCCCAAGCCCTTGTCCAGCGCTATCGGCGGACGCACCTCGAGCACCATCCGGCCCCAATGGACGGCAAAACCCTCGTCCTCTGCTCGCTCGGCGATCTCGTGCACGAGCGCCGCGGCCGAATCCTCATCCGGCGCGCCGCGCCAGTGAAAAGCCGCGATCGCCTCCTTGTCCTCGCTCCGCACACGCGCACGCTGCAACTCGGGCGTGAAAGCGCGTTTTGCGAACTCTCGCACTCGCTCTGACCAAGCGGTCAACTCGGGGTCGAGCTCGGCGCGCGTGGCTCCTGGGCGCAACAGCTCGCCGCCGTGGTTGCCGATGTAGGCGATGCTGCCGATGGCGACGATCTGGCGGGCCGTTGCTGCCCGGCGTCCGCTGACACAACCCACCAGCCGGTAGCGCTTGGATATCTCGATCAGCAGCGTGCGCGTCGCCTCCGGCACGTGTGCATCGGCGGCATGGCGCACAATCGGGGCAAGCGTGCCGTCGATATCGAGCAGCACGGCTGCATGATCGGGGTCGGAGCGGAGCGGCTCAAGCGCCTCCACAAGCAGGGCGGCCGGGGACACGACCTCTAGTATGGCGCGCTGTGGCGGCGGACCGGTCAGATCTTGCACATGACCGCTGATGGGGAGCTCGAGCCGAGCAGCCACAGAGCGCTCAAGCTGGCTGTAATCGGCAGCGCCGCCGGTCTCTTCAGCGGGCTGTTCGGTGTCGGCGGCGGGACGGTGATCGTGCCTCTGTTGGTGCTGTGGCTCGGCTACGGCCCGCGCGAGGCAACAGGCACCTCGCTCGCGGCGATCGTGTTCATCGCCGGCTTTGCCGCCGCCATACAGGGCGCCTATGGCAACGTGCACGTGCTCGACGCTGCGCTGGTGGGAATTCCGGCCGTGAGCGGCGTGCTGATCGGCACTTGGCTACAGCAACGCCTCGCGACCCGCTCGATCTCGCTGCTGTTCGCCGCTGTGCTTGTGGCAAGCGCCGTGGAGCTGCTGACGCAATGATCGGCATTCGACCCCCACATGGTGGTGACCACCACCATCGGACAGCGCATGCCCCCCGCCCGCGCGGCGGGCATCGCCCTTTTCGAGATCGATTGCCAAGCGCGACGAGTGCACCTGAGCGATGATCGCCGCAATCGCGATCGGGCTGTGCGCGGGTATCGTCGGCGGACTGCTCGGCGTGGGTGGCGGAGTGCTGTTCGTGCCTGGACTGGTGATCGTGCTTGGCCTTGGGCAGCACCAAGCAGAGGCCACCTCGCTGCTTGCGATTGTGCCTGTGGCGATCGTTGGCACGATCAAGCAGGACGGCTATGGCAACGTACGCCGCAAGGATGCGCTGCTGATGGGGCTGTTGTCGATTGCGGGCGTGGCGGCCGGCGTAGTGCTTGCCAACGCGCTGTCGGGCAGCGTGTTGCGCGTCGGCTTTGCGTTGTTGATGCTGCTCGTGGCATATCGGCTTGTGCGCAGGGCGATCGGTGAACACGGGGACGCCGATCCCCCCCAAAACCAGCCCTTACACGGAAATCGCCCAACTTCCGCCAATAGCGCCTAGACTGATGTGAATGGGACTCGACAATCCCCTTCACATCATCTTCATCGTGGTGATTCTGTTGCTGCTGTTTGGCGCCAAGCGCCTGCCTGAGATCGGGCGCTCGCTCGGTACCGGCATGCGCGAGTTCAAGCAGTCTGTGACCGGAGAGGCGACAGACCATAGCCACGGCACGCAGCAGCCTGGCCAGCAGCCGACATTGCCTGCGGGAACGGCGCCGCAGGCGCCCGCGCCACCACCGACTCCGACTCCGCAACAGGCCGCACCGGCGCCTGTGCCCTCGTCGGCTCAGTCGAGCCCGCAAGACGCCTTCGCCCAGCGCGACCCGGCGTCGACCGAGCAGCACTAGCCAGCGACCGCTGGACACCTGCCGCTGAGCACGCCCGGCGACGATCTCCGGTCGCCGGCTTGCGCCCGCTCCGTAGCGATCCTGCCTCTACCCGTGGTGCAGGATCGGACCGGTGCTGACCGCTTCGAACTCCGAGCCCGGCACTTGCTTCAGCTGATCGAGGTCTTCGTTGTTCCAACCCGGATTTGGGGCGCCTGTTATGTACCAGGGGCTGCCGTTGTCGGCGACGATCAGGCCGTAGCGCTTGAGTGCGTGTAGGACCACGAGCGCCTGGCCGTGGTAGCCCGCAAGGTCGAAGCTGGCCTTCAAGCGCAGGCGCAAACCCATCGGCGGCAGCGCCGGATCGGCACTGCTGGATGCATAGTGGGTGGCCGGATGGATGTAGCCGCGCTGGGTGGCCGGCACCGTGACTCGCAGCGCGTGGTCGATCTGCCCTGAGCGCACCTCCGGGTAGCGCACCAGTAGCGGGAAGATCGGCAGGCCGGCGGCGTCCGCCGAGGTCCAGCCTTCGGGGCGCAGCTTGTTGCTGCGCAGGTTGAAGACGGCGCCCGAGCCGGCGGCCCAACCCGATGCCGTGCGTTGGGCAGCGTACAGCTCGTACAGCTTGCAAACTCCCTCCTGCAACACGAGCACATGCCGGTCGCCTTCTTCTCCGGCGCCCTCCACCGGCGCGTTTGGCGGGATCGGGTACGGGCCCGGATTGGATTCTTCGCCGTATTCGGTGAAGTGGATTGGCACTCTGGGCTGGTGGGGGCCGACAACCACATAGGGAATACCGTAACTCGGTGGCGTGCCGAAATCGGCATGCAAATGGATGTTTGCGCCGATGCTTTCGATGTACCTGGTCGAGTTCGGGTTGACCGGGGCCTTGACGATTTCCTGGTTGAGCGGGTTGTTGGCCGGGAAGATCGGACACTCGCCTTCGTGTGGCGATCGGGTAGATGGTGCGCGGGCTGCATGCAGCGCCATCGTCAACGCAGGCGTGCTCATGCCCGCCACGAGGGTCGCAGCAACAATCCACTTTCCAGCCCGCGATGTCACGGACCCGATGCTATAGACCCCTACGCGAAGGGTCGCTCAAAACGAGTTTCCGCGAATCGCTGGCATTTTTGAAGTCGGGAGAGATACTTCGGTACCTAACCTTTACCTTGACCCTCAAAAAGGGGGGTGCAAATCTGGTCAAGCCAATTCGCACTCAACCACCCCAGAACCGCCAACCGATGATCCGAATCGCGACGCCGATCGCGGCGAAATCGGCTCGGCGTGTTCACGCCAGGGCAGGTTCAGCCCGGTGGGGACTGCGACGCGCCACCGTCCTGCGCCACGACTGCCGGGCGCGCCTCCACCTGCAAGCTGGCTCCGCAGTGCCAGCAGTAGGCGGCACCGCGGCTGTGGACGGCACCGCAGGAGCGGCACTGGCCGTGGACTCCCGCCTCAGCGGCGCCCAGCAGGCGTTCCACCTCGCCCAGCTCGGCGTCTGCCTGTTGCAACTCGGCCGCGCGGCGGCTGAGCACGTCGAGGCGATAGTGATCGCGAATCGCCATCTCATAGGTGAGCCCGCCCAGGTCCCACGTCAGGCCGGCTACGCGCTCGGCCAACGCCAAGCGGCGCTCGCGCAGCTCCGCCAGAGAGCCGCTTGGAAGCAGAGACTGCTCGGCCATCAGCCGCCCGTTTCGATCGGTTTGTCGCCGGAGGTCAGCTTTTCGATTTCCTGCTGGTGGGCTTTGCCCTTGGAGCTGCTCAGTTTCTGAAGCGTGGCGGCGCTCGGTTTGCTCGCGGGCTTCGGCTTTGCCTTGGCCGTTTCGGCTTCTTTCACTTCCTTGACTTCCTGCGCTTCGGTAGCCGGCGCGCTTTTGCTGGTGACCGCTTTTGTTTGGCTCGCCTGCGTGGACGCGGGAGATGTCGTCGTTGGAGCGGATGTCGCCGCGGCCGCGGGCAGGGTGCCCTCGATCTTGACGATCGAAGGGGCCGACGCTTTGGACGGCGCCAGCCAGTGACCGACGAGCAAGCCGGTCAGGCCACACATGAGCAGCACAGCGATCAGACCGAATAGGCCCGAATAGCGCCGCAGCCAAGCGATCGCTCCCTCGTCTGCGGGCAGCGGTGGCAGGTAGCCGGCCGTCGGCGGGGCATACGCAACGGGGGGCCGGCGCAGCTCGCTCTCTGCCTGCAGCACGTCCAGGAACGGCAGTCGCACCGGCGAGCAGGGCTGACCGCAGGCCAGGCAGTAGCGCTGATCGGTGGCGACTTGAGCCCCACAGTTAGGGCACTTGGCGCCGTCGCCCTCGGGCGGAGTTTGGATCGGGAAGACGTTCATTTGGGGCTATCGGTAGGGCTAGCCAGGAGTCCGCGACCAGAAGGGCTCATCTGCGATGAACTATCCGAAGGCGCCGTGTACGTAGTCGCGCGTGCGCTCGGCTCGCGGCTGCTCGAACACCTGTGCCGCCGTGCCGTACTCGATCAGATCGCCTAGGTACATGAAGGCGACCTTGTCCGCTACGCGCTGAGCCTGTGCGAGATTGTGCGTGACGATCACCACAGCCAGGTCTCGACGAAGCTCGTGGATCAGCTCCTCGATCACGGCTGTGGAGATCGGGTCGAGCGCGGAGCAGGGCTCGTCCATCAAGAGAACCTCTGGGCGCATCGCGATCGCGCGTGCGATGCACAGCCTTTGCTGCTGGCCTCCGGAGAGGCGTAGCGCGGGACGGTCGAGGTCGCCGGCGACCTCGTCGTAGAGGCCCGCTCGCCGTAGCGCGTCGATCACCAACGGCTCCAACTCACGCCGACGCGGCTTCTTGCGCGACTGTTCGCGCAAGGCAAAGGCCACATTGTCGAAGATCGACATCGGGAAGGGGTTGGGCTGCTGGAAGACCATCGCAACTCGCGAGCGCAGCTTTGTGTCCTGCAAGGCGTGGACATCCTGGCCGTCGAGCATGATCGCGCCGGAGCGCGAAGCGCTCGGGGTCAGCTCGGTGAGTCGGTTGAGCGTGCGCAGCAGGCTCGTCTTGCCGCAACCGGAGGGGCCGATCAGGGCGAGGACCTCGCCCTGATGGATCGACATGGAGACGGAGTTGACGGCGCGCTTGCCGCCGTAGTAAATGCTCACATCGTCTAGGCGCAAGCGCTCCGGGCCCTGGGCCGCCAGCGACTGGCGGATCGACTCGCGCTCCCGCGGCGGGGCGACCGCGATCGGCTCACGGTCGAGCACGATCGTGCGCACCGGTGGGACGACGTCATTCTGGGTGGCCTTCACTGGTCCCGGTACGACGTCCGAGCGCTCCACCTCGGAACGCTGCACATCCTCGCGCTCAGCGCTCAGCGGCCACGGATCCAACAGCGACTCCTCTGTATTCATCGTCATGTTTTCCATCGAACTGATGAGGTTAGTTGGGAATCGTGTCTTTGTCAAAGCCGAGACCCTTGCTCGACGCCGCTGGAGTGTGCTTGCCTGCGACTGATACGGCCGACGGCGATGTTGAGGAGGAGAACGAACAGGAGCAGCACGAACGCGGCCGCGTACGCCTTGTCCGCGGCCTTGCCTTCGCCCGCCGGCGAGTTGTCGAACACGTAACTGGTCAACGTCGAGCCCGTGCCGCGCAGGAACCCCGCAATCGGGGTCGAGTTGAGTGGTTCGTTGCGCAAGGTCTCGCCTAGCACGATGACCACGATCGCCGTGTCGCCGACGATACGGCTGATCCCCAGCGTGGTGCCAGTGGCGATGTTGGAGCGTACGCTCGGGATCAGGACACGGCGGATCGTGGCGATGCGCGTCTTGCCGAGCGCGAACGCAGCCTCGCGCATGTGCGCCGGCACCGCCTGCAGTCCGTCGCGTGTGGCGGCATAGATGGGCGGCAGTGCGATCAGCGACATCGTCAAGCCCGCCGCGATGAACGACGTACCTGTGACAACCCCTGTGGGCGAGCGGCTCGACAGCGGCGCGAGCACCCCGAGTTGGAAGACGGCGATGCCGACGATCGCGATCACGATGTCGGGTGTGCCGGCGACGATCTCGATCGCGGACTCGACCAGCCGCGCGAACCAGGAGGGTCGACCGTACTCGATGATCCACGCGGCGCTGCAGACACCCAATGGCAGCGCCACCGCCAGCCCTATCGCTGTCATCACCACCGTTCCGATCAGCGGGTCGCGAATGCCGCCCGAGACGCTGCCGTCTTCGGCGATCTGCGGCCTCGAGACGAGCAGGTCTGGGCGCAGATACTGAAAGCCGCGCACTCCCATGTAAACAACGATCGCCCCGGTAACGAGGCACAAGCCGAGCCCGGCCGCCCATGCGGCGCCGAGCACGATCCGGTCGAGCATGCGCCATTCGCGCATCGAAGAGCCGCGACCACGTGTGGGACGAGGCGCCTCCGACTGCGGGGTGGGGAGTGCGGTGGGGAAAGTGCTCATCACTTGAGCTGGTAGCGCCGCAGCGGCAGCTTGATCAGATAGGAGCAGATCGACAACCCGATCGCCGAGAGCAACAGCAGCAGGCCGAAGGCGTATAGCGTCGAGTTCACCGCCGGCGAGCCGCCGAAGCCTTCCTTGTTGTCGACGATCACGCTGGCGAGCGTGCGCAGCGGCTCATACAGGAAGATCAACGGTCCGTGGTCCAGGTTCGGGGTGAACGAGCGCGAGCCCGAGACCATGAAGATCATTATCGCCTCGCCGAGAGCCCGAGCGCACGCGAGTGCCGCGGCAGCCACGATTGCGGGACGGATCGCCTTGAGGCTGACCGCCAGCGTGGCGCGCAGGCGATGCACGCCGAGCGCCATCGCGCCCTCACGCCATGAGGCGGGCACTCCGGAAAGCGCCTCGCTGATCAGCGCGACCATGATCGGCGTGATCATCACGGCGAGCACCACGGATGCCACGAGCAGGCTGGCGCCCGTCAACTCGACGGTGTCCTGCACCGAGGTCTTCTGCGCGCCGGTGATCAGGTGATTGCCGACGAACGGCACAAGCACGAGGATCCCGATCAAGCCGTAGATCACCGACGGCACCGAGGCCAGCAGGCGCACGACGGGGATCATCACCCGCCTCAATGGCGACGGGGCGAACTCGACGATGAAGATCGAGGACAGCAGCGCGAGCGGCAACGCGATCAACAGGGCGATCGAGGTTGTGAGCAGCGTGCCGTAGATGACCGGCCACGCGCGCAAGTGGTAGGCAGAGGCCGGCGGATGCGCGCCCGTTTCGAACATGCGCTGGAGCTGACTGTCCAGATTGCCGCCTGAGCCAAGCCAGGCAAAACCGCCGTTGTGCTCGATAGTCGGCCACGCGTGGACCGCTACGAACACGACCATCCCCACCACGATCAGGCACACCAGCAACGACGCCGCGCCGAGCGTGAGCTCGGCGCGGCGGTCGGACCAGGGTTGGCGCAAACGCGCCAATGGGCTTGTTACTTGAGGGAGATCCACTGCGTGGAGATGATCTTCTGTGCGGCCGCGCTGTTCTCGATCCAGCCGATGAACGCGGAGGCGGCACCCGTTGCTTTGCCCTTCGTAACCTCATAGAAGTGCGCGATACCCGCGTAGCTTCCGGCGGTGGCGTTGGCCAGCGTGCAGCCGACGCCGTTGAAGGCGACGTCATTTACGCCCTGACTGGCGAAGTAGCCTGACAAGAAGCCAATCGAGCCCGGGTCTTTTTCAATCGCCTGGCGCTGCAGGCCCTCGGAGGACTCTTCGGCTGCCAGCGAGGAGACTTTCTTGCCGCCGATCAAAAGCGTCGTGAAGTTGCTGAGCGTGCCGGCCGTCGAGTTGCGGCTGATCAGGTCGATCGGCCCTGTGGCGGTCGCGCCTGGGACCTTGCTCCATTCGCGGGTCTTGCCCGTGAAGATCGCTTCGGTCTGCGCCTGCGTGAGGTTTGGCAACTTGTTTGCGCTGTTGGTGACCACGCACAGGTAGTACTTGGCGATCGGGTAGAAGCTCAGGCCAGCGGGGTCGGTCGGGAGCGGATCGCGCGATACGTCGGCGATCGAATCGCGGCCGGCGGCGACATTGTTGATGCCGACCTGCGTGCCGCCCTGTGAAAGCTTGATTTTGACCTTCTTGTTGAGCTTGTCGTACTTCTGGACGAGCAGCGAGACGAGCGGGAACGACGCGGTCGCTCCGCTGATCGAGAGCGTGCTCGTCGCGAGAGCGATCGATGGGACCGCTATCGAGAGCGTGAGAGTCGCCGCGACTAGGGCGGCGACACGGCGAGATCGGTGCATTGAAGTAGGGGCTCCGTTCGAATGGTTGACAGCGTGTTGTGCGGCAGCCTAGCATAATCTTCATAAATAAGATCAGGATTAGCTATTTTATGAAGAAGGCCACCGACCCCCCGAACACGGCGGGCCGACAAAAAGAGCGCCGAGCACAAACACAAGCCAAGCGATGACCACCGAGAGCAACCAAGACCAACCTGCCTCACAAGGCAGCCCCACTTCCCGCGAGCAGTGCGCGGGCTGCGACGCCACGCTCGTCGAGGACCAGCGCTACTGCCTGCAGTGTGGGTCGAGGCGTGGCAAGCCGCGCCTCGACTTCGCCGCCTTCTGGGGGCCACTGTCTCCGACCGACGGCCTCGGCGAGCGCTCCGGTGCACGGGACGCCAACGCAACGACGGAGCTACCCGGGGCGCGGAGCACCGGGGGCGCGACGGGGCAGCCAGACGCGGGGATCGGCCGCACCACGGCTGGGCAAGGGCACGGCTGGTGGGCAGGCGCATCCTTCCTCGGCGTTGGGGCACCCTCGCGAGGTATGGCCGCCGCGCTGGCGGCCGGGGTGCTCGCCGTCGGCATCCTCGCGGGCGTCGCGCTGGGGCCAGGTCCGGCCAGCTCACCGGCCGACAGCGCCACGCTCGCACAGCGGGCGCTTGCCGCACTCCTGACGCGTGTCGGCAGCGACTCACAGGCCACCACCTCGACCGACACCGCCGCAGCAACGCCGCCGCCGATTACAAGCGAAGCCACCCCAACCCCAACTGCCACGAGCAACACCGGCAGCAAAGCCAAATCGACACCGGCCTCGAGCGAAGCGAGCGGCGCATCGGAAAGTCCCGGCGAATCCACCACGAGCGGCTCCTCGGAAGGTTCCTCCAAATCCTCGAAAGGCTCCGGCGAAAGCGAAAAAACGACGCCGGGCACGCCGATCAAACTGCCTGCGATCAAGCACGTATGGGTGATCGCGCTCTCCGGGACGAGCTTCAGCGCCGCGCTGGCGGACCCCGCAGCCGACCCCTATCTGGTCAAGCAGCTCGTGCCCAAGGGCACGCTGCTCAGCAACTACACGCTCAGCTCCAGCAGCGCGCTTGGCAATGGGATCGCACTGCTCGCAGGGCAGAGCGTGAACCTCGACACCGAACAGAACTGCCCCACCTACAGCGAACTGCAGCCGCCGACCGTCAACGCCACTACCGGCCTCGCCGAGGGCGTTGGCTGTGTGTACCCGGCAGCCGTCAAGACGCTTGCGGATGAGCTGACCGCCGGGTCGCTCACCTGGAAGGCCTACGTGCAGGACATGGAAGCGAACGCGCCGACCCCCAGCGGCACGGCGCCAACCACCGGCGCCCAGAGCGGCACAACCACCGGCTCTCCCAGCAACACGAGTTCGATATCGAGCGCCGCCGGCGCGTCCTCGGGGGCAGCCGGCGCGCAGCCACGGCCGACGACAGGCGTCGCCTGTCGTCGGCCCGAACTGGGCGTCGCCGACCCCAACCACACGCCCGTCCCCGGCGACCCCTACCTCACTTATCGCAACCCCTTCGTGTACTTCGACTCGTTGCTGAGCGAAGGCGCGTGCGCTAGCAACGACGTGGATCTGTCGCAGCTACAGGCGAGTCTCGCAACGCCTGCCAACACGCCGAGCCTCAGTTGGATCGTGCCCTCCGCTTGCAACGACGGCTCGGCCGCTCCCTGCGCACCGGGCTCACCGGCGGGGCTCGCGCCCGCCGACAGCTTCCTGAAGGAAGTCGTGCCTCAGATCCTCGCGACCAGCGCTTATGACAAGGAAGGCCTGATCGTGATCGTGCCCGACAGCCCGCCGTCCTCGCCTGCGAGCGCCGCAAGCAAGCCGGTCGGCGCGCTCTTGCTCTCCCCATTTGTGCATAGCGGTGCGCGGGTGGCCGAAAGCTTCAACGACTTCTCGCTTCTGAAGAGCATCTCCCTGCTCTTCGGAGTCCTCCCCTTGGGCCATGCCAACGACCAAGCAACCGTGTCATTCGGGGCAACGGTCTACGGCGCAAGTGGAAAGGCGGCCAACACCGCCTCCACGGCCAAGAAGGCGGCCCAGGCCGCATCAACACAACCGCGGCACCGACCGCTCCCAGATCTCTCAGGTCCGGGAACGCCGGCGTCGCATCCCGGCGGCTGAACCCCCGCCTTCATGTCAAACAACGAACGGAGACCCCCGTTGCACACACATCGACCCGTCCACCAACGAGCTTCCCTTTGGCTCGGCGCGATCGTGGGCTCGATCGTCCTCTCTATGGCGATCGTCGCCTCGGCTAGCGCCGAAGCCGTCGGAATCGAAGGAAGCCCGAACAACCTCACCTGCTCCGGGCACATATCGGCCGGAACGCCCGAACTGGGCAGCGAAGAAGTGCAGGTTCGCTACACGTTCTACTGCAACGGTCCGATCACGGGCTACCAACTGCAGTCGAACGTGCCGCTCACCGGCTTCGAGGCAGCGCCACTCGTCACGAGCAACGCAACAAACCAGCCACTCTCGGATACGTTCTCCTGCGGCGGCGAATTGCCGGGTTGGGCGGACAACTGCGAGGGCTCGACCAAGGCCGGCTGGGAGACGATCACCGGCCAGTTCTCGATCGGCAATGCGCTGTGCGCCGCACCGCATCTCGACCCGCTCCTGACGGTCACCGACATCTACCTCGAAAAGACCGTCCCGACGCAGGCGATCTCAGGTCCGTTCGACCTCGGCCGCCCGCTGCACTGCCCCGCCATCTCCTACGTGGGCGGCACGCGTCTGGAACCGGCGACGCCGCTCCCGTCGAAGGACAAGCAGACGGGCAAGCACGGCAAAGCCAAAGGCAAGAAAGCCAAAGCGGAGGGCAAAGCCAAGAAGAAATAACGGCCAAAGGCCTGTGCCCGGGCGCCGCGAGCATGGCGTCCGGGCACAAGCTCCACGAGTGGGGACGCGAGCTACGCATACGTGGCCGGGGCACAGCAGCGCCGAGCCGTGTGCCGAGAACGCAGCACCCCTGAAGACGATCGGCCGCGGCAAGACATGCAGGCGTCCTGAGACACGCCCTAAGAAATATCTAACCGACTGACTGTGTCGGCGGCGTACGCTTGGCCGGATGCGTGCCATCCATCCGGCCAAGCCTCGCTGGCCCCATCCACTTAGACCCCAACGCCGTAGGGCGCTTCTGCTGGCGGTACCGGCTGTTTTGGCGCTCGCGTTCACCAGCTGTGGCACGAGCGCCAGGAGCGCCTCGGCGACCCTGCCAACGGTTCCCTTGGCCTCGGCACAATGCGCGGACGCGGTTGCAAGAGCGCTCGGGACGATCTCCGAACACGTCTATCGCGAGCTCTCGGGCGGGCGGATCGCCTTGCCGGCCGCCGAAAGGGTGGCCAGCTCGCCGGCGCTGCTCGCAGCCATCCAAGACAACAATCCAGCCGCGGCACGAAAGGCATTGGGGCCGTTGCTGCGCGGCCAGCTCGTGCGCGTGCGCGTGAGCCTCGCCGGACGCACGTTCGTCGAATACGGCAGTGCCAACGGGATTGCCCCGGTGAGCACCCCGTTGAGGAACCTCGAAGGGCGCACGATCGGCACGGTCACGGCCGCGGAGGAGGGCGTCTTTGGGTATACCGGCACGCTGTATGCCATCACCGAAGCGCAGGTGTTCGCGCGCTCCGGCGGACGCTCGCTCGGCGGCTCGAGCAGCCCCGGGCCAAGCAGCATCCCCGACAAAGGCGAGATCACCTATAAGGCCAAGCGCTACGTCGTCTACTCGTTCCCGGGCACAGGCTTCCCGCAGAAGAAGCTGCGCGTGTTCGTGCTCGCTCCAGTACCACCAGCTTCAACATGCGCACCCACGTCCGCGGAAACGGCGATCGACGCAATCGGCGAGACGGCCAAGCGGATCTACCGTGAGGAGCAGTCCGGAGCCGCCACGCGCGCTGTTGTGCGCGACTTCGAAAATTCCCGTCCCTTTCAGGAAGCGGTCGCGACCGACAACCCGACCGCCACACGAGCCGCGATCGTGAAGTTCTTCGAAGGCACGCTGCACGTCGTGCGCGTACGCGCCACCTTGGACGAAAAGCTCGTCGCCGACGTCGGCGGGCCGCACGTGCTGGCGCCGATCCGCGGCGACGTGCGCAACGCTCACGGACGCGTCGTCGGCCACTTCCTGCTGTCGGTCCAGGACGACCTAGGCTATGTGATCCTCGCGCAGCGCTTTGCCGGTGTGCAGGCGTTCCTCTACGAAGACAAGCAATTGCTGCTCGGCAGCGCGAGCCCGGCGCCACTTTCGATCCCCAAGCACGGCGAAATGCTGTTCGACGGCGTCCTATATCACGCGTACTCGTTCACGGCTGAAGCATTCCCGAAGGGGCCGCTCGAAGTCTCGTTGTTGATTCCGCCGGTGCCAGGCACCTACGAAACGCCCGCGAAACCGACCGGCACCACGCGCGGTTCAACATCGCCGCGGAACCTCACAAAACCGGCACGCGAACACTGAGGGAACGAACCTATCCTCCAAACAACCTCCCGAGAAGCCCAGCCCACAAGCTCAGATCATGCTGGTGGTCATCCGCTCGATCTCGGCGATCGAGGTCTGACCGGCGCGCACCTTGGCGATACCGTCGTCGCGCATCCGCCGCATCCCCTGGCTCATGGCGACGGCCGCGATGTCGTCAACGGAGGCCCGGCTCAGTATGAGCGAGCGAACCTCCTCGGTGACCGACATCACCTCGTAGATGCCCATGCGCCCGCGGTAGCCGGTCGTGGCGCAGCGCGTGCAGCCGACCGGCTCAAAAGCCTCGGACTCGTATAGCCCATATTCGGCGAGCAAGGACTCAGGTGCCTTGCTCGGACGCTTGCAGTGCGGGCAGAGCGTGCGCACGAGTCGCTGCGCCACGACGCAGTCGATCGCCGACGAGATCAAAAACGGCTCGATGCCCATGTCGATCAGACGCCCAAGCGCACTCGGGGCATCGCGGGTGTGCAGCGTCGAGAGCACGAGGTGGCCGGTGAGCGCGGCCTCTACCGCGATGTGAGCAGTTTCGCGGTCGCGGATCTCGCCGACCATGATCACGTCCGGGTCGGCGCGCAGCATCGCGCGCAACCCGCCCGCGAAGGTCATGCCGGCCTTGGGTGCAACCTGCATCTGCTTGACCCCGGCGATACGCGACTCGACGGGATCCTCGATCGTGAGGATCGAGCGACTGCCGTCGTTGACGGCGCCGAGCGCCGCATAAAGCGTGGTCGACTTGCCGCTACCGGTCGGGCCGGTGACGAGCACAGCACCATTGGGGCGCGCGATCGCATAGGCGAAGCGATCCTGCTCGGTGCGCTGCATGCCAAGCGACTCCAGGCCACGCACGGCCACGCCCTTGTCGAGAATGCGCAGGTAGGCGCCCTCGCCGTAGACCAGCGGCAGCGTCGTCACGCGCACATCGACGCGGCGCCCGGAGACCGTCAGAGCGAAGCGCCCATCCTGGGGAACACGTCGCTCCGAGATGTCCATCTCCGACATGATCTTTATGCGCGAGATGATGCTCGTGGCCATCGAGCGCTTGAGTGTCGAGGTCAGCGAGAGCACGCCGTCGATGCGGAACGAGACGTGCATGTCGCCCTCACCCGGATCGATATGTATGTCCGAGGCGCCCTGCTCGATCGCATCGGCGATGATCGAGTGCACGAGCTTGACGACAGGAGCGTCCTTGTCGGCCTCGTCCATGACGAACTCGGACTCGCTGTCGCTGTCGTCCTCCTCGACGATCTCTTCGACGGACTGCTCGACGCGCGAGAGGCGCATGATCAGGATGTTCAGGTCCTCGATCGAAGCGGAGGCCGAGCGAACACGCCTGCCTGTGAGCATCGCGATGTCGTCGATCGTCAGTACGTTCGTTGGGTCCGCCATCGCCAGCACCAGCGTGCCGTCCTCCAGGAACCCGACCGGCACCGCCTGATAGCGACGGATCGCCTCCATGTCGATCAGGTTCACGGCGCCCATGTCCAGTTCGTACACGGACAGATCGATGTATTCGAGGCCAAAGCGCTCCGCCACCACGCGCGCCAGCTGGTCGTGGCGCAGGATGCCCTGCTCGACGAGGATCTGGCCGGTGGGCTTGCCTTGGGCCCGAGCGATCTCCACGGCCTCCTCGACTTTCTCGCGCGTGGCGAAGCCGAGATCCACGACCACATCGCCGATCAGACGACCGGGACGGCCGTCGGCGAGCGCTTGCATCAACGCGTCGCGCTGGATGGTGCCGCTGCGAGCAGACTCGGGCGGCCCCACGGCAGGACGCAGCAGCGAGAGCTCGCTCACGGATGCACCGGTTGACGTAGGTCGATCCCCCACGCTTTGATGATCGGCATCCTCGGATGCAGACTTGACCGATTCCGCAGGGTTTCTCAGCGAATGGTCAGCGGCTGAGACCCTGCTCGAAGGCGCCCTTTACGCCGGCATCGAGTGCGTTCAGCCGCTGTAGGGCAAGCGCCTCGACAGAGGCCGGGCGCTGGGCGCCGCCGCCCTCGGCGCCGTGATGGCAGAGCACACAGTGCTCGAGGGCCATACGTCGCTCGCTGGACAACGTCGTAGGGGCGTGGGTGGCGATCAATCTGAGCCCCAACTCGATGTGGCCCAGCATGCGCCCCTCCTCCGTGCGGACGATCTCCGTGCCGTAGGAGTACTCGCGTGTCTTGCCGATGTCGTGCACGAGCGCCGCGCAAAGCAACAGGTCACGATCCAGGCGCGGGTGCACCGCGCACAGCTCGACTGCCAGCGTGGCAACCGCCACCGAGTGCTCCAACAGCCCACCGAGGAAGGCGTGGTGCGCTGAGGAGGAGCGACCCGGTCCGGCGGAGGGTAGCGAGCAGGGGGCGCGGCGCAGCTCGGCACGCAGCTCGCGATCGTCCAGCAGGCGCTGCAGCAATCCTTTGAGACCTGGGTCGAACACCTCGCGTGCAAGGTGCTCGTAGAAGCCCTCCAGCTCCTCGACATCGCGATGGGAGACGGGCAGGAAGCGTGCAGCATCCTCATCGGTCAGCTCGACCCGAGCGATCTGCTCGACCGCGAGTTGCAGCTGCTCACGAAACAGCTCCGCACGCCCGCGCACCCGCACGAGCTCGCCACGCTCGAAGCGCCCTGCGTAGAGGTCGGCGTCGCGAAAGACCCTGCCGGAGAGGCTGCCGGACCGGTCGCGCAGCTCGATTGTGAGATAAGGGTCGCCGGAGCGGGTGATGAGCCGCTCCTTGCGCACACACGCGAACACCGCATCCACGACATCGCCGGCACGCAGGGTTGCGATCGTCTGGGTGTCAGCCGCCTCCGCGCCGCTCCCAAGCCCATGCACGGTGACGGATCCAACCGGATCGGCGGGTGTGCCGATGAGTGCGCGGCCGCCGCCGGCGGCGGCTGTAGTTCCTGTGTGCGTTGGGGACATATGGTGCCCATGATGTACGGTGGGTCGGATGCAGCCACTGATCTGGGATCGTCGCCCCGACGGCCTGCGGGCCCCGGCCATGGTGTGCTCGTTTCAGGGTTGGAACGACGCCGGCGACGCCGCCTCGACCGCGACGGGCTTCCTCGCGCAGGCACTTGGCGCGCACCGCTTCGCGCGGATCGACAGCGAGGAGTTCTACGACTTCCAGGCCAACCGCCCGCATGTCAAGATCGACGAGACCCAGGCGCGAGTCATCTCTTGGCCCTCGGTCGAGATCTTCGAAGCACGCGCTCCGCGCGCCCACCGCGACCTGGTGATCGTGCAGGGCACCGAGCCCTCGATGCGCTGGCGCTCGTTCAGCTCGCTGATCGTCGACCTCGCCGAAGCGCTCGACGTGCAGTTGGTGGTGACGCTCGGAGGGTTGCTCGCCGACGTCCCCCACTCACAGCCGGTGACGATGACCGGCTTTGCCTCCGATCCAGCCTTGATGGCACGGCTCGCCCTGAGCGCGAGCAGCTACGAGGGTCCGACGGGAATCGTGGGCGTGTTGCACGCCGGTTTCGGCCAGGCGGGGCTGCCGTCGGCGAGCATTTGGGCAAGCGTGCCCCACTATGTCGCTGCCGCCGCCAGCCCCAAGGCCGCGCTCGCCTTGCTGCGCAAGCTGGAGCTGATGGTGGGGGTCTCGGTCGATGTCACAGAGCTCGAGGAAGCCGCCGCCGAGTACGAGCGCCAAGTGGGTCTAGCCGTGCGATCGGATCCCGACATCCAAGCTTTCGTCGACCGCTTGGAGCAGCGCGCCGTCGAGGACGGGCAAGCCGAGATCAGCCCGCAGGACCTGCCTTCGGGGGATCTGCTGGCACGGGAATTTCAGCGCTTCTTGCGCCAGCGGGGGATCGAGAGTTAGTCAGAACCTTTCAAAATGAGGCTCTGCGGCGGGAGTTCATGGGTCATGCAAGCTGGTGTGTACGGCTCATCTTTGAATGATCTGGGAAACACCCCCTTTGCAAAAGACCTAGGTAAAGGTTAGGTACCAAAGTACTCCCAGCTCCACACCAAGTGGTATCCAGCGTGCAGGTCATTTTGAAGACCGTCTTAGCGTGAGGCGATCCCGTAGGTCACGGCGGCTGAGCCCATCAGCAGTTTGTGCGATCCATATTGCGCCTCTGCGCTCGTTGGCTGGAAGCCTGGCGAGAGCTGGAGCTTCTTGGAGAGCGCGTACATGACGAACTCGATCGTGTCGCTCTTGCCCTTGGCGGAACAGATCGGCGAGTAGACGGCCTTGCCGGCGGTATTGGTGCCGACGATGCCACCGGCTGGAACCTTGCCGGCGGCAACACCGGTGGAGCTCGGTTCGATCCCACCGACCACCCAGCGGATGCCACCTTCCGAGCTACTGGAGCTGTCGTCGATCACGAACAGGAAGAGTTCGGCAGCTTTGGCCGGCACTTTCTGCCAGGAAAGCGCGGGAGAGGTGCCCGCACCGGCACAGGTGTAGGAGACGGGGATCGCACCATTGCGTTCGAAGTCGGGGCTGGAGATCGAGAAAGCCCCAGGCGCGGTGTAGACCTCGCCGCTGGCGTTCGAGTCGGAGGAGCTCGAGGAGGAGCCGCTCGACGATGCCGCGGAGCTCGAGGCTTTGCCGGAGGAGCTTTTGGCAGTGAGGTCTTCCGGCTTGCCCTTGTACTGCTTGCAGTCTTCCATCACATAACCGGGTTCGCAGCTGGTGTAGCTCTTCCAGTGCTCACGGAAGCTGTTCTCGAAGGCGGTCAACAGCGCGCTGCGCTGGTCGCTGCTCTTGCCGGCGGTGACCTTCGTGGCGATCTTGGAGGCCAGTAGTTCGACCTTGATGCGCGCCAGCAGGTCGGCTTCGGTCTCCCCGGACTTGGCAAGGTACTTCTGCAGGGAGCCGGCCTTGGGAAAGCTCTCGTGTACCAGTTGGGCGAAGCGCTGCTTGACTTCGGCTTCGGAGACGCTGACGCCGCGCGCGGCGGCCTCGCCCACCACCCACTGGGAGGTGATCAGGAAACCGAGCGCCATATGAGCCGGAGAGCCTGCAGCTCCAAGCGCCGTCTCGACCGCCAACCAATGCTGGTAGCTCGCCTTGGAGATCGGCGTGTGCGAGATATAAGCGACGGCGTCGACGCTCGAGGTGCTGCCCTGCGTAGGCGCAGCCGCAGGAGAGCTCGGCACCGATGCGGTATTCGTTGAGGACGACCCTCCACCACAGCCGACGATCAGCCCTGCGGCAAGCAGCGAAAGCACCGGCAGGCAAGCGCTCGCACCTTTGCGCACATGCGCGTCCGCCCCTCCCTTCAAGACCCTTCTCTTCATCCTCGCGAGAAGGCTATCCACTCGGCCTAAAGCGCAGCGAAAGCGAGTTATGCAACCGACCAGTTGCATAACTCGGATTTCCTAGCCACAGATCTCCTATCCACAAGATCTCCTCTGCCATGTGCATCCTTTGCACCTGTCCGCAGGGTCATCTCCTGCAACAAAGAAATCTGGGCAGGGCGAGCAAGGCCCAGGTCTATCGCTCCCAAGCCGGACAAGCGATGCGATAGTCGCACAGCCCGCACACGCTCGGCGAAGGCGTCGGCTCGAAACGCTGCGCCATGATCGCCTCGCCGACCTCGGCCACGACACGCGCGATCCAATCGGGATCCATCTCTGCGCTGGGGACGGGGACCTTGAGGTCGTCGAGCACGTAGTAGTAGGAGAGACGCTCGGCCTCGACTTCCCAGGACTCACGCGCACCCACCGCGTAAAGCGAGAGCTGAACGTCGTCGGCAAGCTGCTCCGCCGTCTTCGGACGCGAGGTCTTGTAGTCGATCAGCTCGTAGGCCCCGTCGGCAAGCTTGTCGACGCGATCGACACGCCCACGTAGGTGATGGGGCCCGAGCTTGAATGAGAAGGAACGCTCGAACCAAGCCGGCTCGGCCTCGTGGGCCTCCAGGCGCCGGTGGTAGAGCACGAGCGCCGCGCGAGCCTTCACGTGCAGCTCTCGCTCCCGGTTGCTGTCGCCGAAGCCACCGCGGCGCCAACAGCTCTCGAACAACTCCATCATCTGCTCGATCGTCGTGTGCTCGGCTGCGTGGTAGCGCTCCAGCACCTGGTGCACGGCGATTCCAAAGCGCTGGTGCAGAGTCTGCGCCGAGGGGATCTTCAAGACGCGTCCAAGCTTGTAGCGCAGGGGACAGGCGCGGTATGTGTCGATGTCGGACGCTGAGAGCACAACTCCATCGCCCCGCCTGGGCAGGAAAGCCTGTAGCGAAGGTTCCTCGCGACGCGCGAACGCTCCAAGCGCAGGCGCGGCGACGGCGACTTTGGGCGCAACTTGCGTGCCCCCTCGCTCGAGCTGCACATGCTCGTCGGACGCATACCCACCTGAGCGGCCTTCGCCTGGTTCGAGCTCGCTCGCTCCAGCCGAGCTTGGCTTGAGTTCCTGACGCTCGCTGGCAAGCAGCGCCTCGTCAAGCGTCGAGGTCTGGAAGATCTCGCGCTGTAGCGGCGTGCAAGCGGCGAGCAGGCGCTGGTTGATGTCGGCAAGCGCCTCGCCAAGACTCTGGCCAGGCGGACGATCCTTGAGCGCCGCGAGCTTCACCAGCTCCAGGTAGCGCACGACGCCGTGCGAGATGTCCAGATCGGTATCCAGACGCAGCTCGCCCAGACGTCCAGCGATGCGCAGGGCACCCCCGAGCACCTCCTCGCGCATCAGCTCAACCGTTTCCTGGAGCGTCTGCGCGCGCGTCTGCGAAATCTCCTCGCCGCCGAGCAGCCTTGCCTCAGAGGCAGCCGTCAACTCTGCCGCCAACTCCTGCGGACTGCAGCTCAGGCGCGGGCGCAAAACCTCGAAGGCGATCCTCGCTTCCTCGTGCAACGCCTGGAAGCGCTCGATCCGCTCGCGCGCCTCAGGCGGCATCTGCGGCGACTCGATCGCCGGCCCGAGCGCCGCCACGATGTCCAGCTTGGCTTTACGCGCCACCTGCACCACGCGCGCAATGTCCACCTGGCGCAGCTCGATCGGCGGACGCCCAAGCGCGCGCACCACTGCCGAGGAGTCGCTCGGATCGGTAAGCAGACGCAGCCAGGCCAACACGTCGCGCGCGGCCGCACGCTCGAAGAGCTCGATTCGAGAGGCAGGCACAGGCCAAGCATACGAGTGCGTACGCTCTATGGATGGACGGTGTCGACTGGAACGTGGCGCAGCGCGTCGGCGAGATGCTCGCTGGGGGCACGCCGTACCTCGGCTCGGACGCGAGCGGAGTGCAGTCGCTGGCCGAGCGATTTGCCGCGCGCGTCGGCGCCTACACCGGCCTGCAACCCCCGGAGCACCTGCCAACGCTGGAGCTGATCGACCGTCCCAGTTGGATCGAAGCCAACATCGCCACGATGCGCCCACTGCTCGACCCGCTAACAAAGCGGCTCGGCAGCGGCAGCGGCCCACTCGCGCCGGCGATGCGCTCGATCACCCAACTCTTGTTGGGCGCACAGGTAGGTGCGATCACCGGGATCCTCTCCCAGCGCGTGCTCGGCCAGTACGACATCGCGCTGCTTGACCCAGAGCAGCCCCCGCGGCTCTTGCTGCTGGCGCCGAACCTCGCTCAGGTCGCCCGCAATCTGGGCCTCGACCGCGAGGAGTTCACCGCCTGGGTCGCGATCCACGAGGTGACTCATGCCGTCCAGTTCGGTGGCGCCCCGTGGCTGCGCGACTATCTCGGTGGCATGCTGCGGGAGCTGATCGACGGCATGCAGGTCGGGGTCAAACTCGGCGCCATCGCAAAAGTCCCCGATCCCTCTGACCTGCGCGCGCTCGTAGGGCGGCTGCGAGGCGGCGAGTTGTTGCGCGTCGGGATCGGCGAGGATCGTTGGGCGCTGGTGGAGCGCATGCAGGCCACGATGTCGCTGATCGAGGGCCACGCTGAGCACGTGATGGACGCCGTCGGCGCTGAAGAGCTGCCGACTATGGAGCGCATGCGCGTCGCGATGAACCGCCGCCGACGCGAGCGCGGCTGGCCATGGCGCATCCTCGAGAAGCTCTTGGGCTTGGAGATGAAGATGCGCCAATACGAGATCGGACGCTCCTTCTGCGACGAGGTCGTCGCGCAGGCCGGCCCGAGCGCACTGACGCTCGCCTGGAGCTCGGCCGAGATGCTCCCCAGCATGAGCGAGCTGGAGGATCCGTCGGCGTGGCTGACACGAACACGCGTTCCGCTGCTACCAAGCTGAAGGCCCTTCCCGGGCCTCGGAGCGGTCGCCTCGAGGTTTCATAGCTTTTCTTTACAGCGTGTTCACGCCAACTTGAGATTGGCGTGTAACCATCCTTTCAGCATGGGTTAGGAACATGTGTTCGGTGCTAAAGTCGTACCGACCAGAACAAGTGTGCCCCCCAAATCAGGAGAACCTCTCCCAAATGGCAACAGCCCAATCAACACCAGCAAGTAGCGCCAAGCCGCGCCGCGCCGCCACCCCCAAGAGCGCGAGAGCGAAGACCACAGCACGCGCAAGCACGTCGCGCGCAAGCACTTCCAGCGCCTCCAGCAAGCGCTCCACGACGGCCGTCAAGAACCCAACGGTCGGCTCTTACGCCGAGCGCGCCGTGCTGATCCCCGTCGGCGCGGCATTGATCGCGCGTGAACAGGTGCTCGCACGCGTCAACGACACGATCGAGAGCTACGCCAGTCCGGCAAAGGCAAACGCGCAGCTGCGCAAGTTCGAGCGCCGCGGCAACACGGCTCGCAATCGCTTCGAGCGCGAGGTACGCAAGACGCGCGTACGCGTCGAACGTGAGGTACGCCAGACGCGTGCCAGCGTCGAGCGCGAGGCACGTCGTGTCCAGCGCGAGGGCGAAGATCTGGCCAACAAGGTGCAGGAGCGCATCCTCAGCCTGGTCTGAGCACCCCCTTCCCCCGTCCCAGGCCGGAGAGGCTGGGGACGGGAAGGTCTGCCGGCCTCATATCCCGCCGGTAGTAGAAGCACCCTCTCCTCCCTCGCCGCCGGGCGGTCCCCCTACCGCCCGGCGGCATTTTTGTCGTCTACCCGACCTTGACCATCGGCTGTGCCGGACCGCTCAGGAGCGCCGCTGCGCGCGGTGGTCCGGGTCGGCGACTCCGGTTTGGCAGAATGCGAGCAGACATGAACCACGATGAAGTCCTCAAGGCGCTGGAGGTCGTGATCGACCCAGAGTTGCGTCGTTCGATCGTCGAGCTCGAGATGGTGCGCTCGATCGACATCTCCGAGAACGGAGTGGTCGACGTGACGGTGTCGCTGACCACGGCGGGTTGTCCGATCCGCGGCCACTTCCAGACCTCGGTCGCCGAGGCAGTCTCTGCACTGGAGGGCGCCACGCACGTCAATGTCTACTTCGACGTACTCAGCGACAGCGAGAAGTCGGCCCTGCAGCAGAAGCTCGGGCGCGGCAGCCTTCCGGCAGGCTCGCTGGCCCAGGTATCCAACGTGCTGTGCATCGGCTCGGGCAAGGGCGGCGTCGGCAAGTCGACGCTGACCGCAAATCTGGCGGCAGCTCTGGTGGCCGACGGCAAGCGTGTGGGCATCCTCGACGCCGACGTCTGGGGCTACTCGATCCCGCGCATGTACGGCCTCGGCGCGACCCGCCCGCCGGTCTCGCCACAGCGCAAGATCGTGCCGCTGGAGTCCCACGGAGTGAAGGTCATGTCGATCGGCTTCTTCCTCGAGGAGGACGCCGCTGTCGTGTGGCGCGGGCCGATGCTGCACAAGGCGCTCGGCCAGTTCCTACAAGACGTCGAATGGGGCGTACTCGATTACTTGCTGATCGACCTGCCGCCAGGCACCGGCGATGTCTCGATGACGCTCGCCCAGATGCTCCCGCAAGCTCAGTTCGTGATCGTGACGACACCGCAGGCCACAGCCCAGAAGGTCGCACGCCGCTCGGCGGAGATGGCCAACAAGGTGTCTTTGGAGATCTGCGGCGTGATCGAGAACATGTCGGGCTTCACCACCCCAAGCGGCGAGCGCTTCCCGATCTTTGGCGAGGGCGGCGGTAAGGAGCTGGCCGACGAGCTGGACGTGCCTTTGCTCGGCAGGGTGCCGCTGACGATGCCGTTGCGCGCACAGGCCGACAGCGGCCTGCCGCTGGTAATCGAGGACCCGGACGACCCGGCCTCGCAGGCGATCCGCCAGGCAGCACGCGGCCTGATCGCAATGGCGCCGATGGAGCTGCCGACGCTGCCGCTAGTCGAAGTGACCCCGCCGAGCCCACCAAAGCCACCGGCGAGCCCAAAGCCCGCCGGCATGTCTTTGCCGATGGCCTAAGACCTACTTCGCGTTGGCGAAGTACTCCGCGTTGATCGACGCGAACTTCTGCCACTCGTCGGGCAGCTGGTCCTCGGCGAAGCACGCGTCCACCGGGCACGCCTCGACGCACGCGTCGCAGTCGATGCACTCCTCCGGATCGATGTAGAGCATCTCGGCCGCGTCATAGCCGGGCTCGTCGGGCGTCGGGTGGATGCAATCCACGGGGCACACCTCGACGCAGGAATTGTCCTTCGTGCCAATGCACGGCTCAGCGATTACGTAGGCCATTCGCTTCCTTCTCGATTCGTTGGTGGGGAACCACAAGTTGCGGGACGACGAATAGTAGCGAGGCAGCCCAGTCGCACACTGGGAATAGGTCACACAGGCGAGCATCGGCTCTCGCCGCACTCCGCTAGCTTTGGGCGATGCTCCTGCTCACCGGCGCGACCGGACTCGTCGGCTCCGCCCTGCTGCGCCGCCTCATCGCAGAAGGACAGCCCGTCCGCTGCCTCGTACGCGACCCGCGCCGGCTAGGCCCGCAGCGCGTGCGCGTGCAGATCGCGCTTGGCGACCTGGCCGACCCGCCGTCGTTTCGCAACGCGATGCGCGGCGTCGACACTGTCGTGCACCTGGCTGCCTCCACGCGCGACCAGCCGCGCGGCTCGATCGAGGAGCTGGCGGCGATCGCAACCTGGCGGATGGTTGAGGCGGCCCAACGCGCCGGCGTGCGGCGCTTCGTGTTCTTCTCGACGCTCGGCGCCTCCAGCCACCACCGCGCTCGCCTGTTTAGGGCAAAGGCCTTGGCCGAGCAGGCCGTGCGCGAGTCGGACATGCACTCGACCGTGATCGCGCCGTCGCTCGTCTATGCGCCTGGCGACCGCTGGCTGACACTGATCGAACGCCTGTCGCTGCTGCCTGTGGTGCCCATCTCAGGCCGCGGTCGTGCGCTCTGCCAGCCGATCTGGGCAGAGGACGTGGCCAGCTGCCTGGTTGCCGTACTGGGCAATTCCAGCGACAGCGCGACCCACGAGCGCTACGAGCTGGCCGGCCCGCAGACGATGACCTACAACGAAGTCCTAGATACGGTTTTGCGCTCACTCGATCGCCAACGCCCGCTATTGCCGATCCCCACGCCGATGGTCTCGCGCACGCTGCGGCTGCTGGAAGGAGCGATGGGCACAAGCTCACCGATCACGTGGGACGAGGCCGAGTTGCTGGAGGCGAATATGGTGGCCAAAGAGAGGGTCGCCGACGCGCAGGCGCTAGGTGTTGACCCCGCGTCGATGCAGGCAGTGCTGGGCGGTAATCCACGAATACCGTCCCCAGCTCAGAGTACAATTGTCAGCAACAGAAGGTGAAGTGGTCTGGGACCACGAGCAGACTGATAGCTGTGAGTCCGGGTCGCCCCGGATGGAGTTCGATTCTCCCGCCTTCCGCCAAGATTCAGTTTGATCGGTGGCCGCACGGCGAGAGCAAGCGTGAGGATCAGTGCGCTGGCGGGTAGCAACCGCTCGGTTCTCCGCGGCCACCGTTCGAGCTAGTCGCCCTTACCGACTGTTATAGTTTTCTCGTTATCAGTCTTCTCGGGGTAGCTCCCCGTCACCACGGCCCGTCCTTGAGGCGGGTCGTCTCATTTAAGAGACAGGCGCCCGGCGATCGGCCCACGGCGCAGCCGCCTCGACTTGCGATGCAAGCGCCAGCAGCGCGGCCTCGCCCACGGGCCGGCCCACGAGCTGCACGCCGAGCGGCAGTCCATCCTCGCCTTGATAGAGCGGCAGCGAGATCCCAGGCTGTCCGCTTGCGTTGAAAACCGGCGTAAACGGCGTGAACAGGCCTGAGCGGGTGAAAGTTGACATCGGGTCGGGCGCGGCCGTATCGAGAGTGCCGATCGGCAGCGGGCGCTCAGCCAGCGCCGGGGTCAGCAACGCGTCGTAGGGAGCCAAGAACTCGACAAGCTGGCGTGTGAGCGCCTGCAGCTGGATTTCCAGGCCGACGCCAACGACCGAGTTGAAGCTCTCGGTCATCTTGAGGATCGCCCAGCTCATCGGCTCCATGTCCTCAGCTCTCGGCTCGTGTCCGGCGACCATGCCGGAGTAGACGATCTGTAGCGCGATGTGTATCGAGAAGACGGCGCCGAACAGCTCAGAGAGACCCTCGATACGCCAGGGAGGATCGACCTCCTCGACCTCGTGACCGAGCGAGCGCAGCAGCTCCGCGGCATCTGTGACCGCCCGCGCGCAGATCGGATCGACTACGGCGTCTGCGATCGGTGGAAATGTAGTCGCCGCGATCCGGAGCTTGCCGGGCTCACGGCCGGCCGAGGTCGCGAACGGCTCGGAAGGGGGCGGCGCCCAGGTGGCGTCGCCCAGCTCGTAGCCGGCGAGCACGTCGAGGATCGCCGCTGTGTCCCCAACGGTTCGGGTAAGCACACCATCGACATCCAGCGGCGCCTCGCCACGTTCGGGCGCCGCCGAAATGCGCCCGCGGGCGACCTTCAAGCCGACCAGTCCACAGCAGGCGGCAGGAATTCGGACCGAGCCGCCGCCGTCGTTCCCGTGTGCGACGGGCACCATTCCAGAGGCTACCGCCGCCGCCGCGCCGCCGGATGAGCCGCCTGGCGTGCGCTCGGTATCCCAGGGATTGCGCGTGGGCCCGAACAACCGTGCCTCGCTCACCGGCAGGATGCCGTACTCGGGCAACGTGGTCGTCCCTACGATCACGAAGCCAGCCTCCTTGAAGCGGCGTGTGATGTTGCAGTCGTGATCGGCCACATGGTTGGCCAGCAGCGAGCAGCCAATCGTCGCCTTCAAGCCAGCCACCGGGCGATTGTTCTTGATCGCGATCGGCACGCCGGCGAACGGGCGCTCATCGCCCGATTTGATCTGCTCGGCGGTTGCCAGCGCACGCTCGCCGTCGATCTCGACGAACGCGTTCAGCTTGGGGTTGAGCTGCTCGATGCGTGCGAGCGAGGTTTCCACAAGCTCACGTGAGGACACCTGGCCGGAGCGCACCATTGCGGCGAGCTCGGTCGCGGGACGGAACATCAGGTCACTGTCGCTCACGGCACTCCTCCTCGTTGGGACCAGCGATGCCGGCCCATGGCCGCAACGGAGCCTACCTGGAGGATTCCTGCGACGATATGAGCCTGCCCACAAGGCAGCCGGGTCGATTCCAGTGCAATCCAGTGGGGTCGACTCAACCGGTCATCTCAAGCCTGAAAGCGAGTGCCAATGAGCGAGGTCACGACACAGTCGCCGCCCGCATCCTCCCCGTCCGATGAAGTCCAGTCAGGCCTCGAGGGCGTCGTCGCCTTCGCCACCGAGATCGCCGAGCCCGACAGGGCCGGTGGGTCTCTGCGCTATCGCGGCGTCGACATCGAGGATCTAGTCGGTACGGTCCCCTACGAGCAGGTCTGGGGCCTATTGGTGGACGGCCACTTCAAGCCCGGCCTGCCCCCGGCCGAACCGCACGTCTTGACCGTGCGCTCCGGCGATCACCGCGTCGACGTGCAGTCGGCGCTTGCGATGCTGGCCCCCGAGTGGGGCTTCAACGCACTGATCGACATCTCCGACGAGCAGGCACGCGACAACCTCGCACGAGCCTCGGTGATGGCGCTGTCGTTCGTGGCTCAGTCCGCGCGCGACGCCGGCCAACCGCCCGTACCTCAGTCCGAGGTCGACCAGGGCAAATCGATCCCCGAGCGCTTCCTGATCCGCTGGCGTGGAGAGGTCGACCCCGATCACGCCAAGGCGATCGACGCCTACTGGATCTCCGCGGCCGAGCACGGCATGAACGCTTCGACGTTCACCGCGCGGGTGGTTGCCTCAACCGGAGCGGACTGTGCCGCGGCGCTGTCGGCAGCCGTGGGCGCGCTCTCGGGGCCGTTGCACGGGGGCGCCCCATCGCGCGTGCTGAAGATGCTCGACGAAGTCGAAGAGACCGGCGATGCCGAGGTATGGGTCAAGGCGGCGCTTGACCGCGGCGAGCGCCTGATGGGCTTCGGCCACCGCGTCTACCGTGCCGAAGACCCACGTGCACGCGTTCTGAGGCGCACCTGCCGCGAACTGGGATCGCCTCGTTTCGAGGCAGCCGAGGCGCTCGAGAAAGCAGCGCTGGCCGAGCTCACGGCGCGCAAGCCCGACCGCGTGCTCGCCACCAACGTCGAGTTCTGGTCGGCGGTGATCCTCGACCTGGCAGAAGTTACGCCGGACCTGTTCACGCCGATGTTCACGTGTGCACGGGTGGCCGGCTGGTCCGCGCACGTCCTCGAGCAGAAGCGTGAGGCCAAGCTGATTCGCCCGACGGCGAAGTACGTGGGAGAGGGTCCACGGCCGGTATCCGCCGTCGAATAGTCGCGGCGCGGCGCGGCGGTGTGCGGTTGCGAGGCGACAGCTCGCAAGGCGAGGGGCAACGCGACGGAAGACAGTGCCTAGGAGAACCGGTAATGCAACCAGTTGGTTGCATTACTACGAGGGCCCGGCATCCTGCCGGGCCCTCTGACACAACTATCGACCGAATACGCGTGCGACTGGAGCGCCGCACGCGCCGATATCGGTCTGACTACATCATTCCGCTCATGTCCGGCATACCGCCGCCGGGCATACCGCCGCCTTCCTTCTCCGGCACCTCGGCCACGATCGCCTCGGTGGTGAGAATGTTCTTGGCGATCGATGCGGCATTCTGCAGCGCAGAGCGCGTGACCATCGCCGGGTCGATGACGCCTGCCGCGACGAGATCCACGATCTCGTTCGTGGCCGCGTTCAGACCCTGACCCTTCTTGGCCTTGCGCACGTCGTTGACCACCACGGAGCCCTCCAGACCCGCATTCTCGGCGATCTGACGTAGCGGCTCCTCGAGCGCACGCAACACGATTCGTGCGCCCGTCTTCTCGTCGTCCTCCTCGGTACCGTCGAGGGAGATGGCACTGGCGGACTGCAGCAATGCGACACCGCCGCCCGGCACAATGCCCTCCTCGAGCGCCGCGCGAGTGGCCTGTAGGGCGTCCTCGACGCGGTGCTTCTTCTCCTTCATCTCCGTCTCGGTTGCCGCGCCGACCTTGACCACGGCGACACCGCCGGAGAGCTTTGCCAGGCGCTCCTGGAGCTTCTCGCGGTCGAAGTCAGAGTCGGTGTTCTCGACTTCGGCCTTGATCTGGTTGATGCGGCCCTTGATCGCCTCGGCATCGCCTGCGCCGTCGACGATCGTGGTGTTGTCCTTGGCGACAACCACACGACGAGCGTGACCGAGCTGAGACACCTGGGTGTTCTCGAGCTTGAGTCCCATCTCCTCGGTGATGACCTCTGCTTTGGTGAGGATCGCGATGTCCTCGAGCATGCGCTTGCGGCGATCGCCAAAGCCGGGGGCCTTGACGGCCACACCGGTGAAGGTGCCGCGCAGCTTGTTCACGACAAGCGTCGCGAGCGACTCGCCCTCGACGTCCTCGGCGATGATCAAAAGCGGCTTGCCGCTCTGAATCACGGCCTCGAGCACGGGCAGTACGTCGCGCACCGAGCCGATCTTCTGGTTGGCGATCAGGATGTAGGGGTCCTCGAGGGTCGCCTCCATACGGTCCTGGTCGGTGACCATGTAGGGCGAGATGTAGCCCTTGTCGAACTGCATGCCCTCGGTGAACTCGAGGTCCATGCCGAACGTCTGGCCCTCCTCGACATTCACCACGCCGTCCTTACCGACCTTCTCGATGGCGTCGGCGATCACGTCGCCGATCTCCTCATCGCCGGCTGAGATCGTCGCGACGCGTGCGATCTGGTCCTTGCCGGATACCGCCTTGGACTGCGAGGCGATGTTGGCCACCACCTGGTCGACAGCCTTCTCGATGCCGCGCTTGAGCGCCAACGGGTTGGCGCCGGCCGCCACGTTCTTCAGACCCTGACGAACGATCGCCTGAGCGAGCACAGTGGCTGTCGTGGTGCCGTCGCCGGCAACGTCGTTGGTGGCAGTAGCCACCTCACGCACCAGCTGGGCGCCCTGGTTCTCGAAGACGTCCTCGACCTCGATCTCACGAGCGATCGTGACACCATCGTTGGTGATCGTGGGCGCGCCGAACTTCTTGTCGAGCACCACGTAGCGGCCCTTGGGGCCGAGTGTGACCTTCACGGCGTTGGCGACAGCGTCGACGCCGGCCTCCAGAGACTTACGCGCCTCGGAGCTGTACTTGAGTTCCTTGTGAGCCATATCTATTCAGATCTCCTTGATTAAAAAACGAGGGGCCCGGCTTGCCGGCCTGATGGCCGGCTGCGCCACCCTCTACGCGACCTTGGCGAGAACGTCTGACTCGCGCAGCACGAGTAGATCCTCACCGTCGAGTTTGATCTCGGTGCCGCCGTACTTGCTGTAGAGGACCTCGTCGCCCTCGGACACGTCGAGCGGAATACGCTTGCCGGCATCGTCGAGCTTGCCGTCGCCGACGGCGAGGACCTTGCCCTTCTGCGGCTTCTCTGTGGCAGTATCGGGAAGGACGAGGCCGCTGGCGGTCGTCTGCTCCTCCTCGATGGCCCGTACGATCAGACGATCGCCCAGGGGCTTAAGTTTCATGCTGAGAACCTCCATATAGAATGTGCTTCCTTTGTCGGCGCCGTCCCCTGAGGCGAAGGCGCCCAACGACCTGATTGGCACTCTCCTAGCGAGAGTGCCAACGGCCACGGTCAATATATAGAACAGATTGTGCGCGTCAAGGGGAAGATTGGCACTCTCAAGCTAGAGTGCCAAGCAAATTGCAGCTCAAGCTCAAGCGCCTATCGGTATCTGTCCGGCCACGAGCTGCTCGACTTCGGCGCCCTTCTTCGTCAGCAGCCACGCATTGGGGGCCCCGCGAACCTGTCCGACGCCATTGTTGTGAACCAATCCGAGCTTCTCCAGTCGAGCCAGCAGCTTCGATATCTGGCCTTGGTCGTCAATCCCCGCGGCCGCTCCAACCTGCCTGTTGGATGCGCTCGGGTTGGCGGCGATCGCAAGCAGCACACGGGCTGTGCGGTAAGTCAAACGCATCTCCAAGTCGCGCAGAGGATCTCCGCCGACGCCCCGGCGCGGGGGCTTGCGCCTGGGTGTCGAGCGCGCTGCCTCCTTGGCGGCCACCGCCGGGCCAAGATAGGGGAGCACAATCATCGCCATCAGCGCACCCGTCAGTTCGAGCAGAGAGTCGGGCCGCTCGCCGGTGCGCCCCGGGCCCTTCGCGCGCGCCCTGCCCTTTGCTCGCGCGGCGCCGCGACCACTCCTCGCATTGGGGATGAGGCGACCATGTAGAACCGACAGCACGCCGCCGACCACCCCTTCGCCGGTCAGCGGAGGCAATGCCTTGGCGGACCTCGACTGCTTGCGCCCTTCGTCCACCGCGGCGACCACGACGTCCAGTACCGCCAGACGCCGCTGGTGCACCCTGAGACCGGCACCGAGCGTCTCCACGATGCACAAACGTCCCATCGCCGGCTCGTCGTCGAGAAATTCCAGCGTCCCGGCCAATGCGGATCTGATCCGTGTTTGCCACTTCTCAGACGGGTCATAGACATCGAGCACGTATCGAGAGGCCTCCGCAAGCGACTGGTCCAGCGCCGCCAGGAAGCAATCTTCGAAGTCCTCGAAGACTTCATAGAAAGTGCGCCGCGACACACCCGAGCGCGCCACCACATGTGCCACGGTCGCGTTCGCGCGGCCGCGCTCGGCGACGACGTCGATCATCGCCGCGATCATCCGAGCCCGCTGGATATCGGTTACGTGGCCACGCCCAAACCCATCGCGCTCGACAGCACTGGTACGGCTCTTCAGACTGGTTGTTTGTCGCTTGGTGGGCATCGCTTGGCACCGACAATCCTCCGCCTAACGAAGGCCGGTTTCACCACCTGTTTCCCATTGTTGGGATCAGAACGAGTCCAGCGCTGCTTGCCAGGAACGTGTCTCGAGGCCTCCGGCAGGTCTTCAGACACCTTCTGAGGCACTCGCCCAGCTAGTTCTGCGCGCCGCCGAAACCCTTCATCGCTTCGGTCATGGCTGTCGGCGTATCCAGAATCTGGGAGAAACGCACGACCGTGACGATGTCGTCCGTCGACACCGAACGTCCGTAGATCTGCTCCAGGAAGTTGATGAGCTCCTCGTGACGGCGGAACTCGGGGTTGTCGTGCTTGATGTCGCGCGGCGAGAGCTCGGAGACCTTCATCACCTCGACCTGGTCTATAACCGCTTCGAATATCCGCTCGCGAGGCGAGTACTGGTAGCCGATCGTCACCAGCACCGCCTGATTCTTGCGGTACTTGCCCGACTTGTCGCCAAGCCTGATCGTGGCCGTCTTGCGACCCTTCTTCAGCTCGTCCGCGAAGATCGTCGAATAGAAATTGAGTACCTGCACGACGCGCAGGCTATCGGTCTTGCTCACAGATGGCCAGCGCCCGTGCCACCATCTCTCGCTCGCCCGCATAGCTGAGCGCCTTCTGCGCCTCTGGAATTCCCATCCAGCGCGCCTCCAACACCTCCTCGTCATGGTCGGCGAGATCCCCGCCAAGCAGTCGGAAGAGGAAGAAGTGAACGCTCTTGGCGACCCGACGCCGATCGCGCATGTACCAGTAGCGCACCTCGCCAAGCTCCTGTACCGACTCGACCGCCATTCCCGTCTCCTCGCGTACCTCGCGGGTGGCAGCCTGCACGATCGTCTCTCCATCGTCGAGATGCCCCTTGGGCAGCGCGAGCACCTGCGAGCCGTCGGCGGCCCGCCTGGTGGGCACGATCACGAGCACCTGGCCGTCGTTAACCACCACACCGCCGGCCGAGACCTCGCGCTCAGAAGACATATCCCTCGAGTGCGCTCGGATCGTGCACCACGAGACGACCGCGACCTTGTGAGATCACACCGGCGCGCTCCAAGACCGCGAGGAAACGCGAGGCCGACTCCCGCGAAGAGCCGGCCAGCTTGGCAAGGTCGGCCTGAGTAGCCGTGAGCAGCACCTCCCGCGCCGGCTCTCCGGCGGCTACCGCCTGAGCGACCAGCTCGCTGAGCACAACGGCCACGCGGCTCTGTACGGTCTGAAAGGACTGTTTGGCCAGACGATCGTTGGTCTCGCGCAGTCGACGTCCGAGCGCGACGACCAGGCGCATCGATATTTCCGGATGCTCGACCATCAGCCTGCGCATGTCTGGGCCGAGCACGGCCACCACACTCGTGTGCTGCACCGCCTCCACGGTTGCCGAGCGCAGCTCGTCCTCGAACATCGCCAGCTCGCCGAAGATGTCCCCCGGCCCGAAGGTGGCGAGCGTGATCGTGCGTCCGTCGCCATGCTCGCGAATCGCACGAGCACGGCCCGAGCGCACGATGTAGCACGTATCGCTCGCATCGCCCTCTCGGAATACGATCTGCCCTGGCTCAAAGCTGCGCGGCACGGCCAACTGCGCGATGCGACCGAGGTCGTCCTGCTCAAGCGTCGAGAACACCGGCACGCGTCCGAGCAGCTCCACTATCTCCGCAGCCTTGGTGGGAGTCATGCCCTGGAGATATCACAGGCGGTAGCCAATCCCGCAACTTGCGGGCGTCCGACGCTATCTTCACAGTATGGGTTCGTTGAGGTCGATCGCGCCGTTCATGCTCGCCGCCGCTTTCGCGCCGACGCCGACACACGCGCTGCTGCACTCACACGAACTGTGGAGCACCGTAGATGTGTCAACCCCAAGGACCAGCCGAACACGGTTGGCATTCGCGGCTCGATGCCCGGCGATGGCAACGCCAAGGACGTCATGTACATGCGCTTCCGCGTTCAATACCTGGATGCGACCACCAATCAGTGGATCGATCTCAGCAAGGAAGCGGACTCAGGCTTCGTAAAGGTCGGCACGGCTCAGCTCGCGCGCCAGGCCGGCCGCAGCTTCACGTTCGCCTCGAGCGCCTCCAAGTCGGCGTTCACCTTGCGCGGCCAGGTCATCTTCCAGTGGCGCAAGGCGAACACAGTGCTGTTGACGACGACCATGCCCACCAGCGCGGGGCACACCAGTCTCGCCGGCGCCGACCCGAAGGGGTTCAGCGCCGCGACCTGCAAGCTCAGCTGACGTCGAACAGGCGCGGGTCGTTGGTGATGATGCCGCTCACCCCAAGTGCGGTCAGCTTGGCGATGCGCGCGGCGTCGTCGACCGTCCACACGTAGAGCTCGCCACCCTCGCGCTCGACCGCACTGACCAATGCCCCTGTGACGACCCGCCAGTGGGCCATGATCGCGTCCACGGTCCCACTTCGCAGTGCCTCGCCTGCGCGCCGTGGCAGCAGCGCCCGATAGCCGGTGAGAATCGCAAGGGCCGGGATCGCGGTGAGCAGATGGCTTGTGTAGTCGCGCCTGACGCGTGGGACCGACCAGCCGAGGCGCAGCGACGGCTCAGCCATACGTACGCGGGCAAGCGAGGATGGATACATGCCACTGATCAGCGTCCTCGAGGTGAGCCCAGCCTCGCGCAGAGCGTCCACCACGCGCAACTCGTACCCGGGCAGCTTTACGTCGACATCGAAGTCAAGACCGGCAAAGCGCTCGCCGGCAAGGTACTCGAGCGCCTGTTCGAGCGTGAGTGGCGTGCGCGAGCGCATGTCCTCGTAATCGTGAGCGACCATCAGCTCACCGCTACCGTCAGGGTGAACGCTCAGAACGTCGAACTCGATCATGTCCACCCCATGGACAAGCGCCGCGTCGAAACTCGCCGGGGTGTTGCCCTGCACGAGATGCGCCGCGCCCTTGTGACCGACCCGTCGCGGGCGCGCGCCTGCACGGATGATCTCGTCAGTAGCCACCATCCGCAAGGATAGAGGCGGGCCTCGAGATGATCTTGATCTAGGAGACCTTGAGTTGCTTGCGCCGGAAACTCGCGGCTTCGATTGCCTCTACGGCCGAACGTGGACCGACGTAGGGCGCGAGGATCAGGAATGCAAGGTGATCGACCAAGCAAGGCAGATAGCGCAACCGATCGTGCGGGGCGTAGCTCGAGAGGATCGTCCAGATCGCCCCCATGATTGCCTCGCCGGCGACGGCAGGGGCCCGCTCGGGCTCCGGCACCCCTTGGGTCATCACCTTGATGAAGCCGTCGAGCACACCGCTGACGCGCGCGACCATGCCATTGCCGGCGTCGAACAGGTCGATGAAGGTCAGCTTTACCAGTCCCGGATGCGCAGCGCAGTAGCCGATCAGAGCCTCCACGCCTTTGTGCACCCCTCCCGCCCACTCGGTGTCGTTGCGGGTGGCGCGCCGCATGGCGTCGTGAGCTTCAGCGGCGAACTCGTTGACGACCGCGAGCAGACACTCTTCCTTGTTCGGGAACTCTCTGTGGAACGCTTCGGTGGAGACGGCGGCGGCACGCGCAATTTCAGCGTCGGTGATGTTCGTGTAACCCTCCTCGAGGGCCAACTGCACCATCGCGTCCATCACGCTCGAGCGCCGATCTTCACGCGTCAGGAAGCGTGCACGTTTGGCAAGGAGATGCGGCGGGCGCCCCGAGCCGAGCGTGCGTAGACGAGTCACCGCCGAGGAGCGGTATGAGTTGACCCAATCGAGCAGTTCGTCGGTCAGACCAGCAAGCTCCTGATGGCGGCCTTCGCGCACACGCCTGAGTACTACGAAACGCACCCCGCCCACGATCGCGCGCGGCGCAAGCGGTGGCAGAGTGATCCCGTCGGGCGTCAGGCTGAAGCCCGTCGCGACGACGCGCTCGAATGCGGTGGCGGTCAGTTGCAGGCGCTCGTGGCCACGCGGCCCGATCCCGATCGACTCGGCAAGCACCAGATTGGCACCACGCGGATCCCCGGCGATACCTTCGAGGAACACCTGGGTTGCCGCATACAGGCGGTTGGCCCAGCCACGCTCGCCCATCCATGCCTGCAGGACCCGTTTGCGTGAGGCGCCGACAAGCGCATCGTAGGTGGCCAGGAAGCAGTCTTCCTTGTTGGAGAACTGCTCATAGAAGGCACGTCGTGAGACGCCCGCCAACGCGATCACATGTGCCACGCTCGTGGCCGCATAGCCCCGTTGATAGACCGACTCGGCCATGCCTCCGTACAGGCGCGCACGCTGGTGGCGTGCGACTGCCTCACGACCGAGGCCGTGGGGTCCATGCGGCAGACGCTTGTACAAGGGTGTAAGCCCGTCATAACGACCCGTCGGGCCGGCACCGAGCAACATCTCCTCAGCTGAGACCTCGGTATAGACGGGAAGCTCCGGACAGTCTTCCCCAGGCAGGGTCACCGTCGATTCACCAAGAACATTCTCCCTACTCGTTCCATTGGCTCCCATTATTCGGCAAGATAATTCAGGGCTGAACTATTGGCAAGCCACCACATGGTGGCACCGAACGAATGTTTCTGACTGTGGTGGCCAGATGCGACGATTTGTCCCTTCCGCATTGTGCGGAGCGTCGAAAACATCAATCCTCCTTCTACCCCATCCCCAGGACCTGCTTGTTTCGAATTCGATGTTATTCGAGAGGGTCGAGCGATTCAAGCTCGGAGCGTAAGTCTCCGAGGGCCCTGTCGAAAGCCGAGCTCGATCAATACCGGCTCCAGGTTCGAGCCGATCGCCAACTCCCCATCGATTCGCTCGAGTGCCACCGTGTCGACGCGCCCCGCGCGTACGGCGTCTGCCAGCGTGCGCAACGCAAGCGCGAGCGATGTCGACTCGGAGGTGAGCGTCAGGATCCCGCGTCCGCCACGCTCCAGGTAAAGCGCCGGCTCATGAGCGACGAACACAACGTATGCACCGGCCACCCGCGCCGGGCGGCGTGTCGTCTGCCCGGCACGCCGCGGCCAGGGCAGCACGGCACCGTACGGCTGGGCTGGATCGACGGCCGCGAGCACGAGTGTCGCAGCCTCCCCATCGCTTGCTCGCGCGCGCAGACGCTCCACCGCTCCGGGCAGGGCGAACTGCGCGCCGCCCAGACCCTCGACGAAATAGCCGCGTCGGCACACCCCGAGCGTCTCCAACTCTGTGAGGGCGCCGTACAGAGCCGAGAAGCCACCGGCGATGCCCTCGGCGGAGACCTGCTCGCGCGTCAACACGCCATAGCGCTCGAGCAACAGTTCGGCAAGAGCGCGACGGCGCGCGCGCAGCTCCTCGATTGTGGGCGGACGAGCGCTCTGCTCGCGCGCAGCTTCCTCAGCGAAGAGGGTGAGCGTGAGCGACCAACGACCCTGCACTTGGGCGCTCGTGCCAAAACGACCCGCGCGCAGCGAATGCCCACCAAAGCGTCTTCCCGCACGCAGCCCACCTCCCCGTGCACGAGCCGGCCCTGCAAGCCCGTGTGTGGCAAGCGTCTGACGTGGCGCGCGCAGGGGCGCCCAGGCGTCGTTGGTCACCTCGCCGGCCCAGACCAGGTCCCACAACGCCTGTGTGAGCACAGCGCCAGGCAGCTCCGACTCGGCAAGCAGGTCGGTGAAGAAGCAAGGTCCGGCGGCCAAGTGCTCGCGCAGCAGCACGTGCTCGGGCTGCTGCGGCGACTCACCGCGCGGGCCGGCAGGTGAGCTGGGCCGACCCAGCAACGCGGCGTCCTCGCGGAAATACAGCGCCACGCGCCCCGAGTCGCGGCCGAGCGAGCCCGCGCCGACCCAGACGACCTCGCCGCCGGCGCACAGACTGTCCAACCAAGAAGGCGAATAGGAGCCGGTACGAGAGGCGAGCACGTCGCGCTCCCACGAGGCCACGGGCAGCGCCAAACCCTGCAGGGAGACGAGTACTTCGCGCAGGCGCTCCACCCCACCGCCACCCCGCTCAGAACCAGGGCGCCAACGGTCGACGCCCTGCCAGGAGGGCATGAACGCACTCAGCGCACGCTCGTCGACAGGCTCGATCTCCTTGCGCAGCGAGGCCAGCGAAGCGCGCCGCAGACGGCGCAGCACCTGGACGTCACACCACTCGCGCCCGGCACCACCAGGGCGCAGCTCTCCTCTCACCAACTCGCCCGAGCTCTCCATCTCACGCAATACCGAGGAGACGTCCACGCGGTAGCGCTCGAGGAACTCTGCGCTGGTGAAGGGGCCGTGTGTACGCGCATAGCGAGTCACCAACCCGAGCAAAGCGTCGGGCACATCTGCCAGAAACACCTCAGGCAGGCCGCCGGGCGGCGGGCAGCCGAGCGCATCGCGATAGAGACCGGCATCCTCGGCGGCGATCAGCCGCTCATCTCCGGCGATGCGTATACGCACCACGCGCCGTTCGTGCTCCAGCGCAGCCAGCATCTCCTGCACGTCCAGGCCGACGAGCACGCGCTCGCTCAGCTCCACGACGCGCAGGTCGCCGACTGCGCGCAGCACATCTCCGAGCGCGTCGCGGCTCGTGGCCTGCGTGCGCTGTGAGCGGTGCTGAAGATCCTCCTCGATCTGCTCGAGCGCGGCGGGATCGATCAGCTCGCGCAGCTCCTCCTGGCCGAGCAGCTCGCGCAACAGATCGCGGTCGAGTGACAGCGCGGCCGCTCGGCGCTCGGCGCTCGGCGTGTCGCCCTCGTACATATAGGTGGCCACGTAGTCGAACAGCAGCGAGCCGGCGAACGGAGAAGCGCTCTGTGTCTCCACCTCCACCAGCGAGACCTCGCGCGTCGCTAGGCCACGCAGCAGCTCCTGCAAGCCGGGCAGATCGAGCACGTCGCGCAGGCACTCGCGATAGGTCTCCAGCACGATCGGAAAGTCGGGGTAGCGACGAGCCACCTGCAGCAGGCCCTGGGCCTTCAGACGCTGCTGCCACAGCGGCGTGCGCCTGCCCGGGTAGGCGCGGGGGATCAAGAGCGCACGGCCGGCGTTCTCGCGAAAGCGAGCTCCAAACAGCGCCGAGTCGCCGAGCTCGGCGACGATCGCCTCCTCCACCTCCTGCGGATCGAGCGCCACCAGGTCGGCGTAGGAGGCGGCGCCGGCGGCGCCTGAGGACTCGACGCCGCGCGACGCAAAAGCGCTTGCGTCCTGTGCCCGGGCCAGCGACTCCGGGGCGTCAGACGCCTCGGACGCGTCGTGGCCGCTCAACGTCCACTCTTCGCTCTCGTCCAAGTCCACGTCAGGCAAGCGCACGACGATGCCGTCGTCAGACCAGATCGCCTCGCCGTCGATGCCGAAGCGCTCGCGCATGCGGGCTGAGATCGCAAGGCCCCAAGCCGCATGTACGCGGCCGCCATAGGGCGAGAGCACGCAAAGGCGCCAGTCGCCGATCTCGTCGCGAAAGCGCTCGAGCACGATCGTGCGGTCGCTCGGCAGCACCTGCGTAGCCGCCTGCTGCTCGCGTAGGTACTCGAGCAGGTTGGCGGCTGAGCGCTCGTCGAGGTCGTAGTCGCGTACGAGCAGATCCGCGTCCTGATCGACCGCCCAGCGCGTGAACTCGCCGATCGCCTTGCCCAGCTCCTTGGGTCGGCCGATGCCATCGCCCTTCCAGAACGGCACCGCGCCCGGCGCCCCGGGAGCTGGCGTCACGATCACGCGGTCGCGGCCGATCTCCTCGATGCGCCAGGAGGAGGCGCCGAGCAGGAACACCTGCCCTGGCCTGGCCTCGTAGACCATCTCCTCGTCGAGCTCGCCCACGCGCCGCCCGTCCGGCAAAGTCACCGCGTAGAGGCCGCGATCGGGGATCGTGCCGGCGTTCGCGATCGCCAGCTGGCGCGCGCCCTTGCGTGCGCGAATGCGGCCCGCGACGCGATCCCAGACGATGCGCGCCCGCAGCTCGCCGAACTCGCTGGAGGGGTAGCGCCCGTCGAGCATGTCGAGCACGTTCTCGAGCAGCGCGCGCGGCAACTCGGAGTAGGAGTGGGTGCGCGTGACGAGCGCGTACAGGTCCTCGGCGCCGACGCCGACGCCGACGCCGTGGTCGTCGTGGTCGTCGTGGTCGTCGTGGTCGTCGTCCACAGGCTGCTGGCCCGCCTCGGCAGATGCAGCGATCGCGACAATCTGCTGGGCGAGCACGTCGAGCGCGTTGCGGGGCACGACAGTGGGCTCGATCGCGCCTTCGCGCATCCGTCGGCAGACGACTGCGCACTCGAGCAGGTCGCCGCGGAACTTGGGAAAGATGCGCCCCTTGCTGACCTCGCCAACGCCGTGGCCGGCACGCCCGATGCGCTGCAAGCCCCGCGCCACGGACTTGGGCGACTCGATCTGCAGCACCAGATCGACCGCCCCCATGTCGATCCCGAGCTCCAGCGAGGAGGTCGCCACAAGGCAGGGTAGCTCGCCAGCCTTGAGCTGCTCCTCGATCGTCGTACGCTCCTCGCGGCTGAGCGAGCCGTGGTGAGCCCTTGCGATCTCGCGCAGCGCCACAGGCCCCGGTTGACCTACCGGCACGCCGCTCAGGCCGCCCCCAGGGGCGGCCCCATCCAAACCATTCTCCGAACCTTTGGAGCTGTCGGTGTCATCTGTCTCGGCAGCGGCCAGCTCGTTGAGACGCAGCGCGACCCGCTCAGCCGAGCGACGGTTGTTGACGAATATGATCGTGGAGCGATGCTCGCGGACGAGCCGCAACAGCTCCGGGTATATGGCCGGCCAGATGGAGTTGCGCGTCGACTCGCTGCCCTGCACAGGCTGAAGCGGGTCGTCGCTCCGCGGGCCGGACGGACCGGCCAAATCGCTCATCGACTCGACCGGCACTTGGATGCGCAGGTCCAGCGGCTTGCGCACACCCGCGTCGAGGATCCGCACCTTGCGCGTCGGCCCCACCAGAAAGCGTCCGACCTCCTCGAGCGGGTTCTGCGTCGCCGAGAGACCCACACGCTGCACGCCGGGAGCGTCGGGACCGCGCGCGCTGCGCACCTGCTGCTCGAGTCGCTCAAGCGTTAGCGCCAGATGGGCGCCACGCTTGACCGAGGCCACCGCGTGGATCTCATCGACGATCACCGTCTCGACCGTGCCAAGCATGGCGCGTGCTCGCGAACCGAGGATCAGGTACAGCGACTCCGGAGTTGTGATCAAGATCTCCGGCGGTTTGCGCGCCATCGCCGCGCGTTCGGCCTGGGAGGTGTCGCCCGTGCGAATGCCGACGCTCACGCTCGCCCCGATCCCGCGGAGCGGCGCGCGCAAGTTGCGCTCGATGTCATAGGACAGGGCCTTCAGAGGCGAGACGTAGAGGACACGGACGCCTCCCCCGGTGCGCTGGGGGTTGTTTTGGTTTGGATTTTTGGGCGTGCCGGTCGGTGTGCGCGAGCCCATCCCATTTTCGGGCGCACCGAGGTCTTCCTGCGCTGGATTGGTGCTTTGTTTATTGCCGATGCCCCCCACGCGCGTGGGGGGCATGCCGTTTTCCTCGGGACTAGCCTGCGCGCCCAGCCGGTCTAGAGCCCACAGAAACGCGGCGAGCGTCTTGCCCGACCCGGTCGGAGCCGACAGCAACACGTGCTCTCCACTTGCAATCGCCGGCCAAGCCTGTGCCTGGGCGAGCGTGGGCTCGGCAAAGGAAGCCTCGAACCATGCGCGCGTGGGCGGGCTGAACGCAGCGAGTGGGTCTGACTTCGCGGTTGCCACGTCTGCCGAGGCTAGCGCGCAAGCACCTGTCGACTCGAACGCGAATGCAGGCTCAAGTTGCTGGAACATCTCCGAAGAGCGCACAAGATCGTTTCTCGGGATTGTTCGATTAGACTGCCGCCCGTGACCGACGACGAAACGCAACACTCACCCACCGGGCACGCGTCTCGCAGACGCGTGGGACCGCGAGCGTGGATGCGATGGCTCACCGGCTCAGCGGATCGCGAGGCGGTGCAGGACGCGCAGGACAAACAGGCAAACGACCGCTTCAGCGTGCACGAGACCCTGCTCGCACTACCAGCCCTGCTCGACAACTCAGGCCTGCCCGACGGCGTCGTGGAGCTGGTGATCGAGGACTTCGAAGCGCCGAGGAGCCAGCTGTTCGACATCCACGACGGTCACGTCAAGCTCGCCGAGCCCGGCCAGTGCGTCCCCTGGGCCAGCATCGCCGGCCCACCCACCGCCTGGGCGATGGCGCTCGGGCCACAGCGCAACATCACGCAACTGCAGCTGACCGGCGACGAGCCGCTGGCGCGCCGTGTGCTGGCGGCGCTCCAGCGACGCAACTAAGAAAGCTCAACAGGGCACCAGCTGCCCTGCGCCGGCGACCGCCCGTGGTTCACCATGAATAACCCAGTCTGTAACAAGCTCCCCTATCACCGGCGAGAGCTGGATGCCCGATCCGCCTGCGCCGCCTGCCACGATCACCGGCAGCCCAGGCACGGGGCCTACGAGTGGTCTGCCTGTGATGCTCACCGGATAGAGACCCGCCCAACCTCCGGCCACAGTCGCCGCTGCCAACCCGGGCAGACGGTTGGAAAGCTTGTCGGCAAGCTCTTCCAAAAATCCCTCGTCGGCCTGGCGCACATAGGAGTCGGGGTCGGCACTGCGTGCAGAGGCCTCCTCACCGTGGAGCCCAGCGATCAACCTGCCACTTGCCTCGTGACGAAAATACAAGCCGCGCTCACCGCTGCCGGGCGTGTAATCCATTACCGATGGCATCGTGTACGGCAACTCGTGGGGAAGGTGCACCATGCATGCCTGATGACGTTGGGGCGCCAAGCCCAGCTCACAGCCGAGCAGCCTTGCAACCTTTCCGGCCCAGGCACCGGCCGCGTCGACAGCCAGGTCACACTCGAGCTCGCCGCCGCTTGTCTTTAGACGCAGCCCGCCACCCATGAGCGGCTCGGCGCCGTGCAACTCGGTGACCATGAGCAGTCGTGCGCCTGCCGTCACAGCCAGTTCGGCAAGTAGCCCACAGTAGAGATGACCGTCGATGAAACCGTCCCCGCGCCCAAACAACCCGAACTTCAGGTCGTCCGTGCGCATATCAGGCACAAGCCGTGCGATCTCCATTCGGTCGAGCACCTCTGCGTCCCGCACGCCGAGCTCGCGTTGAATCTCCACGCTGCGCTCAAATGCCATCCGCGACGCGTCGTCGTGGCCAAGCCGTAGATATCCGTTACGCACGACTCTCAACTCGTGCTCACGCTCGAGCCACGCAAACGTGTGCATGGCGCGAACACGCAATTCGATGTCCAACCGCTCGAGATACTGCGTCTCTACGATTCCCACGGACAAGCCCGAGGAGCCGGCGGCGACGTGGCGGGCGTCGATCACTGTCACCTCGCATCCGCGGCGAGCAAGCTCCAGCGCACTCGACAGTCCGATCGCGCCGGCGCCGACAACGCAAACCACCGGTCCTTCGCCGCTCACCGAGCCGCGTCCCCGATCCGATCGAACGCCATCAGCACCCTCTCCACGATCGGCTCGTCCATCGGTGTGGACATGCACAAAAGGCCATTTGCCGCGATCAGAACACCCGTCTCGTAGAGGCGCCACCAAAGCGCCGTCGGATCCTGTGAGCGGATCTGCAGCAGCGAGCCCTGCCCGCTCACCGGCCAGCCACGCTCGCACAAGCCCTCGCGCAGGCGATCGCCAAGCGCGTTCGTCCTCTCGATCTCGGCGAGGCCGAACGCCTCGAGCGCCGCCAACCCAGCGCGCATCGTCACGGGATTGGCCGAAAACGTCCCGCCATGAGCCACCGCGTCAGGGCGTCGTGGATCGAACACATCCATGAACGCGTCTCGCCCACCGATAGCACCGACCGGAAAGCCGCCGCCGATCATCTTGCCGAGCGCGACCAGGTCGCCCTCGATCCCGTACAGCGAGTGCATCCCACCGGGCGCCAGCCTGAACGTGATCACCTCGTCCAGCACCAGCGCGATCCCGCGACGCTCGGTCTGCTCACGCACAAGCCTGGCGAACGAGGGTTCGAGTGGCCGCAGGCCGGCACGGTTGGGCATCAGGTCAAGCAGCACTGCCGCGATGCGGTCATCATGCTCGTCAAGCGCCGCCACGAAAGATTCCTCGTCACCCAGCTCCAGAGTCAGCACGTCCCCTTGAGCCGCCGCCGGCACTCCGTGCGAGCCACGACGCACCACCGCATCCCAACTGCCGTGGTAACAGTTGGCAAAGCGCAGCAATCCATCGCGGCCAGTCGCGGCACGAGCGGCCCGTACAGCCATCATCACCGCCTCGGTGCCTGAATTGGCAAAGCGCCAGCGCTCGGCCCAGCCGACGCGCGCCGCCAAGCACTCGGCCAGCTCTATCTCCGAGAGCGTCGGCAAGCCAAAGGCCGACCCCTCGGCGAGCGCCGCTACAGCCGCCCGCATCACCGGTCCAAATGCATGACCATGTACGAGCGCTGTGTAGTTGTTCTGCAAGTCGATCGTGCGGTGACCGTCGACGTCCACGACTTCGCAGCCCTCACCACGAGCCGCATACGGAGGATGCGGCTCGACGAACAGCGTCGAGCGCGCGTTGCCGCCGGGCAAACTGTGCAAAGCCCGTTCGTACAGCTTTTGTGCCGCCGGCCCTTCGACGACGATCGGAGTCGGGTCCATCGGCTTGCCATGTTGGCAGCAATTGGACGGCGTACCGGAGTCAAACGAGCGGGACGAGCACGGCCTCATCCGCGGCCACGAACAACTCCAACTCCATGCCCAGTGCGATCTGGGCGCAATCGCGCGAATCGATCGTCGCCACCACCCGCCCGAGCGCCGGCGACTCGATCGATATCTCCTGCTCGTCGCCGAACAACAGCATCTCCGCCACCAGTCCGGCGATCCGCAGCGACCCCACCGAGGGGGTGGGACGCAGACTGCGGCGGCGCACCGCGAGCACAACAGGGTCACCCTCCGCGGCGCTGGTCGCACAGCGGACCTCGCCCTCCCCGCAGCGTACGCGCGCTCGCCCGTCGCTGAGCAGTTCGTGCTCGCTCACCGCCAACAAGTTTGCATTCGCGAAAAATCCCGCCACGAAGCTGTCCGCCGGACGCGCGTACAGCTGCGCCGGTTCGCCCACACTCGCAACTCCACCCTCACGCATGATCGCGATGCGATCCGACAGCGCCAAGGCCTCTTGCTGATCATGGGTGACGTACACGATCGTTGCGCCCAGCTCACGGTGGATACCGCGGATCTGCTCCTCCATTTCGAGGCGCAGCGTACGGTCGAGCGCCCCCAATGGCTCGTCCATCAAGATCACCTCGGGGTCATACGCGAGTGCTCGACCGAGAGCCACGCGCTGTTGCTGGCCGCCGGAGAGCTGGCGCGGATAGCGGCCCTCCAGGCCGTCCAAGTGCAACAGCCCGAGCATCTCGCCCACGCGCCGCTCACGCTCAGCGCGGCCCACGCGTCTGAACTTCAAGCCATAGCCGACGTTCTGCGCGACGGTCATGTGCGGAAACAGCGCATAGTTCTGGAAGACCATCCCCACGCCCCGGCGCGCCGGCGACAATCGCGATATGTCAAGGCCACGCAACAGCACCTTCCCCGACGTCGGCGCCTCGAAGCCCGCGATCACCTTCAGCAGCGTCGTCTTGCCCGAGCCGCTAGGTCCCAGCAACGTCAGCAGCTCGCCTTGGCGTACCTGCAAGCTGACCTCTCGTAGGGCAGGCGTCTCGCCGTAGGACTTGCTCAGCGCTTGGATGTCGAGCACCGTGTCCGCGCTCACAGTGACCCCCGGCGCGCCAGTCGCGCCGCAAGCGCCATCGCGAGGCTGGTACCCACCATCAGCAGCGTCGCGATCGCGGTGATGACAGGTTCGAGGCCGTAACGCACAGAGTCGAGGATCGCCTTGGGCAGAGTTTCAAGCCCAGGCCCGCCGAGGAAGTTGACCAGCACCGCCTCGTCGAGGCTTGTCACGAACGCGAGCACACCCCCAGCCAGTATCGCGGGCGCGAGCAAGCGCAACGTGATCGCAAACCAAGCTTGCACCCGGCTGGCACCAGCGACCATCGCGGCCAGCTCGAGCTCAGGCGGGATGCGGCTCATGGCGGCACTGGTGACGAGCAGCATCACCGGCACCGCGAGCGTCAGATTGGCAAGCACCAAGCCCCAGTAGGTGCCGAGCAGGCCGACCTGGACGTACAGCCCATACATGGCGACCGCATAAGCGGATATCGGGAGGATTATCCCAGCGATCCCGCCAGCCTGCAGGGCGTGACGCAACGGAAGGCGACTACGGTGGATCGTGAACAGCGTGGGCACCACCACGAGCGCGGCCAGCAGCGCCACCGGCGCTGCGATCTTCACCGACAGCCACAGCGCCGAGCCCCAGCGCGGATCTTCGAGCAGCCTGCGGTATTGGCCCAGCCCCCACGTATGCGGAGGAAAGTCAAAGAAGCGATCGTTGGAGAAGGACAGCACCACAACCAGCGCCGCCGGCACGAGCAAAACGAAGGCCGTAGCCGAGACCACGGCCGCGCTAGCAGCGCTCGTGAAACGGTCGCCGAATAGTGCGCGTCTCACGCTGCCATCCTCGCGTCTCACGCGACAGCCCTCTGAAGGCGCCCACGCCCAACAAGCACAAGCGCAAGACCGAGCGTGAGCAGGGCAACAACGAGCAGGATCACCGACGCGGCGCTTGCAATCGGGTAGTCGTAGAAGGTGAAGATGTAATCCTGGATGTAGCTGGCCATGAACGGCGCCTGTGCTCCTCCCAACAGGACCGGCGTGACATAGAAGCCGAGCGATATCGCGAATACGAGCGCGCCACTGGCGACGATCCCGGGCATCGCCAGCGGCAACATCACAGAGCTGATCGCGCGAGCACGCGAAGCTCCCAGGCCACGGGCGGCATCGAGCAGGGAGTGGTCGATCGTGAGGAACACTCCATATAGGGAGAAGGCCGCATAGGGGACCATCGTGTAGACCATCCCCAACGCCACGGCAGTCGAGGTGTAGAGCCAGGAGACCGGACCCAAGCCAAGCAATTCGAGCCCCTTGTCGAGCGGACCTTCAGAGGAGAGCAGGATCACAATCGAATAGTTCTTAACGACCGTCCCCATCCAGAAGGGAGCGAGCACCGCGAGCCACAGGACAGCCTTCACAAGAGTGCTCCTGCTGACCTTGATGTGCCAGGCAAGCAGACCGCCAAGCCCCACCGCGACCGCGCTCACGAGCACGCTCGACAGCAGCGTGGTGATCAGCGCATGCCTGCCCGCCGGACTTTCCAAGACCGCGGCGTAGTTGCCCAGTCCTTCCCCGGTGGTGAGCGAGTCGATCGTCAGCTTTCCGAGCGGATAGATGACGAAGCCAAGCAACATCGCGAGCAGCGGCAGCACCAGCAACAGCGCCCAGCGGTTGGGCAGGACCGCACTCCAAGCAGGCGGCCGATGCTCGCCGTCTACGCGAGGCAAGGCGGGAAGGCTCGCCATGACTCTCCTTCCCGCCTGCCCCATCTCAGAAGTCCCGCGCGTTAGCCGCGCAGGAAATTCTCATACGCGGTGTTCAGTTCGTCGCTGTGATTGGCGTACCACAGGAAGTTAGGCGTCGCCAACTGCTTGAGGTTCACCGGGTTATCGGCAAGCTGCGAGCCGATCGAACTCGGCAGGTAGGTGAGCGCGAGCGGATTCGGGACCGAGTCGTGCACGATTTCGGCCCACGTCGCCTCCGACTTCGGATGGCTAGCGATGAATTCGAGCAACTTGGAAGCATCGCCGGAATTGGGGGCGCCTTTCAGCACGGCCCAATAGCTGGGCTCATAGGCGCCACCCAACCACACGACCTTCAATTTCACCCTTGGGAAATGAGTTGGTAGGCGCGATCGCTCCACATGATCCCAAGCGGCACCTGGCCGCTGCGCATGATCTGCTGCTGCTGTTCGCCCGACTGCCAGAACACCTTGATGTGAGGCTTGAGCCCTTCGAGTGTCTTGATCACGGCTTTGACGTTCACGGGAGTCGTGGCCGTCTGAGTGATCGGCATGCCCGCCGCGACCTCGGCCGTCGTGACCGCCTCGATCGGCTCGATCCCCCCGAACATGCGCTGCTGGGGAAATTCCTTGGTGTTGTAGAACTGCGCCATGTTGGCCGGGCAGGTCTTCATCTTGTCGGTATTGCAAACGATCACGTCGCCGAGACTCCCGTGGGAGAAGCCGAACGGCGTGACCTTCTGAGCCCCGAGTTCTTTTTCGAAGCGCGCCTTGGTGGCGGCCGGCAACGGCGCCAGTTGTCCCTTTGCGTAGAGCGTGTACGCGGAGCCTCCGTCGAGCGAGTCGACCGCATCCCACTGGATCTGTTTCGCCTGGTTCTGCGCTTCCACGCGCGCGAGTTGCACGCCAGGAGCATCCACGAACTGAGATTTCAGGTGGTTTTCCGCGTCGAACTGATTTGTGTAGGCCTTCTGCGTGGCTTCGTCGATCGGCGCACCCCAATCGCCGATCGTCAGGGTGGTCGAGCTTTTACCGCTGCTACCGCAGGCGGCGAGCCCCAGGCAAATCGCGAGCACCGCAATCGCCCCAAGTACGCGGCGACTCTTACCCCAACTCATTGGCTGCATATTCTTCCTCTCTCCTGACTGCGCTCAACTCGACGACTCGGCGTGCAATTCCCGAGTACACGCAAAAGCAGGCGCGCACTCAGAGCATGACCTGGCGAAGGCAACCCGCCCCCTGACTCAACGGAACACGGCATCCAATATGTCCCGCGGGATTGATGACTGAGAGTCGAGCACTCGATGACCGATAACCGCGAGGATCGCGTGCGCCGCATATCGCGCGGTGCGCCCTCCCCCCACATCGTATTGAGGGATCATCTCGCATACGTCAAATGCTCCAACATTCTCGAACTCGGCGATGACCCCGAGCCCGGCCAGAACCTCGCCCGGACTGAGACCGTCCAAGACGATCGAATGGGTCCCCGGAGCGTAGGCGCCGTCGGTGACATCGATGTCGAAGGTCACATACACACGCTCGGCTCCCTCGGAGGCGATCTCCAGTGCCTCGCGCATCGTCTCGAGTACGCCGCGGCGACGAATCGAGCTGGCCGTATAGGCGGCGAAGCCCCTCTCCTTGCATATGCGCAACTGCTCGGGCTCGGCGATGTTCGTCCCGTTCAAGCCCCACCAGACCATGTTTCCAACTGCCTCATGCTCACTTATACGGCGCGCAAAGGTGCCGTGGTTCAGGCGACCCATGTCGCGGAACTCGTCCCAGAGATCGAAATGGCCGTCGATGTTCAGAAACCCGACCTTCGCACCAGGATTGGCAGCGCGAAGCCCGCGCGCGAAGCCTATGAAGGAGGGGTAAGGCACAAAGTGGTCACCGCCGATCACCACTGGCATCGCACCGCGCGCCGTGATCTCGGCCACGGGTGCGGCGATCGCCTCGATCTGCGCTTGCACATCGCCCTGGTGGATGCGCACGTCACCGACATCGAATAGGCGAGGCTGATCGGGCACCGTCCATACGCGCCCGTCGGAGACATCCACATAGCCGACGGGCTCGGTCTGCAGACCGTAGTAGCCGGCCAGGTACAGCGACGCCTCGCGGATCGCCCGGGGCGCATAGCGTTGACCGTTGCGCCCCAGCGTCCAGGAATCCAGCGGCACGCCCAACACCGCCACGCTACCTGCAGCGATCTCCCCCACGTCGAGCGCTGGCGCACGGTAAAAGGTGGTCGGTCCTGCGTACCAGTGAACGGTGTCGCGTTGCGGGGTCACTTGACGAAGAGCTCCACGGGCACCTCGTTGAGAACCTCAGGGCCCTCCTCGGTAACGAGTACGTTGTTACCGAGCATCATCGTGGCACCGTCGCTGTATGAGAGCCCCGGCTCCATGGTGATGACCATGCCGGGTTCAATCGTGTGAGGATCGCCCCTCATCAGGCTCAACGCGCCGATCCAGATCGGCGGATAGGCGATCTCCATGCTGAAGCCGAAGCGACCCCACGTGTTCTGCTCATAGCCGCGGTGGCACTCCGCGACGAGCTCCACGATCTCAGCGACGCGCGTGCCTGGCCGCAGCGCATCGGTGGCGCGATCGAGCGCGTCGCGCACGACCTCGTAGAGCTCGCGCACGCGTGCGGACGGCTCACCGACGACAACAGTCCGCGAGATGTTGCAGTGATAGCGGCGCACGACACCACTGACCTCCAGATAGACCACATCGCCGTCGCGGAGCAGCTTGCCGATCGGCGTCCCGTGTAGCGTGCCTCGCGCATCGACCAGCGTCGGGTAGGCCGGGAACTCACCGCCTGCCCGCGCGAGGGCTTGCTGTATTGCCGCCATCACCTCGCGATCGCTGACTCCCGCGCGAATCGCCTCGATGCCGGCACTCACCCCAAGGTCGGCGACATGCGCCGCCTCGCGCAACAGCACGATCTCCGCTGGGCTCTTGACCAAGCGCAGATCGTCAAGTCCTTCGCAGACATCGACCGTCTCGGCGTGGGGCAGGTCTCGCATCAGCTCCAAGGCGTAGCGCGCCTTGAGGTGGTAGCTCGACAAGTTCAGACCGATGCGTCCTGCTCTGTGGAGACCGCGCTCGCGCAACACTTCCAGCAAACGTGCGGTTTGATCCTCGTGTGTCCAGACGGGCCTGACGTCGCTCACCCAGCAGGTTTCCTCGCACAGCAACAGCTCGGCCTTGTTGCAGAGCAGCGTGAGCGGGGCATCCTGCTCGAGCGGCACGACCAGAACCTGGAAGTAGAAGGCGCTCGTCGGCTCGTAACCAGACAGCCAGTTGTAATGCTCGGGCTGGCTCAAGAGCAGCAGGTCGAGCCCGCGCGCGGCCATCCATTCACGCGTCCGGGCGAGCCGCTGTTGGTACTCATCCAGCGCCCCGGCCATGCGCGGAGCGTGGCGGACTTCGATCATCTCACGATTGTGCGGCTTTGCTCGCGCATGAACTGCTGGAGATAGTACGGACCGAGGCCGCCCTTGCCGGTCAGACCGCTGGCCTTCCAGCCGCAGAACGATTGCGACCCCGGCCACGCGCCTGTGGTGGCACCGGCGCGGCGATTCACATACACCACGCCCGCCTCGATCTCCTGGAGGAATTGCTCGACCTCTTGCTCGACCTCGCTGAAGATCCCAGCGCTCAGTCCATAGTCGACGGCGTTGGCCTCGACGATCGCCTCTGCGAGGCCCTGCACTCGAGTCACCGTTAGAAACGGTAGGAACAGCTCACGCCGATTGAGCGAATGGCTCGCAGGGAGATCGCACACCACGGTCGGCTCGACGAAGTGCCCGCCGCGCAGCTCGATTCGTGCTCCGCCAAGGACTATGCGGCCCTCGCGGCCGGCCAGAGCGACGCTCTTCTGGAAGCGAGCCACCGCCTGCTCGTCTATTACCGGTCCGAGCGCTGAGGTGCGATCGGCGGGGTCTCCGACGACCAGTTCTCGTGCGAATGCACACAGCCGCTCGACCAACTCGTCGTGAACCTCCTCCGAGACGATCGCGCGCGAGCAGGCGCTGCACTTCTGCCCAGAGAGCCCGAACGCCGCCCTGGCAATACCCTCCGCGGCCTTCTCCAGATCGGCATTGGCGGTGACTACCGCCGGGTTCTTGCCGCCCATCTCAGCCAACACGGGCCGTGTCCAGCGGCCGGAAGCCAAGGCGCGCGCAATCTCCCGCCCCACGGGCACAGAGCCTGTGAACGCGATCCCATCGACGTCCCCGGCGACGATGGCACGACCGGTATCCGCACCGCCGTGCACGAGGTTGATCGCGCCGGCGGGCAAGTCCCCCGCCGCAAGCACCTCGCCGAGCAACGCGCCCGTCCATGGTGTCGCCTCAGACGGCTTGACGACCACCGTGTTACCGGAGATCAGAGCGGCTGAGAGCATGTTCACCGCCAGCGCCAAGGGAAAATTGAACGGCGCGATCACGCCGAACGTTCCGTAGGGCCTGAGCGTCTCGAAGTTGCGTTCGTTCGCGGTGAGGCTCACAAGCGGTGCGCTGAACCCTTCGGCCTCCTCGATCGCCGCGCAGTAGGTCTCGATCAAGTCGATTGCCTCCTGCGCCTCGGCGATCGACTCTATGCGCGTCTTGCCCGTCTCCAGGCTCACCACCGATGCGATCTCGATCTGACGCTCGGCAAGCGCCTGTGCAACGGCGCGCATATGAGCGCAGCGCTCCACGTATGGCGTGCGACCCCATAGCGACTGGGCCTCGCGAGCGGCGCGCAAGGCTCCGGCGACGGTTTCCGCCTCGGCGGTGTGCGCCCGACTGACATGCCCGTCTGCGTCTGAGGGCTCATGTCGCTCGAACACCTCTCCCCGTTGTGAGCGCTCTCCGGCAACAAGGTGTGCAAAAGGGGCCTGGACGGCAGCGCGCTGCTGCTCGAGGCAACGCTCGAACTCTTCGTCGAGCGCGCCGGCGAGCGCGCCGCTGGTGTAAGTCAAACGCTCGCTCACGCCGCCTGCGCCCCCAACCGATTCGATCCTTGAATATTCAGTTCTGAACTTTTCTGCATCACCCGGTACCTGGAGACCTTCGGGCCCACACCGACTCGGAAAATTACGTATTTTGAACCTAAATTCGGCATGGGTAAAGGAGATACGTATCGCCTATCAACTGTCAGACCGTTTGACAGACCTCGATCTGTCTGCCTCCGCGAGCGCCGGCCGCGCACCGTGACCAGACAATCGCAGTTCGAAATGGTGCTCTCGATTGAGAATGTCGGCATTCCCAAGTATGATTACTGTTCAACTGAGGTGCACCAATGTAGAGGCACCTCTGGCACTACGGATAGGGGCCTTAGCAGAGATGCCTAGAGTAAGCTCGAATTCTTCCAAATCAGGCCAAGAAGGCGAGTGGTCGATACCAAGCCTTCGCGAGCCACGATACTCCCAGTCGCTCGAGCGGGGACTTGCGATCCTCGGTTGCTTCACGCCAGAGCGTCCCGTGCTCGGCATCGCCGACATCGCCGACGACCTCGGCATGAGCCGATCGACGACGCACCGTTACGTGATCACGCTCGTCGCACTCGGCTTCCTCGAGCAGGGTGCTTCGCGCAAGTATCGCCTCGGGCTGCGCGTCACCGATCTGGGTATGTCCGCACTGAACTCGACCGGGCTACGTGAGCATTCGCGCCCCTATCTGGAGGAGCTGCGCCAGCGCACCTCCTACACCGTGAACCTGTCCGTGCTCGACGGTCCCGAGATCCTGTACGTCGATCGCGCCCGCAGCTTCCGTCGCGGACAGAACAAGATCGACATGAACCTGCGCCCCGGCTCGCGCCTGCCCGCCTATTGCACGTCGATGGGCAAGGTGCTGCTGGCCAACCTGCCAGAGCCAGAGCAGCGCGACCTGATCGGCAACATGACGCTGGCGCGCCGTGGACCGAACTCGATCACCAGCAAGAAGGCGCTGCGCACCGAACTCGAGCACGTGCTCGAAGAGGGCATGGCCGTCAACGACGAAGAGCTTGCCCAGGGTCTGCACTCGATCTCAGCGCCGGTTCGGACCGAGTCGCGCGAGGTTGTGGCTGCCGTGAACATCGCGGCCCACAGCTCGATGATCTCGCTTGAGGAGCTTGTCGACGCGCTGGGCCCGCATCTCGTCGCCACTGCTGACAACATTTCCGCGCGGCTCGGCTACCGCCGCGACGACGAGCAGAGCTAGAAAACCGGGAGGCTTCCCGCCACTGGGGCCGCGCCGGGAGCTGGAAACAGCACCCGGCGCCGGCTTTCGCGGCGGTCTGAAGTCGAGCGCAGACAGCACAGCGTCCGCCGCTCGCATACGCTACCGGCGATGCTCATGCTCCTTAGAACGTGTCTCAGGCCGCTCGTCGCCGGGATCTGCGCACTTGCGTTCGCTGTCGGCGTCAGCGCTTGCGCCGAAGCCGCCTCAACGGGCAAATTCAGCGGAGAAAGCCACGATGTCGCTCAGACGGTCTCCAACTTTCAGACCGACGCAACCGCGGAGGACGAGAAGAAGCTCTGCGACAACGATCTCGCCGCGACGCTGACCGTCAAGCTGGGACGCGTCGGCGGATGCCAAGCGGTGTTGAAGGCCCAGCTGCACGAAATCGACGCGCTCGGTTTGACGATCGAATCGATCTCCCTCAACGGCACGCACGCGCTGGCCCACGTGAAGAGCACTTATTCGGGTAAGAGCCGGATCTCCACGTTTGCCCTCGTTAAGGAAGGCACTCACTGGAAGATCTCCGGGCTGGTCGGATTCTCAGTGGCGCCGAGCGCCACGAGCAAAAAGAGCTAAGCCAGCGAGCGACCGTACTGGCGCTCGTAGTAGGCGCGATAATCGCCTGAGCGGATCGGCTTCCACCACCACTCGTTCTCGCGATACCACGAGACGGTCTTCTCCAAGCCCTCGATGAAGCGCACTCGCGGCTCCCACCCAAGTGCCCTGACCTTCTGCGAGGACAGCGAGTAGCGACGATCATGGCCCGGGCGATCGGTGACGTGCTCGATCAGCGACTCATCCGCGCCCGTCAGCTCGATGATGCGCTTGACCACATCGATGTTGGCGCACTCATCTGGGCCGCCGGCGTTGTAGACCTCGCCGTGTACTCCATGCTCGAGCACATGCCCGATGGCGCGCCCGAAGTCAGTCGCATGAATCCAGTTGCGCACCTGCATGCCATCGCCGTAGACAGGCAGCGGATCGCCGTGCAGCGCATTGAGGATCATCAGCGGGATCAGCTTCTCCGGGTATTGGTAGGCGCCGTAGTTGTTCGATCCGCGGCAGATCGTGGCCGGCAGACCGTAGGTGTGGAAGTAGCTCTGTACGAGCAGATCGGCGCCGGTCTTCGTGGCCGAGTAGGGGGAGGACGGGCGTAGCGGCGAGTCCTCGGTGAAAGAGCCATCCTCGATCGAGCCGTACACCTCGTCGGTCGAGACCTGCAGATAGCGAAGCTCGCGCTCGCGGGCTGCCTCCAGCAGGACGTAAGTTCCCTGGGAGTGCGTGCGCACGAACGCGTCGGGCTCGGCGATCGAGCGGTCGACGTGCGTCTCGGCGGCGAAGTTGACGATCGCCTCGATCGGCTCCCCCGCTCGTGGGCCACCGCCATCGAGCGCGCCCGCCACCGCCTGTGGGTCCTCGATCGCGCCGTGCACGAAGCGAAAGCCCGGATCCTCGGCGAAGTCGTGGAAGTTCTCCTCGCGACCGGCGTAGGTGAGCTTGTCGAGCACGACCACCTCGTCGCCGCTCTCGCGCAAGCGCAGGCGCACGAAGTTCGAGCCGATGAATCCCGCACCACCGCAGATAAGCAATCTCATGCGCGCATCATCCCATCATGAGTGCGCATGGCGGCGCTGGGCGGCGTCCTCGCTCGCTTATGTGCTGGCCGATTGGCGGTCCCATTGACCGTCAATCGGTACACGGCGCGCAGCTGCGTGTGCCCCGAATGGGGTACGTCCTTGCCCAGCTTGCCCTGCGCACTCATGAACGCCCTTCCGTATGCACTCATCGGTTGACCCCAATGCGTGCCGCTAGGTACCCCGCGAGACCGTCGCGCCAGTCGGGCATCGGCAGAACGTCGTCGCGCTCAGACTCCATTGCCGACCATGCCGGGCGCGGCGCGGGACGGGCCATTTCCGCCGATGTGGCAGCCTCCACGCGACAGTCCAGCTCGGCCTGGCGGAAGATTTCCTTGGCAAACCCGTTCCACGACACCGAGCCGGCGCCCGTGAGATGCACCAGTCCGCTGATCTGACGTTCGAGCAATCCCAGAATCGCAGGCGCCAGATGACCCGACCAGGTCGGTGACCCGACCTGGTCGTCGACCACCTGCACGGCCTCCCGCTCGCCTGCTAAGCGCAGCATCGTCGCGACGAAGTTGGGACCCTCGATTCCGTAGAGCCAAGCTGTGCGCGCGACAGTGTGAGCGGGCGAGGCAGCCAGTACCTGGCGCTCACCGGCGAGCTTGGTCTCTCCATAGACCGATTGGGGACCCGTCGCATCCGACTCCACGTACGGCCGTGGCCGACCGGCGCCGTCGAGCGGTGGCCTACCGTCGAAGACGTAGTCAGTGGAGACGTGCAGCAGCGGACTGTCGATGCCGGCCGCAGCGCGCGCCAGATTGCCGGCGCCCTGCGCGTTGACGGCGTGGGCCGCCTCGCGTTTGCTCTCTGCACCGTCCACATCGGTCCAGGCGGCACAGTTGATCGTGGCCTCTGGTCGCTCACGCTCGTAGAAGGCGATGACCGCCGGCTCGTTGGTGATGTCGAGTTCGGGCAGGTCGACGAGGATCAGTTCGTGCCCGGCGCGGTCGCCGACGCGACGCACATCGTGGCCGAGCATTCCCGCAGCGCCAGTGACGAGGATCCGCACGCTTGCCGCCTAGAGGATCGAGATGTCCGAGTTGTCGCCGACCATGAATCGATAGGCGCGTGGCTGACGATCGCCGCGGCGCACCGTCACATTGCGCCCTAGCAGTGAGGACTCCATACGCCCGTCCAGGTCGCATACGGAGGAGCCGTTCAACAAGATCGAGTGCTCCACCTCGGCACTCGATATGCGGCAGTCGTTACCGATCGCGGTGTAGGGACCGATGTAGCAGTCACACAAGTGAGCGCCGGCGCCGACAATCGCCGGGCCGCGCACGGTGGTGCGCTCCAGCCGCGCGCCTGGCTCGATCACGACGCGACCGTCCACCTGCGAATCGATCAGCTCCCCCTCGACACGCTCGCTCAAGTTGTCGAGGATCAACCGGTTGGCCTCGAGCATGTCCTCGAGCCGTCCTGTGTCCTTCCACCAGCCACGAACGATGTGCGGCTCGACACGTTGGCCGCTGTCAACCAGGTGTTGGATCGCATCGGTGATCTCCAGCTCCCCACGCGCCGAGGGTTCGATCGCACGGGCGGCGTCATGAATGGCCGCGGTGAACATGTAGACACCGACAAGCGCCAAGTTCGTGGCCGGCTCGAGTGGCTTCTCGGCCAGGCGAACGACGCGACCGACTTCTCCCTCCTGAGCCTGCGCCAACTCGGCCACGCCGTAATTCTCTGGGTCGGCGACAGGGGTGAGCAGGATCAGGGCGTCGGGGGCGTTGTCGCGGAACGCAGCCACAAGATCGGATATGCCCCCCTGCAAGAGATTGTCGCCGAGGTACATCACGAAAGGGCTGTCGGCCAAGAACGGCTCTGCGGTCAGCACTGCGTGAGCAAGGCCGAGCGGCTCGTCCTGGACGATGTATTCGATTCGTACCCCGAACTGTGAGCCGTCACCGGCTGCCTGGCGGATCTCCTCGCCTGTCTCCGGCGCGATGATGATGCCCACCTCCTTCACCCCGGCGGCGGCCATTGCCTCGATGCCGTAGAACAGCACCGGCTTGTTGGCCACCGGCACGAGCTGCTTGGCGCTCGTGTGAGTGATCGGGCGCAGTCGTGTGCCCTTACCTCCGGAGAGGATCAGTCCCTTCAATGACTCCATCGGCGCCTAGCCTATATCCACTGGACCCGCTTGCGGGGAGAAACTCGCGGGATGGGCACAGCTATGCACAGGTTCGAGCCGGGATTAGTAGACGCCCGCGAGCTTGCGATGGTCCCAAGTCGCGCGGCGCCGCTCGACGAACTGAAGCGCGACGCGCTTCGCGGCCTGTGCCTGGACCATCGCGCCGACCTCCTGCGGCAACTCCTCGACGGGCGGCTCGCCGCGCGGGGTCGCATAGCGCATGAAGATCTCATGCCCAAGCGTGCCGACGGTCTCGATATCGCGGTGGACGATCACGTCGCACTCGAACATCGCTCCGCGCAACTCCTGGTAGGACTCGCCGGCCTCGACCTGCAAGCTGGCGCGCTGGTCACGCTCGAGGTTGCGCACCTTCTGGGAGACCGCATATGTCCAGGCCCAGATCTGCGGTCGCGAAGTGACATTCTCGCCGGTCGCGCCGGCCGCCGCGCTCTGGCTGGCCGACTCGGATGTCCGCAGCACATACCAAAGCGGCATCAAATGCGGCCAGCCTCGTGGCCCCGTCGTGGCGCACGTCACAGTCCGCTCGTCTGCCAGGAACGAGGCCACCTCGGCCTCGCTCATCTTGATCTGATCGCGGCGACTCACGAGACGCCGGCTGGGACTGCGCGCAACTGTTGCACCGCGGCCAGCACCGCTTCGCGCGCGTCCGCAGGCTCGAGCACGACCGCATCGCCGGCCTCCTTCAGCACCTCGCGAACCAGCCAGTCGGTGCCTGCGAAGCTCAGTTGTACGACGATCGAACCATCCACGAGCTCATCGACCACGCGACGCTGCTCGCGCGCCCAACGTGCCCTCTCGGGGGATATCCATACGAGCGCGGCACGCGAGGCCTGCACCTCACCGGTGCGCATCCAGCCCTCGACTTCAGCGCCCGGATCGACCTCGGGGCGCGGCTCGAATACATCGTCGGTCACGTGCGCCCGCCTGATGCGATCGAGGCGGAAGTGGCGCATCTCCTGCTTGGCGGGATCGAACGAGGCCACATACCAGCCCTCCTGTCCGTTCGTGAGCGCATAGGGCTCGACGCAGCGCAAGGAGAACTCGTCCTCGTTTGCCTTGTAATAGTCGAGCTCGAGCAGGCGGTGCTCGACGATCGCACGTGAAACGATGCGGGCGACCTCGGAGTCGTCACTGGTGGCGTGGGCAACCTGCAGGCCCTGTTCCATCGGGTCCTCGCCGAGCGCCGCAACGATCTTCTCGCGCGCCGAGGAGAGCGAGCCCTCGGGGATGTGCTCGCCAACCAGGTCGATCGCTGCGACCAGCGCCTTGGCCTCGACCGGCAGCAGCCGTGCGGGTCGGTCGAAGTTGTCGCTGTAGGGCTCTGGGTCGACGTCGATCTCGCCCTCCTCCTCGAGGATTTCGGCGTAGAGCACATACGAGCCGCCACCGAAGTTGACGACGTTCAGAACGTTTATGTCCTCGCGCAACTCTTCGTCGGAGAGCTGCAGGCTCTCGCAAAGCTCCGCGATCTTCACGCGCTCACTGCGCCTGCCTGCGTGGATCAAGATGCTCGCCAACGTCACTAGCCGCGCAAAGCGCTCTGGGCGAATCGCGGCTTCGGCTTGGGGATCGCGCTCGACCGCCGCAGCCCGACGGTCCGCGCGCGCCGCCGAGGCGGCGGCGGAGCGGGTCGGAGATCCCAGCGGCGGCTCCTCGACCCTGGGCACGCTGTCAGCCAGTTCCTGGCCCTCGTTGTGGCGCTCCTCCAGCAGCGCCAAGCGTCGCGCAAGTTCCTCGACGAGTGCGGGTGGGCCGAGCAGACGTGCGTTCTCGCCAAGACCCAGCACCCAGGAGACGAGCATCCGCGCACTCGAATAGCTGGTGCGTAGCAGCCGGTCGCCCGGGTTGTGTCCTTCGCCCTCGGCGGATGTCATCTCTCCGTAGCGACCGAAGTGGCGTTCGATCTGCCATGCGATGCGCTCAGACAAAAGCACAACGGCTGAACCCTGCTCGTCACCGAGTTGCCACTCGGAGCGTCCCGCATACTCGCGTGGATCGAAGTCGGCGGGACGCCTGAAGTCGTGCTCTGCCTTGGTGGC
>Ga0210385_10000169_pt1 | contig 65988 bp, 65 predicted proteins | sample IncBWH26OmetaG_FD_160107 | JGI IMG/M metagenome (GOLD analysis project Ga0210385, IMG submission 160107) | Forest soil microbial communities from Barre Woods Harvard Forest LTER site, Petersham, Massachusetts, United States - Inc-BW-H-26-O ... | reverse complement strand
GACCTACAACTACTCCGCGGAATATGGGGAGCGGGCGGGTCCGACCGTCCTGGTCACAACCAAGTCAGGCACAAACCAGATCCACGGCTCGGTGTTCGAGTTCTTCCGCAACACCTCGCTTGACGCGCAAACACCTTTCGTCGACGCCGCTACCAAGTTCAACCTCAACCAGTTTGGCGGCTCTCTCGGGGGTCCGATTCAAAAAGACAAAACGTTTATCTTCGGCGATTGGCAAGCGAAGATGCAGCGCAAGGGAGTTCCTTTCACCGGTTTTGTTCCAACCACTGCCATGGTAACCCCCGACGCAAATGGCAACTTTAACGAGACGTCGAATCCCTTTGGCACGCAGCTCATCAACCCTTACACCCCAGAACAGGTTCTTCCTAATAGCAATGGTCTTCCCGCTCCCGTCCCCTTCCAGTGCGTCACCGCCACAGGCCTTCCCGAGACTCCAGTGAACGGCAGTCAGCCGTACGTACCGGGTGTTACTCAGAACTGCAATATCATCCCGGGCGGCCCGAACGGCGTGATCAACCCGCTGGGCGTGGCGGTTGCCCAGCTTTACCCATCTCCCACTCCCGGCATCGCGGCCAATGCCGGTTTTAACTATGCCAATCTACCTACGCGCAGACTGAACGAAGGAACGGGCGACATCCGCGTTGATCATAATTTTTCCAACAAAGATTCCGCTTTTGCGAGATTCAGCTACGATCAGGCCACCAACTTCGTCCCCGGCGGATCGCCGACATGGTCGGAAGAGTCTGCTTTTGGCAGCAATCAGCACATCGAAAATCATGGACGCAATCTGGCCCTGTCGGAAACACACGTTTTTTCGGCCACCACCATTAACCAGTTCAACGCTGGCTTCAACCGGATTTTCAACCACATCAACTCCTACGGCACTGGCACCTGCGAAGCGGCAGTTTTGGGTATTCCGGGTGCCGACTTAGGAAGCCACTGCGACAGCATTACCGACTACCCGGCCAGCCTTAACCAATCGCCGAAAGACTGCATCAGTTGCGGCCTCACGTCATTCCAGATGAGCAGTTATTTTTCCATCGGCGATCGCGGATACGCGCCTTACCAGGGCGGGACCAACGTCTACTCCGTGGGCGACACCATCGACCTCATTCGCGGCAAACACGATATCCGGATCGGTGCGGTATATCGCGCCGAGGAAATGAATATTCGAAACAACGCGTTTCAGGATGGCTATATCGTCAACGATGGTTCGGCAACCGGCGACAACATCGGCGATCTGCTGCTGGGAACCATGGGGGTTTTTGCGGCCCACGATCAAACGTTTCTGGGCGGCACGGTCGGTCGTCGTTATAAGCTGATTCGCCCCTTCGTACAGGACGACTGGCGCGTGACGAATAGTCTTACTGTGAATCTTGGCATTGCCTGGGCCGGAGTAACGCCCGAAACTGAAGTCGACAATCGGCAGGCAAACTTCGACATTCAAAACCTGATGTGGTACGTTCCGGCGGGTAGCCCGACCCTGAGCAGTTGTACTTCCTGCATCGCAACCGACGGCCACGTGGGAATTCAGTACGACAAGACCGCCTTCGAGCCCCGCATCGGTCTGGCCTGGAAACCACCCGGAGGCGACAAGACCGTAATCCGGGCCGGCTATGCGGTTCTCCACGACTCGTCCTGGGACCAGGGCGGACAGGGTCTCTGGCAGAATCCTCCCTATTACGCCGAAGTGGATCCTTGCACTTTCTGTCTGACCTATGGCCAGGCGTCCGGTTCCTTGTCGGGTGGCTTCCTGCTGCCGGCCGGAACTCCCTCGACGATTAACGTTCCGGGCGGCGCAATCTACAACGCCCCCGTGAATCCGACGTTATATACCGGAACCATTCAGTCCATGAACCGAAATTTCAAACAGGGCATGATCGAACAGTACAACCTCAACCTGGAGCGTCAGCTTCCTGAGAACATAGTGCTGACCGTTGGGTATGCCGGTTCCCGCAGTACCCACATTTTAGTGAGCCAGGTCAACGAAAATCTTAATCAGCCTTCAGCGTGCGGAGTAGTTCAGGGCTACACGCTGGGCTGCGGCCCGGAGTTCCCCTATGCAGAGCCCTATCAAACCGTTGCCGCCAACAATAGCGTTGGCTCTGCCCGCTACGACTCGCTTCAGATAAAAGCTGAAACCAAGAGCGCACGCCACGGTCTTTACGCCTTGTTGGGCTACACCTGGTCGCGTACCTTTGACTCCGGTTTTCCCGACGGATTGGGCACCAATCCCGGCGCGCTCTACTATCCGCTGCCCGGAACAGCGAAATTGGATTGGGGCTTGTCTCAGCTCAATTTGAACGACAGCTTTACCGCCAGCATCCTCTATGAGCTGCCCTTTGGAAAAGGCAAGGCCTATGGCGGCGGGTGGAGTGGAATCCCCAACGCGATTCTGGGAAATTGGCAGACGAACCTCATCCTGAGGGCTACCTCTGGATTCCCGCTATTCGTCGTCGACAGCACGAACCCATCAGAAACATTTTTCTCGTACAACGGATTTACTTTTGACCGTCCTAACGAAATTAGCAACCCCGAGGTCCCCGGACCGGTCGCTACGAATTCGAACATACAGTGCCATTATCTCGTCGGCCAAGCGATACCCGGCAGCCCGCTTCTGGGTATCGCCCCGGCCCAAATCCATACTTTGTCGGCATGGTTTAATGGCTGTGCGTTTGAAAGCGCTCCCACCGGGGAACTGGGCACCAATGTGCGTGCTCCGCTTTACGGTCCGCGCTTCGTAAATGCCGACTTCTCCTTGATCAAGGATTTTCCAATTACGTTCCGCGAGGGGATGGGTCTGCAATTCCAGGCGGAGTTCTTCAACCTGTTCAACCATCCGCAGTACTTCATGGGTGGTATTGGCGGCACCGGGCAACAGGACATAGGCACGCAGTCCAGTTTCGGAGTCATCAACAACACGGTGAACAATCCGCGCTTGATTCAGTTCGCCTTGAAACTGAAATTCTAGCCGTGCTTTTCTCCAGGCAGGCTGAGCACTCGCTCAGTCTGCCCTTGTAGCTCGGACATTATTGCGAACCGGAATTCTGCCCGCGTAGCGAGATCACAAACTCCTGAATCTCCCGCTGCTGTCGCGCTTCTTTTTCTTTTGTTTTCTTGACTAGATCGGTATGAAGCTGAAGTTCCGCTTGAGCTTTAGATTTCTCTCCGATTCGCAAATAAGCCTGTGCCAGCCGATAGTGGGCCTCGGCGCGGATCTCCTCTAAATCCGGACTGCTTGACTCCTCCTCCGTCTCGACGGAGCTCACTTCGATCGCCCGCTGATACTCGGCAATCGCTCGCGCAAAATCTCCTCGCTGCGAATACAGAATTCCCAACTGTAAATGTGCCGCCGCGAGCCTCGGATCGAGCTGCACCGCCTTTAGCAGCAGGTTCTCGACGTGTGCTGAATCTTCAGCAGTCTGCCTGCCATTTGCTGCTGCAAGATTCACAGCACTTGCCGATGGATCTTCAAGCCCCTGCTTCCACAAGCCAACGGCGTAATAGTAGTTGGTCCAGGCGTTATCGGGATGAAGCTGTACGAACCGAGCCAGCGCCTCTACCGCTCCTTCTAACGGAGCACCCTGCACGCTCTGCATTTTGCCAAGAAACAAATACGGACTTGGATTATCGGGCGCCAGTTCTGATGCCTTCAGCAGATCCCGCGCCGCTTGATCGTCAGAGCCCTGCGCGTATTGCGCAACGCCGAGCGCCACCAGCATTCGCGCCGACTTTGGAAACAAGCGATGGCCTTTGGTGAAGACTTCCGCCGCCGGCTCCAGCGCGCGATGTGCCAGAAGCTCAGTTCCCCAATCGAACAGATTCGGCTCGCTGGGATCAAGCTCCGCTGCGCGCTGATACTCCCCCACCGCCTCCAGCGGATGGCCAAGCTTTTCCTCGACATCCCCCAGTCGCCGATGAAGCTGAGAATCGTCAGGATGGATCGCCACCGCTTCGCGCAAAGAACTTTCCGTTGCAGCGGCATTCGGGGCCCCAGCGTCGCCCGCGTGCTTTTCAGGATCATTGCTGAGTGAAGCGGTAGCTTTCACCAGCGCTTCGGTGGTCCGAAGCACGGTATCAGATCCATGTCCTCCGGGATTCGCGGCTTGCGTCACGCCGGCAACCGTAAACTGCGGTTCGTCAAAGAATGCAGGAGGATCAGAGGATTTTGCCGGAGATTTCACAAGAGATTGAATAGGAACCAGCGTGAGATCAATCGTCCGCATTTCTTTCCTGGCCAGGACCACGCGGCGGACGATCGCCGGTTCGTAGCCGCTCATTTCCGCGCGCAGGGTGTAGGCGCCTGCGGGAAGCGACGCGAAGCGGTACGCCCCGGCGGAATCAGCGTGCGTAATGGCGGGAGGTGTCGGCGGAGGCTGCGCCTCGATTGCAAGCTGCAAGGTTACAGTTGTGTTCGCTAAGGGACGGCCGCCCGAGTCGCGGACGTATCCTCTTACAATCGCGCCGCCCGTCAGCTCTTGGGTTTGCGCCCAGAGCGGACCAAGCGTAATCGTCATCGCAGCAACGTAGAGTGCGGCCCAAGTCTTGCGGTTCATGCTTCCTACCAATCGGTAACAATTAGTTTTACAATGGCACGCTCTCCGTGCGATGGCTAAACTGATTTGTCTAGAACAAGTTCACGAGGTGTACGAATGAAGTTGAGCCGACTCCGCGCTCTTGCTGTGATAGCAGCCGTAATTCTAACAAGTTGTCTTGCTTCTCCAGCGCAGCCATCCCATGAAAACAAGCGCAAGGTCATTATCGATCAGGACGCCGCCGGCCCCGCTGGCACCGACCAACAATCGATTCTGCTTCTTATCCAGTCCCCGCAGACCGAAGTTCTCGGGATCACCGTGGTCACCGGAGATCAGTGGCTGACAGAAGAAGTCGCGCACACTCTGCGCATGCTCGAACTCATCGGACGCACCGACATTCCCGTCGTTCCAGGAGCCGAAAATCCCCTGGTCAGAACGAAACAAGATACCGAGCAGTGGGAAGAGCGCTACGGTTTTGTCGCCTGGCTTGGCGCATGGACTCCTAAGTACTATCACGCACCGCACGAACTCGGTGCGATGCCGGAAGGTATGCCCACAACCAAACCCGCCGATGAAGATGCCGCTCACTTTCTCGTGCGCATGGTGCGGAAGTATCCGCATGAGATCACCATCTACGAAGGTGGCCCGATGACGAATCTTGCGCTCGCCATAACTATCGACCCGGAATTCCCTCGTCTGGCGAAGGAGTTGGTATTCATGGGCGCGAGCTTGAATCCCTTTACCGCCGATCCCGAGTTTGCGAACAATCCCCGCCACGAATTCAATCTCTGGTTTGATCCCGAGGCCGCCCGCATTACCCTGCGCGCGCCGTGGAAGAAGATCGTCTGCACCCCGGTCGATGTTTCCGTGAAAACCGCGATGACCCAGGATCTGATCGACAAGATCAAGGCGAGCAACTCGCCGGCAGCGCAATACATCGGTAAGTATGCGCGATTGCGAGGCACTTTCAACTATCTGTGGGACGAGCTCGCCTCGGCGGCGTGGCTGGATCCAAGCCTGATCACAAAGAAAGAAATTCGCTATCTGAATGTGGATCTCGATCGTGGTGCCGGCTACGGCGATACCCTCAGCTGGTCAGATCACGACAGGCCTCATCGCGACATGCAGCCGGTGGAGGTGCAGTTCGACTTGGATAAGGAGAGGTTCTACAAGATGTTTGTGGAGTTGCTGTCGGCGCCCACGCCGCCGGCAAAGAAACAAACGCCTTAGCGTCGGTTCTTCCTGGAGGCTTTTTTCTTTCCGTTTTTCTTTCCGTCTTCCAGGTTTCCTTCGGTATCTTCGCTCCAGAACCGGTGTCCGGTCCGATGAATGAAAACATCTTCGAGCGTAGGCTTGCTTACGCTGAGCGATTGAATTTCCCCCGGGAACGCCTCGACCACGTCCGGAACGAAGCGATGTCCGTTTTCGATTTCGAGGCGAATGTTGTTGTCCATGACGGCCGCATCAACGTGAAACTTGCTGCGAATGCGATCGGCCAAATTCTGCGGATCCCGCGCTTCGAGCAAAATAACATCGCCACCGATCTCGCGCGTCAGATCTTCGGGCGTTCCCAGCGCCACTAGACTCCCTTCATTCAAGATGGCGAGCCGGTCACAGCGCTCCGCTTCTTCCATCAGGTGCGTTGTAACAATCACCGAAACATGCTCCTGATCGCGGAGAATCTGAAGGTATTGCCACAAGTCGTGCCGGGCGCCGGGATCGAGCCCGGTGGTCGGCTCGTCAAGCAACAGAACGTCGGGATGGTGAAGAAGCCCTTTGGCAAGCTCGATGCGGCGCTGCATCCCGCCTGAGAATGTTTCCAGCCGATCGCCGCGTCGATCAAGCAATCCTACGCGGGCAAGAATTTCGGTGATTCGCTTCTTCAAGTCCGATCCGCGCAGACCGTAAAGATGTCCCTGATGCCAAAGGTTTTCATAGGCGGTAAGTTTCGGATCGACACTCTGCGCCTGGAAAACGACGCCAATGCGACGGCGCAAAGCTCCGGCTTGACGGACGGCATCTAGGCCGGCAATCGTGGCGCGCCCCGAAGTCGGCACCATCAAGGTGGATAGAATCCGGAACAGTGTAGTCTTTCCACTGCCGTTCGGGCCGAGCAAGCCGAAGAGTTCCGCGGGTTGAACGTCGAAAGAAACGCCGTTGAGGGCTGTGCGGTCCCGATAGCGATGAACAATATCGCGCACGGTAATGATGGGCTTATTCGTAGATTCGGGAACCTGAGCCGGGGAAGGGAAGTCGATGGCAGCTGAGTTCGGAGTCACAAGATATTCTACGCCGGGAACCCGGGGATTATCACCCGCATGACACCTCTGGCGAGTAAGTGCCTCTTACGCCGCCACCGTCTTCTGGTCTCGTCCCGGTGCGCGCTCCTCGAAAGCCACCGGAACGTGGCGCCACACCTGGATCGCCAGGACCACGGTAGTCGCGAGCAACAGCGCTCCGACGGCGACATGCGATACGGTTGCGATCACCATCGGCAATTCGGGCTGCGCCGCGTCTCTGCCCCACATCACGCGTGTAACAAAGGCGAGAAATCCAAGGCAGAGTTGCGCGACCATCAGTCCGAGCATGCCGATCGCGGGACGCCGCACTGCCTCAACCTCCAGGTAAGAGGTGATGGCGCGGATCGCAGTCCAGACGAGAACGACTGCGACAACGGCTGCATTGATCACGTGCGGCCACCAACTCATTCCGTGGTGACGGAACATCGCGCCTAAGATCAATTGCACGTAAAGCACAAAGATCGACAGCAACGTCAGCGTGAAAAGCGCTGGTCGGCGCTGGTCGAAGTCGGCTCGTGGCTGTTCTTCGACCCAGCGGCGTCCGGTAAAGACCGCGATCGAAACTGCAATACAGAAAAACGTCTGCGCTACCCCGGCGTGCGCCGATGAAACCCACGGTGGCTGCAACAGCAATACCGTCAGGCCACCAAGAATTGCCTGAGTGATCACGGTACCGAGGGCGGCGGCGGCCAGCCATTTCATCCAACGGCGGCCATCCCCAAAGAATGTCCACGTGGATAGTGAAATCGTCAGCAGTATGATCGACCCGGCAATCGCACGATGGCTCCACTCATATTGGACCCCTCCGTGCAACGGCGGTACGCTAAATGAGCCGAACGATCGCGGCCAGTCGGGAATAGAGAGTCCGGCATCGTTGCTCGTCACCAGCGCGCCCGCCATAATCAGAACAAACGTGGCGCAAACGACGAAGACGGCAAAGAGGTGCAGTCCGCGATGATATGGAATTTCGATGCCTTTCAAAATGGCCCCCGTGAGAAAGAGCGCACAGCACTTTCTCGAAACGCAACAGTGTAACAAACAACAGCCAGACAAGCGGATATACCGGTCCGTCTGTTTACGGGTTCGGCTGCGCCTCAAGCGCTGCCGCACTTTGCACTTCCATCGCGCGAATAATCCCATCCGCGAACTCTGAAGTTCCCGCCGTGCCGCCAACGTCACGGGTCAGTTTGGTGCGGTCGCGATAGACCTCGTCAATGGCATTGCGGATTTTCAATGCTGCCTCATGTTCGCCGATATGCCGCAGCATAAGGAGCGCCGACCGCAATACAGCCGTGGGATTCGCGATGTCTTTCCCGGCGATGTCAGGCGCGGAACCGTGCACCGCTTCAAAAATTGCACATTCGTGGCCAAAGTTCGCGCCCGGCACAAGGCCGAGGCCGCCGACCAGCCCCGCGCACAGGTCGGAAAGAATGTCTCCGTAAAGATTTTCCATCAGCAACATATCGTACTGATAGGGATTCATTACCAATTGCATGCAGGTATTGTCGACGATGTGCTCGCCATAAGTAATCTCGGGATATTCCTTCGAGACGTTACGCGAGCAGCGCAGAAATAATCCATCGGACAGTTTCATAATGTTGGCTTTGTGAATGGAATGGACCTTCTTGCGCTGGTTCTTGCGTGCGTATTCAAAGGCGAAACGCGAAATGCGAGTAGAAGCCTTTTCAGTAATGATTTTGAGGCTCTCAACCACTCCAGGAACCACCTCGTGTTCGATACCGGAATAAAGCCCTTCGGTATTTTCGCGCACCACGATCAGGTCGACACCAGGGTAGCGAGTGGGAATATGCGGCAGGTTTCGGATCGGCCGAAAATTCGCAAACAGCTCAAAGCGCTTTCGCAGTTCGACGTTGATGCTGGCGAAACCGCCCCCGATCGGCGTAGTCACGGGCCCCTTCAGCCCGACGCGGGTACGCTCGATCGATGCGCTCAGTTCCTTGGGAATGTACTCATGATATTTCTCAAACGCTTCCGCGCCAGCAGCAAAACTCTCCCATTCAAATTTGACGCCGGTAGCTTCGAGAATGCGAACGGCGGCCTGGACAACTTCAGGACCAATGCCGTCGCCGGGAATAAGAGTTACTTTATGAGTCATAAGAATGAAAGCTGCACTTTACATGTGCACGCCGCGAACTTCAGCGGCCCGTGCCCTTGCTCCTGGGTTCCGTTTCCTTCGTTTTCAGCAGATCCTTGAGCTCAGTCAAGAACTCCTGCACGTCTTTGAAGTCAAGGTAGACCGAGGCGAAGCGAACATACGCAACCTTGTCGTGACGGCGCAGCCGATTCATGATCAATTCGCCGATTTCGCTGGTCTTGCGCTCACGTTCAGCCGACTCGATAACAAAGGTCTCCGCTTCATTGACGATCTGCTCTAATTTGCTGATCGGCACTGGACGTTTTTCGCAGGCGCGCATCAGTCCGTTGAGCACCTTCTGTCGATCAAAACGTTCACGGCGTCCATCTTTTTTCACCACCATATACGGAATCTCGTCGATGCGCTCATAGGTAGTGAAACGTTTTTCGCATTTCAGGCATTCGCGCCGCCGCCGGATGGAGTCGGCTTCTTTGCTCTCGCGCGAATCCACGACTTTGTCGTTCTCAAACCCGCAAAAGGGGCATTTCATAGCGAATCGTTCGGCAAAGCGACAACAGGAAATTGTAGCAGGCAGCGAACAGGTGCCAGGTCTCAGATGCTGGTCTCAGGAAGATCCCTCGACCGCGGCTGCCTCCTCCGCCTGCTCCGTCTCCTCGGAAAGTTTGCGCAGGGATAGCCGTTCGTGATGCGCAAACAGCAGTCCAGCGGGAACGATGGCAACAAAACTTACCAGCCACAGCATGATGCCGCAACTGACCGTCAGTTCCTTCGGGACGATATCAAAGATGTGATCGAGCGCGCTGATCGTCGCCAGTTGAGCACCCCCGCCCACCCCCGGCAACTGCACCAGGGAACCGATCATGCTCGCTCCCATCAAGAGCAGGACCTTGGTAGCACTCATCGAATTCATCGGTGCGCCGTAGGCGTGAGTCACTTCTTTATAAGCCAGGGCAATAACCCACCACATCAGAACCGATACCGCCGATAACTGGAAAAAAGCGAGGGGGCCGTGAATAGTGTTCAATCCGGCGGTAAACTCGCGAATTGTAAACGCGATGCGATGACCCAGATTCTCGGCAAGATGCGCAAAGCGGTTCTCCACCCATTGGGCAATCCGGTTTCCTCGGTAGGCGATCAGCAAGGCTCCCAGAAGCAATCCCACCACCAGCGCAATCAGCGCATAGCCCGTGAGATGAATCCAATGTCGTACGTCCGCTGGCGCGGTGGCCGTAAAATCGCGCAACTTTGAAGGCAGAAAAATCGCTGCCACCATCAGGATGGTAAAGCCGCCCACGTCAAAAATCCGTTCCACCGCCCAGACTGCGATTTGCGAAGCAAAAGGCAAGTTCTGGCGACGCGCGATCAGGTAGGGACGAATCAGTTCGCCCGCGCGACCGAGCAGCGCGAGTCCGGCGAATCCGATTACCGTGGGCGAGACCAGCTCGAGAATAGATGCATCTTTGCGCACGGGTCGAAGGAAGATCTTCCAGCGAACCGCCCGCAAGAAATAGGCGACATAAATGTAGGCCACTCCATGCAGAATGTGACGCCAACTCAAGTGATACTGAAGCAGTTTGGCCCAGTCAAAGTTCCGCCAAGTGCGAAACTGCAAGTAGACCAGCACGGCCAGCACCAGAAGGAAGGCGGCAGAAACCACATAACTCTTTTTATTCATTCAGTCTTGTTCGTAGGGTCCGATGCGGGTGCCAATCACCGTCGCGGAGCAGAGAAATAGCGCGGTCGTGGCGAGCAAGCCCCGGAACGAAGGTAAATGAGACAGCAGACAGGGTCAAACCGCCCCGGCAATGTTGCGACACCAGACGCTGGAAATAAATCAATGCACGGCTTCGACAGCGATCGTCGCCGGTTTCGAAGAAGCACGAACTACTGTCGGTGTGGGGCCCTGCGTTTTGGTCGTCGTCTTTGCGGAGATCTGCTTTGCCAATATCTGCTTGCGCTTCGCTTCCTTCTCTTGTGCAATCTTCTTCGTGTTGTACTCGTGCACAATGCGAGCCACATAGGCGCGCGTCTCGCGAAACGGAGGCACTCCGCGATACTTCTCCACGCGCTCCGGGCCCGCGTTATAGGCCGCCAGCGCCTTGATGAGATCGAAATTGTAGCGTTCGAGAAGCTCGCGCAGATACCGGCTTCCGCCCTCGACGTTGGCCTGCGCATCGAAGACATCATTCACGCCGAGTTGGCTGGCCGTCCCCGGCATCAATTGCATCAGTCCCCGAGCGCCTTTCGGCGAAACGGCATGCGAATTGAACCCGCTTTCCGCGTGGATCACGCTGTTCACTAGGTCGGGATCAAGATGATAAGCAGCGCTCGCAGTATTTACCACCTCACTCAGAGCGGGCGCGGATTTGCCAGACTGAGGTTTCACAGATTGGGCTTGGGAAGATTCTGCCTTCGCTGACGCAAATGGTGTGGGCAGGGAAGCATAGGCATCCCCCGGCGCAGGCGGAGCCAGGTCTCTTTCGTAGCCCGCGATCTCCGCCGTGGGAACGTCCATGAAGCTGGAATCGTCAGCAGAAAGATAGAGGCGTGTTGTTTCTCCCATCACGAGCCGGTGTTCATGGCGAATGCTGAAACCGTTGGTGAGCACCGCCAAGTCAGCCCCGAATGCAGAACAAGAGAACAGAGTCAGGGTCACGATGCAGAAAAGCGCCGCCACTGAAGGCTTTGCGGAACGGCCCACGGCGCAACCTCCCGTGGATGGGTTTCTCGGCTTCATCGCTGTTCTTCTTGCGGCTCTCATCGGTCCTTTAGCTCGGTCCTTCAACGAAGACGGATCACAGACTGACTCCGATCGCATCGCGGCGAACTTCGTCACCCACTACCCGTTCAATTTCCTTTCCTTCAAGCACGTGCTCGATCGCAGCCGATACGCCGCTCTCTGCATTCGAGCGCGTCAGCTTCCAGCCGCGCGAGCGCAGTTCCTCCGACGCATTCCCCATGATAAACGGATGCCCGGCAAACTCCAGCATTTCAATATCGTTATAGTTATCACCGATGGCCATGACCTGCTCGCGCGTAATGCCCCGGTAATTGGACCATCGTTCGAGCGCGTGCCCCTTGGAGCACCCGGCGTTGAGCACGTCGACAATCGAAAGATCGCGGCCCGGGTATTCGGTGCGCAAGACGGTAATTGGCAGCCCGCTGGATTCGAGAACTCGTAAGACACGCTGCATGTCGGCAACCGGCCCGCAAAACATCGCCTGCACCGGGTCGGTGGTCAAAGCGTCCTCGATCGGAACCACGAACCGGATATACTGCATATTCTTTTCCAGCCAGCGTTTTATGCTTGCTTCCAGCAAATCCAGCCGCTCGATCACGATCGTACCCGCACAATTGCTGTCAAAAGTCAGAACGGTCTGCCCGCGGAATTCTTGCATCACAGCAAGAAGATTGCGGCAGGTCACTTCGGGGAGCAAATCACGGTGAAATGTCTCTCCTGCCAGGGAACGGGTGACGGCCCCGTTCGAGCTGATCAACCACAGATCAAACCCCAGTTGTTGAGCGATGGGCAAGGCGAACGTGTGGCGACGCCCGGTGACAAGAATGACCTCGATCCCCTGCGCGTGCGCACGCCGCAATGTGGCCAAGTCGGTTTCCGAAACGCGAAATTCAGGGCTGAGGAGGGTCCCATCAATATCAATGGCTATCAGGCGAAGAGAATTAACAGGCACAGACAATCCTATCATTCGGCATGCGGTGTCCGAACCATGTCGGATCGACCCCAAAACCCCGTCCTCCAATGTAAAACTTTCGTTAATTTACCCGCGAAATCCTTGATAGGTAGCATCAAAATTTGGAATTAGACACACTTGAGGCATGCGGCTAAGTTGATTCATGGATACCTTGCTAAGCATCGAAGAATCGCCCTTTGAATTCCTCCACGAGATCGGCGGTCGTCTCGCCACAGCCGACGGCTTTCATGAGGTGCTGGATAGAGTAGTCGAGTTTGTCTCCGGACTGGTCCGGTGCGATTCCTGCCTCATCTACGTTATCGATGGCGAGTACCTGGTTCTCCGTGCTTCCAAGAACGCGCATTCCGATGCAGTCGATCGCCTCAAACTCCGTGTCGGGCAAGGAATCACCGGTTGGGTGGCGGAACATAAGGAGCCAGTGGCGATTTCTGAAAAAGCGGCGCAGGACCCGCGCTTTCAGTTTTTCCATGAGTTGCCCGAGGACAGTTACGAAGCCTTTCTGTCGGTGCCGCTTATGTGCCGTGGCCGCGTCGTGGGCGCGATCAATATTCAGCATCGACTGCCGCACGTTTATCGACGCAAAGATATCCGCGTGATTTCGGCTGTCGGGTTTCTGGTGGGCGCAGAGATTGAACTTGCGCGCATGGAGGAAGTCAACTCCAATCTGACCGACCAGTTGCGCACCCGAAAAGTCGTTGAACGCGCCAAAGGCATTTTGCAGCGCGAGTTGGGATTGAACGAAGAGCAGGCCTATCTTGCGCTTCAGAAGCAGAGCCGGCAAAAGCGCAAGGCCATGAAAGAAATTGCCGAAGCTATCATTTTGGGAACCGAGGTAAGAGAAACCAGCGGCCGCCGCCGCGGAGTCGCCTGATCAACTCCGATTAAGAATCTTGTCCAGCCAGAACGCGGAAGCAAGAGGAAATCGGCGCCCGGTCTTTCACTCCGCTGTTAACGAAGCCTCATCTTCGAAGGTGTATTCGGCTTTCCTCCCTGTACCCCGCCTTCGCATTTTTGAAACTTGACATCGCCGCCCAATGCGCCCTGAGCGCCATTGAACTGGTTTTCCTGCGCGTTCAGGCGTGCGCGTTTGCAAAAGCTGAACGCGTGAGAGAGCATAGTCGGTTCGCATACATCTCACAGTTCCTACTATGAGGAAGCGGCCATCTATGGCGAAGTCCACGAAGGCAAAGTCCACGAAATCTAGTGCGGCAGTAAAAAAGGCGACAGTTGAGGTGAAATCCTCCCACTCAGTCCCCAGCGGAGCGGGAAAAGAAATCGAACCAGCCAAAGGCAAATTAGGAGTGATGATTCCCGGCATGGGCGCTGTTGCTACTACATTCGTCGCAGGCGTCGAAGCCATAAAGAAGGGAATTGCGCAGCCCATCGGTTCGCTCACGCAGATGGGGACCATCCGTCTGGGTAAACGCACCGACGGACGCTCGCCCAAGATTAAAGAGTTCGTTCCTCTCGCCGGTCTTAACGATCTGGTCTTCACGGGTTGGGACATATTCGAAGACAACATGTACGCCGCCGCCCGCAACGCCGGCGTACTCGAGCGCGATCTGCTCGACAAAGTAAAGGGGCGGCTAAGCGCCATCACTCCGATGAAGGCCGTGTTCGATCACAACTACGTCAAGAGGATCGACGGTCCAAACGTCAAGAAAGGGAAGAACAAGCTCGACCTGGCCGAGCAGTTGCGCCAGGACATTCGCGATTTCAAAAAGTCGAGCGGAGCTAGCCGTTTGATCACGATCTGGTGCGCCTCGACCGAAACCTTCATCGAACCGAGCGCCGCTCACCAGAGCGTGAAGGCACTGGAAAAGGGAATGAAGGAGAACGACGAGAACATCGCTCCTTCGATGATCTATGCGTATGCCTCGCTGATGGAGGGCGTGCCTTTCGCCAACGGCGCGCCGAACCTGACCGTCGACATCCCCGCCATGATCGAGCTCGCGAATGAACGCGAGTTACCCATCTGCGGCAAAGACTTCAAAACCGGCCAGACGTTAATGAAGACGGTGCTTGCCCCCGCCTTCAAAGCGCGCCTGCTCGGCCTCAGCGGATGGTATTCAACCAACATCCTCGGCAACCGCGATGGCGAGGTGCTCGACGATCCCGGATCGTTTAAAACCAAAGAGGAATCCAAACTCGGAGCGCTGGAGCACATCTTGCAGCCGGCTTTGTATCCCGAACTCTACGGGAACATGTACCACAAAGTTCGCATCAATTATTACCCGCCGCGCGGCGACAACAAAGAAGGCTGGGACAACATCGACATCTTCGGATGGCTCGGCTATCCGATGCAGATCAAAGTGGACTTCCTGTGTCGCGACTCGATTCTGGCCGCGCCCATCGTGCTCGATCTCGTCCTCTTCCTCGACCTCGCGCAGCGCACTCCGCAGTTGCGCCGCCTGGGAATTCAGGAATGGCTAAGCTTCTATTTCAAGTCGCCCATGACCGCGCCGGGACTGTATCCCGAGCACGATCTCTTCATCCAGTTGATCAAGCTGAAGAACACGCTGCGATACCTGAAGGGCGAAGAGTTGATTACGCATTTGGGGTTGGAATATTACGACTGAGGCTTGTGGGCGGACACACTCCTGTCCGCCCGACGTTTTATGCATCCATGTCATAAGCTTTTTTCAGCCACCGCTCCACTTCATCGTCAATATCAGCTTCAGATTTAATCTCAATCCGCCGCGTAATCCGGTCTTTCTTCTCATACCCGCCGGTATCGATCAGCCGCTTCGGAGTCCTCATATTGCCCAGTGCAAATCCCAGATCTATCCGCGTACTCGTCGCTGGCTTAATCTGCGCAAATACATGTTTGCGATACAACGGAACCATCGTCTTGCACGGGCACGCCCTTACATCCTTGCCGAGCGATAACCCGATCTTCAACAATTGCTGATACTGCGGACGCATCGCCGCTCGCGCCCCGGAGTACTGCGCCTCAACCCACTCCGCAGCCGTCTTCAAATATGCCTCGGGCGATTCTTCCTCCGTGTTCTTGCCTTCGAGTCGCCCGGCGATCCACGTCGCGGAAATGGTGCCAAACTTGTGCTTCTCCTTTAACCACGCGATCCGCTCTTTCTCCGTCGCTGGTCCGGATTTCTTCGTTAACGCCATCCATTCCTCCAGCGATCGTCCCGTATTCTCCGGCAACTTCACAACCCACTTTTGAATTTGCGCCACGCCCGGATGCACGGAATAAGAGCCTTGAACTTTACCAGCGGATGACATGCGCACCTCCATCGGGAACTCATGATACCCAATCGAGCGGCGCGGTCGCGGTAGAATTTCTCCATGTCTCGCAATATGTCTAGCAACGTGGCTGGTAAGAGGACTGGCCAGCAGGCCGTCGCAAGGCCCTCCGCCAAGAAATCCGGAGCCGGCCACAGCACCCGCCACCTCAAGCTGCAAAAGAACCACTGCTTCGCCTGCGGTCCTGACAATCCCGACAGCATGCGCCTGCGCTTCACCTACGACGAGGCGCGCCACTGTTTCGTCTGCCGCTTCCGCCTCGACAAGCGCTACACCGGACCACCCGGACACTGCCACGGAGGCATCATCGCCACCATTCTCGACGAAGCTATGGGCAAAGTGAACAAACTCCGCCAGGTGATTGCTCTGACCTCCGAGATGACGGTGAAGTACCTGAAGCCTGTGCCGCTAAAACAGCCGCTGCGCGTCGAATCGCGCGAGCTCAGCGTGCGCGGCCGCAAGCACATCAACATGGCCGAGATCCTGAACGAAAAAGGAGAAGTCCTCGCCCGCAGCCAGGGCCTTTTCATCGCCATCGACCCGGAACGCATGTTCGCGAAGTACGGCAGAAGCGGGCCAAAACGATAATCACGTCTCACCGTAAATCTGATCGCGCGATGTAAAATAAATCATTCGGCAAGAACTGCGCGCACCCGCGCGTCCGAACCAGAAAAGAGCCCACTATGTCACAAAACAACGGACACAACGCCACCAGCCTTCGCCTGAAGACCGGCCTCGCCGAAATGCTCAAAGGCGGCGTCATCATGGACGTCACCACTCCCCAGCAGGCCGAAATTGCCGAGCGTGCCGGAGCCGTCGCCGTCATGGCCCTCGAGCGCGTTCCCGCGCAAATCCGCGCCGAAGGTGGAGTCGCCCGCATGGCCTCGCCCAAAATCATTCGCGAAATCATGGCGACCGTCGATATCCCCGTCATGGCCAAGTGCCGCATAGGCCATTTCGCCGAAGCGCAAATCCTGCAGGAGCTCGGCGTCGATTACATCGACGAGTCCGAAGTCCTGACTCCCGCTGACGAAGCCCATCACGTCGACAAGCACGCCTTCACCGTCCCCTTCGTCTGCGGAGCCCGCAACCTTGGCGAAGCTCTCCGCCGCATAGCCGAAGGCGCAGCCATGATTCGCACCAAAGGCGAAGCCGGCACCGGAGACGTAGTCCACGCCGTCCGCCACATTCGCCAGATCGTGCAGGAGATGAAAATTCTAACCGTCCTGGGCGAAGAAGAACTCTACGCCAAAGCCAAAGAGCACGGAGCTCCCTACGAGCTGATCAGAATGGTCGCCAAAGAAGGCAAGCTCCCCGTCCCCAATTTCAGCGCCGGAGGAATCGCCACTCCTGCCGACGCCTCGCTCGTCATGCAGCTAGGAGCCGAAGCCGTCTTCGTAGGCAGCGGCATCTTCATGAAGAACTCCACCGAATTCGCCGACCCCGCAGAAGCCGAGAAGCGAGCCAAAGCAATCGTGCAGGCAGCCACGCACTTCAGAGACCCTAAAGTATTACTTGAAGTCAGCGAGGATCTGGCAGGAGCGATGAAGGGGCTGGCAGTGTCTGGGCTGGATGAGGCGCATTTGCTGCAGACGCGGGGGTGGTGAGAGGCCAAGGCCTGACGCAGGCACAGCCGTCCCAGCCTGTTCCCGAACTGTTGCAATTCCGTCAGCAACCTGATCTACTCTCGGCCTATGAGCATCTTGAAGACGTTCACGGTGACTCGGCTCTGGGGCGAGAGAGTCCTTACGCTCTCTTTCCACGAGGACGTCAATTTTCTAATCGGCACGAACGGCTCGGGGAAGACGACGGTGATCAACCTTATCGCCGCCGCTCTCAGTGCGGATTTTCAAACGCTTGACCGTATCAATTTCAAAAAAGTCGACATACAACTTTCCGGTGCGGAGCGCCCTGTTATTGAGATCATCAAGAAGACAGAGCGCAAATCCCCCTTCCAGGGCATAACCTATAAATTCAGATCTGCCCATGATGCCGAGTGGAAGGACTACTCGCTTGACGATATCGAAGGCCAGCTGTCTTTCCGGGAGTTCGGTCCAAGGCATTTGCGGCATAGAGCTAGGACTGGCCCCATCGAGAGCCTTGGTATTGACGTTCCACTCACTTGGCTGTCGATACACCGCACACCCCCGGTAAGACAGCGAGAGGACAGAAGCTTCGAATCGAGCGTGGATGAAAAGCTCGATCAGCTGAGCAACGAGCTAACCAGACTTTTCTCGGGCATCAAAAGTAAAGGGGATGAAGAGACCGAGAAATTCCAGAAGTCACTGTTCTTCGCATTGCTACCCCCACAGGAATGGGAACTCTTTGGTTCCGTGAAGAGCCTCAACCTAGCAGAGGAGCGCGCCGCCCTCCTTGAGATCTTCGAGAATTTCGGGATCAGTGAAGGTCACTACGCCCAGCAAGTTGAGAGGCAGTTTAAACTCGCGGGAGAGGCGGTCGCGAAAGACACATCTTATGAAAGCGCAGAGGTAATGGCGCTGGCGGCAATGTGGTCTATACACCGCGTTGTCCAGGAATGGCGACAGCTCGGTAAGCGCAAAGCCGAAATTTACAAACCGAGAGAGGACTTTCTTGGTGTTATCAACGAGATGTTGCGGCAGAAAAGGCTCGTTATAAACGAAAGAAACGAACTCAATGCGGAAATGAGGGGAGGAAGAGTAATTCCCCTTCGTGAGCTTTCATCAGGCGAGAAACAGCTCGTCATAATATTGGGGGAGGCCCTTCTCCAACAGCGAAGGCCTTGGGTCTACATCGCCGACGAACCCGAACTCTCGCTTCACGTGACTTGGCAGGAGAAGCTCACGACTAACCTTCGGCAAATAAATCCGAGCGCCCAAATAATCTTCGCCACCCACTCCCCGGATATTGTTGGAAAGTTCGAAGAGAAGATCTTTGATATGGAGAAGCTCCTCGCATGAGCTTCCGCAGGACCGACTCTGGCCTAAGTACGATGCACAAGTTTCTCGGGGTCGACGCCGTAGCCTTTGTCGAGGGCGGACCCACAACCTTCACACTTGAGGAGGTCAATGCCGGCTCGTACACAGCCCAAGCAAACGACCTTAAATACTGGCAGATCGTCTTCTCGAGTTTCGAGCCGACACGCACGGTCCACTTTAGGGCGGTGGGCTCGAAGGAGACCATTAAAGAAATAGCGGCACTGATCACGGCAGGAAAAATCACTCATGTGCTCGCGGCTATGGATAGAGACCTAGATCACCTAAACAATTCACTGCTGCATGGGGCCGGAGTTTTCCACACGTTAGGTTACAGCTGGGAAAACGACGTTTGGACAGATGCCGCTGTGATAGCTGCCTTCAAGCGTTTTAGCAACGTTCCCGACGCGGAGGAAGCCGCCGCAAAAGATATAACCGAGCATTTCGCGAAAGTTCGGCGAAAGCTCCGGCATTGCGTTCGAATCGACGCACTACTGGTATCGAACCGCCTGCAGCCCCTGCCGCGTGAGCCGCTTCGGGGGACAGTTCGGCCGTCGAAAAGTCACCCGCCTGACCTCAGCGCCACTGCCCTGCGCGGTCTGGTGAAGGAGACTACAAAAAAAGCTAGGCCGTGCCACATCGTTGGGCGACCAGCGACTGAGCCGCTCCGCGACTGCGACGGCCACCTGTTGGAAGCAGTTGGCTATCACCTGCTGGTGCATGTCCTACGCAAGTACTGCCGCTTGAGAGTAACCCCGCGGGATCTCCTCGTGCCAGCCGTGATAGATTCGTTCTCATCGCTCATTAAATCCGATCCTTCGTTCATCAACCACTACACACCTATGTTTGCGGCCACAACATGGGCCTAATTCCCCAACGGACGCGGCCCTGGCGGGCGGCCCATCCTAGATCCCATCCCCGCTCCCGAGGGTGACCCGTCCAAGCTCCGCTTAAGCAGGACTTTTCTGCGGCGAGCGTATCTTCACTATTGGAAAAACCATTCTGTGGAAGCTACGAGAAATTCAAAAGCCCCGGTAGTCAGGCGGGGCTCAAACAATTGCCAGTCGGTACGCTATCTGCGAAGCATTTTCATCGTAGCACCGGTGCTCCAAGATGACGACGGTTACTAATGTCGAGGGCCGTGCGGAGGACGACGGACTCGAACTTGAGGCGCTTTCGCGGCGTCTGAGCCGCGAGCCGAAATTCCGAGCGAAGCCGAGGGACCTATGGCTGACTAAGCCACTCGACTACTTCGCAGATAGCGTCCAGAACCCACTGGCAACGTCCTCCAGACGCAACCCGCCTGAATTCAATATTCGCTTCGCCTCACCGATTCGCCATCCCAGAAAGTAGTCACCACAAAAGAGCACTCCGGGCCAGTGCCCAATCCCTCTTCCGCCTTTCCCTAAAGTCAGCAATTGAAGACATAATAGGGGAAGCACAAGGTCAACATAGAAAGTCCCAGGAGTTTGCCTGAGCGACCCCGTCATTCTCGAAATTTGTGTCGACTCCGTTCAGTCAGCCCTTGCTGCCGAGCGCGGAGGCGCCAACCGGATCGAATTGTGCAGCTCTCTTTTCGATGGAGGCACCACGCCCAGCGCGGGCATGATCGCGACCGTCCGAAATCGGGTCGCGATTGATTTATATGTGATGATCCGCCCTCGGGGTGGAGATTTCTGTTACTCCGACGACGAATTCGCCGCGATGAAGCGGGATATCGCTATCGCAAAGCAACTGCGGGCCGACGGCGTCGCTCTTGGAATCCTCGACCAGGATGGAGCCGTCGATACGACGCGCTGCCGTGAATTGCTCGAGTACGTTCGGCCACTGAAAGCCACGTTCCATCGGGCGTTTGATATGTCGCGCAATCTGGAACCGTCGCTCGAAGACATTATTGCCCTGGGGTTCGATCGCATCCTCACTTCTGGCGGCGAACAGAAGGTGCAGGATGCCATTCCGCTCATCAGACGGTTGCGCGAGCTCGCCGCAAACCGGATCGCTTTGATGATTGGCTCTGGCATTCGCTCCGGCAATGTACGAGAACTCATCTCGCAGACAGGCGTGCGTGAGGTTCATGCCAGTGCGCGTCGTGTCGAACCGAGTCTCATGCGATATCGAAACGAAAAGGTGCACATGGGAACCTTGCCGGAGCGGGAATATCAACGTGCCGTGGTTGATGAGGAAGAAGTCCGCAATCTGGCGCGCGCCATTTCTGCGCCCTTTCAGTGATTGGCGCGTACCCATCATCATTTCTGATCACGGCAGGGCTGTGACAGCCGTCACAGACACTTGATCCCGGCAGTGCGAAGATGTCTTCAAACGGGGGCAGCCAAAAAGCGTGACCGTTTTCCCTCCCACAAGCGAAGACGTTCGCTAAGGCTGCCCCTGAGTTGAAACCCATCCGCAACTCCGGGCGAAGCGGCCAATCCGCCAATATCGTTGAATCCGCTAAAATCAGTGAGGCCGGTTTCCGCCGGCCGCCACCATGAAAATCGGTGTTCTAGCCTTGCAGGGAGATTTCGACGCCCACCGCCGCCGTCTCGAAGAACTTGGCGCGGAAGTTGTCCTCGTCAAGAAGCCCGAGCAACTCGATGCCATCGACGGGCTGATTATTCCCGGAGGCGAGTCGGGAACATTCCTCAAGCTGCTGGGCGAAGACGGGCTCGCGAAGCTGAAAGATTTCGTGCGCGTGAAACCCACATTTGGCACCTGCGCAGGATGCATCCTGCTGGCTGCCGAAGTCGAGAATCCCAAACAGGCCGGCCTCGGCGCGCTCGACATCACGGTTCGCCGCAATGCCTACGGACGTCAGATCGACAGCTCCATTCGCGAAGGCCGCTTTCTCGGTGAGCCGGTCGAAATGGTTTTTATTCGCGCTCCCAAGATCGAACGCACCGGCAAAGATGTCGAAGTGATCGCAACCGAGGGCGGCGGTGAGGATGAGATTCCTGTACTGGTGCGCAAGGGTAACACGCTGGCTGCGACGTTCCATCCGGAACTGAGCGACGACCGCCGGATTCATCAGTATTTTTTGGACTTGGTCACGAACTGGAAACGTTCACGAGAGTGACGCGCAGCTGAACTTGAAAATTGATCTGGCCGGCCACCGACAGTTGCTTCAGCAGGAAGAAAACTAATCGCCCAAATGACGGCGAATCAGAGAGGCCAATCCAACCAGTCCGCCTCCGAGCAGCGCGAGAACGCCCGGATCGGGAACTACAGAGGACTTTACGACCGCTGGCGCAGCAAAGGAATTGGCCGCCAGGATCAGAACCAGCAGGACAACGTGGCCCAAGGTTCGCACGGGTGAAGCTCCTTTCGACTCTAGGACAGTCGCAAATGATTCTCCAACAGACCCACTTTCACAAGAAATTCAAAGAGCAAGTTTTTGAGGCAAATCCCGCACTGGACGGGAGGTTTAGCGGAAGTTTTCCAGAGCCCAGCTCATCGTGTGTGCAACGCCTTGCACAGTTTTGCCGATCAGTTTAGCTTCTGAGTCCAATTGTTAAGGTTCGCCCCACGGGTCGCTTTTTGGTTCCGGATGCGGGTTCTGGTTCCTTCCGGTATTCTGTCGCCTTCCGCCTCCTTGCCATGGAACCCGCGCCAGAACTGGAAATCAGCCGCGTATCATTTGCGTCATACGGACGCCTACTCGCTCGCAACCGAAACTTTCGCCGGCTGTGGAGCGCACAAGTGGTCAGCGAAATCGGCGACTGGTTTTATACGCTGGCGATCTACAACCTTCTCTTGCAACTCACGGGACGAGCCGGATCGGTCGCCCTGGCGCTGGTTCTGCAAGTTCTGCCCCAGACCCTGATCGGCCCTACCGCCGGAGTCGTGAACGACCGGTTGCGCCGCAGGCACGTGATGATTGCAGCCGATATCGGACGCACGCTGATCGTACTCTGCATGTTGCTGATTCGCTCGCGAGATAAAGTCTGGATGGTCTATCCGCTGCTAACGGCAGAAACGCTGCTGGCCGCCTTCTTCGAGCCAGCGCGGAATGCCGTGATCCCCAACATTGTGGAGCGCGAAGACGTCGTAGTGGCGAACACGCTCTCCTCGACCACCTGGAGCGTCAACCTGCTGGTGGGCGCCACACTCGGAGGCTTGGTTGCAGCGCTGCTCGGCCGCGATGCCGTCTTCCTGCTGAACGCCTTGTCATTCATCGCTTCGGCCGCGCTGATTTGGAGAATGCGCTTTGCTGAACCTCATGCTGAAGGCGGTAGTCCATTTCGCGTGCGAGAACTTGTCGATTTTTCACCCATTCTTGCCGGGATCCGCTATGTGCGTGCCCATTCCCGCTTACGCTCGACCGTCCTCGCTAAGTTTGGGAACTTGATCATCGGACCCGGATGGGTGCTGTTTACGGTGATGGGACAAAATGAGTTTGCCGTCCGCTGGCACGGCCTGTCTCCTGAACGCGGCGCGTTCCTCGGCATGAGTCTGCTGCTTGGCGCTCGCGGATTCGGCGCTCTGCTCGGTCCGCTGCTGGCCGCTCCGTGGGCTGGACACTGGCAGCGCCGCCTCGAGGCGGCGATTTTCTGGGGATATCTGGGAGCAGCCGCCGGTTACACACTGCTGGGCGTGTCGGGACATCTCTGGCAGGCATGCTTGTGCGTCGCACTTGCGCACTTCGGAAGCTCGATTGTGTGGGTGTTCTCGACCACGCTATTACAGTTGCAGAGCGATGACAAGTTTCGCGGACGCGTTTTCGCCGCCGACCTAGGCCTATGCATGTTCACGATTGCAGCAGGCGCCTATCTCGCCGGGCGCTTTGTGGATTGGGGGTTCGCCGCTCGAAGCGTGGCCAGCGTTTCCGGCATGTTGATGCTGATTCCGGCCGGGTTGTGGGGAATGTCAGTGCGCAGGAACCTAGCCGCCGACTGACCTGCAGCCAAAAGTAAACGGAAATGGATCCGTCAGGCGATAATCCAGTCACAGCAGTTGGTCGATTTTCGCTGCAAGAATGAAATCTGACTCGGTCAGTCCGTTCACCGCATGCGTCCAGGTCGTGATTTCGACCTTGCCCCAGCCCAGCAGAATATCGGGATGATGCCCCTGCTCCTCGGCGAGGGCGCCGACTCGATTTACGAACGCCAGCGCCGATTTGAAATCTGGAAATTTAAGGCTGCGCACGATGTGATGCTCGTTGACGACATTCCAATGCGCAGGATTTTCCAGCTGGTGATGAATTTCGGAAAGCTCTTTACCCTTGAGCGGCGGCACACCGCCGCGGCACGAAACGCAACTTCGCGTTGCTAGCGCAGCTTTACTCAAGACCATGCTCCTATTTAAAGCAAAATCCCCGGCAGGCACCGCAAGACCAACGCAAGTCTGCTAGAAGGGAATATCTTCATCGGTAATCGGAGAACTTCCGACCTGCGCATGCTCCGGTTCCGGCGCGCTCTGGTCGAAGTTATTGCCCCCAGCCGAAGCTCCGCGCGAACTGCCAGCGGAATCGCCGCCTTCGCCGCGTCCGCCCAGCAGGACCAGGTCGTTGGCCACAACTTCAGTCATATATTTTTTCTGGCCAGATGTTTTATCGTCCCAGGATCGCGTCTGCAGGCGGCCCTCGATATAGACCTTGCCGCCCTTTTTCAGATACTCACCGGCAATCTCCGCCAGTCGCTGCCAGAGCACTACGTTGTGCCATTCGGTGCGATCCTGCCATTGGCCGTCTTTGCCTTTGAAGCGTTCGTTGGTGGCGAGAGTGATCTTCGCGACCGGCGTGCCCTGCGGCGTGTACTTCACTTCCGGATCCTTGCCCAGGTTCCCAACCAGAATGACTTTGTTGACGCTTTTGCCGGCCATGTTCGCACGCTCCTTCGAGAAAACTAACGTCCAAGACGCTCACTATAGCAGAAGTGATCAGCCCCGCGTCGGTGTCGCCGGTACATGAAAATTGTGACAAATCAGCTCCTGTACGTGATGAGTCACGATGCCTTGGGTCTCGATGCGATGAGTGATGCTCAGGACATCTGAAACAACATCAGATAAACAATGACTCCTGTCACAGAAACGTAGAGCCAGAGAGGGAACGTCCAGCGCGCTATGGCGCGATGTCGGCCGAACTGTCCACGCAAAGCGCGCGTCAGCGTAATCAGCACCATAGGTACAATAACGATCGCGAGAATCGTGTGTGAGATCAGGATCGTGAAATAGAGAATTCGTATCCATCCCGTGCCTTGGAAATAAATGATCCCGCCATGATGAGGCCAGTGATAGTAGAGGTACGACACCAGAAAAATGGAAGACGTGGCAAATGCGGTCAACATCACTGCGCGATGCGCCGCTCTCTTGCCTCGCGCGATGAGTGCCCGTCCAGTGACCAGTAGCACCGCGCTCAATCCGTTGAGCGCCGCATTGATCTTGGGGAAAATGGAATAGTCGGTCATGGCGAAAATATTTGGCGAAGTTTATTTGTACGGGGATTGGAGCGCATTGGCAAGGCCCGCCGCCAAATTGCAGAGGTCAGAGGGCAGATATCAGAGGTAAAACCACATGCTCTTTAACCTCCGCAATCTGACCTCTCACTTCTGACCTCTCCCCGAATCGCTCCCTTGCCCTGCTAGCGTATAAAATATGAGCACGATGCCTGAAGTGGAGAGTCCTCCGTCTCCTGCCCCGGTAGCCCCCAAGGAACCTGCGGCATTCCCCCTGCCCGTCTTGGCAGTGGGTACGCGATCTGCTGGTCTCGCTTGCCATCTCCGCGTTCATCATTATCTTTCTGTATCAGCCGGTAAAGGTCGAAGGCACCAGCATGATGCCCGGCCTCGAAGATCAGGAGCGCATCTTCGTCAATAAATTCGTCTACCGCTGGGAGCCCATCCAACGCGGCGACATCGTCGTCTTTCGCTACCCGCGCGATACTTCGAAGAGCTACATCAAGCGCGTCATCGGAGTCGCCGGCGACCATATTCGTATCGACAACGGCCAGGTCTACGTGAACGGCGAGGCTCTGGACGAAGACTATGTTCCCAGCGACTACGCTGACGCTCGCTCGTACGGAGAGATTGTCGTCCCACAAAAAAGCTTCTTCGTGCTGGGAGACCACCGCACCATGTCCAACGACAGCCGCGACTTCGGTCCGGTCAATGAACGCTATATCTACGGCAAAGCCGTCTTCGGATATTGGCCGATGGAAAAGCTGGGACGGCTGCGGTAGTCTCTTAAATCGGAGCGGCATGTTTTTCAGACAGATTCTGAAATGGCTTTTCGCGGCAGTGGCCCTATGGGCGTTGCTAATCCCCGGCTGTCTTCTGCAAACTTTCTGCGCCCGTCGCCTTTGGCCTACGTCGGGTTTTCTTGGTTCTTTGGTACGGTTACATTCCGATCCTAGTTTGTTGCCGTTGCTGCTGCTGCTGTCTGGCCCTTAGTACAGAAAATCGCGCGGCCGCGTAAGGCAACCGCGACTCGCGTGTGCGGCATTAGCTGACCTTTCCAAGACTGCCGTGGGAGTGCACGTTTCTGCTGAAATCCACAGCCTCTCCTGCTAGAATTGATAAAATCCACTCCCAGGAGTTCTAATGCAAGCGATCCTTGCACTCGAAGACGGCAGAGTCTTCCGAGGCAAAGGCTACGGCGCTAAAGGCGAGTGCTCCGGCGAAGTCGTTTTTAATACTTCCATTACCGGCTATCAGGAAATTTTCACCGACCCTTCCTACGCCGGTCAGATCGTCGTCCTCACCAACCCTGAAATTGGGAACTACGGCACCAACCCTGAAGACAGCGAAGCCGTGCGTCCTTATATCGAAGGCTTGATCGTGCGCGAGTTTTCCAAAGTCAGCTCCAATTGGCGCTCGCAACAGGTCACCGACGAATTCATGGAGCAATTCAGGATTCCGGTGCTGGCGGATATTGATACGCGCGCCCTGGTGCGCCATCTGCGCGACAACGGGGTGATGCGCGGTGTGATCTCCACGCTCGAAGAAGACGCCGACAAGCTCGTCGCGAAGGCCTGCGCGATTCCGAAAATGGATGGTCAGGATCTTGCCAAAGTCGTTTCGACGAACCACACCTACGTGTGGGAAACGGGCGAACGCTCGCACCTGCCCGACGAAATGGTCGGGGTGAAAGACGAGCCAGCGCGCTTCCACGTAGTCGCCTACGACTTCGGCATCAAGCAGAACATTCTGCGCAAGCTGCGCGGAGAAGGTTGCAAGGTGACAGTCGTCCCGGCGCAGACTACGGCAGAAGATGTGCTGGCATTAAAGCCCGACGGTGTGTTCCTCTCAAACGGTCCAGGCGATCCCGAGCCCTGCACCTACGCAGTCGACAACATTCGCCGCCTAATGGGACGGCAGCCGATTTTCGGAATCTGCCTCGGCCATCAGATCGCCGGTATAGCTCTCGGCGGCAAAACCTTCAAGCTGAAATTTGGCCACCATGGCGGGAATCATCCTGTAAAACAGTTAGCCAGTGGCAAGATTGAGATCACCGCGCACAACCACAACTTTGCCGTCGATCCCGATTCGCTGCCGCAGAGCGAAGTCGAATTGACGCACATGGATCTGAATGACAATACGCTCGAAGGCATGCGCCACCGAAACCTGCCGCTCTTCACCGTGCAATACCACCCAGAAGCAGCGCCCGGCCCGCATGATTCGCACTATCTGTTTAAGGATTTCGTGAAGATGATGGAGGAGTGCAAGCGGTGAGGCGACTGTTCGGCATCTACGTGTTGATGATTTGGTCAGTGGTGGCCGCTGGACAGGACTGGCACTCCGTTGCGTCGAGTTTTTGTTCGCAGATCAAGGCGCATGGAGCCAAGGTCTCACGGCGTCCTTTTTCCATTTTCGCCGCTCCGAGCGCTGATAGCACTTGTTGCGGCGGATTGACTCTAAAAACTACGGGGAAGACCGAAGACTTTGGACATTTCAGAGTCCTTGGCCTTGAGCCCGGGAAGTATTTCATCTCCTTCGATCTCAAGACGAAACAAATCAATGTGCCGATTTCCGTTGAGCACATTGTTGATAAGAAATACGTTGGCAAAGACTGCGAACCGGACTCCAGGATCACGATCAAAAAGACCGGTAGTCAAGCCACCTGGGAGGAGTGGGTGACTGTTGACTGAGTCGACAGACCTTAGCTAGCGACGGACGACCAACGACTGATTCTCAATGCCAAAACGAACTGACATCTCGAAAATCCTGATCCTCGGCTCCGGGCCCATCGTCATCGGACAATCTGCCGAGTTCGACTACTCTGGCACGCAGGCTTGCAAGGCGCTTAAGGGGGAGGGCTTTGAGGTCGTGCTGGCCAACTCGAACCCGGCCACCATCATGACCGATCCCGAGTCGGCGGACCGCACGTACATCGAGCCGCTCACCCGCGAATATCTCGAAGAGATCATTCGCGTTGAGCGCGAAATGTCGCCCAGCGTGGGTTTTGCCATCCTGCCCACGGTTGGAGGACAGACGGCGCTCAATCTCGCCATCGAATTAGCCGACGGTGGCGTGCTGGAAAAGTACGGCGTGCATCTGATTGGAGCGCAGATCAGTGCAATCAAGAAAGCTGAAGACCGCCTATTTTTCAAAGACGCTATGCAGCGCATCGGGCTCGACGTGCCAAAATCGGCGCTCGTCAACAATCTCAAAGATGGCATCGAGTTCGCCGGCAAGATCGGCTTTCCCGTTATTATTCGTCCGTCGTTCACCCTCGGCGGCACCGGCGGAGGCATCGCCTACAACCGGGAAGAACTGATGGAAGTCCTCGCCCGCGGTCTCGATCTTTCGCCAGTCCATGAATGTCTGATCGAAGAATCCGTTCTCGGCTGGAAAGAATACGAGCTCGAGGTGATGCGCGACACCAAAGACAATGTCATCATCATCTGCTCGATTGAAAACTTCGATCCCATGGGCGTGCATACCGGCGATTCCATCACCGTCGCGCCCGCGCAGACGCTCACCGACCGCGAATACCAGATGATGCGCGATGCCTCAATCGCCGTGATTCGCGAAATCGGCGTCGAGACCGGAGGATCGAACATTCAATTCGGTGTCAATCCTTCTACCGGACGCATGGTGGTGATCGAGATGAATCCGCGCGTCTCGCGGTCATCAGCTTTGGCGTCAAAGGCCACCGGTTTCCCCATCGCGAAAATCGCCGCCAAACTTGCCGTGGGCTACACGCTCGACGAGATTCCCAACGACATCACGCGCAAAACTCCAGCCTGCTTCGAGCCCACGCTTGACTATGTCGTCGTCAAGATTCCGAAGTGGCAGTTTGAAAAATTCCCTGGTGCCGACGAATCCCTCGGACCGCAGATGAAATCCGTCGGCGAAGTTATGGCCATCGGCCGTACCTTTAAAGAAGCACTTCAAAAGGGAATTCGCTCCCTCGATACGGGAAAGCGTGTCGGCTCCCAACAGATCGAGCCCAAAATTCTTACGCAGCGTCTGGTCACGCCGCATCCCGAGCGCCTCAGCTATGTTCAGTATGCGCTCCGGCAGGGATTCTCCATTAAACAGATTGCCAAAATGACTTCGATCGATCCCTGGTTCCTTTACCAGCTAAAAGAAATTAATGACATGCAGCTTGAGCTGGAGAAGCATCCCATGGAATCAATCCCAACTGAAGTGCTGCGCGAAGCGAAGCGCATGGGATTCTCCGATGGGCGGCTCGCTGGCACGTGGCGTCTGGATGGAAAAGGCGGTCAGGAAAAAGTCCGCCACTTCCGCAAGAAGCATCGCTTGAAGCCGGTTTACAAGCGAGTTGACACCTGCGCAGCCGAGTTCGAAAGCTACACACCTTATCTCTACTCCACTTACGAAGAAGAGGACGAAGCCGCGCCCACGGCGAAAAAGAAAGTCGTCATTCTCGGTTCGGGTCCCAACCGCATCGGGCAGGGAATTGAATTCGATTATTGCTGTTGCCACGCCAGCTACGCGCTGCGCGAAGATGGCTACGAAACCATCATGATCAACTGCAATCCCGAGACGGTCTCGACCGACTACGACACCAGTGATCGCCTCTACTTTGAGCCGCTCACGCTCGAAGACGTGTTTGCTATTTGCGAGCACGAAGCTTCCGGTGGAGCGCCGGTCGGCGTCATCGTGCAGTTTGGCGGCCAGACGCCGCTCAATCTTTCGCTTCCCCTTAAGGCGGCCGGCGTCAGCATCATCGGAACCACGCCCGAGTCAATCGACCTGGCCGAAGATCGCAAGCGTTTCGGCAAACTCCTCGAAGAACTCGACATTCCCCAAGCTCCTGGAGCGATGGTTGCATCCGTCGAAGAAGCCGTCGAAGCTGCAAAAACGATCGGCTTCCCCGTGCTGGTTCGCCCGTCGTACGTTCTAGGTGGGAGGGCCATGGTCATCGCCTACGACGAAGACACGATTACGCAGTACATGAAGCAGGCGGTCGAGTATTCGCAAGACCGTCCCGTGCTCATCGACAAGTTTCTTGAAGACGCGATCGAAGTCGATGTAGACGCCCTCTCAGACGGTGAGGACGTTGTAATCGGCGGCATCATGCAGCACATCGAAGAAGCCGGCATTCACTCCGGCGATTCTTCCTGTGTGCTCCCGGCCGTCGACATTCCCGAGCCACTGCTCAACCGCATGCGCGAATATACCTTTAAACTGGCGCGCGCACTTAAAGTTATCGGACTGATGAACGTGCAGTTTGCCATCCCGCGCGGCAACGGCACAAAGAACAACGGCCATCACGAGTCCAAAGTGTATGTGCTGGAGGTAAACCCGCGCGCTTCTCGCACCGTGCCCTTCGTTTCCAAAGCCACCGGCGTACCCCTCGCCAAGATCGCTGCCCGCCTGATGACAGGCCGCAAGCTGCGCGAATTTTTGCCTGAGAACATCGAACGCGGGACCGATCTCGATACAGGCCGCTGCTTCTTCGTGAAGTCACCGGTTTTCCCATGGTCGAAGTTTCCCGGCGTCGACACGGTACTCGGCCCCGAGATGCGCTCTACTGGAGAAGTCATGGGCGTGGCCGACAATTTCGGGGAAGCCTTCGCCAAAGCACAAATTGCGGCCGGCCAAAAGCTTCCCACGCAAGGCACGGTTTTTGTCAGCGTGACCGATCACGACAAGCCTCACGTCGTCGAGGTCTCGCGCCGCTTCGTCGACATGGGATTCAAACTCGTCGCCACGCATGGCACCGCCGACATTCTCGAAGAAGCCGGCCTGGCCGTTGATCGGGTCTACAAAGTAAAAGAAGGACGTCCCAACGCGGTGGACTTGATCAAGGCCGATCGCATTCAGTTGATTGTCAACACGCCGCACGGGCCCGACCCGTATTTTGACGAAAAAGCGATCCGCCGCGCCGCTGTCACCGGACGCATCACCACCATCACCACTCTCTCGGCTGCGCGCGCCGCCGCGGAAGGAATCTCCGCGCTGCAACGTGGAGAAGTACGGGTACAAGCGCTACAGGCGCTGCACGCCGAGCGCATAGCAGCGAAATAATCGCGCATGAACAAAACTGCCCTTGTGCTTGTGGCAATCTTCGGCCTCCCGGCGCTCATTGCCGCCGCCGTTTTCGGTCCCGCCGCGTTTGATCTGGCTTTCCATCACCGACCGCCGGAACGCTTCCTGGTTCCCGCCGGATACAAAGGATGGGTCCGCATCTATTTCCGGCAAAAAGATGCGCCGCCCTTGCCGACCGAAAACGGGCGCCTTCTTCTGAAACTCGACACACAAGGGACACTGCGAACGTCGTCCGATCCCCTGACCGGGCATGGCAATGACGACTTTTTCTACTATTCGACAGGCCGGCGCACGCCCCTTTCGAATGCGGGTGTCTGCAAAGGCGGCATGGTCTGGCAGATCCAGACTATGGTCGAAGAGCCCACGTCTACTCCGTTCGTTCGCTTCTTTGTGGGCACTGAGGACGAGTATCGTCAAGCTGTCGACCCCGGCAGCAAAGAGCCTGCCTGCGAGTGATGGAAGCGAATCACCAGATAAAAAAAGACAGATGATTGGCATCGTCGCATTTCATGTTGCATTGCTCGTTCTTGCTCTCACGATCATCCGCCGAATCGTGCCTGTGAAATTCGTCAGCAACATGCTTGACTATTTACACGGCGCGATCGGCATTACTAAGCCTCCCGTTGAACAAGCACCAAAATTTGCGCTAATTTGGGTTGTAGCCCTGACGGTGATTGTCGACGGATGCATCGCATTCCTCGTCTTTCTGACTTCCCGATTGCCGTGAACAGGTCCCACGAGGAATAAAGACGAATAAAGAAGAATAAGATGTAAGGTGACTTCCTGAACACAAACTGGAGCTGACATGCTTTTGTCTGGAATTTTCCCGCCCATTACCACGCCTTTTTATCCCGACGGCGAAGTTTATTACAAGAAAATTGAAGCGAATGCCGAGCGCTACTCGCGCACGCCCGTCGCTGGCATTGTCGTTCAGGGATCGACTGGCGAAGCCATCTTTCTCTCCGATCAAGAACGTCGGGACGTTCTGAAGGCCGCGCTGTCCGCCGTCGCTCCGAATAAAGTCATGATTGCGGGCACTGGCGTCGACTCTGCGCACGAGACTCTTCGTCTCACCGACTATGCCGCCGAACTCGGATATGACGCCGCCATGGTGCGTACTCCGCATTACTACAAAAAGCAGATGCAGCCGGCGAACCTGCTGGCCTTTTATCGCACGGTTGCCGACCGCTCCGCACTACCGATCGTCATCTACAATTTCCCCCAAGCTACGGGATACGACATACCCGCCGACATCGTCATTGAATTGGCGGCTCATCCCAACATCGTCGCCATCAAGGAGTCCAGCGGCAACCTCGACAAAGTAAAGGCTATGCTCGAGGGCACGCGGCACGTGAGGCGACAAGCCACGGTTACCGACACGTTCGAAGCCGTAACGCCGCGCATGCTCAAGGCCGCGATCGCCGAGAGCGAGAAGCAGAGCAGGGAACTGGTCAGCGTGGCGTCGCTCGCGGGTTCGGCCGCGGATGCCGTCGCGAAACCGTCGTCCTCTGCCGTCAGCGTCGTCGGCAAATTAAGAACGCGGCAGAAAGAAGTTGGCTTCCAGGTCATGGTCGGCGCCGCTCACCAACTCGAACCGTCGCTTGCTCTCGGCGCGGTCGGCGCCATTCTGGCCTTCGCGTGTCCCGCGCCCATGGCGTGCTACGAAATCTACGCCGCACTCAAAGACGGCGACACGGCGCTCGCGCGCGAAAAACAAGACCGCGTTAAACTGGCCGCCCAGCGCGTCGTCGGCGACCTCGGAGTACCCGGCGTAAAGTATGCCATGGACCTCAACGGCTACTACGGTGGCCCGTCGCGTCTGCCTTTCCTGCCACTCAGCGGCGAGCAAAAAGCTGAGGTTGAGAAGTTGATGGCGGGAATTTGCAGTTAGACAGAACCTGCGCTTGTGGTTCAGAGCGCCGTTCTTTATAATTCGAACGAACGTTCGAACGATGCCAGCTCTATCGACAACTCGGTCAGCCCGCCGGCAAACTGAGGTTCCCCGACGAGCCATCAAACATGCTCCTGTCACTCGTTTCGACCGGCGTCTCGGCCACATCCTTGACCACGCTACCGAGGTTTTCTGCCTCAAAGGATACGAAGGCGCCTCCATGCGCGATCTTTCCCGCGCCACCGGAATGTCGCTGGCCGGCCTTTATCATTACTTCGAGTCTAAAGAGCGGTTGCTTTTCCTGGTCCAGAAGCACACCTTCACCACGATCCTCGAAAAGCTCAAGACGCGCCTTGAGAACGTGACCGATCCGGAGCAACGCATTCGTATCTTTATTCTCAATCACCTCGAATATTTCGTCAGCAATCAACAGGGATTGAAAGTCCTCTCCCATGAAGACGAATCTCTGAAAAACGGCCTCAGCACCGAGATCGCTGGCATCAAGCGCGAATACTACCGCATTTGCCTTGGCCTGATGGAAGATCTGCGTGGCGCGCGCGGACTTGATTTCAATCCGCGCACCGCTGTGATGAGCTTGTTCGGCATGATCAACTGGATCTACACCTGGTATAACCCCCGGGTTGACGGCAACGCCGAGGCGCTTGCCGGCCAGATGGGCGACATTGTTCTCAATGGAATTGTGCACGGCAGCAAGCCGCGCAAGAAAAATTAGCGCAAGCAGCGCTTCAATAATAAGGAGCAATTTATGGCAGCAACAACGACGACGGAACCCGCGGCCGCTGAAACCACGAAGCAACTCATCAACTATCGAGCCGATCACGGAGTGGCCGTGATCGAAATGAACGATCCTCCCGCGAACACTTATACCTACGAAATGAATCGTCAACTCGATGATGCCATTCTGCGAGCGCGCATGCAGAACGACGTCTATGTGATCGTCCTCACAGGAGTTGGCGACAAGTTCTTCTCCGCCGGCGCAAACATCAAGATGCTGGCCTCGGTGGATCCGACATTTAAGTATTATTTTTGCCTGCACGCGAATGAAACGCTGCTGCGCCTCGAGCACACTCCAAAACTCGTGATCGCCGCCATCAACGGCCACTGCGTCGGCGGAGGCCTGGAAATCGCCATGGCGGCCGATCTGCGAATCGCCCGCAAAGATGCTGGCAAGATCGGATTGCCAGAAGTCAATCTTGGCGTGCTCCCCGGCACCGGCGGAACGCAGCGTCTATCACGACTAGTCGGCAAAAGTAAGGCCATTGAACTGATGATCACCGGCAACACTTTCTCCTTCGAAGAGGCGCAGGAGTTCGGCATTGTGAACGACATTTTCGAGCGCGATGGCTTCATGGAAAACATCATGGAATACGCGCGCCAGTTCACCCCGCCGAACAAAGCCGCCAAAGCCGTCGGACGGATCAAGCGCGCGGTGCAGACCGGCTGGGAGATTCCCATGGAGTCGGCTTTGGCAGTAGAGCGCGAAAACCAGCAGATTCTGTTTCAGAGCGACGATGCCAAAGAAGGTTTGGCTGCATACGTCGAAAAGCGTCCCGCTGTATTTACAGCTAAGTAGGAACTTTTGATGCCGTTGTATTCGGTTCGACTGCTAATTCGATGTAGCGGAAAAGGGCAACCGAAGCGGATCCCGTTGTATGAGGATCGTCTCGTGCTCGTCCGCGCAAAGAGCCACGACGGAGCGAAGATCAAAGCCAAGAAAATCGTGGTGCGGCAAGCGATTCCTTACAAAAACGTTTGCGGCAACACTGTGTATTGGCGGGTAGCGGAGGTCTACGAATCAGTCGAACTGTTCGAAAACGAATTCGAAAATGGAAAGGTAAGAGACGGAGCACAAGTTTATTGGCGCTACATACGCTCTTCCAATCCAAGTAAGAGGCTGAAGCGCGAGGGAACAATGAATGCGCTGTACCGAGAATAGAAAATGCGCGTTTCTCGGCGTACTCTGCGTCTCTGCGGTGAAAGGGTTTGACTTTATGCCAGGCAAGGTAGCGAAAATCGGAAGCTTCAGCGAATGGGTCGGTCTGTTCAACGAATGGCGCAAAGAAGTTGGCGTCAACAAGGATGACGTCGAGGCCTTCCATTTCGATACGCTCTACGGGGCGATCGAGACCGAGGAAATTCAGTTTGGTGCTTACAAAGGCCGCAACAAATGGGAGAACCTGCGACAGGTTCCCACGCAGCAGATGCGGGACGCGCTTATGAACATGATCATCTATCAGGGTGACACCGAATTTGCCAGCGTGGAGCAGCAGCGCAACCTGTTTGCCACCGCGCCCACGGAGTACGACCGCCGCGCGATTACTCGCGTCATGATCGAGGAGATGCGCCATGGCTGGCAGATGTGCGCTCTGCTCATCGACTTTTTTGGATCATCCGGCAAAGTCGAAGCGCAGAAGATGCTGGAGCGCCGAGCATTCGAAAACAAGCGCCTGCTCGGTACTTTCAACGTGGACGTCGATAACTGGCTCGATTTTTTCACCTACACAGATTTTGTCGACCGCGACGGAAAATTTCAGCTCCAGATGCTGAAATATTCATCGTTTGCGCCGCTCGGCCGCTCGACTTCTTACATGCTGCGCGAAGAAGCTTTTCACATGGGAACCGGCCATGACGGCCTACGCCGCGTGGTTGAAGCCGGAGTGATCCCGCAGTGGCTTCTGCAAAAATACTTGAACAAATGGATCTCGAGCTCGTTTGACCTTTTCGGCACCGATCATTCCTCTTCGGCGCACTGGGCTTACGTCTGGGGAATCAAGGGCCGCTATGACGAACTGAAAAATGACACGGTTGCCGACCTCGACGATCTGAATGATTACAGCCGTCACCTTTATCGCCAGGAGGTTGCGTCGCTGGTCGAACGCCTCAACACGTTCCTGAGGCCAGGCGAGAAAAAGTTCTACACGCCCGACATTCATTTCAACCGCAACATCGGGCGCTGGGCGAGCCAGAAGTACCATTGCGAGACCGGTGAACCGCTCGACGACCGGGGCTACGCGCAGCATTGCGAAGAGAACCTGCCGAGCGCGAAAGATAAAGAGTTGCTGCTCGACATCATCCGCAACGAAAAGAAGTGGATCAAGGAAAAAGAGGGCGCGCGCGATCCGCTGTCGACAATCGGCGAGCCGCGCAAGTCGGCCATCAATCTCTAACAGGCCTTAAGTAGTGAACAGGGATAAAGTTGGCAACCGCCTCCACAACTCGGCTCAACGTCGAGATGAGCGCGCCGGTCGCGCACATCACGCTGACCAATCCTCCGCTGAATGTCATCGACCTCCAGATGGCGCTGGAGTTGCGTCAGACGCTTCTCGAAATCGAATCTAGGCCGGATATCTCGACTGTTCTTTTTCAAGGCGCCGCGGGTAATTTCTCCGCTGGCGTGGATGTCAAAGCCCACCTTCCCGAACACATTCACGAAATGCTCACGAGCTTTCACGCCGCGATCCGCGCGATCGTCCTGTCACGCAAAGTCACCATTGCCGCTGTTCGCGGAGTTTGTCTCGGCGGCGGAGCCGAACTCGCCTCTGTTTGCGACATGGTGTATACCACCCGCGATGCTAACTGGGGATTTCCTGAAATCAAGCTGGGATGCTATCCGCCAGTCGCGGCCGTAGCCTTGCCTACGCTCGTCGGCCCGAAGCGTGCCGCGGAACTGATTCTCAGCGGACGCCAATTTTCGGGAGAAGAAGCCGCCGCCATGGGCCTGGCGAACCAAGCTGTCGCTGACGATGAACTCGAATCGGTCGTCGAACGCACCCTCGCCGAATTTCACCAACTAAGTCCAGTCGCGCTCACTCACGCGAAAAAGTCCATTTACGCGTGGGATGCGATTCACTTTGACAAAGGGCTGGCTCGGGCGGAAACAATCTATCTCGATGAACTGGCCTCGACCGCGGACGCGCGCGAAGGTATCATGGCTTTCCTTCAAAAACGAACGCCAAAATGGATCGGCAAATAGAAAACGAGACCCTCGAGACCGTCGAACCCGGCGCGAATCGATCCTATCGCTCTGGCCATCTTATGTGCCGCACTGGATTGTGGGGCGTCGCCGGTTTTATCGGATGTGCCTATTTCGCGTGGATTTCTTTTGCCCACATCCTCCGCAACGAGTACTTCTGGCCGCACGACTGGTGGACGGCAGCTACCTATATGGTGTGGATCCTTCTGCTGACGGGCTTGGCGTTCGATACACGCTGTCTGCGCGAGCGCCTTTTCTTCGCAGTTCTCGTCATCAACTTTGTAGCAGGATGCGCGCTCACGCTGTGGCACAAGGTCCCGATTGCCGACGTTCGCACGGCGCGGATTGGCACTGGCGTCCTCTGGGCGCTGGCCGCTCTACTAAGTCTAAGCACACTGGGCCGCGTCGGAATAGCGCCAGAATAGTGCCGCGATAGTGTCGGAATGGTGCTAGATAGGCAGCGAAACGCAAATCATCTTTAGAAATGGTGGGAAACTAACATAAGCTATGGACTTCGAAATCTCTCCTGGTCAAGTCAAAGCGCTACAGCAGAGCGGAGAAATATTTACGCTCCTCGATGTGCGCGAGCCGTGGGAATACGAAGCTTCGCGCCTCGAAGGAGCCAAGCACATTCCCATGGGAGACGTTGCCGCACGCGCCCACCAGGAACTCGATCCCGATGATCACATCGTCGTCCTTTGCCATCACGGCATGCGCTCTCTCACCGTTACCAACTGGCTTCGCCAGCAGGGCTACGAAAAAGTGCAATCGATGCGCGGTGGAATCGACGGCTGGGCGCGGACGGTCGATCCCAAAGTGCCGTTATATTGAGCTGTGAGCTACGAGCACCGCTGTTTGCTGAACATAACTGCCGAGAGCTACTTTGATCACCGACTGCCACATCCACATTCAGCCGATCAAACTGTTCAAGCCGCACGCCCTGGCGCTGATCAAGGGCGAACGCAAGAACTTTGACGAGATCGCCGCATATAGCGACTCGCCGAGCGCCTTCCTGAAATATCTGGACCGCTGCGGCGTTGACCGCGCCGTCCTGATCAACTACGTGGCACCCGAGGTTATCGGCCTGACGCCCGAGGTCAACCAGTTTGTAGCCGATTATGTTAAGCACGACCCCAAGCGGCTGATCTCCTGCGGCGGTCTCCATCCGCGGCATTCCACCAACATCATGGCAGATGTCGAACACATTCTGCGGCTTGGCATTCGCATGATCAAGATCCATCCGCCGCACCAGTTGCTGTTTCCGAACGACTATCTCAACGGTGTCAAGGAACTGGAAATCATCTACCGCGCCGCCGAGGCCAACGGCATTCCGGTAATGTTTCACACTGGGACCTCAATTTTCCCCGGCGCGCGCAATCGCTATGGCGATCCAATCTATGTTGACGATGTAGCCGTCGATTTCCCCAAGCTCAAAATTATTTTGGCCCACGGCGGCCGCCCGTTATGGATGGACACTGCATTTTTCCTGCTCCGCCGTCATGCCAATGTCTATCTGGAATTGAGCGGCATCCCGCCGAAACGCCTGCTTACGTATTTTCCGCGCCTCAACGAAATCGCGCACAAGACGATGTTCGGCACCGATTGGCCGAGCCCAGGCGTTGTCGATGTGAAACAGAACCTTGAAGACTTCAAAGCTCTGCCCATCAGTGAAGATATGCGCACCAAACTTCTCAGCGGTACGGCTGCCTCCATCTGGCCGGAATAGTGAAGTCCCGGCTCTACTTTTTGTCTTCAAACAGCCCGATCGTATTGCCCTCCGGGTCGGCGAACCACGCGAAGGTGCCAGTCGGAATCGCCACCGGCGGTACCAGCATCTTTCCGCCCAACGAAATGGCCTTATCTAGATAGACTTTCACATCGGCGACTTTTACGTAGAAGATCGTGTAATTGTGCGGCTCATGTCCGAGAGCCGAGATGTGTCCGCCAATGCTCTCACCGGTCTCAATGAATACTGCCGGCCCCGCGTCATTCATTTTCCAGTCGAACAGCGCACCGAAGAATTTCCTGGTTTTAGCGGCATCGCGGCAGCCAATCTCAAAGTGGCAAATCGGGTTCGGCATGGTGGTCGCTCCTTCGTATGAGAATGAGCGGGGATTTTAGCACGGATGTTGCACACTCCTTTTTCACCGACCAAGATCTCAATTACGCGGAAGCAACACGAAGCAAACTGGGCCAGTCAGCAAACTGGAGCAGCCTCGTCCAGTTGCGGCAAGGAGCATTTCTTTCCGACCCGCCGCCGAGCGACTGCCGTTTGACGTTCGCCCCGACAGGCCATGTCCAATAGTAATTTGCCTGTCGATTAGGGCACGTCCTATGGTGGTAACCAAGTGCGGTTACTCTGGGGAACCGCCAAATCGTGACGCTAGGGCTGCTGGCACCCCCGCCGCTGCTTCGTTCCCCATACGCGCTGTATCGGCTCGTTGTCACCGAGACAGAGCCATCCCAAGGTGGTTGCATGAGAGTTTTGCGTCGCTTATTCGTACTCCCAATCTTCGCACTTTTGATCTTTTCCCTCCTTTTAGCTCCACAATTTTTAGCCGCACAAGAGGGTTATCAGGTTGTCTCAGTCACTGACGGCGGGACAATCAAGGGAACCGTGAAGTGGCAGGGCCCGTCGCCTCATCTGATTGCCTCGGAAATCAATAAGGATCCTCAGGTTTGCGATCCGCAGGGCGTAAAGCATCGCGATCTCGAACGGCTAGTAATCGGCCCGAATGGCGGCGTCGCCAATACGGTCGTGTTTCTTCGCAACATCAACCACGGCAAAGCGATGGACCTGCCCGCTGAACGCCGCTTCCTCAACCAGAAGACCTGCCGCTACGAACCGCATATCTTGTTGGTGCCGAAGGATGCGACTCTGACGGTCAAGAGCAGCGATCCTTTACTGCACACCGTGCACATGTCAGGCAGTTCCGACTACAACCTCCCCTTCACAACTCAGGGACAGGAGATTTCCCGTCCCATGACCCGCGAGGGCGTCGTCAGCCTGCGCTGCAACGCCGGACACGTCTGGATGAACGGCGAGATGATTGTCGCGCGCCATCCTTACTACGCGGTCACTGATCAGGAAGGCAACTTCGAACTCACACAGGTACCTCCCGGCACCTATGAAATCGTTGCCTGGCACGAAGGTTGGAGGGTTGTTGGCGAAAGTCAGGTCTATGACCTTGCAACCCAGGTGCGCGTGAAGCGTCCAGAATTTTCTGAACCCATTATGTGGAACAAGTCCGTGACCGTATCTTCCAATCAAAACGCGGAAGTCGACTTCACGCTCGGGGAGCGCTCGCCGCAGATGCCCCAGGGGCACTAAGTCCTCGGCATCCTTCGTCCGAAACAAACCCCGAAGATCGTTCTCCGGAAGGCGCCGAGATCCGCGCCCGCTCCCGGTTTTACTGTTTGCCTCCCGTCTGGTCGCGTTTGCAAACTGTACAATAGTAGTTCGATGATTCGCCGCGTCTATCTCGATAACAATGCAACCACTCCGGTCCTCCCCGAAGTGCTGGAGGCCATGCGGCCTTACTTTGGCGAGCGTTTTGGCAATGCCTCCTCCATTCACCATCACGGGCAGGACACACGCGCAGCCGTCGAACACGCCCGTCAATCCGTAGCCGCGCTATTGGGCTGCCGCGCCTCGGAGATAGTCTTTACCAGCGGGGGCACCGAAGCCGATAACCTGGCGATTTTTGGAGTTGTTCGATCAGGCGATCATGTCGTTACTTCAGCCATTGAGCATCACGCCGTGCTCAACTCCTGCAAGCATCTATCCGCCGAGGGATGCGAGGTAACTTACGTTCCCGTTGATGGCCAAGGCCTCGTCGATCCGGCAGACGTAAAGCGCGCGATCCGGACGAACACTAAGTTGATCACCATCATGCTGGCTAACAACGAGACCGGAGTCTTGCAGCCCGCCGCGGAGATCGGCAAGATTGCGGCCGAAACCGATATTTGCTTTCACACCGACGCTGTTCAGGCGGCAGGTAAGATTAGGCTCGACGTCAACCAGATCGGATGCGATCTGCTGACGATCTCAGGTCACAAGTTCCACGGCCCGCAAGGTGTGGGGGCGCTTTACGTCCGCAAGGGAACTCAGCTTGCACCCAGACTCCATGGTGGGAGCCACGAGCGCTCGCGTCGTGCCGGAACAGAAAACGTCCCCGCCATCGTCGGTTTCGGCAAGGCCGCCGACCTCGCCCTGGCTGGCTTCGCTCGGGGTGACCATGTCCGGGGCGACGATGTGAAGATGGCCCATGCGCGTGACCGCCTCGAAAGGGAACTGCTCTCTATCGAAGCCACCGGCCTGAATGGCGAGGGCGCTGCACGTGTGCCCAATACCACGAACATCTATTTCGAGGGCATTGATGGCGAAGCACTGGTCATCGCGCTCGACTTGAAGGGACTGGCTGTCTCTACCGGCGCGGCATGTTCCTCTGGATCCATCGAGCCGTCCCATGTGCTGATCGCCATGGGATTGCCTGTCGCGCGCGCGAAAGCCAGCCTCCGCTTTAGTTTGGGCAAGCAGAACACGCCCGAAGATATCGAGCTTGCACTGAACTTGATTCCGGAAACGGTGTCGCACCTACGCGATCTTAGCCCGGTCTATAAAACTGCTGTTTCGAAATGATGGCTACGTTCTAAGCAGGTCCACATGAACGGATACGGAGAACGATCATGGGGCGAAAATTGCCGTTGCTGTTCATGACGTTGCTTGCAGCAGGCACGGCATTTGCGGCTGACAGCGCTCCAGTTTTGCCAGAAGTGGCGCCTCAGGCGGCGGAAAACAAGGCCATAGCCGGGCGAGTATTCGAAGAGATCTTCAACCAGGGGAAATTCCAGGTTGCTGACGAAATTTACGCCAGGGATTTCGTTAACCACGGGCTTCACAGGAATTACGATCTCCAGGAAGATCAAGCGGCGGTACACGCTGAGAAGAAGGCGTTTCCGGATCTCAAGATGAGCGTGATCCTGATGACCGCCGAGGGTGACCTGGTCACAGCGGTATGGGTCTTTCGCGGAACACACACCGGTTCCGGATATGATGGATTACCTCCAACGGGAGTCAAGCTTGAGTTACGTGGCATTACGGTTTGGCGTATTGTTGATGGCAAGATTCGTGAGGAGTGGACCGAGTTTGACGAACTCCACGCTGCCCAGCAATTCGTGACACAATTGAAGTGGCCACTGCTGGGGATTCTTTTAGGCGCGCTGATTTTTGTATGGATATTTTCCAGAGCCATTCTGAAACTGCGGCGACCGCACATGGCAAGGGCAACGTCCTAGTTAGGTAGTTGCCGACGTTTATGATTGACCAACGATGACTGACCCAATAATGACTCACCCACAGTAAATGACTGACACAACCACTATCGCTGTCGCCATGTCGGGAGGAGTCGACTCCTCGGCCGTAGCGGCCATGTTGCGCGCTGACGGCCACAATGTAATCGGGCTGACCATGCAACTCTGGAACCAGCGCCGTCTAGCCGGCCATGCGGGCATGCCCGAGTCTGTCCAGGGTCGATGCTGCTCCATCGATGATGTCTACGACGCTCGCCGTGTTGCCGAGACCCTCGGCATTCCGTACTACGTGGTCAACCACGAAGAGCGCTTCGAGCGCGATGTCGTCCGTCCCTTTGTTGAGGAGTATCTCGCCGGCCGAACGCCGATTCCGTGCAGCCTTTGCAACAATCACCTGAAGTTTGACCAGCTTCTAATCGTTGCCCGCCAGATTGGCGCTGATCAAATTGCAACCGGCCATTACGCCCAGGTCGTTTTTGATGACGAATGCGGACGCTGGCTGCTGAAGCGCCCCACCGACAGATCCAAGGACCAGACTTACTTTCTCTTCGGCCTCACCCAGGAGCAGTTGAGCCGCACTCTATTCCCGCTCGGCAGCATGACCAAGCCCGAAGTGCGCGAACTGGCGCGAAAGCATGGCCTGGCTATCGCCGAAAAGCCCGACTCCCAGGAGATCTGTTTCGTCCCCGGCGGCGATTACAAGCGCTTTCTTGAAGCCTATCTCAATGAGCAGGGAAGCGGATCCACTGAAGGCGACCGCGATACCCTTGCCGGCGAGATGGTCACCAGCGACGGCAAGGTCATCGGCGAGCATGCCGGCGTTCATAACTTCACCGTCGGCCAGCGTAAGGGACTGGGAATAGCCACCGGTTCTCCGCTGTACGTGATTCAGATCAAGAATGATACGCGGCAGGTCGTAGTGGGCAAAGACGAGGAGTTGTATTCACGCACCCTCCGCGCCCACCGTGTGAACCTGATCTCAACGGACGAACTGCGCGAGCCTATGCGCGTCGCAGTAAAGATACGCCACAAGCACCAGCCTGCTGCGGCCCTGATTGAATCCGCGGGGCCGAACGATGTTCTCGTCACCTTCGACGAGCCGCAGCGCGCTCTTACTCCCGGCCAGGCCGCCGTCTTTTATGACGGAGATCTCGTGGTCGGCGGCGGCTGGATCGAGGCGTCCAACTAGAAGCGCGGTTCTCGCCGCACCCCTGGATGGCGCCAAGACCTGTTTTCACAATACTTTTCGGGCCGGTTACCCTTCTCAGTTACCTTCGATTACTCTCGTCCCACCTTCATGGCACCTTCGTGGACTAGACCCGCCGATAGAGCAGAGTTAGGGTTAGTTCACGACGGGACCTTCGTAGTCTCTCCCCGAGCAAGGTCCGGCGTGGGGAGCGATTTATGAAAATCTGGCATCTGGCATATGCGGCCTTGGGAATTGCGGTGGCGCGCTGGGTCTTTAAGCGTCAACCAATGCCGGTAAGCGATCCGATCGCCCGTTTCCGTACCTCTGGCCTGCTGTAACTGGTGATAGAGCGTGGATGCGCCCCGTTGCGCATCACTTCGACTCGATCGCGCGTTCACGCTCTTTTCACCATCACCCGTTACTAACTCCAGAAGTGCTAGTACCACCGTGTCCCTTCGGTAACTTCTTTTCTCTTCCATCTCGCCTAAACTTTCTCTGTGGACTCGCTGTGCGCCCATGCGCTCCTCAGCGATCGACTTCATGCGCTCCCGACTCCCCAGTTCGCGGTGGATTGTGCCCGTCACGCTGCTCGCCGCCCTCTTTGCCTCTTCGGCCGCCGCCTGGGCGCAGGATGACGCCGCTCCCACAACTCAAGACCAAGCCACTTCGCTGGGTGACTTGGCGCGCAACCTGCGCACCAGCAAATCGCAACGGCAGGCTCAATCGCAGCCGCCTCCAACCGCGCCCGTTATCGATAACGACAATCTCAACCAGATGATGGAAGATGCCCAGAAACTGCGCCCCGTCAGCCGCGACAAAACGGTTTTCTCCATCGACCCCGCCACCGATACCGTGAAAGTGTCGTCGCCCGATGTCACCTGCAGCCTGTCTTTCAACGCGCGCGCCAGTTCGCTCCTCATCAAGCCCATCGTCGTCGAAGATCTGCCCATCGACGATCTGGTCAAACTCGACGGCCCCGGTTTCATTCAGGATGACAACCTGCAACTCGAGGTCTTCAACGGCACCGACTGGGAACTCCGCGAAATCACGATCGGGTTGACCCTGGAACGTAAACCCGGAGCAGATGCCGAACTGGCTGCGAATGCGCGCGTCATTCCAGCCGCTCAGACTGATCTGCTTTCCGGCATCGAGCGCCACTCGGATGTGACCATCCTCTATCACCTGAAAGCTCAGGCCAAGCCCTTCAGCACGACGACCTTCAGCGAAGAAATCGGAACCACCCCCAGCCCCGATGAAGACTGGCGCTGGTCGATCATCGAAGCCAAAGGAATTCGCCCTTCACAGCCGCAGCCGGCATCCGATCAGGTCTCTCCAGCGAATCCCTAGCACCTTGTTATCTAAATTGTTATCTAAATTCCTTGCGGGTCGTCACTGAAGCGCGTCCGGCGCGATGTTGTATGAGATTGGCGCGCAATGTTAGTCTAACCAGGTTGAGCGGGAGTAGTTCAGCGGTAGAACGCCAGCTTCCCAAGCTGGATGTCACGGGTTCGATCCCCGTCTCCCGCTCCATCACCGCCGCCAACGAGAAGATAAGCTTCTGCCCTCAGAATTCCACGTGCGCCCGCAGCGTTGGCACCACCACCGGCCCGCGGTCGCGGTTGTATCCAGGATCGTTAATGTGCTGCACTCCCGGAGCGATATAAATTCCGCGCCAAACGTGGGCTGTGTAATACGATTCGAAGATATTTTCGCGGCCGTAGTTCAGCCCGCCGTCACCCAGCAGAAAGCCTTGCCCGCCATCGGCCAGATAGACCTGATGATCTTTCTTGATCCCGTTCGATACAAACGCGACTCCGGCGCGATCCTGCTTGCGATGCCATAACGCGCCGTTCACCCCTACGCCCTGGTTGAACGTCGAATCAATCTCCGTGTAGGCAAACGATTCGGTTTTGCCGTTGTCCCATCCCCAGCGAGCATATGCCGTAATGTAGCGCGCCAGATTCTGCTCCAAATTGATGCCAAATCCATACTTCCGCGTAACATGCCACGGATGGTCTGTGATTTCCGGCACCGGAACCAGGCCGTCCACGAACTGCGTATTCGCGTCGCGATAGATTCCCATGTTGGCGTAGTTGGTGTATGCGAGCACCCGCACCACGCCGGCCTTTTTCGGAATGATGCCATGACGCAGTTCGTATTCCCAATTCTCTGCGTGAACCTGCCACGGCCGCCACACCAGATCGATTCCGTTGGCGACCTTCGGCATCAGCGCTTCGGCGAAGCGGAACCCCCAGTTGCGGTCCTCGTAGTCCGCGACCAAGCCCACCGTGTAACCACGCGTGTCAGCCGCGTAATCCCAAGCGCCGTTGTTGTCTACCGACCAGTTGTTGAACTGAAAATGCGTGTCGGAGCCGATCGAATTCACGTCGAAGAAGTCCGGCATGCTGAATTTGCCAAACCGAATTTCTAGGCGCCGTCGTGGCAGTTCGTCGAACAGTGAGAGGAAACTCCGCTGGTTCTCCACTTTATCCTTGCTCAACGCGAACACCTTGTGGATCATCCCGCGCCCCAAATACGGCGCCTTGCTCAGCAGCGGATTGCGCACAATGTCGAGGTCCGTGTTTCCGGCCAGTCCAAACCCCTCGCTTAGCGCCGCACCGCCAGCCTCTTCGATATCCACCAAAAGTTCGGTCGAATCATTGATGCGCACGCCCGTATAGAGCGTCATCACCCGCGAAGTCGCTTTTTGATAATTGGGGCTCAGACTGTGCGGACCGCTGTAGTCGGCGTGAAAATCCGGATGAGCCTGGAAAATAAAGTTCGTCTGCCCTGAAAGCCAAAACCGCGTGCTCTTGAAATGCGGCAGCATTGACTCGGGATCAGCGTCGCCATCGCTCTCTGAGTTGGCCGCATTGTCCGCGTCAGGAGTAGGGGCGGCCGCGGTTTGGGCCGATGCCGGGGCAGGTTGTTCTTGCGCCCGGCACCAAGGAACGCCCTCTCCGAGCACCGCTATAACGGCTAGCATTAAGATTGCAAGAGCCATCCGTACGCGACGGCCGCGCCAGCCTAACGTACCGCGACTAAGAACGAACGAGCGGCTAAGAATGAACTTTGTTTCTCGCATCATGAAGACAAACTAGCTCCGCCTGGTACGCGGGCAGTCCTTCCCAGCCCCCTGGCCGTGATCGCGCCGGAAACGGCAATCTGCCAGTATGCACTCAATCGATTAACAGAAAGTTACAGCCGCAGCGGCAATTTGGAATCTCAGTTAGCTCCGAGCACAGCGCCAACGGGTTACCATGGCTGTGCGCACCGCTCATCAGCATTAATGCAAGCATAGCACAAAATATTAACTATAGTTAACATTGAACTCGCGCAATAAACCACGTAAACAAGTTTGGCGTTCAACCGCATCAACGAGCAGCGGCTGAAACAGGTGGTGTCCACGACTCGATTGTTATATCATACCCCCCTATGGTATATGTAAAGAAAAAGCACGGAGAGGCTATGACCTTATGAAGAGCAAACCGGGGGCAATCCCAAAAGAAAAGCAGAAGCTGCTGTCCCGCATCAAGCGAATGAGTGGGCAACTAACAGCGGTTGAGCGTGCCGTAAATGAGGGCGACGAGTGTGCCGATATCTTGATGCTGCTGGCAGCCATTCGCGGCGGCGTCAACAGCCTTATGGCTGAGATCCTGGAGGATCACATCCGCCTGCACATCACTCATCCTGATCGGGGACCAGAATCCCCTGAAGAACTGACCGCAGATCTGATCGGCCTGGTGCGGGCCTATCTGAAATAGGCCTGAAGCTTACTTGCCAGCGGCGCTGCTCGCGGCCGAATTCAATGCCCTCAGTTGGATCAGGCCGACTCCCAATCCGCCCACGGCCCCAGCCAGCAGCCCTAGCAACACCAGCATAGGTATGCTTTCAAGAAACGACTTCTTCTTTTTCACCATTCTTTGTCTCCGTTTCGATCCAGTCTGGATATAACCTATTTTAGCATTCTGCCTGCCAATTATCCCTTACCGAGGTACCGCAACAGATTGTTACAGAGCGGGTTGGCGGGGAACAGACCAGCTGCCACTCGCTCGTGTGCAGAGTTTTGCACTAAAGAGAAGACAATAGTAGGAGTAAAATTCCGCATCATGATCAAGCGAATCTGCCTTGTTTTGCTCTGCTTGGCCGCACCCTGCCTCATTGCCCAAAACCTGAGAACACCCTCCCAGCCGATTGCGATTCGCGCCGCTCGGCTCATCGACGGCCGGCAAGACTCTGCCACGCAAGGTTCAACCCTCAATGACGCAGTGATCATCGTTGAGGCAGGCAAGATTACAGCCGTTGGCTCGCACCTGCCCATTCCGCCCGGAGCCACGGTCCTCGACCTGGGCGATGCGACGCTGCTGCCTGGCCTGATCGACGCCCACACCCACCTGCTGAGCGAAATGGATGGCACCAATATCAGCCTGCAGGATGTCGAGATGCTCAGAATCGTCGCCACCCAGAGCACAGCCGAGCGCGCCCTGCTTGGTGCTAAGCTGGCGCGCGAAGATCTTGAAGCCGGAATCACCACTGTCCGCGACGTCGGAAACTCCGGCGTCAACGGAGACGTCGCCTTGCGTGACGCCATCAATCGCGGCTGGCTACCCGGCCCCCATATCATTGCCGCCACCCGCGCTCTAGCCGCTCCCGGTGGCCAGTTTGGACGTCTCATTCCCGAAGCGCAATCGATCATCGAACAGGAATACGTCATCCTCAACGGCCCTGACAGCGCGCGACAGGCGGTGCGCCAGGCCCTCTACAACGGAGCCGATTGCATCAAGGTCATCGTCAACGGCAATCCGGCGGACGTTACGCTCGATGAGATGAAAGCCGTCGTTACCCAAGCCCACACCAGCGGAGTCAAGGTCGCTGCCCATGCCACCTCCGAAAAAGCGGTCCGCGTAGCCGTCGAAGCCGGCGTCGATTCCGTCGAGCATGGATATCAGGTCTCTGACGACACGTTGAAGATGATGGCAGAGAAACACATCTTCCTGGTCCCCACTGACGGCACCGAACAGGAATATCTCGACATGACCTTCGGCACTCGCCAGCCGACCCCCGAAGAACTTGCGCAGCAAAAGAAGTGGATCAATTTATACGTGGTCGGCAACCGCGACCGCCTGCAGCGTGCGCTCAAATTCGGCGTCCCCATCGCCGCCGGCTCGGATATGTATCTGACCATGCCGCACAAAAACCGCGGCCAGGCCAGCCTCGATGTGCTCGCCGCCTATGCCGAAGAAGGCATGACTCCGATGGAGATCATTCACGCAGCGACCAGCAACGCCGCCGAGTTGCTCGGATGGAAGGACCGTATCGGCACGCTCGAAGTTGGCAAACTCGCCGACATCATCGCCGTCCCCGGCGATCCCCTCAAAGATGTGAATTCACTCGAACATGCGAAGTTCGTCATGAAGGGCGGGATCGTGATCAAAAATGAAAAGTGATCCGGCAAAAGTACCCAATTCGACGGAATCTCTCTATCCACCTATGATAGAAACACTCAGTCAGCAGAAAACATTCGATAGGGACACTTCATTCCTGAAAGGTGCATTCATGACCGAACCAAGTTACGACGAATTAAAAGCTCGCCTGGCCGATCTTGAAAAACAGGTCGAAACCAAGAAGAAGAGTGGCGCCATGGAGTTCCGCGTCAGCGAAAAAGGCGGCGTCAGCGTTTACGGCCTGGGGCGTTTCCCCGTGACCCTCTACTACGAGCAGTGGACGAAACTGCTCAACGCTGTTCCCGACCTTCAGGCTTTCATTGAAGAAAATAAGTCCAAGTTGAAGTTAAAAGAGAGCTAATCGGTCGCGCAGGAGCGCCGCTCGTGACTTCCGAAGATATCCTCAGCCAGCCGCAGCCGCCACCTGACGAGCGCGTCGCCTATGGCGCCGAATCCAATCAGTTTCTGGAAGTGCGGCTGCCCACCGTCAAGTCACCATACCCGGCGCTCTTGAATATCCATGGTGGCTTCTGGCGCGCCAAGTATGATCTTGCGCACGCTGGGCACCTCTGTGCCTCTTTACGAGCCGCAGGCATTGCCACCTTCAATGCGGAATACCGCCGCGTTGGCAACCCCGGCGGCGGCTGGCCCGGAACCTTCGAGGACATCCGCTCGGCCTACCAGTTTCTTCGTCAGCACCACGTCCGCTTCCAGTTCGATCCCGATCGCCTCGTCGTCATGGGACACTCCGCAGGCGCTCAACTTGCCCTTTGCCTCGCCGCACACGAGTCCTCGGTCCGCAACGTCATTTCGCTCGCCGGAGTCGTCGACCTCAAGCCGGCCTTCGCCTTGCAGCTGAGTCACGGCGCCGTCGCAGAGTTTCTCGGAGGCGGGCCCGACGCCGTCTCCGACCATTACCGCGAGGCTGATCCCATGCAACTTAGCATTCCGCAAGCCCACCAGTGCTTGCTCCACGGCAGGGAAGACGACATCGTTCCGCCGGAATTCAGCCGGAGCTACTTTGAACGAAAAAAGAAGGCGGGCGAGATGGTTCAGTTGGTAGAGATTCCGAATGCCGGTCATTTCGATCTGATCGATCCCGCCTCGGAAGCTTTCAAGCAAGTCACAAGTGCGCTATTAACAGCAAGGGAACTGACAATCGTCGATTCACCGTTTGAACCATCCCCGAATCCCATCCTTCCGCTCTTGGCACCTTTGTGCCATTGCAGAAACCAGGGGTAAGCTCACAATTTCGACGCTCGGGAAATTGCGCTTGGGGAGCTAGCTCGTAAAACGATGCTCGATAACTTTTGCTCGATAACTAACGACGAGAGGTCTGTTATGAAATGGTTGATAGCGGCAGCATTGCTGATGACATCCGCGTCTTTCGCGCAAGAAGTCAAACCCGCCAGCCTGACGTTTGAAGCCGTCCCCGGCTACACAAGCCCGCAGCAGGATGTTCGCCTGTTCAACACTGGTGAAAGCGAGTTTCTCGTAACTGTTTCCATCACCGGCCCGTTCTCCATCCCGACGAATGATTGCGGAAAGGAAGTGAAACCCAAAGGTCACTGCGATGTTTGGGTCACCTACTCGCCCACCGAAGTTGAGACAGATACGGGTACTTTGACGTTCTCCTTGAATGATCAAACTGTATCTGTCCCTCTGACCGGCGACGGGGTCAGCCTTCTTCCCACCGTAACGAAAATGAAGTGCCAGGAAGGAACATGCCGTCCGAAGCCAAGTGAAAAGCTTTTCAAGATCACAGTCACCGCCCCGGATGGATACGCTATTCCCGATGGAGAACAAGTCGATATCAGTTGCGTTGAGAGAACGGGAATACACCGCGGCACGACCGTAAACACCACCGGTTCGTTACAAGACGGAGTGTCGCTTGTTTCGCTGAGCATTCCCTATGACGCCGAGTGGGGTTGCAGCGCTACCTACAATGGAGATGCAGAATTCGCTTCCAGCGAAGGTGAACTACACACCGTCTGGTAATGCGTCGAGCGGGATTTCCTGGAATCTAGCCAACTATCGAGAGGAATGGTGCGCCCGGAGAGAATCGAACTCCCAACCTCTTGGTTCGTAGCCAAGCACTCTATCCAATTGAGCTACGGGCGCGCATCCGGTTGAATCGTGTTTTTGAATTATAGCGGAACCGAATCGTTTCGCCCAAATTGGTAGTCAAGGAAGTGCTCTATCCCGCCTAAGAGGGACCCGCGATGCAAGCCAAATGCCGCGCCGGTTGTGCAAATCGGCCGATCCCGATTTGTAAATTAGAGTAAAAGTTTCCCGCACCGCGCAAAACCTACCTGCTTCCACGTTCTCTTTTTACATGTTGGCAATGCTTTAGCGATGGCATCCGACATGCTCTCCTTGAGGGCAGACGAAGTGGCGCGCAACGGGGCATTCGGGAAAATACTTCGGCCAGAGGTCTTTCCGGGTGCCCCTTGCATACTTCGTCGGTTGCCCAAGGCTCACTCCGTCTGGTTTCCCGGCCCTCCCCCGAGAGTCCTCCTGGAAAAAGAGGATTAGCTAGGGAAACAGGCGGGGTGGGGAAGCGCACCTCCCGCTGCATCTCTTCCTATCAGGTTTGGTCCCTTAAGCCAGCACAAGCTGATCTTGCACGTCGATTCCGGCCTGCCGCAGCAACTTCGCCACCGCGTCCCCCTTCAATCGTGAAGCGTCATACAGCACCCGCACCGTCCGCTCCTTCTCGTCAAACTGGACGCGCTGAATGCCATAAACTTCGCGGACCGTGTCGATCGCCCGTAGCTCCGCTTCTCCCGGCGGAGTCTGATACCGGTAGGCGGCTTCGAGATATGTCATGGAGTCTCTCCCAAGGAAAAAGTTCGAACAACACTCTTGAAGTATCTAATATGAGTGTATCGAATGTAGCCTGTGTTCTCGCCCAGCACAAGCTGCGACAACTGAGCCCGGCAATTCACCATGGATCACGACCACATTCGTCTCGCAAATGTCCCGTTGTCACCTGCCAAGTCGCCGGCTAACGCCAAAGACCCAGTCTGCGGCATGGACGTCGATCCCGCGAGCGCTCGCTACAAAAGTCAACACAACGGGGAGGAATATTTCTTCTGCTGCGCCGGTTGCCAGGCGAAATTCCAGGCAAATCCTGAACAGATTCTGTCATCTCCGCCGAAGCCGATGCCAAGGGCTTCAGGACTGGTGGAACTGACCTCCGGGCCGACCGTACCCAGACCGCAACCTGCCAGCATTGTCCGGTCCGAACCCAAAACCGCAAACGACACACGCTCCTACGTTTGCCCTATGTGTCCCGAGGTCCACCAGGTAGGTCCCGGCCCATGTCCCAAGTGCGGCATGGCGCTTGATCCTGAATCGCCGGCATTGCCAGCGAGCAAGACTGAATACACCTGCCCCATGCATCCCGAAATCGTCCGCCCAGACCCGGGGAGTTGCCCAATCTGTGGCATGGCACTGGAGCCGCGCACCGTGACCGTCGAAGAAGAAAATCCAGAATTGCGCGACATGACGCGCCGCTTCTGGATCAGCGTGGCCCTTACCGCTCCACTGCTGGCGATTGCCATGGGCAGCATGTTGTGGCCAAACGTTTTCGCCTACGATTTCGGGATTCACACGGCCGATGGTGCGTTCGGCACGCCGCTGAAAGCGATCCTCTCCTGGCTTGAACTCATCCTCGCCACCCCCGTCGTCCTCTGGTGCGGCTGGCCGTTCTTTCAGCGCGGATGGGCATCCGTAGTTAACCGCAGCGCCAACATGTTTACGCTGATCGCCATGGGAACCGGTGTCGCCTATCTTTTCAGCGTGGTGGCAACCGTATTCCCGCAGATCTTTCCCGCTTCGTTTCGCACGATGGGAAATCGCCCCGACGTCTACTTCGAAGCCGCTGCCGCTATCGTGACCCTCGTACTACTCGGCCAGGTGCTCGAACTCCACGCCCGCAGTCGAACCTCCAGCGCGATTCGCGCGCTGCTCGATCTCAGTCCAAAAACGGCGCGTCTGATCAGCGGGAACGGCGGCGGACAAGATGCAGAGCGGGACGTTCCGCTCGACCAAGTCAAGCCCGGCGATCGCCTCCGCGTCCGTCCCGGAGAAAAAATTCCCGTCGATGGTGTCGTTCTGAGCGGCCTCAGCGCCGTCGACGAATCGATGATCACCGGAGAGCCGTTCCCGGTGAAAAAAACAGCCGGCTCCCGCCTCATCGGCGCAACCCTCAACACCAGCGGAGCCCTCACCATGCGCGCCGAGCGTGTCGGCAGCGAAACCATGCTGGCGCAAATTGTGCAGATGGTCAGCCAGGCGCAGCGCACCCGTGCGCCCATTCAGCGTCTCGCAGATAAGGTATCCGGCTGGTTCGTTCCGGCCGTCATCGCTATTGCATTCGCGACCTTCATCGCCTGGGCCGTCTTCGGCCCTGAACCCCGTTTCGCCCACGCCATCGTTAACGCCGTAGCCGTTCTGATCATCGCTTGCCCTTGCGCCCTTGGCCTCGCAACTCCCATGGCCATCATGGTCGGCACAGGACGCGGAGCTCACGCCGGCGTGCTCATCAAGAACGCCGAGGCCCTCGAAGCACTTGAAAGAGTCGACACCCTCGTCGTGGACAAGACCGGCACATTAACCGCCGGTCTGCCCAGTCTGGTCGCCATTGGTTTGTCAGGAGTTCCGCCATCGCAGCCGGAAAATGCAAACCGCGCGGGCAACGAAATGTTGCGCCTCGCAGCCAGTCTCGAGCAACTGAGCGAGCATCCGCTCGCCGCGGCCATCGTTACCTCCGCGCGGCAGCGAGACCTGAAGCTCTCCGAGCCTTCCGAATTCATCAATGAAGTTGGCAAAGGCGTGCACGGTATCGTCGAAGGCCAAAAAGTCGCCGTGGGAAACGCAGCGCTCATGGTGCAAGTCGGAGCGTTCAACGATCCCAAGACTCCCGTCCAGCAGGCGAGAATAGAAGATAGGACCAATCTAGCCGTGGCGATTGACGGCAAATACGCTGGCATGCTCAGCGTCGCCGACCCCGTCAAAGATACGACTCCCTCCGCCATCCGCGAACTGAAGAATCTCGGAATTAAGATTGTGATGCTCACCGGCGACAATCGTGACACGGCCACTGAGATCGCCCGTCAGTTGGGAATCGACGAGTTCGAAGCGGAAGTACTGCCCGCTCAAAAAGCAGAGGTCGTCAAAAGATTGCAGCGCGAAGGCCGCATCGTGGCCATGGCCGGCGACGGTATCAACGACGCTCCTGCTCTCGCGCAGGCCAACGTGGGAATTGCGATGGGCACCGGCGCCGACATCGCCATCGAAAGCGGCGGCATCACTCTGCTCAAAGGAGACCTTGAAGGAATCCTGCGCGCCCGCAAGCTAAGTCAGGCGACCATGCGCAATATCCGCCAGAACTTGTTTTTCGCCTTTTTCTACAACTCCATCGGAGTGCCGCTCGCCGCCGGCGTCTTCTATCCCGCCTTTGGATTACTCCTGAGCCCCATCCTGGCCGCCGCCGCCATGAGCTTCAGTTCCGTTTCAGTAATTGCGAATTCGCTTCGCCTGCGCACTGTGAAATTGTAGATCGCGGGTGCTAGGCTTCAACCCACATTTCCTTTTCTAAGTTCGACCAATAATCACCTAAGTGATCGTGTGACCAAGCCACTCCAGCCTGCGAGCTCCCCTTCGATGAAGGTTTTCTCACGCTATGCGAACCGAGCGAGTGGGTGTAAGCTTTCTCCGTTCTTGATGTCAAAGAGGGAGATTCGCGCCTAGCGAATCACCACGCTCCGTGTGATCACGATCGTGTGATCACAATTAAGAGCGAGCCCCTCAGGAGGTCCGTCATGTCCTGCCGCATAGCATTTGTTGTTTTGCTACTCCCGATCGTCTCTGTCGGCCTGCTTGCCCAAGGCGGTCCACAAATCACAACCGCGAGTCTTCCACAGGGTCAACAAGGCAACATGTACGGCGAAGCGTTCTACGCGTCCGGCGGGACCGCACCTTACAGTTGGAGCATCTCCGCTGGCTCCGTCCCTTCCGGTATGGGAATGAATAGCAATGGGAATTTAGTTGGCTCACCTACGGCCGCGGGGACATTCAACTTCACCGTCATGGTCACGGACGCCAACAACAATATTTCGACCAGCAACTTCAGCCTCAACATCGCAGCCACCACGGGTTACGATGGTCCAGCGCAACTGCCGATAGCAACAGTTGCGAGTTCCATGGCCGACACGCCGGCGCCAGGGTCCGTCATCAATGTCAGCGCTGGTGCAGATCTACAGGCCGCCTTGAACAGTGCCCAATGCGGTAACACGATTCAACTGCAAGCTGGAGCAACCTTTACTGGAACCTTCAAGTTCCCACCTCTGAACTGCGATAACAACCACTGGATCATTGTTCGCACCAGTTCTCCCGACAGCGCTCTGCCAGCCGAAGGCCAACGCCTCACGCCTTGTTATGCCGGAGTGGCATCGCTGCAGGGACGTCCGCAATACCCCTGCAACAATCCGCAGAATGCGACAGTCAAGCTCGTGGCTTCAACCCTGATCGGTCCCGTGGTCTTCCAGAACGGAGCGAATCACTACCGCCTACTCGGATTGGAGCTAACTCGCCCCACAGGGACGAAGGGAGCTGTGACCCTGGCATCGGTCTATTCTGGCGGCACCGCAAGTTACATCGTGCTCGATCGAAGCTGGGTGCACGGCACTGCCGAAGATGAAACCGAGGGCGGTTTCGACCTCTCCGGCATGAATAACGCGGCCGTCGTGGATTCGTACTTCAGTGACTTCCACTGCACCGCGATCACCGGCACGTGTACGGAAGCGCATGCCGTGGCTGGAGGCATCGGAAACTATCAGGATGGCCCTTTTAAAATCCAGGACAACTTCCTAGAAGCCTCGGGCCAAGCCATACTGTTCGGCGGTGGCGCGGCCACAACCACTCCAACCGACATCTGCATTCGTCTCAATCACTTCTTCAAACCGTGGCAATGGATGAAAGGTAACTCGCCGTTCCAGGGCGGTACCTCCGGCGAACCGTTCATTGTCAGACACCATCTGGAACTCAAGAACGCCGCTCGCGTGCTGATTGAAGACAACATCATGGAAGATGTCTGGGGAGGTTTCGGCGAATCCGGCTATGCCGTACTGCTGAATCCCAAGAGCCAGCACACGAGATCAGGCGGGAATGTCTGTCCCATCTGTGAAGTCACCGACGTCACCCTCCGCTACACGCACATTATCCATGCCGCAGGCGGTATCGTAGCCGCGACCGTCCTTTCTGGAAATGGAAACGGTGGAGCGCCAGCCCTCGCCGGCACCCGCTTCAGCATTCATGACGTCGTCATGGATGACATTAGCCGCAACTACATCGGCGACGGTACCCTGTTCACAGTGGCAAATGCATGGCTGGTAAATCCCCTGAATACGGTCACGATCAACCACATCACGGGTTTCCCGGATCCCCGCGGCGGCGTCCTTAGCCTCTGGAACCAAACCTCGAATCCGGAGATGTACGGATTCGTCTTCACCAACAGCATTGTCACAGCCGGCAGATACCCGGTGTGGAACGGAGCCGGCGGCGACACCAGTTGTGCGTCTGCGGACGTTCCGCTGACCAGCTTGAACAACTGCTTCAGTCCCTACACGTTCAACAATAACGCCCTGGTTGCGGCCCCTTCGCAATTCCCGGAGTCGTCCTGGCCCACGGGCAACTTGTTCACGGCCAGCCCTGACAATGTCGATTTCGTACAATATGCCGGAGGAAATGGCGGGAATTACCAACTGCAGCAGATCAGCCCCTACCTCGGTATGGGCACGGATGGCAACGACCTCGGGGCCAATATTGTTGCGCTAAACCAGGCTCTTACCGGAGTCGAATAAGCTTTCGCGCGTCTCAGGAGCCAATTCCGACACATCGACCAGTCCGCGGGGTTCCTGAGACTGACACCTGAGACCTGCTTCGTCTCACAGCCTGCCCAAGTAGTCTGTCACTTCCGGACTCGTCCACTCCACCGGTCCAATAAACTTGCGCCGGACCACTCCCTGCCGGTCGATCACGTACGTTTCTGGCCAGCCAAACGTCCCGTAAAGCGTCGCCGCCTTCTTGGCTTCGTCGCGCACCGTGACCATGTTGAGGTGGTACTGCGTGAGAAATCTGTGGTAAGCCGCGTCATCGTCGTCAATACTCACTGCGAGCACCACAACGCCTTTACCTTTCAGCCGCGTCTGCATCTGGACCAGCGAAGGTGTTTCCTCCACACACGGCGGACACCACGTCGCCCAGAAGTTCAGTACCACCACCTGCCCACGGAACTGGCTGAGCGTGACTTTATGATCCGAATCCTGCACGGTGAAATCCGGCGCGATCGAACCAATCCGAGGAGGACGCCCATTTCCATAGCATCCGATCAGCGCTGCCAGCAGCCCAACAACCACAAGCCTTGCCAATAACATGGGAAGTGACGCGGGAAGTGGCGTTGGAGAATACGTAGGAAGATCAGTTCGTCTCACCCCGTTATAATAGCGAATAACCGATGGCTGGTTCACCTCCACTCCCGCCGCAATTTCCAGCCGTGGAAGTTTCGATCATCGTCCCTGCCCGCAACGAAGAGTCGAACCTCGGCGCCTGTCTCGAGTCGCTGACTGCACAAACCGGTGTGGCTTTCGAAATCATTGTGGTCGACGACGACTCCTCCGACCGCACCTGCGAAATCGCGCAGAGTTTTTCTGGAGTGCGCGTAGTCACCGCCGCTCCTCGCCCGGATCGCTGGACCGGGAAAAACAATGCCGTCGTCACCGGAGCGAAACAGACACGCGCTCCGTGGATACTGTTTACCGACGCGGATACCATTCACTTGCCCGGATCGCTGGCGCGAGCGCTGAACGAAGTGAAGAACGAACATGCCGATTTGCTCTCGTACTCGCCGGAGCAAACGGTCTCCACCTTCGCCGAGCGCGCCGTGATGCCCGTCATCTTCGCGGAGCTAGCGGCGCAATACCCGCCCCAAAAAGTGCGAGAACAGAGTTCAGGGGTCGTGGCCGCAAACGGTCAATATATTCTCGTTCGCCGCGCCGCCTACGACGCCGTGGGTGGACACGCTGCCGTCGCCACCGAGATTCTCGAAGATGTAGCTCTGGCGCGCCAATTCCGCAAGGCTGGCTACCACATCTACTTCCGCTATGGCGCAGACGCGGTCCGCGCTCGCATGTATCGTTCCTGGTCTCAACTCCGCGAAGGCTGGACCAAGAATCTCGCGCTCCTTTTCCCGCACCCGTCGTTTCTAGCCTTCCAGAGTCTGATTCTCTGGATCGTGGCGTGGTCGTGCCTCGCCCTCTCGGCAACCGCCGCCATCAGCCGCCACTTCACATGGATTGTTCTAGCCGCCCCGGGGCTTTTGTTGTATCGAAGAATTCGCCCCGCGAATTTCTCAATCGCGAATAGCCTGATTGCCATGGCTTTCGGACCACCCATCTTTGCCTACTTGCTGCTACGCTCAAAGAAGGCCCACGCCAACGGCCAGGTGTCGTGGAAGGGCCGTAACTACGATGTCGAAAGCGAAAGTATCCGAGTCTCGACGCCCGCGGCAAAACCCGCGTCCAGTAACAGGCGTCAAAGGCTGAGAACTGAGAACTGAGAACCGGAACCTGCCTTCTATGGTCTACCTGACTCGCAAAGCCGAATTCTCCGCTTCGCACTACTATCACAATCCGGATTTCACTCCGGAAGAGAATCAACGCATCTTCGGCAAGTGCAATAATCCTAACGGACACGGCCACAACTACACTCTCGAAGTTACCGTGAAAGGCGCTGTCGATCCGCGCTCCGGTTTCGTCGTCGATCTCAAGCAACTGAAAGACATCATGAGCAGGGAAGTGCTCGATGCCCTCGACCATCGCTTCCTGAACCAGGAAGTCCCCGAGTTCCTCACCAGAATCCCGACCACCGAAAATCTGGCCATCGTGATCTGGCAGCGGCTCGCTCCCAAACTCACAGCCGCCAAATTGCATCGCGTGCGTGTCTACGAAACTCCCGACCTTTTCGTCGATTTTTATGGGGAAGCATCCGAACGAGAAGCAATAGAACGGGAATCATGAAAACGACAACCTTGAAGGCGCACCTAACTCGTCGTTACATGTTTTCTGCCTCTCACCGCCTGCACCGCGATGACATGTCGGAAGCGGAGAACCGCACCACCTACGGCAAGTGCAATAATCCCTACGGACACGGCCACAACTACATGCTCGAAGTCACCGTCAGCGGGCCCGTCGATGACCAAACTGGTATGGTTTGCAATCTCGTTGATCTGGACAGTTTCGTACGCACGCAGGTCCTCGAACTCTACGATCACCAGAATCTGAATTTGCTTCCGGAGTTCGCCAGCGAAGTCCCGACTACTGAAAACCTCTGCATCGCGATCTACGAAATTGTGAAGCGCGGCTTCCGCCACGCTCATCTAGACAAGATAAGAATCGAAGAAACCATGATGAATTCGTTTGAATATCTGGGAGAACGAGGCGAGGATCTGTAATTGGTAATTTGTAATCGTGTCCTGAAGCACGCCTGATGGCAGTGGGTGTGTCGAAATTGCAGATTACAAATCACCAATTACAAATTCTCAATCTATGAAATCCACCGACGCCGTTCCCTCTACTCTTACCAGCGCTACCTATGAAGAACTGGTGCGCGAAATGATCGTGCGTCTCGGCGAAGATCCCGAACGCGAAGGCCTGGCGCGCACTCCCGAGCGCGTTGCCAAAGCCATGCGATTTCTCGTCAAAGGCTATAAGGACGATCCCGAAGAACTTTTGCGCAAGGCGTTATTTACCGTCAGCTATGACGAAATGGTGATTGTGAAAGACGTCGAAATGTTTAGCCTGTGCGAACACCACCTGCTCCCATTCTTTGGCAAGGTGCACGTCGCCTACATCCCCAACGGAAAAGTCATTGGCCTCAGCAAAATTCCGCGGCTCATCGAAGCCTTCTCCCGCCGTCTCCAGATCCAGGAGCGTCTCACCACGCAGATTGCCGAGGCCATCCAGAACACTATCGAACCGCAAGGCGTCGGCGTCGTCATCGAGGCGCGTCATCTCTGTATGATGATGCGAGGCGTCGAAAAACAGCACTCCTCGGCCGTCACATCATCCATGCTCGGCTGCTTCCGCAACGAAGAGGAAACGCGCAGCGAATTCCTGTCATTGATCCGCCAGCGCACGAACAGCTTGTGATAAGTGTTTTACGCACGGGATAAACTGAGCCGATGCCAATGCGTAAACCGACACACGAATCATCGCTTTCCGGCCGCCTCGCCCTGATCACCGGCGCCAATCGCGGAATTGGTCTCGCCATTGCCCGCGCCCTCGCGCGCGAAGGATGCAATGTGATCATCACCGGCCGCGACCAGCGCGCCCTGGCCAAGGTAAGCCTCGAACTGGAGAAGCTCAGCGTTAATGTCCTGGCCCAATCTTGCGACGTCCGCAGCCCTGACTCTGTCGATTATCTTTTCACTCTGGTCCGCGGATTGCACAAGCCTCTCGACATCCTCATCAACAACGCCGGCATCGGCCATCCCAATCGCGCAGTCAGCGAACTGCCTTATCCCACCTGGGTCGAGGTGATCGATACCAATCTCAACGGCCTGTTCCTGGTGACCCAAGCCGCTCTCGTGGTCATGAAGCGCGGCAGCGCCATCGTCAACAATCTCTCCGTCGCCGCCGAGCGCGTTTTCCCCGGCTCAGCCGCCTACAACGCGTCCAAGCATGGAGCTCTCGGTTTCACCGACACACTCCGTGAAGAGCTGCGGCCCAAAGGCATTCGCGTGATTGCGCTGCTTCCTGGAGCAACCGATACTGCAATCTGGAACGCATTATGGCCGCAAGCTCCAAAGCGCAAAATGATGTCGGCTGAAACCGTGGCCCGCATCGTTGTCGACGCTCTCCGCGTGCCAGATAACGCCACCGTAGAAAAAATCGTAGTGAGGCCGTCTGCCGGAACGCTGTAGTGAAATGAAAAGCAGCGACGCGGACGCTCGACTGAGCATCCAACTAGCGGGTATGTTTGCTTGGCCGCTTGCAATTGTTCGCCAACGACCAGCGACTAACGACCGACGACGGGGCGAGCACCATGTCATTCCTCAACTACTTCAAATCGCTAAAGCCGGAGCAGCGCCTGGCATGGTTCATTGCCATTGCCGCCGACGCGCTGCAAATTGGCGCATTCCCGCTGTTCGCTGAAGGCGCGCTTTCGCCCGCTGACTCGCTGCTCGATCTGGTCGTGGGGTTCCTCATGGTTCGGCTGCTCGGCTGGCATTTTGCTTTTCTCCCTAGCTTCGCCGCCAAGTTAATCCCCGGAGCCGATCTTTTTCCCACCTGGACTACCGCCGTATGGTTCGTCACCCGCAAGCAAATCACCGCCCACAACACTGATAGTCAAACCGACAACTTCACCGCGCATCCGACGGACGTCTCGGTCGAGCCAGAAATCCTTCCGCCCGGCCCAGCACCCGCTCCACGACGATAAGTTTCGACGGGTGTCAACACGCTTTCAGACGTTATGCGGAGCGCCTTTACCGAGAGCTGACAACTGATAGCTGACAGCGTCTTCACCACGTCCCATACCGGTACCGCTGCGGACGTTCCCGGAAAATATTAATCATGATCACACCTGCGACAAACCCTCCGATGTGCGCCCAGAAGGCGATCCCACCCGAAGTCTGGTGCGTCTCGGCGATCGCTGTCGAAGCTCCGGAGACAAAATTCATCAGGAACCAATAGCCCAGCATCAGCCATGCCGGAACATGAAACAAGAATATTGGCGGAAACCACACCAGCACCCGCGCTTTGGGATACAAAATGAAATACGCTCCCATCACTCCGGCAATTGCGCCGCTCGCTCCCACGCTCGGCACACGCGAAGTCTGGTTCAGCAGAATGTGCGTGACCCCCGCCGCGAAGCCGCTCAGCAAGTAGAAAACCAGATACGTAAAGTGCCCAAGATAGTCTTCTACATTGTCGCCAAAAATCCACAGAAACAGCATGTTTCCGCCGACGTGTAAAAATGAAGCATGCAGAAACATGGAAGCAAATAACGGCACCACTGCCGCAGCCAGTCCGCCGGAGGCATGTCCGCTCAGCACCGCCAGCGTATGATGAGGAACCACGCCAAACTCCATCATGAATGAATTGAGCGCGCGGTGGCCGACCGACAACTCCCACAAGAACACCAGTACATTCAGCACAATCAAGAAATAATTGACGAACGGCGTCGAGAAAATAGGCTGATCGTCGCGAAGAGGAATCATTTAATTGGCAATTGGTAGTTTGTGATTGGTAATTTGAGTCCAAACCTGCCACTGCTGATACCGTAGAGATCGAGCCTCAATTACCAATTACAAATTATCAGATTACAAATTCCCGGAATATAAATTCCCATGAATGGCGTCCTCATCATCGATAAGCCGGCCGGTCTCACGTCGCACGACGTGGTCAATCGTGTGCGCCGCATTCTCGGCCAGCGCGCTGTCGGCCATCTCGGTACCCTCGACCCCGCGGCCACCGGAGTCCTGCCCATCGTCCTCGGCAACCTGACGCGCCTGGCGCAGTTCTACACGCATTCGGAAAAGTCTTACGAAGGCGTAATCCGCTTTGGCTTCGCAACCGACACCTACGACGCTGAAGGCGAGCCCACCTCACCGCCGCAGAATGTCCAAATCAACGCCAATGAATTGCGCGCTCTGGCGGCGCACTTTCGCGGCGTCATCCAGCAGATGCCGCCCCCGTTTTCCGCGAAAAAAATTGCCGGAGTTCCCGCCTACAAACTCGCGCGCAAGAAACAACAAGTCGACCTCAAGCCCGTAGAAGTAGAAATAAAAGAATTTGAGATTCTCGACACAACGGCCGACCACGCCACCTTCCGTGCCCGCGTGGCCTCCGGCACGTATATGCGTTCGGTGGCCCACGACCTCGGCCAGAAGCTAGGTTGTGGAGCCCATCTAGCCAGCCTTCGTCGCACCGCCGCCGCCGAATTCACGCTAAACGATGCCCACACACTCCAGCAACTCGAAGCCTCCGTGCAGCAGGGAAGTGTTCGGTCGGTCGCAGGGCCGACCAACGCCACAGTCTTCGAGACGATGTTCGTTCATCCCAGAAAGTTAGTACCGCAACTTCCCTGCGTCACCGCCAATGAAGAAAGTGCTGCGCTCATCCGCAGCGGCCGCGCCGTGAACCTGCCGGAAATGTCCCGGTCCCCGCAGGTAAAAGTCTTCTATGGCCAGCGCGACCTGATAGCAATTGCCACCAGAATCGCCGGGACATTGTTTCATCCCGGCATCGTCTTGAGCGGACCCGGGGACTGACCGCGATCCCTCCGCTCCACCAGGCCGGCAGAACGAGCGGCAAATTGTCCTGAGATATTTACCTTCTTGTAACACTTTGCTTCGATGCCGCGCTATAATCGTCGGGCACCCTTCCCTCGGCTTTCGCTTTCTCTCTAGGGCCCCGAAACAACAATCTAAGGAAGACAAAAATCTTGAGGAGACACTCATGAATCAAAAGTGTGTACGCCCATTCCTGTTCGTCGTGCTTGTCCTGGCAATCGGTTTTGCAAGCCAGGCTGCTCATGCTGCAGTGGCCTATGTAGGAACCTGTCACGCGAATTCGTATCCAACTATACAAGCCGCGGTAACCAATTCAACAGCCGCAACCATCGACGTTTGTGCGGGTACTTATCCCGAACAGGTGACGGTTGGCAGGAACGTGAGCCTGAAGGGAATTGTTTCAGGAAATAGCGGCGCGGTGATTATCACCTCTCCCAGCGGTGGCCTGGTACAGAATGCGACGAGTTTGGGGGGGTCTGGTATTGAGGCACAGATCTACGTACAAGCCGGCGCAACTGTGACCATTAGCGATATCACGACGGACGCCGCTAATAGCCAACTCGATAGCCTCGGCTGCTCCGGCAATCCTGTCGGAATCTATTTTCAACGGGCCTCTGGAACCATCACGCGTACCTCCGTGCTCAACGACATCCTCTCGCCCAGTCTTACAGGATGTCAGAGTGGTTTGGGTATCCTGGTGGAGAGTGACCAAGCGAACTCTGTCAGCATTACCTACAACGACGTGGAAAACTTTCAGAAGAACGGAATCACAGTGGATGGAACGGAGACTGGAACGGGTCCATCTGCCACCATTTCCTTCAATACCGTAACCGGACAGGGACCATGGAATGGAGCCGGACAGAATTCGATCCAGCTGGCGTTCGGCGCCACCGGCACCATCGCGAGCAACACGGTGGGATCGGACGTATGGGCTCCCGACGTCTTCGGAGATACCGGGGATGCGGCTGCAGGCATATTAGTCTATGCGTCGCAGAACGTGGCCGTCTCCAAGAATAACGTCAGCAACACTCAATACGGAATCGCGATTGTGTCGGATAGCTCTTCTACGTTCGGGGGAGCCAACGGCGCGCAGGTAACCAGCAATACGGTTGCGACCACCCACCTTTACGATGGAGTCGACCTGTGCAGCAATAACAACCGCGTTACCAGCAATACGATCAACGGTTCGGATGAGTCCGCCGTGCATGCGGATGACACGTGCAGCGGGCCAAACGGAACAACGGGCAACAACAATACGATCCAATCCAACATCATCAACAACGCGTGCGCCGGCGTTCTACTCGGTACCGGGACCGGTAATGGTCCAGGCTCCAACACCTATTACAATACGGTTAATCTGTCGATGGCGGGCGATACCTGCACGCCGCCCCCGCGAGCTGGCCAGCATGCAGTGGCAAGGTCACATGGAAAGGTCAGCCCCTTACGACCGTAGTCAGATTCAAATAATGATCGCTGTTGGACACCCGCCGGGCCCCGGTATTCGCCGGATCCCGGCGTTTTTCTTATTGGTCAACGATCTATTGGGGTCAACGATCTAAGATCGCAGCGAAACCTGGGCGCCATCGCCAATGTCCGATAACAGGTATTATGTCTACTCAACATCGGATGACAGCTTGGCGTTATCGCCGCCCCTCATCACCTGGCTTATCTCCTTCTGAAACAGTCGCAGCATCTCCATTCGCTCAGCCGTCGCCTCCACAATCTCGTTCTTCGACTGAAACACCTTGCGGCCGTCTTTCTCGGTGAGAACTCCCATCACTTCGCCCATCCGCCATCCAACGGAACCCAGGATCTGCAATCCATCCACACCCGGAACCAGCAGCGCGACGCAGTTCTCCCGCACCACCCCAATGCACTTCGGATAACGTTCAAAGGTCTGGAGTTCAAATCCCGCTACATAAAGGCGCTGTAGTTGCTCTGCGGAGTCAGCCATGAGATTCGCGGCGAGAAGCGAGCCGGGATGGTGTCTTTGAAATGGTGCCTCAGAAAAGGAATCCGGTTCACTTACAACCGCTAACCGGCCAAAGCCAACTGCCTTTTACATCTTGTACTTGCCCAGGTCGTCATCTCCAAGATCTTCCAGCCACTTGCTGAGCTCTTCGCTGCTGACGGCCGGCACCGGATTCGCCGCCTGCTTCGAAGTCGACGCCTTCAGCACTTCGTCATCCACGAAAATAGGACAATCCACCCGCAGCGCCAGCGCCAGCGCGTCTGACGGACGCGAATCGACGCTGATTACCTTGCCTTCCCTCTCCATCCATATCACCGCGTAAAATGTATCGTCCTTCAGTTCCGTTACCACCACTTTGTGCACCAGCGCATCGAGTCCGGTCAAAACATTCTTGATCAAATCATGCGTCATCGGCCGCGGCGTGCTGATTTTCTCAATTTCCAACTGGATCGCATTGGCCTCGGGAACACCCACCCA
>Ga0210385_10000168_pt1 | contig 66898 bp, 65 predicted proteins | sample IncBWH26OmetaG_FD_160107 | JGI IMG/M metagenome (GOLD analysis project Ga0210385, IMG submission 160107) | Forest soil microbial communities from Barre Woods Harvard Forest LTER site, Petersham, Massachusetts, United States - Inc-BW-H-26-O ... | reverse complement strand
AACTATAATTTGCACAAGAGTTTAACGAGGACCCATGCACCTCGGTACGCCCCTGAAGTTTTGCAACCCGCGTCGAAACCGGTCGCCCCCTTCGGGAACCGCTGATTGTACCGCAAATGGCCGGGGCGGGCTGTCAGAACACTCTGACCCTGGTTTCTCCGGCAATTTCGCGGTTCCTCGTACAGACTGGGCGGTGTGATGCGAACGCTGATTCTGCTGCTGCTCGGCGCGACCGTCGCATCCTCCACAGCGCCAGCCCCGCAGGTCGAATTCCAGGATCTGTTCGCGGCCGTGGCCAGCGCCGGGATTTTCCCGGACAGCAAGACCTTCGCCGACGCCGTGCCGCTGCAATCCCCGGACGTCATCGTGGGTGAGTACCATGCGCAGCGGCCCGCATCGCCCGTGGCGTTGCGCCAATTCATCGCCCAACGCTTCACCGTGCCGAGTACCGCTGCGGTGGTTTCAATGCCGGCGGCGGCGCAGCGGCCGATCGGTCCGCACATTGATGCCTTGTGGGCGCAACTTGAACGCGACACCCCCACGGTACCCCGCTATGCCTCGGCACTGCCGCTGCCCAAACCCTATGTGGTGCCGGGCGGACGGTTTCGCGAGCTGTATTACTGGGATTCCTACTTCACGATGCTGGGCCTGGCGCGAAGCGGTCGACCGGATCTGGTGCAGGCCATGATCGATGATTTCGCCTGGCTGATCGACACCTATGGCCACGTCCCGAACGGCACACGAACCTATTACCTGGGCCGCTCACAGCCGCCGTTCTTCTTCGAAATGGTGGCGCTGTCGCGGCCGGATGATCCGGCCGCCGCCTGGGCTCGGTACCTGCCGCAGATGCGCCGCGAATACGCCTTCTGGATGGCGGGTGCGAGGCAGTTGCAGCAGCCTGGCGCCGCGCGCCGCGTCGTGAGGCTGGCGGACGGCGCGCTGCTCAATCGCTACTGGGATGATGTCGATGCGCCGCGCGATGAATCCTGGCGTGAGGATGTGAATCTGGCACGCCGCAGCGGGCGTGAGCCCGGGCAGCTGTATCGGGACATCCGCGCGGCGGCCGAGAGCGGTTGGGACTTCAGTTCACGCTGGCTGCGTGATCCGCGCTCCTTGAGTTCCATCCAGACCACGCAGATCACGCCGGTGGATTTGAACAGCCTGCTGTTCGGCCTGGAGCAGGCGATCCGCGCGGGCTGCGAACGCCAGGGCGATCGCGCCTGCCGCGACGAGTTTACGCGGCGTGCGGCCCGGCGCCATCGCGCCATCGATCGCTATCTGTGGGATGAGAGTCGCGGCGCCTTCAGCGACTATCGCTGGACCGATCAGCATCAAACCCAGGTGCTCTCGGCCGCGACGCTGTATCCCCTGTTTGAATCACTCGCCAGCGCTGCGCAGGCGCAGCGTGTCGCGGCCGTGGTGCGCGCCTCGCTGCTGGCACGCGGCGGGCTTGCCACCACGACACTGACCACGGGCCTGCAGTGGGATGCGCCGAACGGCTGGGCGCCGCTGCAATGGATCGCAGTCAGAGGGTTGAGGGATGCCGGCCAGGCGCCGCTGGCCGCGCTGATCGCCTGCCGCTGGCTGGTCACTGTCACCAGTGCGTATCAGAACAGTGGCAGGCTGGTGGAGAAATACAATGTCGTGGCCCAAGGGGGCGGTGGTGGTGGCGAATATCCGCTGCAGGATGGGTTTGGCTGGACCAACGGGGTGACGCGCCAGCTCATGGCGCTGTACCCGGCCTTCACAGCGTATGCCACGCCCGCTCGCTGTCCTGATCCATAAGGTTACGTAACGTGACTTGCGTGCCGGCGCGGTGCTTAAATCCGCGCGCTTTTCTGGCATAGCTGCAATGGGGGAGAACATGGTCTCAAGAATTCTCAAGGGGGTCTTTTGCGCAGGCGCGCTGGCCGCGCCGCTGTGGGTACTGGCCGATGACCCTCCGGCTGCGCCGCCCCCGCCGCTGGTGGTCAAGGCCCAGGTGGGCTATGTCTCCTCCCACGGCAACACCGACGCGCAGACCGCGAACGCGAAGCTCGAGGTTACCGTGAACTCCGAGATGTGGAAGCATGATCTGCAGCTGGCGGGGCTGTACGGCAAGTCCAATGACATCGTCAGCGCCGAGATGTTCGACGCGCAATGGCAGTCCAACTACAACATCACCGATCGCGTGTTCGCCTTCGGCGCCTTGCATTACGACGACGACAAGTTCAGCGGTTTCCAGTACCAGGAGACGCTCTCGGCCGGCGCCGGCTATTCCATCGTGAAACTCAAGGATGCGACCCTGGATGTGCAGCTCGGTGTCGGTTACCGGCGCCTGCGTCCCGAGGAGATCGACAAGGACGCTGCGGGCGATGTCATTTCGCGCACTCCTGAGGAGGCGGAGTCCGGTGCCGTGGCCACCGCGTCCATCAAGGGCATGTACGCCTTCAATGACAGCACCAAGCTCACCGACGTGGTGGCGGCCGAATCAGGATCCGACAACACGCTGTTGCAGAACGACCTGGGGCTGCAGGTGGCGATGTCCAAGACTCTCTCGATCACCATCGCCTACGAGGTCAAGCACAATAGCAGTCCGCCGCCGCCGCTGGTGAAGACCGATTCGCTGCTGACCTTCAATCTGACGTACGCGTTCCCGAAATGACGCGCTAGCGGGTCCGCAGGATGCGGGCTTTGTCCCGCTGCCAGTCGCGATCCTTTTCGGTCGCGCGCTTGTCGTGCTGCTTCTTGCCCTTGGCGACGCCGATGCGCAGCTTGGCGCGCCCGGCCTTCCAGTACATCTCAAGCGGCACCAGGGTATAGCCGCTGCGCTCCACGGCATCCTCCAGCTGTTCGAGCTCGGAGCGATTGAGCAGCAGTTTGCGCGTGCGGGTGGGCACGGCGATGAAGTGGGTGGAAGTGGTATTCAGCGGCGCAAGATGCGCGCCATACAGGAAAGCCTCCCCGTTCTTGACGTACACGTAGGACTCGGTGAGGTTGGCCTTGCCGGCGCGCATCGCCTTGACCTCCCAGCCCTGCAGCACCATGCCGGCCTCAAAGCGGTCCTCGATGAAATAATCGAAGCGCGCCTTGCGGTTTTCGGCAATCAGTTTCGGTTCTGGTTTGGGCTGGGTCATTTGGGGCACAATTGTACCGATGAGAGAGGTGAGGCGCTCGGCACTGATCGCGCAAACTGCGCAGCGGATGTTTGCGCTGATCAATGACATCGAGAGCTATCCGCAGTTTCTGCCCTGGTGCATCAGCGCACAGGTACTCTCGCGCAGCGATCAGGAGATCCTGGCCAGCATCAGCGTGCGCCGCGGAGCGCTGCATGCCCAGTTCACCACCCGCAACGAGCTTAGCGCCGATCGCCACATCAGCATGCACCTGGTGAGCGGTCCGTTTCGGGTGCTGGAAGGAGAATGGACCCTCACCCCGCTCGAAACTGCCGCTCAATGCGGCTGCCGGATCGATCTGCTGATGCGCTTTGCATTCGCCAACCGGCTGACGGGCCTGGTGTTCGAGCCCCTGTTTGAAGAGACGGCCGGCTCGCTGGTGGACGCCTTCGTGGCGCGCGCGCGGGCAATGGGTGCGGCGGGGCCGTGAACGAACGCAAGCGCTGCCTGGTGGCATTCGCACTGCCGGCGCGGCAGTTGCTGTGGCGCGTGGAGCTGCCGGCCGCCGCCAGCGTGGCGCAGCTGCTCGAGCAGGCCCGGCTGCAGGCCCGGGCCGGTGGCGAAGAGGCTCTGGTGCCCTGGGACTCGGACTTACTGGGAATATTCGGGGAACCCTGTCGGCGCGAGGATGTGCCCCGCGACGGGGACCGGCTGGAGATCTATCGGCCCCTGCTCAACGATCCACGCACCAGTCGCCGCACCCGCGTGCGGGGGCGTTAGGGGCCTACAGGGCGTTCGCCGGAATCCGGCCTTGCGGTGCGTCCGGCGTCACGGCCTCCTGGCCGTGCCGATCGATCCGGTCGACCTTGTCGTCCTTGAAATACACAGTCAACTGGCGCTGGATGTGCTTGGCCCGGCCGACCTTCAGGTAGTACAGGTAATCCCAGCGATCATTGTCGAAGATCGACGGCACCATGGGGGTACCCAGAAGGTAGCGCACCTGGACCTTGGTCATGCCGGCCGTCAGCTGATCGGTATTGCGTTTTTCCAGGAAATTGCCCTGCTGTACGGTGATGCGGTACACGCAGCCGGAGGTGGCGCCCAGCAGGGCCAGGCAGGCGAAAACGGCGCTCATGCGGCGCCACGGCACAATCGTTGGCAATCTCATTGCGTGACTTGTCACTTGAAAGCGGGATAATAAATGCATGATACCGCATCGCCCCGGCCAAAGCCGACTGGCATCAGGAGAACACGGCATGGAAGGTAAGGACCTGCGCAAGGCCGGTCTGAAGGTGACGCTGCCGCGGCTGAAAATCCTGGAAATCCTGGAAAGCAGCCAGACCCGCCACCTGTCGGCCGAGGACATCTACCGCTCATTGCTGGAGTCCAATGAGGACATCGGCCTCGCCACGGTGTACCGCGTGCTCACCCAGTTCGAGGCGGCCAGCCTGGTGACCCGGCACCACTTCGAAGACGGAATGGCGGTTTTCGAACTCAACCATGGCACTCACCATGACCATATTGTGTGTCTGGACTGCGGCCGAGTCGAAGAGTTCATGGATACCGGCATCGAGGAGCGCCAGGGGACGGTGGCCAAGAAGCTGGGGTTCGAGATCCGGGATCACTCCCTGATCATTTATGGCCACTGCGTCCGTCAGACCTGCGCGCATCGCCCGAAGACCTGACCTCGACCTGGCGCAGCATCTCCTGGGCGTGTTCGCGCGCCTTGGCGCTGATGTCGACCCCGCCCAGCATCCGCGCCAGCTCCTCGACCCGCTCCTGCCCCGACAGCTCGGTCAGCGAGGTGCGCGTGGTCTTGCCATCGGTGAGCTTGTTGACCCGCAGGTGGTGATGGCCCTGGGAGGCCACCTGGGGCAGGTGGGTCACGCACAGCACCTGGGCACGTTCGGCCAGCGTGCGCAGTTCCCGGCCCACGATCTCGGCGATGGCCCCGCCGATCCCCGCATCGACCTCATCGAACACCATGCAGCGTGAATCACGTCCGGCGCAGGCCACCTGCACCGCCAGGGACAGACGGGCGAGTTCCCCGCCCGAGGCCACCTTGGACAAGGCGCGCAGCGGCTGCCCGGGATTGGCGGTGACGCGAAACTCGATCTGATCGATGCCGTGCGGCTGCGGCTCGGTGGACTCCAGCGGGGTGACATCGATCTGGAACCGGCCCCCGGTCATGCCCAGCTGCTGCATGTGGTTGGTCACGGTCTTGGCAAGGGCCCTGGCGGCCGTGGCGCGTCGTGCCGACAGCAGCTTGGCCTGTTCGCGGTAGCGATCCAGGGCCTGCGCCAGGTCGGCGCGCACCGTCGCCAGGTCGCTTTCCGCGGATTCAAGCTGCGCGAGCTCGGTGGCCAGTTGCGCGGCGCGCTCATGCAGCTGCGCCGGTGTGACCCGGTTCTTGCGCGCCAGGTCCTCGATGGCGGCCAGTCGGCGCTGCACCTGATCCTGCCGGGCCGCATCGAAATCCTGTGAATCCAGATACCGCTGCAGCTCCCGCGCCGCCTCGTGGATCTGGATGGCCGCGCTGTCCACCAGCGTGACGACCGCTGCGATGCCCGGATCCAGCCCCGCCACGCTCTTGAGCTGTTGCAGCGCACGGGCGAGCGCCGCGTGTGCGCTGCCCTGATCCTCTTCGTACAGCTGCCCCAGGGCGCCCTGCAGCGACTCGGTGATGCGCCCGCGGTTGGCCATGCGGGTCGCCTCCTCGTTGAGCGCGTTGAACTCACCCTCGGTCAGCCCCAGCGCCGTGAGTTCCTGTGCCTGATAGCGCAGCAGCGACAGTCGGGAGTCCCGATCACGCGCCTTGGTTTCCAGCTCCAGGGCGGCGTTGAGCAGTTTCAGCCACACCCGCTGGGCGATCTCGACTTCCCCGACGGATGCTTCATGGCGAGCGAAACCGTCGAGCAGATCGCGCTGCCCGGTGCTGCGGGTGAGGGTCTGGAATTCATGCTGACCGTGGATGTCCAGCAGGATGTTGCCCGCCTCGCGCAGCTGCTGAACGGTCACCGACTGGCCGTTCAGGTAGGCGCGCGAGCGCCCGTCCGCGCTCACCACCCGCCGCACCGACAGTTCCTGTTCGACGCTGATGGCCTGATCCTCGAGCCAGCTCTTCAGCTCGCGCGGGGCCTGTGCCAGCTCGAAGGTCGCGGTCACCTCGGCGCGCTGCGCGCCATGGCGCACCACTTCGGCCCCGGCGCGGCCGCCGGCGATGAGCTGCAGCGCATCCACCAGGATGGATTTGCCGGCGCCGGTTTCCCCGGTGAGCACGGTCAGGCCGGAGCGCAGGTCCAGCTCCAGCGCATCGATGATGGCGAAATCCAGGATGTGCAGATAGGTCAGCATGGTCAGCGCGAGCGGTCCGTGCTGCCGCGGCCCCAGTGCAGCTTGGAGCGCAACAGGCGGAAATAGTCGTATCCCGGAGGATGCAGCAGCGTCACGCTGTCCGGGGACTGGCGGATCTGCACCCGGTCGCAGGGCAGGACATCCCCCAGCACGAACCCGTCGCACACCACCTGGGCGCGGCTTTCGGGCCGCTCCAGCAGCCGGATTTCGATGCTGGCGCGGGCGGAAACCACGATCGGGCGGTCGGAGAGGGTGTGCGGACAGATGGGCGCGATGACCAGCACCTCGAGGTGCGGATCGACGATGGGACCGCCGCAGGAGAGCGCATAGGCGGTGGAGCCGGTGGCGCTGGCGATGACAATGCCGTCGCCGGCATGGGTGTTGAGGTAGCGGCCGTCGATCCAGGTCTCGAAGTCCATCATGCTGCCGGTGGCGAGCTTCTGGACCACGATGTCGTTGAGCGCCAGCCCGGTGCTGCGGCTGGCGCCTTCGGTCACCAAGGAGGTGGTGAGCAGCGGCCGCTGGTCGACCTCGCAGCCCCCGTCCAGGGCAGCGTCCACGCAAGCCAGCACCTCCTGCGGCAGCACATCGGTGAGGAAGCCCAGGCGGCCGCGGTTGATGCCCAGCAGCGGTACGCGCCGCGCGGTGGCCAGGCGCGCCGCATACAGCAGCGTGCCATCCCCGCCGATGGCGATGATGAGGTCGGCGCGGGCGGCCAGCTCGGCTTCGGAGACGATTTTCACCCCGGCAGCGCCCGGGATGTCCCCGGGACTCTCATGCGCCAGGATGCTGACCCCACGCTCGATGAGGTGCGGCAACAGCGTCCCGGCCGACTCAGCCACCCGGGGGTCGGAAAACCGGCCAATGAGCGCGCACACGCGTATCGAGGGTGTCATTGGCGCCTTTGTAGCATGGGCCCGAGCGTGGCCCAAGGGCGGAATCGACCGACAATTGTCCAATAAGGTGGAACAGAGCTTGCTTGACGGGCCGCATCGCGGTCGCTAGCTTCGCCTAAGGTATGTCTTCAGATGTCCGTGACGAGACGCTCAACGACCGGGCTCAGCGCCTGCTGCGGATCCTGGTGGAGAGCTATATACGCGACGGGCAGCCGGTGGGCTCGCGCAGCCTCTCGCGCGACAGTGGACTTAATCTCAGTTCGGCGACCGTCCGCAATGTCATGGCGGATCTGGAGGAGCTGGGCTTCGTCGCCTCGCCGCATACCTCGGCGGGCCGAGTGCCCACCGACAAGGGTTATCGGTTCTTCGTGGATACGCTGCTGCGGGTGCAGCCGCTGGATCCGGACTCGGTGACCGAGTTTCGGCGCCAGCTGGACAGCGGCCACGATGCCAAGGCGCTGGTGGCGACAGCCTCACAGCTGCTCTCCAGCGTGACCCAGCTGGCCGGGGTGGTGACACTGCCCAGTGCCCAGCAAGCCTCGATCACCCATATTGAGTTCGTGCCGCTGTCCGAGAATCGAGTGCTGGCAGTGCTGGTACTGAACAACAGCGAGGTGCAGAACCGCATCATCCAGCTGGAGCGTGGTTTTCAGCCCGAGGAGCTGCGGCGGGCGGCGAACTTCCTCAACCAGCACTTCGTGGGACGCTCCCCCAGCGAGGTGCGTCAGGAAATCCTCAAGCAGATGCGCGAGACGCGCGAGACCATGAACCAGATCATGCTGGATGCCATCACCATGGCGCAGCAGGTCTTCAACATGGGAGATGCCGCGCCGGAGCGGATGGACTATGTGATTGCCGGTGAGACCAACCTCATGGGGGTCGGGGAGCTCTCCAGTGTGGAGAAGCTCAAGCGCCTGTTCGAGGCCTTCAACGAGCGCCGCGACTTCCTGCACCTGCTCGATCACAGTCTGAAGGCCCAGGGCGTACAGATCTTCATCGGCCATGCCTCCGGCTACCAGATCCTGGATGACTGCAGCCTGGTGACCGCGCCGTATTCGCTCGGCGACCAGGTCGTGGGCGTGCTGGGCGTCATCGGCCCGATGCGCATGGCCTATGAGCGCGTCATCCCCATCGTGGACGTGACGGCGAAATTGCTCGGCGCTGCCTTGAATTCAAGGCGCACGCCCTCAGGAATCAGCTAATCTGCGACGCCGTGAGTGGCAGGCGCGACCCTGTCTGGTTGCGCAAGTTATTGTTTTTTTGGAGAACTTGATGACTGGGGCAGAGGCTTCCTCGCCGGATGCGGCGCAGCCGCTCAATGGCGATACCCGCAATCCGGACCTGGCTCAGCTGCGACAGGCTTTAGCGGAAGCCCAGCAGTTGGCCGGCACCCACAAGGACCAGTATCTGCGGGCCGTGGCGGAGCTGGACAATGTGCGCAAGCGCGCCCAGCGTGACGTGGAGAACGCCAGCCGCTATGGGCTGGAGAAGTTCGCCATCGAACTGCTGCCGGTACTGGACAGTCTGCAGGGCGCCGTGAGCAATGCGGCGCGCGCGGATGCCAAGAGTCTGGCGGAGGGTCAGGAGGCAACGCTGAAGCTTCTGGTCAAAGCCTTCGAGAAATTGAACATCCGTGCCATCGACCCTGCCGGTGAGCCCTTCGATCCGGCGCGGCACGAAGCGGTGATGGCCCGGGAATCCACCACTGCCGAACCCAATGCGGTACTGCAGGTGGTGCAGCAGGGCTTTGAGCTCGGCGGACGGCTGCTGCGGCCGGCGCGGGTCATCGTGGCCCGGGCGCCCGGCTGAAGCAGGACGGGACGGAAGGACTTGAATTGTCCGGCGCTGCACCCAGAAAGTGCAGTGCGGGAACGGACCTAAAAGAGAATTCGCGGAGTTAAGTACATGGCAAAGATCATCGGCATCGACCTGGGCACGACCAACTCGTGCGTGGCCATCATGGAAGGCGGCAAGCCGCGCGTCATCGAGAACGCCGAAGGCGACCGCACCACGCCCTCGGTGGTCGCATTCACCAAGGACAATGAGGTCATCGTCGGCCAGCCGGCCAAACGCCAGGCGGTCACGAACCCGCAGAACACCCTGTTCGCGGTGAAGCGCCTCATCGGCCGCAAGTTCTCCGATGATGTCGTGCAGCGTGACGTGAAGATGGTCCCCTACAAGATTGTCCGCGCCGACAATGGCGATGCCTGGGTCGAGGTGCAGGGCAAGAGCATGGCACCGCCGGAGATCTCGGCGCGGGTGCTCATGAAAATGAAGAAGACCGCCGAGGACTACCTCGGCGAGACGGTCACCGAGGCGGTCATCACCGTCCCGGCGTACTTCAACGACAGCCAGCGTCAGGCCACCAAGGATGCGGGTCGCATCGCGGGGCTGGACGTGAAGCGCATCATCAACGAACCCACCGCGGCGGCCCTGGCCTATGGCCTGGACAAGTCCGGCGGGGATCGCAAGATCGCCGTCTATGACCTGGGCGGCGGCACCTTCGACGTGTCCATCATCGAGATCGCCGAAGTGGACGGTGAGCGCCAGTTCGAGGTGCTCTCCACCAATGGCGACACCTTCCTGGGCGGTGAGGACTTCGACCTGCGGGTCATCAACTTCCTGGGCGAGGAGTTCCTGAAGGAGTCCGGCGTCGATGTGCGCAAGGATCCTCTGGCCATGCAGCGCCTGAAGGAAGCGGCCGAGAAGGCCAAGATCGAACTGTCCTCGACCCAGCAGACCGACGTGAACCTGCCGTACATCACGGCCGATGCCTCGGGTCCGAAGCACCTGAACATCAAGCTCACCCGCGCCAAACTGGAATCCCTGGTGGAGGATCTGGTCAAGAAGACCGTGGATCCGTGCCGCGTGGCGCTCAAGGATGCAGGCCTGGCGGCCAGCGATGTGGCCGAGGTCATCCTGGTCGGTGGCCAGACACGCATGCCGCTGGTGCAGAAGTACGTGAAGGACTTCTTCGGCAAGGAGCCGCGCAAGGACGTGAACCCGGATGAGGCGGTCGCCGTGGGCGCTGCCATCCAGGGTGGCGTGCTGGCCGGTGACGTCAAGGATGTGCTGCTGCTGGATGTCACGCCGCTGTCGCTGGGTATCGAGACCCTGGGCGGGGTGATGACCAAGCTGATCGAGAAGAACACCACCATCCCCACGCGTGCCGCGCAGACCTTCTCCACCGCCGATGACAGCCAGACGGCGGTCACCATCCATGTGCTGCAGGGCGAGCGCGACCGGGCCGGGGACAACAAGTCCCTGGGCAAGTTCGACCTCACCGACATTCCGCCGGCGCCGCGCGGCATGCCGCAGATCGAGGTGTCCTTCGACATCGACGCCAACGGCATCCTGAATGTGTCGGCCAAGGACAAGGCAACCGGCAAGGAGCAGAAGATCATCATCAAGGCCTCGAGCGGCCTGAATGAGGAGGAGATCAAGCGCATGGTGCGCGACGCCGAGGCGCACGCCGAGGAGGATCGCAAGTTCCGTGAGCTGGTGGAGACGCGCAACAAGGCCGATGGGCTGATCCACAGCGTCGAGAGTTCCCTCAAGGAGCTCGGCGACAAGGTCGAGGCCGGTGAGCGGGCGGCGGCCGAATCCGCACTGTCGGATCTGCGCACCGCGCTCAAGGGTGATGACAAGGATGTGATCACGCGCAAGACCGAGGCGCTGGCGCAGGCCTCCGCGAAGATTGCGCAGCGCGCCTATGCGGACACCCAGGGCGCCGCCGGCGCGGCCGGTGCGCAGCCTGGCGGTGCCGATGCCGGTGCCGCGGGCGCCGGAGGCACCGGAGCCAAGGACGATGTGGTCGACGCTGAGTTCGAAGAGGTCAAGGACAAGGATCGCCGCGCTTCCTAAGCGCACCGGCGAACCAAATGCCGCCGCGCTTGGGTCCATCCGCCACCGGAGGACCAGGGCACGGCGGCTTTGACGTGTTTAAGGGTTCGGCAGGGTGGGCATGGCTAAGCGCGATTACTACAAGATTCTGGATGTCGCCAAGACGGCATCCGAGGCCGATATCAAAAAAGCGTATCGCCGTCTGGCAATGAAGTTCCATCCGGATCGCAATCCCGGGGATCACGAGGCCGAAGAGAAATTCAAGGAAGCCAAGGAAGCCGCCGAGGTACTCGGCGATGGGCACAAGCGCGCCATCTATGATCAGCATGGCCATGCCGGGCTGGAAGCCGCCGCGCAGCGCGGCGCGGGCCAGCGCGGGGCGGATGCCTTCAGCGACATCTTCGGCGACGTGTTCGGCGATATCTTCGGCGGCGGCCGTCGCGGCGGTGGCCGCTCCCAGGTGTTCCGTGGCGCCGACCTGCGCTATGAGATCGAACTGGACCTGGGTCAGGCGGTGTTTGGCCACACCCTGGAGGTGGAGCTGCCGAAGCTCGATGAATGCCCGACCTGCCACGGCACCGGGGCCGCCAAGGGCAGCCAGCCGGTCACCTGCGAGACCTGCGACGGCAACGGCCAGGTGCGGGTGTCGCAGGGCTTCTTCCAGCTGCAGCAGACCTGTCCGCGCTGTCGCGGCATGGGCACGGTGGTACGCAATCCCTGCGACACCTGCCTGGGCCAGGGACGGGTGCGACGCGCCAAGAAGCTGTCGGTGAAGATTCCGGCCGGCGTGGACACCGGGGATCGCATCCGGCTCACCGGTGAGGGCGAGGCGGGCCGCAACGGGGGTCCATCCGGGGACCTGTATGTGGAGGTGCGGGTGCATGAACACGCCATCTTCCAGCGCGAGGGTGAACATCTGTCCTGCGAGGTGCCGATCAGTTTTGCCACCGCGGCGCTGGGCGGTACGCTGGAGGTGCCCACGCTGGATGGCGATGTCACCATCAAGATTCCGGCCGAATCTCAGTCGGGCCGGGTGTTCAGGCTGCGCGACAAGGGTGTGAAGCCGGTGCGCGGCGGCGCCCGCGGCGACCTGTTCTGCAAGGTGGTGATCGAGACCCCGGTGAAGCTGTCCGCGGAACAGCGCGAGTTGATCAGGCGGCTGGATGAGACGCTGCGCGGCGGGCACCATGCGCCGCGCCAGAAGGGCTTCCTGGAAGGGGTGAAGAGTTTCTTCTCCAAAGGTGAAAAGGAATGAGCGCCAGCTTGCGCGTGCTGCTGATCGGTGCCACGGGGCGCATGGGCCAGGCGTTGGTGCGGGTGGCCAAGGAACGTCCGAACGTGCGCATCACCGGTGCGGCGACCCACGCCGGCAGCGTGCACCTGGGGCGCGACGTGGGCGAACTGGCGGGCGTGGGACGATTGGGGGTGATCGTGACCGCAGATGTCGCCGCGGCGCTTGCCGACTGCGACTGCGCCATCGACTTCTCGCAGTCCCCGGCCACGGCATCGAATCTGGCGGCCTGTGTTGCCGCCGGCAAGCCGCTGCTGGTGGGCACCACCGGCCTCGCGGCGGAACTGAAACCGGAAATCGAGCGCGCCGCGCGCCACATCGCGCTGCTGATTGCGGCCAACACCAGCCTGGGGGTCACGCTGCTTCTGGAACTGGTGCGTCAGGCCGCGCAGACCCTGCCGCTGAATTTCGATGTGGAGATCATCGAGGCGCACCATCGGATGAAAAAAGATGCACCCTCGGGCACGGCCCTGGCGCTGGGTCACGCCGTGGCGCAGGCGCGCGGTCAGGAACTGAGCGCCGTGTCGGCCCATGAGCGCGCCGGACAGCGCCGCGAGGGGGACATCGGCTTTGCGGTGGTGCGGGCCGGGGATATCGTCGGTGACCATACCGTGGTCTTCGCCGCAACAGGAGAGCAAGTGGTTTTGTCGCACCGCGCTACGGACAGGAACGTCTTTGCCCGCGGTGCTCTGGATGCGGCCGCGTGGTTGGCCGGGCGGGCCCCCGGGCATTATTTCATGCGGGACATTATTCTTTAGGAACAGTATGTTACGAGATGAATGTGGGCTGGGCGGGCAGCTTTATACAGTAGCCGCCGAGTCCCGTACTGGACACAAAAAAGTCATTGAATCGCATGGACACACCGGGTGCCGGCCCGTAAGATTTACTTCTAATCCGCGAGGGTTAGTCCATGCAAGGCGGGAGGATGTTCCAACAAGAACTCCTCCCGCTTTGTTTATCTGCAGCACGCGCGCGAACGCACCATGACATATCTTCCTGCGGTGCTGGCGCTGGCGGACGGTTCCATCTTCCGCGGCCAGTCCATCGGAGCACCAAGCAACACCACTGGCGAAGTCGTTTTCAATACTGCATTGACCGGGTACCAGGAGATCCTGACGGATCCCTCGTACGCGCGACAGATCGTCACGCTGACCTATCCTCACATCGGCAACACCGGCACCAATGCCGAGGATCTGGAATCCTCACAGGTGTATGCCGCAGGCCTCGTGATCCGTGATCTGCCGCTGCGCGCCAGCAGCTGGCGCATGGTCGAACCGCTGGCCGATTTTCTCACCCGCGGCAGGATCGTCGCCATCGCCGGTATCGACACCCGGCGCCTGACCCGGCATCTGCGCGAGTATGGTGCGCAGGCCGGCTGCATCGTCACCGGCGAAAAAGTCGACGACCAGGCCGCCATCAAGCTGGCCGGCAAGTTCCCGGGCCTGAAGGGCATGGACCTGGCGAAGGTGGTCTCCACCAAGCGTCCCTTCCAGTGGAATGAAGGCAACACCTGGCAGGACAGCGGGCGGCAGAACATCCGCGCGCATCAGCGCCTGCACGTGGTGGCCTATGATTTTGGCGTCAAGCGCAACATCCTGCGCATGCTCTCGGACTCCGGTTGCCGCATGACGGTGGTGCCGGCGCAGACCAGTGCCCGCGAGGTGCTGCAGCTGGCACCCGATGGCGTGTTCCTCTCCAACGGCCCGGGTGACCCGGAGCCTTGTGACTATGCGATCGCGGCCACCCGCGAGCTGCTCGAGGCCGAAATCCCCCTGTTCGGCATCTGCCTGGGGCACCAGATCATGGGCCTCGCGGCCGGCGCCGCCACCATCAAGATGAAGTTCGGTCACCATGGCGCGAATCATCCGGTGCAGGATCTGGAGAGCGGCCGGGTGATGATCACCAGCCAGAATCATGGCTTTGCGGTCGATGAGGCGACGCTGCCGGCCAATGTGAAGCCGACCCACCGCTCGCTGTTCGATGGTTCCCTGCAGGGCCTGGCCTTCAAGGACCGTCCGGCGTTCAGCTTCCAGGGGCACCCGGAAGCCAGTCCCGGACCGCACGATGTGAAACCGCTGTTTGAGCGCTTCAACCAGATCATGCTCAGACGGTTGCAGAACCAGCTGCGCCAGGCCCAGCGCTAAGCCTTCAGGAGCCCAAGAGAATTGCCTAAGCGCACCGACATCAAGAGTGTCCTGATCATCGGCGCCGGCCCCATTGTCATAGGCCAGGCGTGCGAGTTCGACTATTCCGGCGCCCAGGCCTGCAAGGCCCTGCGCGAGGAGGGCTACCGGGTCATCCTGGTCAACTCCAATCCAGCCACCATCATGACCGACCCGGAGATGGCCGATGCCATCTACATCGAGCCGGTGAACTGGCGCACGGTGGCGCGCATCATCGAGAAGGAACGGCCCGACGCGCTGCTGCCGACGATGGGCGGGCAGACCGCATTGAACACCGCGCTCGACCTGGTGCGCGAGGGCGTTCTGGAAAAATACAACGTCGAACTCATCGCCGCCTCGCGCTCGGCCATCGACATGGCCGAGGACCGGGAGCTGTTCCGCGATGCCATGCGCGATATCGGCCTGGAAACCCCCCGCTCGCGCATCGCGCACAATTTCGAGGAGGCCAATGGCGCCATCGGCGACATCGGCTACCCGGTGGTGATCCGTCCGTCCTTCACCATGGGCGGCAGCGGCGGCGGCATCGCCTACAACCGCGAGGAGTTCGAGACCATCGTGGCGCGCGGGCTGGATGCCTCGCCCACCAGCGAGGTGCTGCTGGAAGAGGCGGTGATCGGCTGGAAAGAATATGAGATGGAAGTGGTCCGTGACCGCAAGGACAACTGCATCATCATCTGCTCCATCGAGAATCTTGATCCGATGGGCGTGCACACCGGGGATTCGATCACCGTGGCGCCGGCGCAGACCCTGACCGACAAGGAATACCAGCGCATGCGCGATGCCTCGATCGCGGTGCTGCGCAAGATCGGGGTCGATACCGGTGGCTCCAACGTCCAGTTCGCCGTGAACCCCGAGGACGGGCGGCTGCTGGTGATCGAGATGAACCCGCGCGTGTCGCGCTCCTCGGCCCTGGCCTCCAAGGCCACCGGATTTCCGATCGCCAAGATCGCCGCGAAGCTGGCGGTGGGCTACACGCTGGATGAGCTGCGCAATGACATCACCGGCGGGGCGACCCCGGCATCATTCGAGCCCTCCATCGATTACGTGGTCACCAAGATCCCGCGCTTCACCTTCGAGAAGTTTCCCGCGGCCAACGACCGTCTGACCACGCAGATGAAGTCGGTGGGCGAGGTCATGGCCATCGGCCGCACCTTCCAGGAATCGCTGCAGAAGGCGCTGCGCGGCCTTGAGACCGGCCTCGACGGTCTGGGCGAGAAGCTGACGCTGCCGCTGAATGAGGAAAGCGCGGCGAAGCTGGAATACGAGTTGCGCGTGCCCGGGGCCGACCGGCTGCTGTTCACGGCGGATGCGTTCCGCGCCGGCTGGCCGTTCGAGAAGATCCACAAGCTCACGCACATCGATCCATGGTTTCTGGCCCAGCTCGAGGACCTGGTGCGCGAGGAACAGCAGGTGGCCGAGCGCGGCATGAGCGGGCTCAATGCCGAGCGGCTGTGGGAGCTGAAGCGCAAGGGCTTCTCGGACGCGCGCCTGGGACGCCTGGTCGGGGTGGTGGAAAAGGCCGTGCGCCAGCGCCGTCACGAGCTGGGAATACGTCCGGTCTACAAGCGCGTGGACACCTGCGCGGCCGAATTCGCCACCTCCACCGCCTATATGTACTCCACCTACGAGGAGGAGTGCGAGGCTGAGCCGGATGATCGGCGCAAGATCATGATCCTGGGCGGGGGTCCCAACCGCATCGGCCAGGGGATCGAGTTCGATTACTGCTGCGTGCACGCCGCGCTCGCGCTGCGCGAGGATGGCTTCGAGACCATCATGGTCAACTGCAATCCCGAGACCGTCTCCACCGACTACGACACCTCGGACCGGCTGTACTTCGAGCCGCTGACGCTCGAGGACGTACTGGAGATCATGGAAAAGGAAAAGCCCGAAGGCGTCATCGTGCAGTTCGGCGGGCAAACCCCGCTGAAGCTGTCGCGGGCGCTGGAGGAGGCCGGCGCCCCCATCATCGGCACCAGTCCTGATTCGATTGATGTGGCCGAGGATCGCGAACGCTTCCAGCTGCTGGTGAAGAACCTCGGCCTCAAGCAACCGGCCAACGCCACCGCGCGTACCGAGGAACAGGCGGTACGCCTGGCCCGCGAAGTCGGCTTCCCGCTGGTGGTGCGCCCCTCGTATGTCCTGGGGGGACGGGCCATGGAGGTGGTGTTCACCGAGGATGACCTGCGCGCCTACATGACCGATGCCGTGCGGGTCTCCAATGACAGCCCGGTGCTGCTGGATCGCTTCCTGGATGTCGCCATCGAGGTGGACGTGGATGCGGTGTGCGACGGTGAGCGGGTGCTCATCGGTGGCATCATGGAACACGTGGAACAGGCCGGCGTGCACTCGGGGGACTCGGGCAGCTCGCTGCCGCCCTACAGCTTGAGTGCCGCCCTTCAGGATGAGATCCGCGACCAGACCCGCAAGCTCGCCAGGGCGCTGAACGTGGTGGGGCTCATGAACATCCAGTTCGCGGTGCAGAACGGGGTGGTGTACGTGCTGGAAGTCAATCCGCGCGCCTCCCGCACGGTACCCTTCGTCTCCAAGACCACGGGCATGGCGCTGGCGAAAATCGCCGCGCGCACCATGATCGGCCGCAAGCTCGAGGAACTGGATGCGACGGTGGAGCGTGTGCCACCGTATTTCTCGGTCAAGGAAGCGGTGTTCCCGTTCAACAAGTTCCCCGAGGCCGATCCCATCCTGGGTCCGGAGATGAAGTCCACCGGGGAGGTGATGGGCACCGGGCGCACCTTTGGCGAGGCCTACGCGAAGGCGCAGTCGGCCTCCGGGGTGACGCTGCCGCGCAACGGCGTGTGCCTGATCAGCGTGCGCGAGCGTGACAAGCCCGGCGCGGTGGGTCTGGCGCGCCGGCTCATCGCCCACGGCTTCAGCATCGTGGCCACCAGCGGCACCGCGCAGGTTCTGGAGGAGTCCGGCATTTCCTGCCGGCGCGCCAACAAGGTGCGCGAGGGCAGACCGCACATTGTCGACATGATCAAGAACGACGAAATCGATCTCATCGTGAATACCACGGAGGGCAAGCAGGCCATCCGCGAATCCAATTCCATCCGTCGCGAAGCGGTACATCGCCGCGTCACCTACTACACGACGCTGGCCGCGGCGCTCGCCACCTGCGAGGCGCTCGAACATATCGACGAAGTCGAGGTCAATCGCCTCGCCGATCTGCATCAGGAGACCCTGGGCGAATGAAACGCACTCCCATGACGCTGCGCGGCGCCGAAGCGCTGCGCAGCGAGCTGAAGCGGCTGAAGTCCGAAGACCGTCCCAATGTGATCAAGGCCATCGCCGAGGCGCGCGCTCACGGGGACCTGTCGGAGAACGCCGAGTACCACGCCGCACGCGAGCAGCAGGGCTTCATCGAGGGGCGGATCGCCGAGGTCGAGTCGAAACTCTCGACCGCCGAGATCATCGATCCGAGCACTTTGCCGAAGGATGGCCGGGTGGTGTTCGGCGCCGTGGTGGACCTGGAGGACCAGGCCAGCGGCGCGCGCCTGACCTACCAGATCGTGGGCGAGGATGAGGCGGACCTGAAGGCCGGGCGCATTTCGGTGACCTCGCCCATCGCCCGCGCGCTGGTGGCCAAGTCCGAAGGGGACATCGTGGACGTGGCCGCTCCGGGGGGCGTCAAGTCCTACGAGATCGTGTCCGTCAAGCTGTGAGAATCAGGCGTTTGGATCGGGAATGATCAGGCCGGGTTTGGCGTCATTGGCGCGGTACAGCACGGCGACATGCCCGATGCGCTGGACCAGTGCGCTGTTGGTGCGGGCCACGAGCTCGGCGATGAGGGCATCGCGTGCCACCCGGTCGGCGGCCGTGGCGCGCACCTTGATCAGTTCATGATCCTGCAGCGCCCGCTGGGTTTCCTTGGCGACGGCCTCGGTCAATCCCTTGCCGCCGATCTGGATGATCGGTTTGAGGGCATGAGCGCGACCGCGCAGGAAGCGGCGTTGGTTCTCGGATAGGTCCATGACGGCGATTCTAACGGCTAAGGTGAACTGAGTGACGCGGCGTTCCAAGAGCAGCGGACGCTGGCTGCAGGAGCACTTCAACGATCCTTTCGTGAAGAAGGCCAAGGCGCAGGGCTTCCGCTCCCGGGCCATCTACAAGCTCGAGGAGCTCGACCAGCGCGAAAAACTGCTGCGGCCGGGCCTGCTATGCCTGGATCTGGGGGCGGCGCCCGGGGCCTGGAGCCAGTACGCCAGCCGCAGGGTGGGGCGCAAGGGGCGGGTGGTCGCCACCGATATCCTGCCCATGGACCCCATTGTGGGGGTGGAATTCGTCCAGGGGGACTTCCGGGAGCCCGCTGTGGTGGCCGCGCTACAGGCTCTGCTGCCCGAGCGCGGGGTGGACCTGCTGCTGTCGGACATGGCCCCAAACTTGAGCGGAATCGATGCCGTGGACCAGCCCCGCGCCCTGTACCTGGCCGAACTGGCCCTGGACACGGCCGGCACTGTCTTGAAACCCGGAGGTACCGCCCTGATCAAGGTCTTCCAGGGATCCGGTTTCACCGAGTTGCTGGCGAGCGCGCGGCAACGATTTGCAAAGGTGCGGATGCTCAAGCCCGAGGCCTCTCGCGCCCGCAGTCCTGAGCTGTACTTGCTGGCTAAGGACTTCACGATAGTGTAGGTTCGATCAATGACCCCAATCAGAGTTTTTACGAGGATGATTTCTTGAACGATCTGACGAAAAACATCCTCTTGTGGGTGATCATCGTCGTCATCCTGCTGGCCGTCTTCAGCCGCTACCTGCCGGCGACCAACCAGCCCACCGAGCTCACATATTCCACCTTCTACGAAGACGTGAAGGCCAACAAGGTGGAGTCGGTGCTGCTGCAGGGCGACCAGATCCTCGGAGTGCTGAAGGACAAGACCCAATTCAGGACCTTCAATCCGGAAACGGATTACACCGCCCTGATCGGCGAGTTGCTCAAGAACAACGTAGCGCTGGATGGCAAGGCGCCCAAGCAGCCGAGCATCTGGACGCAGCTGCTGTTGCAGCTCGCCCCGGCGATGCTGCTGCTGTTCGTGTTCCTGTACATGCTGCGCCAGATGCAGGGCGCCTCCGGTGGCCGCGGCGCCATGTCCTTCGGCAAGAGCCGCGCACGGCTGCTGGGTGAGGACCAGGTCAATGTCACCTTCGCTGACGTCGCCGGGGTCGATGAGGCCAAGCAGGAAGTGGCGGAAATCGTCGACTTCCTGAAGGACCCGGGCAAGTTCCAGAAACTCGGCGGCAAGATTCCCAAGGGCGTGCTGATGGTGGGTTCGCCCGGCACCGGCAAGACCTTGCTGGCCCGCGCCATCGCCGGCGAGGCCAAGGTGCCGTTCTTCACGATCTCAGGCTCGGACTTCGTGGAGATGTTCGTGGGCGTCGGCGCCTCGCGGGTACGCGACATGTTCGAGCAGGCCAAGAAGCACGCGCCCTGCATCATCTTCATCGATGAAATCGACGCCGTAGGCCGGCACCGCGGCGCCGGCCTGGGCGGCGGCCATGACGAGCGCGAACAGACCCTGAACCAGCTGCTGGTGGAAATGGATGGCTTTGAGGGCAACGAGGGCATCATCGTCATCGCGGCCACCAACCGTCCGGATGTTCTGGATCCGGCGCTGCTGCGGCCCGGCCGCTTCGACCGCCAGGTGGTGGTGCCGCTGCCGGATGTACGCGGCCGCGAGCAGATCCTGCGCGTGCACATGCGGCGCGTGCCGCTGGCCGAGGATGTGAAGCCGCAGCTGATCGCGCGCGGTACCCCTGGATTCTCCGGGGCAGACCTGGCCAACCTGGTCAACGAGGCGGCGCTGTTCGCGGCGCGCGCCAACAAGCGCATGGTCGGCATGGAAGAGTTCGAGCGCGCCAAGGACAAGATCATGATGGGCGCCGAGCGCCGCTCCATGGTCATGACCGAGGACGAGAAGAAGATGACCGCCTACCACGAGGCGGGCCACGCCATCGTTGGCATGACGGTGCCGGAACACGATCCGGTCTACAAGGTGACCATCATTCCGCGCGGCCGGGCACTGGGCGTCACGCAGTTCCTGCCCGAGCAGGATCGCTACAGCCTGTCGCGCCGGCGCATCCAAAGTTCGATCGCGACGCTGTTCGGCGGACGCATCGCCGAGGAACTCATTTTCGGGCAGGACGCGGTGACCACCGGTGCCTCCAATGACATCGAGCGGGCCACGGACCTGGCGCGCAACATGGTCACCAAGTGGGGCCTGTCCGACAAGCTCGGGCCCCTGACCTACACCGAAGAAACCGGCGAAGTGTTCCTGGGCCGCAGTGTCACCCAGCACAAGCAGGTCTCGGACGGTACGGCCCATGCCATCGATGAGGAAATCCGCAACGTCATCGAGACCAATTACCAGTGGGCCAAGCAGATCCTGGTGACCAACCTGGATCGGCTGCATTCGATGGCCGAGGCGCTGATCAAGTACGAGACCATCGACGACGGTCAGCTCAAGGACATCATGGATGGCAAGCCGCCGCAGCCGCCCGCCGGCTGGGACGATTCGCTGCCGACCAACAAGCAGCCGCCCGCACCCAAGCCGGCCGGCCAGCCCGGTCCGATCGGTTCGCCCGCCGGACAGCACTAGACCCACGCCTTGGAAGCCCGGCGTGCGATGCAGTTGCGCTGTGGCTCAACCCTGCTTGATCTGAGCGCGCCCAAAGTCATGGGCGTGCTCAATGTCACGCCGGATTCCTTTTCGGATGGTGGCCGCTACGTGAGCCATGGGCGCGCGCTCGAGCATGCCGAGGCCATGATCGCGGCGGGCGCCGCCATCATCGATGTCGGCGGCGAATCCACCCGTCCGGGTGCCGTGCCGGTGAGCGTGGAGGAGGAACTGCGGCGGGTGATTCCCGTGGTCGAGCAGCTGGGGCGTGCCGGCCGCGCCGTGATTTCCGTAGACACCAGCACCCCGCAGGTCATCCGCGCCGCCGCGGCCGCCGGTGCCACGCTCATCAATGATGTCAGGGGGCTGCAGCGCCCGGGTGCCCTGGAGGCCGCGGCCGGCTCCGAGTGTGCGGTGTGCCTCATGCACATGCAGGGGGAACCCTTGAGCATGCAGACCCGCCCCGAATACTCCGACGTGGTGGCCGAGGTGAAGGCCTTCCTGCAGCAGCGGGTGGCCATGTGCGAGCGCGCCGGCATCGCTCGGGACCGCATTCTCATCGACCCCGGATTCGGCTTTGGCAAGACGGTGGCGCACAATCTGGCGCTGGTGCGCCAGCTGCCGGAGCTGCTCGGGCTGGGTCTGCCGGTGATGATGGGGATGTCACGCAAGTCCACCATCGCGGTCCTCACCGGTCGCCCGGACGGTGGGCGACTGGCCGGCAGCCTGGCGCTGGCGGTGGTCGCGGTGCTGCGCGGCGCGCATATCATCCGCGCACACGATGTGGCGGAGACGATCGACGCATTGAAAGTCGCACACGCAGTGCAGGCAGGAGTATAGGTCGTGGCACGGCAGTATTTCGGAACCGACGGTGTTCGCGGCCTCGTGGGTCGTCATCCCATGACGGTGGATTTCGCCCTGAACCTGGCGAGCGCCGCGGCGCGCGTGCTGGCACCTCAGGGCGGCAAGGTCCTCATCGGCAAGGACACGCGCCTCTCCGGCTACATGTTTGAATCGGCGCTGGAGGCGGGGTTCGTGGGCACCGGCGTGGATGTGATGCTGATCGGACCGCTGCCCACCCCCGGCATCGCCTATCTGACGCGCAAGTTCGAATGCCGCTTCGGGGTGGTGATCAGTGCCTCGCACAATGCCTTCGATGACAACGGCATCAAGTTCTTCGACGCCGATGGCGGCAAACTCTCCGATGAGCTCGAGGAGCAGATCGAGACCGAACTGGAGCGCGGTCCGGTGACGCGCGAATCGGCCCAGCTGGGCCGCGCCGTGCGCGTGGACAAATCGCGGGTGGAATACCAGGAGTTCTGTGCCGCCACCATGCCCCAGGGCGTGGACCTCAAGGGCATGAAGATCGTCATCGACTGCGCCAATGGCGCCGCCTACAAGGTGGGGCCGCGGCTGCTCGCTGACCTGGGCGCGGAAATCGTGCCGGTGGGGTGTTCGCCCAATGGCCGCAACATCAATGATGGCTGCGGCGCCATGGCGCCGCAGCTGCTGCAGCTGACGGTGCCCGGCGTGCGGGCCGACGTTGGCATCGCCGTGGACGGGGACGGGGACCGCCTGGTGATGGTGGACCATCTGGGACGGGTGGTGGACGGGGACCAGCTGCTGTACATCATGGCCCGCGCCCGCCAGCGCGAGGGCACCCTGGTCGGCCCGGTGGTGGGTACGGTCATGAGCAACTTCGGACTGGAGCAGGCCCTCAAAGCCCAGGGCATCGACTTCCAGCGCGCGGCCGTCGGGGACCGCTACGTCCTGAGTCTGCTGCGCGAGACCGGCGGCGTCCTGGGCGGGGAGACTTCCGGACATATTCTGTGCCTGGACCAGACCACCACCGGTGATGCGCTGATCAGCGCCCTGCAGGTGCTGTCCATCATGCGACGCAGCCACCAGACCCTGGCCGAGCTGGCCGCCGGCATGCAGCGCTTCCCGCAGGTACTGCTCAATGTGAAGGTGGCGCAGCGCTTCGATCCGGCCACGGTGCCGGCCATCCAAAGCAGCGTAGGCAGCATCGAAGCGCGCCTGGGCGGCGAGGGCCGGGTGGTGCTGCGCCCCTCCGGCACCGAACCGGTGATCCGGGTCATGGTGGAGGGGCGCGACGAGCGCGCCACGCGCGCCTACGCCGATGAGCTGGCAGCGGTCGTGCGCGCGGCGGTGGGCTGAGCCTGCCCGGGGTTTCAATAGCCAAGCTTGTGCTCAAGGCGATTGCAACTCGCCGTTCGCATGGCTATGATCGCGCGCCCTTTTTTAGGGCGCGCCACGGCTGGGTCGGAGGTGGAACATGCGACAGCCCTTGGTCGCCGGCAACTGGAAAATGCATGGCTCGCGGGTCGACAACGCCGCGCGCATCCACCTCGTCGCGGAACGCTTCCCGAATACCGATGTGGCCTGTGCGGTGTGCCCGCCATACGTGTACCTGGCGCAGGTGGGCGAGCTGCTCAGCGCCGCGGAACTGCCGATAGCGCTGGGCGCGCAGGATGTCAGCGCCGAGCTGCGCGGTGCCTACACCGGTCAGGTGTCGGCCAGCATGCTGCAGGATCTGGGCTGCGGCTTTGTGATCGTGGGGCACTCGGAGCGGCGCCAGTATCTGGGGGAGGACGACCAGCTGGTGGCGCGCAAGTTTGAAGTCGTGCGCACGACGCAGATGACCCCGATCCTGTGCGTAGGGGAGAGCCTGCAGGAGCGCCAGCAGGGCCGCACCCTGGAGGTGATCGGCCGGCAGCTCAACGCCGTGCTGGAGCGCAGCGGGGCGGGCGCCTTCGGCGCAGGGGTGGTCGCCTATGAGCCATGCTGGGCCATCGGCACCGGCATGACGGCGAGCCCTGAGCAGGCGCAGGAGGTGCACGCCTTCATCCGCGGGCACTTGGCGCAGCAGGATGCTAAAATTGCCGACGAGGTTCGTATCCTCTACGGCGGCAGCGTCAACGCTGGCAATGCGGCACAGCTGTTCGCGATGCCCGATGTGGACGGTGGTCTCATCGGGGGCGCCTCGTTAAAGGCAGAAGAGTTTTTGGCCATCCTGGCAGCGGCCAGCCGTTGACAGCAACGGCGGCGCATCGCCGCCCGTGGAGCAGGTTCGCACATGTTGCATTACGTTTTGTCTGCAGTGCAGTTCATCAGCTGCTTCTGCATCATCGCGCTGGTTCTGATCCAGCGCGGCAAGGGCGCCGATGCCGGCGCCGGCTTCGGCGCAGGCGCCTCGGGTACGGTGTTCGGCGCACGTGGCGCGGGTACCGCCCTGTCGCGCGCCACCGCGGTGCTGGTGGCCGTGTTCATGGTGAACAGCCTGGCGCTGGCCTACATGGGCACCAAGAAAGTTGCGCAGCCCAAGGGGCTACTGGATATCGCCGGTGAGACTGCCTCAGCGCCGGCGAGCAGCCCGTACACGCTCAGCGTGCCTGCCGCCGGTGCAAATTCGGGCGCCGCCGCGCCGCCTGCACCAGTGGCGCCCACCGCGCCGGCCAGCGCGCCGCAGTAGTTTGTAATGGATCGATGCCGACGTGGTGGAATTGGTAGACACACTAGCTTGAGGGGCTAGCGCGTAACAGCGTGCGAGTTCGAGTCTCGCCGTCGGCACCACATCCTGGGTCATGGCTGGTACAATCATTGCAGCATCTGGCTGTGCAGTTTTTAAAGAATGCTGGGCAATTACCTTCCAGTCCTGATCTTTCTGATCATCGCCTCGGGCCTCGCGGTCGTCATGCTCGGCCTGGGCGCGCTGCTGGGTCGGCTCTCGACCCGTTCGCGCGCCGACCAGGAGAAGCTCTCGGCCTACGAGTGCGGTTTCGAGGCCTATGAAGACGCGCGCATGCGCTTCGACGTGCGCTACTACCTGGTGGCGATCCTGTTCATCGTTTTTGATCTGGAAATCGCCTTTCTGTTCCCGTGGGCGGTGGCGCTGTCGAAGATAGGCGTCTTTGGCCTGCTGGCGATGGCGATCTTCCTCGCGATCCTGGTCGTCGGCTTCATCTACGAGTGGAAGAAAGGAGCGCTGGAGTGGGACTAGTGGCGGAGGACGGACCGGAGGGGTTCGCCGAGCGCGGCTTTCTGACCACGCAGGTCGACAGCCTGGTCAACTGGGCGCGCACCGGTTCGCTGTGGCCCATGACCTTCGGCCTCGCCTGCTGCGCGGTGGAGATGATGCACGCCGGTGCCTCGCGCTACGACACGGACCGCTTCGGCATCGTGTTTCGTCCCAGCCCACGCCAGTCGGATGTCATGATTGTCGCCGGCACGCTGGTGAACAAGATGGCCGCGCCGCTGCGCAAGGTCTATGACCAGATGTCCGAGCCGCGCTGGGTGATTTCCATGGGCTCCTGCGCCAATGGCGGCGGCTATTACCACTACTCCTATGCGGTGGTGCGCGGCTGCGACCGTATCGTGCCGGTGGATGTGTACGTTCCGGGCTGCCCGCCCACGGCCGAGGCGCTGATCTACGGCATCATTCAGTTGCAGAAGAAGATCCAGCGCACCAGCACCATTTTTCCGGGTGCGCGCGCGGCCGGTTAGTTTGCGGAGAACTGAGAATTGAGCGAGCACATTGAGGCTCTCGCGCGCCACGTGGACGCGCAGCTGCAGGGTCGCGCCACGCGCGTGCCGGCACTTGCCACGGAACTGACCATCGAGGTTGCCGCCGCCGCCTTGCTCGAAGCGGCGCGGATCCTGCGTGACGCGCCCGAGCTGCGCTTCGAGACGCTCATCGACGTGACCGTGGTCGACTACTTGCAGTTCCGGCTGGAGACCTGGCAGACCCATTCGGCGACCGAGACCGGATTCAGCCGCGCGCGCATCGCCCCGGCCCCGGCCGAGGAACATGCCCCGCCGCCGCGGCCCGCCGCCGGTGCGCGTTTCGCGGTGGTGTACCACCTCTTGTCGGTCAGCAACAACCAGCGGCTGCGCGTGCGGGTCAAGTGCGAGGATGTGGAGGAACCGGTGGTGGACTCCGTGGTGGACATCTGGGCCTCGGCCAACTGGTTCGAGCGCGAGGCCTTTGACCTGTTCGGAGTGCTGTTCCGCAATCATCCGGACCTGCGCCGCATCCTCACCGACTATGGTTTCGTGGGCCATCCGTTCCGCAAGGATTTCCCGCTGATAGGCAACGTCGAGGTGCGCTACGACGAGGAGAAAAAGCGCGTCGTGTACCAGCCGGTGAGCATCGAGCCGCGGGTGCTCGTACCGCGGGTGATCCGCGATGACAACCGCTACAACCCCGCGCTCAAGGATGCGCCGAAGGCGGTATGAGCGAGATACGCAATTACACGATGAACTTCGGCCCGCAGCATCCGGCCGCGCACGGCGTGCTGCGCCTGGTGCTGGAGATGGACGGCGAGGTCATACAGAAGGCTGACCCGCATATCGGCCTGCTGCATCGGGGTACCGAGAAACTGGCCGAGTCCAAGCCCTACAACCAGTCCATCGGCTACATGGACCGGCTGGATTACGTGTCCATGATGTGCAACGAGCACGCCTATGTCATGGCCATCGAGAATCTGCTGGGTGTGACGGTGCCGGAGCGCGCCCAATACATCCGCGTGATGTTCGATGAGATCACGCGCATCCTCAATCACCTGATGTGGCTGGGGGCGCACGCCCTGGACATCGGCGCGATGACGGTGTTCCTGCTGGCGTTCAAGGAGCGCGAGGAACTGATGGATGTCTATGAGGCGGTTTCCGGCACGCGCATGCATGCCACCTACTACCGTCCCGGCGGCGTGCACCGTGACCTGCCCGAATCCATGCCGCGCTACCAGGCTTCGAAGTGGCGCAGCCAGAAGGAAGCCGACCGTGGCAACGCCAGCCGTGGCGGCACCATGCTGGATTTCATCGGCGCCTTTGCCGAGCGCTTTCCCAAGTGCGTCGATGACTACGAAACCCTGCTCACCGACAACCGCATCTGGAAGCAGCGCACCGTCAACATCGGGGTCGTCACGCCCGAGCGGGCGCTGCAGCTGGGCTTCACCGGCCCGATGCTGCGCGGCTCGGGACTGGCCTGGGACCTGCGCAAGAAGCAGCCCTACGAAGTCTACGAGCGCATGGATTTTGACATTCCGGTGGGCGTCAACGGCGACTGCTACGACCGCTACCTGGTGCGGATCGAGGAGCTGCGCCAGTCGACGCGCATCGTGCGCCAGTGCGTGGAGTGGCTGAAGACCCATCCGGGCCCGGTGATGGTGGCCGAGCGCAAGGTGCGTCCGCCGCGTCGCGAGGAGATGAAGGAGGACATGGAATCCCTCATCCATCATTTCAAATTCTTCACCGAAGGATTCTGCGTGCCCGAAGGGGAGACCTACGCCGCGGTCGAGGCGCCCAAGGGCGAGCTTGGGGTGTACCTGGTGTCAGACGGTGCCAACAAGCCCTACCGGCTGAAGGTGCGGGCACCCGGATTCGTGCACCTGTCGGCGCTGGATGAGATGGTGCGGGGTCACATGCTCGCGGATGTCGTGGCCGTGATCGGCACTCAGGACATCGTGTTTGGGGAGGTCGATCGCTGATGTCTGCCGTGGGCACCCATACGGCGCTGCTGTCCGAGCACACGCGCCAGGAAATCGATCACTGGGTGGGAAAGTTCCCGCCCGACCGCAAGCGCTCGGCGGTGCTGGCCGCGCTGCGCTTCACTCAGGAGCAGAACGACGGTCATCTGACCACCGAGCTCATGGACGCGGTGGCCGAGTATCTGGACCTGCCGCCGATACAGGTGTACGAGGTCGCAAGCTTCTACTCGATGTACGAGCTGCATCCCTGCGGCCGGCACCATGTCAGCATCTGCACCAATATTTCCTGCATGCTGCGCGGCGGGGAGGAACTGGTCGCGCACGCCGAGAAGCACCTGGGGATCAAGCTTGGCGAAAGCACCGCCGATGGCCGCATCCTGCTCAAGCGCGAAGAGGAGTGCCTGGCCGCCTGCACCGGTGCCCCGATGATGATGATCGACCATCACTACCACGAGCACCTGACGCCCGAAACCGTCGTGAAGCTGCTGGATGATCTGAAATGAGCGCCATCCGTGAACAGTATGCCGGCAAGTTCAATCTGAACCTGTTCGAGTCGCTGCATCTGCCGAACTCCTGGACCCTGGACACCTATCGTCAGATCGGCGGCTACCAGGTGTGGGAGAAGATCCTCGGCGGCGGCCTGACCCAGGAGCAGATCATCGACCAGGTGAAGGCCTCGGGCCTGCGCGGTCGCGGCGGGGCGGGCTTCCCCACCGGCATGAAATGGAGCTTCATGCCGCGCTCCTCACCGATCCAGAAGTACGTGGTGTGCAACTCGGATGAGAGCGAGCCAGGCACCTGTCACGATCGGGACATCCTGCGCTTCAATCCCCACGCGCTCATCGAGGGCATGGCCATCGGCGGCTTCGCCATGGGCGCCACGGTGGGCTACAACTACATACGCGGGGAGTTCCTGGGCGAGCCGGTGCCGCGCTTCGAGGCCGCTTTGCAGGAGGCCTACGACGCAGGCCTTCTGGGTGCGAACATCAAGGGTTCCGGCATCACCTTCGACCTGCACACCTTCATCGGCGCCGGCGCCTACATCTGCGGCGAGGAGACGGCGCTGCTGGACTCGCTGGAAGGCAAGCAGGGCAAGCCGCGCTTCAAGCCGCCGTTCCCGGCGAACTTCGGCCTGTACGGCAAGCCCACCACCATCAACAACACGCAAAGTTTCGCCTCGGTTCCCGCCATCCTGCGCAAGGGCGCGGACTGGTTCGCCGGCCTGGGGCCGAAGAATGCCGGCGGCACCAATATTTTTTCGGTGTCGGGGCATGTCAACAATCCCGGTAATTTCGAGCTGCCCATGGGCGTGCCATTTCGTGACCTGCTGGAGATCGCCGGCGGGGTGTGGAAGGGGCGCAAGTTGAAGGCGGTGATTCCGGGGGGTTCCTCGGTGCCCGTGGTGCCCGCCGAGCTCATCATGAACGTCAACATGGACTACGACTCCATGAAGACCACCGGTTCCTCGATCGGCTCGGCCGCGGTCATCATCATGGATGAGACCACCTGCATGGTGAAGGTGCTGGAACGTCTGGCGCGCTTTTACACCTCCGAGTCCTGCGGGCAGTGCACACCGTGCCGCGAGGGGACCGGGTGGATGGATCGCATGCTCAAGCGGATCCTCGCCGGCCAAGGCCGCCGTGAGGATCTGGGGCTGCTGCTGGATGTCGCCAACCGCATCGAGGGGCACACCATTTGCGCCCTGGGGGATGCCGCGGCGTGGCCGGTGCAAAGCTTCCTCAAGCACTACCGGCACGAATTCGAATACATGATCGATCACGGCGGCCGCAGCATCGTCGAAGCCCAGGGCCTGGCGGCAGCGTAACGAGTCTCAATATATGGCTGAAGAGTTCGTCAACATCGAAGTGAACGGCGTGCCGGTCAAGGCACGCAAGGGCGAGATGATCATTCGCGCAACCGATGCGAATGGCGTCTATGTCCCGCGCTTCTGCTACCACGACAAGCTGTCCATTGCCGCCAACTGCCGCATGTGCCTGGTGGAGGTGGAAAAGGCCCCCAAGCCGCTGCCGGCCTGCGCCACCCCGGTGGCCGAGGGCATGAAGATCTTCACCCAGTCGCAGAAGGCGACCGGCGCGCAGCGCGCGACCATGGAGTTCCTGCTGATCAATCACCCGCTGGACTGCCCGATCTGCGATCAGGGCGGGGAGTGCGAGCTGCAGGATCTTGCGGTGGGCTTCGGCCGCGACATTTCGCGCTTCGCCGAGCGCAAGCGCGTGGTGAAGGACGAGAGCCTGGGGCCGCTGGTGTCCACCGACATGACCCGTTGCATCCAGTGCACGCGCTGCATCCGCTTCACGCAGGAGATCGCGGGGGTGCAGGAACTGGGCATGGTGGGGCGCGGTGAGGACAGTTCGGTGCGCGCCTTCGTCGAGCGCACCGTGGATCACGAACTGTCCGGCAACATCATCGATCTGTGTCCGGTGGGTGCGCTGAACTCCAAGCCGTTTCGCTTCAGCGCCCGCGCCTGGGAGATGATCGCCCATCCGCTGGTATCACCGCATGACGGGGTGGGCACCAACCTCTTCGGCCATGTGCTGCGCGGCAAGCTGATGCGCGTCGTGCCCCGTGACAATGAAACCATCAACGAGACCTGGATCGCGGATCGCGACCGTTTCAGCTACGAGGGTGTGTACAGCGCCGATCGGATCGGAGCGCCGCTGCTGCGCGAGCGCGGCAGCTGGAGCCAGGTGAGCTGGGAGTCCGCGCTGGCGGTCGCCGTCGATGGCCTGCGCCGCCATGCCGCAAGCCTGGGCGCGCTGAGCAGCGCCTCGGCCACCACCGAGGAGCTGTACCTGCTCAACCGCCTCACCCGCGGCCTGGGGTCCCCGAACCTCGATCATCGGCTGCGTGGCCGCGACTTCAGCGACCAGGCCGCCGATGCGCCGTATCCGAACCTCGGCATGCAGATCGCGGCCGTCGATCAGCTCAACGGGCTGCTGGTGATCGGTGCCAACCTGCGCCGCGAAGTGCCGGTGCTGGCGCACCGGGTGCGCAAGGCTTCCCTGGCAGGGGCGGCGATCGCCTTCGTGAACCCCGCGACCTTCGATTACAAATTCAAGGTCGCCGCCTATCTGAAGTCGGCGCCGGCGGCGCAGGTGAGCGATCTGGCCGCGGTGCTGGCCGCGCTGGCCGCCCAGGCCGGAGCGGCGATTCCCGCGCACCTGGCGGGGATTGCCGCCGGCGCGAGCGTCACGCAGGCGCACCAGGCCATCGCCACGGCGCTGCTGTCAGGCCCGAAGCGTGCCGTGTGGCTCGGGGCACTGGCACTGCGTCATCCGCAGTACGCTGATCTGCGCGCCCTGGCGGGTGCGATTGCGCAGCTGGCCGGCGCGACCCTGGGCGAGCTGGCCGAAGGCGGCAATGGCGCCGGCGCCTATCTGGCCGGTTGTGTGCCGCATCGTGAAGCCGGCGGCAAGGCCCTGGCTGCGGTGGGCAAGAGCGCCGCGCAGATGCTGCAGGCGCCGCTTGCGGCCTACATCCTGTTTGGCGGCGTGGAACCCGAAGCGGACACCTTGAGCCCGGAAGCCCTGAAGGTGCTGGCGGGGGCTGAGCTCGTGGTGGCCATCACGCCCTACATGACCGAGCAGTTGAAGCAGATCGCCCATGTGGTGCTGCCCATCGGCACCTTCGCCGAGACCTCCGGCACCTATGTGAATCTGGAGGGCCTGTGGCAGAGCTTCACCGCCGCGGCCCGCGGCTACGGTGAGTCGCGTCCGGGCTGGAAGGTGCTGCGGGTGCTGGGCACGGAGCTGGGCATCGAGCGCTTCGAATACCAGACCTCGGAGGAGGTGCGCGATGAACTGCGGCGTATCTGCGCCGATGGCCTGCCGCCGCCCTGGACCGGATCGCGGACGGTGAGCGGTTCGAAGGCCGCCGCCACGACGGTGGATGTTCCGATGTACCAGGTCGATGCCGTGGTCAGGCGTGCGCCCTCGCTGCAGCGTACCGCCGAGGGGCGCAGCGCCCCCGCAGTCTACTGAACCGGGAAGGGTCAAGGCGAGTGCTCAATAATCTGACAACACGCTGGGCCGCACTGCCGGATATCGTGCGCTCGACCACCATCTCGACGCTGTGGATCCTGGCGGTGACCATCGGCTTGATACTGTGCGTGGCCCTCTCGACGCTGTGGGAACGCAAGGTCCTTGGCTGGATGCAGCTGCGCCGCGGCCCCAACCGGGTGGCCATCTTCGGCATGATCCCGGGCCTGGGGCAACCCTTCGCCGATGTCGTCAAGCTGATCACCAAGGAGGTGATCGTCCCGGCCAAGGCCAATAAGTTCCTGTTCGCCCTGGCCCCGATGATCACCCTGGTCACCGCCTTCGCCGCCTGGTCGGTCATGCCGCTGTCGCCGGACTTGGTCATCGCCAACGTCAATGCCGGACTGCTGTTCCTGCTGGCGCTGACCTCGGCCGGCGTGTACGGGGTGATACTCGCCGGCTGGGCGTCCAACTCCAAGTACGCATTCCTGGGCGCGATGCGCTCGGCGGCACAGATCGTCGCCTACGAGATCGCCATGGGCTTCGCGCTGGTGGGGGTGCTCATGGCCGCCGGCAGCCTCAACCTCGGGGACATCGTGCGCCACCAGCAGGGCGGCATGTTCACCTGGAACTGGACCTGGCTGTTTCCGCTCTTCATCGTCTACTTCATCTCCGGGGTCGCGGAGACCAACCGCGCGCCGTTTGATGTGGCCGAGGGCGAATCGGAGATCGTCGCCGGCTTCCATGTCGAATACTCCGGCATGGCATTCGCGCTGTTCTTCCTGGCCGAATACGCCAACATGATCCTGATCTCCTTCCTCACGGCGATCTTCTTCATGGGCGGGTGGCTCAGCCCCTTTGATGGCTGGCCGGTGCTGGGCCAGACGCTGCTGGCGACCCCGAGCTTCGGCTGGCTGTTCCTCAAGGGCTTCATTTTCCTGTTCCTGTTCCTGTGGTTCCGCGCCACCTTCCCGCGCTACCGCTATGACCAGATCATGCGGCTGGGCTGGAAGGTGCTGATCCCGGTGACCATCGTCTGGATCTTCGTCGAGGGGGTCCTGTCCTGGGCTCACGTCGGCCCCTGGCACACGAGCTGAAGGCGAACCATGGCTAGTCAATTGCTCAAGACCCTGCTGCTTCCCGAACTCATCAAGGGGATGACGGTCACGTGGCGGATGTTCCTCTCGCCCAAGTACACCCTCAACTATCCCGAAGAGCGGACGCCGCAGTCGCCGCGCTTTCGCGGGCTGCATGCCCAGCGCCGCTATCCCAATGGCGAGGAGCGCTGCATCGCCTGCAAGCTGTGCGAGGCGGTATGTCCGGCGGTGTGCATCACCATCGACTCGGAAGTGGCCGATGACGGCACGCGCCGCACCAGCCGCTACGACATCGACCTGTTCAAGTGCATCTACTGCGGCTTCTGCGAGGAGGCCTGTCCGGTGGATGCCATCGTTCTGACCCGTATCCACGAGTACCACATGGAGCATCGCGGCGAGAACATCATGTCCAAGGACAAGCTGCTTGCGGTCGGCGAGCGTTACGAGGCGATGATCGCGGCCGACAAGGCGGCGGACGCGCCGTTCCGCTAAGCGCCGGCAGCAACAGTTCCTTAAGGGGAGGGCAGCGTGCTCGTTCAGATATTGTTCTACGCCTTTGCGGTGGTGCTGGTGGCCTCCGCGCTGGGCATGATCATCTCGAAGAACCCGGTGCATGCGGCGCTGGCGCTGGTCATGTGCTTCGTCACCAGCGCCGCCATCTGGCTGCTGATCGGCGCGGAGTTCCTGGCCGTGGTGCTGGTGCTGGTCTATGTCGGGGCGGTGATGGTGCTGTTCTTGTTCGTGGTCATGATGCTGGACATCAACCTGGAGGAAATGCGCGAAGGATTCACGCGTTTTGCGTGGCTTGGCTGGCTGACCGCGGGCGCGGTGATCTTCGAGATCGTCGGAGTCATCGTCGGGCGCACGCTCGGACCGGATGTCACGCAGGGTCCGGCGGCGCTGCCGGCGAGCTACAGCAATACCACTGAACTGGGCCAGATGCTGTACACCCGTTACGCCTATCCGTTTGAGCTGGCTGCGGTGCTGCTGCTGGTCGCCATCGTCGCCGCGATCTCCCTCACCATGCGCAAGCGCAAGGGCCACAAGGTGCAGAACGTGGACCTGCAGGTGGCCGCCCGCGCCCGCGACCGGATGCGGATCGTGAAGATGGACGCGGAGAAGCGCCCATGATCACCCTGGGGCAGTTGCTGACGCTGTCGGCGGTGCTGTTCTCGATCGCCGTGGCCGGCGTATTCCTCAACCGCAAGAACGTGATTCTGCTGCTGATGTGCGTGGAGCTGCTGCTGCTGGCGGCGAACTTCAACTTCGTGGCCTTTTCGCGCTACCTGGGCGATATCCACGGCCAGATATTCGTGTTCTTCGTGCTCACGGTCGCGGCGGCCGAGTCCGCCATCGGGCTTGCCATCCTGGTGGTGCTGTTCCGTGAGCGGCGCAGCATCAATGTCGAAGACCTGAGCACGCTCAAAGGGTGAGCACAAGACGATGAATCCGAATCTGCTGCTGGCCATCCCCGTGCTGCCGTTGCTGGGCGCCATCATTGCCGGCCTCTGCGGCAAGGTGGTCGGCCGCGCCGGGGCCCACTGGATCACCATAATCGGCGTCGCGATCTCCTGCGCGCTGTCGATTGCGGTGTGGAAGGACCTGGTGTGGGGCGGGGTCGCCAACTACAACGCTCCGGTATACAGCTGGCTGGTGAGTGACGGCATCCACTTCCAGGTGGGCTTCCTGATCGACCGGCTGTCGGCGCTGATGATGGTCGTGGTGACCTTCGTGTCGCTGTGCGTGCACGTCTACACCATCGGCTACATGGCCGATGACCCGGGCTACCAGCGCTTCTTCAGCTATATCTCGCTGTTCACCTTCTCGATGCTGATGCTGGTGATGTCCAACAACTTCATGCAGCTGTTTTTCGGCTGGGAAGCGGTGGGCGTGGTGTCGTACCTGCTGATCGGCTTCTGGTACACGCGGCCGTCGGCCATCTTCGCCAACTTCAAGGCCTTCCTGGTCAACCGCATCGGTGACTTCGGTTTCGTGCTGGGCATCGCCGGCATCGTCTATTACACCGGGTCGCTGGATTATCAGGTGGCCTTCGCGGCGGCGCCGCATATCGCCACGCAGAGCATCGCGCTGAGCTCCAGCAGCGCCGTGCCGGCCATGACCTTGATCTGCATCTGCCTGTTCGTGGGCGCCATGGGCAAGTCTGCCCAGGTGCCGCTGCATGTGTGGCTGCCGGATTCGATGGAAGGCCCGACGCCGATCTCGGCGCTGATCCACGCGGCCACCATGGTGACCGCGGGTATTTTCATGGTGGCGCGCATGTCGCCACTGTTCGAGCAGTCCGATCAGGCGCTGTCCTTCGTGCTGGTGATCGGCGCCACCACCGCATTCTTCATGGGCCTGCTGGGTGTGGTTGCCAATGACATCAAGCGGGTGATCGCCTACTCCACGCTCTCGCAGCTGGGCTACATGACCGTGGCGCTGGGCGTTTCGGCCTACAGCGGGGCGATCTTCCACCTGATGACGCATGCCTTCTTCAAGGCGCTGCTGTTCCTGGCCGCAGGTTCGGTGATCATCGGCATGCACCATGAACAGGACATGCGCAAGATGGGTGGCCTGGCCAAGTACATGCCGTGGACGGCCGTGACCAGCTGGATCGGCTCGCTCGCGCTGATCGGCACGCCATTCTTCGCCGGATTTTATTCCAAGGACGCCATCATCGAGGCGGTGGCTGAGTCGCATCGCTGGGGCCACACCTATGCGTACGTGTGCGTGTTGAGCGGGGTATTCGTCACGGCGTTCTACACCTTCCGCATGCTGTTCATGACCTTCCATGGGCCTGAGCGTTTTCGCGAGGCGCTGGCGCATGGCCACGGACATGATGATCACGCTCATGAGGAGCCTGGCCATGATGATCATGGCGGCGTACCGCATGAGACGCCCTGGGTGGTGCGCGGGCCACTGGTGGCGCTCGCCATTCCCTCCATCATCATCGGTGCGCTGTGCGTGAAGTCGGTGCTGTTCGGGGGTTACTTCGGCAATTCGATATTCGTGCTGCCCGCCAATGATGTGGTGGGCAGGATCGGCGAGGAGCTGCACGATCCGATCTGGTTGAAGTTTGCGCTCAAGGGCTTCCTGGGCGCGCCATTCTGGCTGGCGCTGGCCGGGGTGATCGCGGCGTGGGTTTTCTTCCTGAAGAAGCCGCAGTGGGCCGATGCCTGGGCCGACGCGCTCGCGCCGCTGCGCACGCTGCTGGTCAACAAGTACTATTTCGACTGGTTCAACGAAAACGTCCTGTGCCTGCTGGCGCGCGGTCTGGGCAAGGGTCTGTGGCGGGCGGGTGACCAGATCCTCATCGATGGCGGCATGGTGAATGGCACCGCCACTACAGTGGGCCGGTTGGGCGGATTGCTGCGCCACCTGCAGACCGGCTACCTGTACACCTATGCATTCTGGACCATGATCGGACTTGCCCTGCTGCTGGGCTGGTTCCTGGTCCGCTAAGGCTAAGGGCGGTCTTTACATGCACGGTTTTGGTCTGCTATCGGTTCTGGTCTGGCTGCCCATCCTCGCGGGTCTGGTGGTGCTGGCGCTGGGTGAACGTTCCATCGTCCTGGGACGCTGGGTGGCGCTGCTCGCGGCGCTGGCTACTTTCCTGATTTCCATTCCGGCCTACACCGGCTTTGATACCGCAACGGCCGGCCTGCAGTTCACGGAGAAGCTGTCCTGGATCCCGACGCTGAACGCCTTCTACAGCCTTGGGGTGGATGGCATCTCGCTGCCGCTGGTGCTGCTGACCACGTTCATGACCATTCCGGTGATCATCGCCGGCTGGAGCGTGATTCAGCAGCGGCCCGCCCAGTACTTCGCGGCCTTCCTGATCATGGAAGGACTGATGGTCGGGGTGTTCTGCGCCGCCGACGCGCTGCTGTTCTACTTTTTCTGGGAAGCGATGCTGATCCCGATGTTCCTGATCATCGGCATCTGGGGTGGACCGCGGCGCGTATACGCCACCATCAAGTTCTTCCTGTACACCTTCCTGGGCTCGGTGCTGATGCTGGCGGCGCTCATCTACATGTACGTGAAGGGACATGACTACTCGATTGCGGCGCTGCAGGCACTGCCGCTGACCCTGATCGAGCAGCGCTGGATCTTCGTCGCCTTCCTGCTGGCCTTCGCCGTGAAGGTGCCGATGTGGCCGGTTCATACCTGGTTGCCCGATGCGCACGTGGAGGCGCCCACCGGTGGCTCGGTGATCCTGGCGGCCATCATGCTGAAGATGGGTGGCTATGGCTTCCTGCGCTTCAGCCTGCCGGTCACGCCGGATGCGAGCCGCGAGCTGGTGATGCTGATCATCGCCCTGTCGCTGATCGCGGTGGTCTACATCGGCTTCGTGGCCATGGTGCAGCAGGACATGAAGAAGCTCATCGCCTATTCATCGATCGCGCACATGGGCTTCGTGACCCTGGGCACCTTCGGCATTTATGCCGTCGTGGCTGCCACCGGCAGCTTGAGTGGGGCGGTGCTGGGTGTGGATGGCGCCATGGTGCAGATGATCTCCCATGGCCTGGTCTCAGGCGCGCTGTTCCTGTGCGTCGGGGTGCTGTATGACCGGATGCACAGCCGCGAGATCGCAAGCTACGGCGGCGTGGTCAATGTGATGCCGTATTTCGCGGCGCTGATGGTGTTCTTCGGCATGGCGAATTCCGGCCTGCCGGGCACTTCGGGCTTCGTCGGGGAATTCATGGTCATTCTCGCCAGCTTCAAGGCCAGCTTCTGGTATGCCTTCCTGGCGGCGACCACGCTGGTCCTGGGGGCGGCCTATACCCTGTGGATGGTCAAGCGCGTGGTCTTCGGACCGGTGGCCAACAGCCACGTGGCCCAGCTCACCGACCTCAATGGCCGTGAATTCCTGGTGCTCGGCGTGCTGGCGGCGGCGGTGCTGCTGCTGGGCGTGTACCCGGCGCCCCTTCTCAACATCATGGAAGTTTCGGTGCACCACCTGGTCCAGCAGGCCGTGCATTCGAAGCTGCCGCTTTGAACTGATATGCCAGATACCACATTGACCTGGGCTTCGGTTGCTCCCGCCAGCGGAGAGATCTGCCTGACCTTTGCGATCTGCGCGGTGCTGATGATCGATGTCTTCGCCGGCGAGAAGCGTCGCAGTCTGACCCCGACGCTGACGCTGGTTGCGCTGGTCGCCACCGCCGCGCTGATGGTCGGGGTGGGCCAGGTGGGCAGCCGGGTGGTGCTGTTCGACGGTCTATACGTCGCCGATCCGGTCTCCTGCCTGCTGAAGCTCGCGGCGCTGCTGTTCGTGGCCGTTGCGCTGATGTATTCGCGCAGCTACATGAGCCAGCGCGGCACCAGCCGCGGTGAGTACTATGTGCTGGCGCTGACGGCGCTGCTGGGCATCTTCGTGCTGGCCTCGGCCAACAGCCTGCTCACCGTCTACATCGGGGTGGAACTGCTGGCGCTGTCGGTGTATGCCATGGTGGCCTTCGACCGCGACAATGGCATTGCCGCCGAGGCGGCCATGAAGTACTTCGTGCTGGGCGCCATTGCCTCGGGCATGCTGCTGTACGGCATGTCCATCGTCTATGGCATCACCGGCACCCTGGGGCTGGATGAGCTGGCGGTGCGGCTGGGCACGACGCATGGTGTGGGCGCGGTTCTGGGCCTGACTTTCATCGTGGTCGCGGTGGCCTTCAAACTGGGTGCAGTGCCCTTCCATATGTGGCTGCCGGACGTGTACGAGGGTGCGCCCACCAATGTCACGCAGTTCATCGCGACGGCGCCCAAGATCGCCTATTTCGCGCTGGCGTTGCGCCTGCTCACTCACGGCCTGACCGGCACCGAGCATGAGTGGTCGCAGATGCTGTCCGGGCTGGCGGTGCTGACGCTGGTCCTGGGCAATGTGGTCGCCATCGCGCAGAGCAATCTGAAGCGCATGCTGGCGTATTCGACGATTTCGAATGTCGGATTCATCCTGCTCGGGTTCGTCACCGGTACCCAGGCCGGGTATGGGGCCGCGCTGTTCTATACGCTGGTCTATGTGCTCGCGACCATCGGCACTTTCGGCGTCATACTGCTGATGACGCAACGAGGTTTCGAAGCGGATCGGCTCGATGACTACAAGGGCCTGTACAGCCGCGATCCGCTGCTGGCGCTGGTGATGATGGCGCTGATGTTCTCCACCGCCGGAGTGCCCCCCTTCGTCGGCTTCTGGGCCAAGCTGTCGATCCTGCAGCAGCTGTGGGTGACCGGCCATATCTGGCTGGTGATCATCGCGGTCGTGGTCTCGGTGATCGGTGCCTACTACTACCTGCGCATCGTGAAGCTCATGTACTTCGATGAGCCGGGCGCCGGCCAGCCGCTGCCGGAGTGGCAGCCTGGCGTGCGCCTCGCCGTGGGCGTCAATGGCCTGGCGGTGCTGGTGCTGGGTGTGCTGCCCGGACCGCTGCTGGCGCTGTGCAGCCGACTGCTGGTGTGATCAGAACTGATAGCCCACGGCCACGACCACGGCCCTGGGATTGAACTCCACATGCGAGCTGCGCAGGATGCCCTCGGTGTCCGTCGTCAGACGGGTATTCACCCACGAGGCCGAATAGGACGCGTTCACCACGAAGCGCGCGAAGGGATGGTAGGACAGGCCCACATTGGCCACCGGACCCACTGACACCGGCAGCGACAGCGAGGTCGGTCCGCCGCTGATGGCCTCGCCGGCCGCGGTGACCTGCCGCGAATCGAACTTGGTGTAGTTGACGCCGACGCCAAGATACGGCCGGAACATCGCCTCCGGGCTGAACAGGTAGTACTTGACCAGCAGACTGGGCGCCAGCCAGCGCGTGGTGGCAATCGTCTGGCCGTTATAGGGCACCGAACCCACCATCGCAGGCCCCTTGCCGACCGAACGGGTCACCGGCGGTACGCCCAGTGTCAGTTCCGCATCGAAATGCGGGGACAGCCGCCGCATGTAGGCGATGTACAGGGTGTTGACGCTGGGATTGCTGACATTCAGGCCCGGCGGGGTAAAGGGGCCCGAGATATCGTCGGCGTGCACGTGGAATTGGACGTAGTACAGGCCCAGCGCCAAGGTATTGGGATGATCGCCGGCGCCGACGTCATTGTCGGCGCGGGCCACGCGTGCGCCCAAGCCCGCGAGCGTCAGTGCCAGGCCCAGGACGGTTGCGGTGCTGTGCTTGATTCTCATGATCCAAACTCCGCAAAGAATCCGCGGGCCACGGCGGTACAGAAGGGTGCCTCGGTGCTATGGGTCGCCTGGACCGCGGCACTCTGGCCCTGCGCAGCGGCGATACCCGCGATGGTCTGCTGATAGCCGACCTTGGCGGCGGCAAAGGGATCACTGGCGCCGGTCACGGGTGCGTTGATGTCGACGACAGTGATCAGGCCCGTGGGCAGCCCCGACCAGTACTGCTGCATCACCTGAGTGTTGAGGAAGAAGACCGTGGGGTCCGCATCCCCGCCGCACATCAGCACCGGTACCATCGGCGTCCAGTTGCGCAGATCGTTGGTCTTGAAGGCGATGCGCAGGGTGTTCTGCGGGTTGGCGGCAACCGGCACGCCCGCGGTGAGCGTCGGAACCGCGCCATCGGGGCTTGCCACCGCATCCAGCACATACGCCAGGCGGAAGGCATTCGTCACCAGGTTGCTGGTGCCAAAACCCGCGGCGAACACCGGATTGGCCGGTACCGCCAGCGCTGCATCCAGGTTCGCATTGCCGGTTTCCGGTGGCGTCGAATTGAACAGCGCCGACTCCGGCAGGATGCCGGTGGAGAACAGAGTGTCCAGCGGCGTCGTGCTCGGCAGCACATCGGCCATGTTCGGCGCGTAATTCGGCTCGTAGATGTCCGTCAGGGACTGATAGATGTTGCCATAGGCCTTCTGATAGCTGGTCACCAGCAGCGGTGTGAACACGGTCGAACCGATGTTCACCTGGCCGTAGAACACCGCATCGGCAAAGGCCTCAAGCGCATAGGGGCCGGACATGCCGGCCTCGGCGGTCACCGCCATGCCCGCTGCCTGCATGGCCCGATGGGTCGCCATGGCCACGTAGCCGCCCTGCGAATAGCCCGTGATGAAGAGCTTTCCGCCGTCGGTGGTCGAGGTCGTCAGGGTGTGCGGCAGTGCCGTGCGCGCCGCGGTCAGCGCATCGATCATGTCCTTGGACTGCTGGTCGGCATTCAGATAGGGGTGATAGGTCAGTGTCGAGGTGTCGTAGCCGGCGTAGTTGGGCGCCACTACGATATAGCCCTGCGCGGCGAACATCGCGGCAATCAGCGCCCCTTCGCTGTTGCTGGTGTTGGTGATGTCGGCGATATTGGTGCTGCGGTCGGTATCGGTGCCATGGGCGTACAGGACAATCGGCCGCCCACCGCTGCACTGGGCCGCGCTGCCGGTGGGTACCATCAGGGCACCGGAGGCCGTCGTCGCCTCCCCGTCACCGCCCACCGTGTTGTACTGGATGTAGTAGAAGTCCACCCCGCATGCGGGAGTACCGGCGACCTGCAGCAACTGCGCGCCGGAGGTGGTGGCGTTGAGTTCAGCGGTGAAAGTCGCCGCATCCAGCGAGGCGATGCGAAACGGCGGATCATGGATCAGGGTGCCGCGGCCGGTATCGGTGCTGGCCGGGCTGGTCGTGGAATCAGTGCCGCAGGCGCTCAGGCCCAGCGCCGCAGCGGCGAGGCCGAGCAGGCAGGCACGGACCATATGCTGTGTGTTTGACTGTTCTGACATGGCACTCTCCCAGGGTCTGAGGCCTCCGGACCGTTCTTATTCGATAGGTGCCGCAAAACGATACCATAGTCGCGCGACCGCCTCATGGACGCCGTTGCGCAATCAACAGTTTAGGCCTGCGGATGCGGCTCGAGCTGCGGTTCGCCGCCAGCGTCTTCCCAGCGCAGCTGAAGCAGTGTGATGGCCGCCTCCAGCCGCCGGTTCGCGAACCAGACGCGCATCAGCGCCGCCAGCGCCACGGCCAGCGCGCACAGGGCGATGAGCCGCGTGTCGATGAGCATGATGCTGGGCAGTCCCAGGGCCGCGATCATCACGATCAACAGCAGCATGGTGGTCGTGAAGCGCGTCCGGTCAAGCAGTATGCGGCGCGCCTGCCATTCCAGGCGCACGCGACGGATTTCGGCATGGACGTCAGAGGCGAGGCTATCTGTCATCATGGCTTGCACCTTCCTTCACATCGAGGTGAGGCGGCACCACCCGGGCGATGTTACGCCGGATCGGACGTGGCGCCGATGCGCTGGCCGCTCAGGTCCGCGCCGTTGTAGTGCTCAACACCAACAGGGTCGCTGCGACCCCGCCGATCAGCCGCGCGCCCACCGGATGCACGGCAGCGGATCCGCCACAGATGGCGACCGGACCTCAGAGCCGATCCGGTGTCTGCGCGCTCATGAGGTTGAATCCGAACCCGCCCGCGGTCGTGCGAACAGCAGATACAGCCAACCGACCACCAGTGTCGTGGCGAGCAGCTGCGAAGAGACGCGTAGGCCCGGCGATGCCGCCCGAAACGATGGTAAGAACTGCCGCGGCGAAGCTGAGCAGGAAGAACAACCGCGTCAGCTCCGAGCCATGCCGGGGGGGCAGCTCGGTGGCCGCGTGCAGGACGTGAGTTCTTCGGGCAGGGCATGCGCGACTCCCCGGCCAAAAATCGCCCCAACCTGGGGCGTCGCGCGACCTTGGCCGAAATGGTGCAAATCGGCAGTCCGATGGCGCGGATTGCCAGCGGCGGACGGCCCTGGCAATACTGTGCCGGCGCCGGTTCTGCCAGGGGTGGGGGGATGTTTGAGGGTCTAAAGGGCTGGACGGCCGTTCAGCGCAAGGTCGTGGCGGCCAGCTTCCTGGGCTGGACGCTGGATGCCTTCGACTTCTTCCTGCTGGTGTTCGTCATCAAGGACGTGGCGCGCGAGTTCGGCACGACCCGCGACACGGTGGCCTGGGCGGTAACGTTGACGCTGGCGCTACGGCCGGTGGGAGCCTTCGTATTCGGGCGACTGGCGGATCGCTTCGGCCGCCGCCCCATCCTGATGCTGGATGTGGGCCTGTACTCGCTGATGGGACTGGCCAGTGCCCTGGCACCGGACCTCGCGGTGTTCCTGATCGTGCGGGCACTGTTCGGCGTGGCCATGGGCGGGGAATGGGGCATCGGTGCCTCACTGACCATGGAGAGCGTCAATCCGAAGGCGCGCGGGTTGGTGTCAGGACTGCTGCAGTCCGGTTACCCGACCGGCTACCTGCTGGCCTCGGTGGTCTATGCATTGCTGTACGACAGGGTGGGCTGGCGGGGCATGTTCGTCATCGGCTTCCTGCCCGCCTTGCTGGTGCTCTATATCCGTCGTCACGTACCGGAGTCCCCTGCCTGGCAGCAGTCGCGTGCGCGTTCCGTGCCCATGCTGCAGACCCTGCGCCGGCACTGGACGCTGGCGCTGTACGCCATTGCGCTCATGACGGCGTTCAATTTCTTCAGTCACGGAACCCAGGACCTGTATCCCAACTTCCTGCAGTCCACCTATCACTTCAATGCGCGCACCACGGGCACCATTGCCATTGTCTATAACATTGGCGCGATCCTGGGCGGCTGGACCTTCGGGATCTGGAGCCAGAGGGTCGGAAGAGGCCGCGCGATGATTGTCGCGGCACTGCTGGCCATCCCGCTGACCTATGTGTGGGTATTCTCATCCGGAGCGGTGACCCTCGCCGCCGGTGCGTTTCTGATGCAGTTCTGCGTCCAGGGTGCATGGGGTGCGGTGCCGGCGTATCTCATAGAGGTTGCACCGCCGGAGGCGCGGGCCACCTTTCCCGGCACCGTCTATCAGATCGGCAATTTCATCGCCTCATCCAACGCAGTACTGCAGACTTGGCTCGCGACCCGGCAGGGCGGGAACTTCCGGGTGCCGCTGGCCGCCGTGGTGCTCACTGCCGCGGTGTCGATAGCACTGCTAGCATGGCTGGGACGGCAGCCGCGCAGCGTGGAGTCGGCGCTAGGTTCAGAACCATTAGTGGATTCATAGGCAGGGGGCAACATGTTCGGTAAATCTGCACGTGGGTGGACCATCCCGACCGCGGCACTGTGCTGCTTGCCGGTGTTCGGGCTGGCAGTGGCCCAGGACAGCGCGCCGGCCGCGCCAAGCTCCGCACCCGCGGCGCCCATCGTCGTGGATGTGGCGACGCTGCAGCGGTATGTGGGCCATTACCGGTTGGGTGATTCGGACATCCAGGGCGTCATGACGGTCACGCTGTCAGGTACGCAGCTGGCGATACAGTTCACCGGGCAGCCACCGGCGGAGGTGACGGCGCAGTCCGCGACGCATTTCGCCATGAAAGGAGTGCAAGCCAACCTGGACTTTGTAACCGACGGCAAAGGGCCGGCGACCAGGTTGATCCTGCACTCGCCCGGGCCTGATCTCACCATGACCCGCATGGACGATGCCGCCGCCGCGCAGTTCAATGCAAAAGTGGCGGCGCGGGTTCGGGCGAATACGCCGCAGCCCGGCGCACAGGCGGCCATCAACGATTGGATCGCGCGGGTGGAAAACGGGCAGCCGGCCGACTATACAAAGATGGGGCCGGAACTGGCTGAGGCCGCCAAAGCCCAAGCCGATCAGGCGGCCAGCGCCATCAGTTCCCTGGGTAAATTGCAGAGTCTGACATTCCAGCGCGTGGCGCCCAACGGTGCGGATATCTTTCAGGCGAAATTCGACAATGGAACGCTGATGGTCGTCATTGCCCTGGATTCAAAGGGCATCATCACCGGGATGCAGATGCTGCCCGCTCCCTAGGAGGAGTCTTGAATACGATGTCCGAGATCATCCTGTCAGGCCAATGGGTTCGCCGGTGCAAAGCCCGGGCCGCGGCACTGCTATGCCTGGCGCCCGTATTCGCGGTGGCTGTGGCCCAGGTCGGCGCACCGGGTGCGCCCAGCTCCGCGCCCGCACCGCAATACTCCTTGAGTGCCGCCATGCTGCGGCGCTATGTCGGCCACTACCGAGTAGGGGATACCGACATCCAGGGCGTCGTGACGGTCGCGCTATCGGGTACGCAATTGACGATGCAGCCCACCGGAGGTCCGCTGCTGGAAATCAAACCGCAGTCAGCGACGCATTTCCTGCTGCAGGTGGGCGGGGCCGAAGTCGGCCTGGACTTCGTGACCGACGGCAAAAAGCCCGCGACGGCGTTGATCGTCCACCAGAACGGCCAGAATGTGACCATGGCACGCATGGACGATGCCGCGGCGGCGCAATTTGCTGCGGACCTCGCCGCCAGGGTGCAATCGAACACCCCGCGGCCCGGCTCCCAGGCAGCCATCAATGATTGGCTCAGCCGCATGGCCAAAGGCCAGCCACCGGACTACAGCAAGATGTCGGCGCAACTGGCCGGGCTCATGAGGTCCAACGCCGACCGGCTGGCGAGCGGCATCAGTTCCCTGGGATCCTTGAAGACCCTGACATTCCAGAATGTCGCGCCGAATGGCGCGGACATCTACCAGGCGCAATTCGACAATGGTGTGCTGCAGATTCTCATCGTGATCGACTCGAAGGGCATCATCAGCGGACTGCTTCTGCAGCCCCCCAGCGCTCCTTAGGGGAAGTACCGTTGAACGCCAACACTGACGCGGCAGCCGCCCGGCGGTTGCTCGACCTCATCAACGGCAGCTGGGTGGCGCAGGCCTGCTATGTCATCGCCCGTTTGGGCATTGCCGATCTGCTGGCCGCGGGGCCGCGCAGCAGCGAGGAGCTGGCCGCTGCGACCCAGACCAATGCCGCGGCGCTGGGGCGGCTGCTCAACGCACTGGGGAGCGTGGACATCTGCCGCCAGCGCGACGATGGCTCATTCGAAATGACGCAATTGGGGACGCTGCTGCGCGCGGATGTCCCCTGCTCGATGCGCGCCTGGGCCCTGCAATGGGGTGGGGAGGCCTGGCAGATATGGGCCAATCTGCTTCACAGCATCAAGACCGGCAGCAGCGCGCGTTCGCTGGTCACCGGGAATGAGGGTTTCGGGCATCTGGATCGCGACCCGCAGGCGGCGCAGATTTTCAACCAGGCCATGGTGGACCTGACGCGCCTGGCGGCAGTGGATATCGCGCAGGCCTACGACTTTTCCGACCGCAGGATCGTGGATGTGGGCGGCGGGTATGGGGCGCTGCTGGCGCAGATCCTGGTGGCCAATCCCGGCGCCAAAGGCGTGCTGTTCGACATGGAGCATGCCATCTCCAGGGCGCGCGAGTATCTGGCCAGCCGCGGGGTCGCGGAGCGCTGCGAATTCATCGCCGGGGATTTCTTCTCCAGCGTGCCATCCGGCGCGGACCTTTATCTTCTGAAAACCGTCATCCACGACTGGCCCGATGACAGGGCGCGGGAGATTCTGCAGTGCTGCCGGCGAGCCATGAGTCCGGGTGCACGCCTGCTCATCATCGAGCGCCTCATGCCCGAGCGGCTGGAGCCGTCGGCCGAAAACCGGGCGCTGGCGCGCGTCGACCTGCACATGCTGGTGGCGCTGGGGGCCCAGGAGCGCACGCTGGCGCAGATGCTGGCCCTGTTGGCGGGGGCAGGATTGAAGCAGCTGCGGCGCATCGCGACCCCTTGCGAGTTCCAGATCATCGAAGCGCAGGCCTGAGCCGGCGCGGGCTGATCAGATCTGAGCGCTCAACGACAGTCCGGGAACGCTTGCGAGCGAGGCGGAGATGCGCTGGCTGACCTGCTGCAGCATCGCCAGCCGTCCGCGCAGCAGTTTGGTGCGGGTCATGCGGCCCGAATGGCTCGAGGAATTCAGGGCCGCGACCACGCGCCCCTGCTGGTCCACCACCGGCACGGCGAGGGCGATGACCCCATAGGCGAGCTCATCTTCGACCACCGCATAGCCATTGCGTCGCGCCTCATCGATCAGGGCGCGCAGCTGCTGCGGGTCGGTAACCGTGTGCTCGGTGAGAGCGGCGAATGTTCCGCTCTCGAAATACAGCCGGAGCCGCTCCGCGCCAAGGCCCGCCAGCAGCACTCGGCCGGTGGAGGTGGCGTGGGCGGGAAAGCGGCTGCCCACATGAGCCTCCAGGCGCAGCAGTGTGCGCACCGAGGTGCGCGCCACATAGGCGATCTGAGTGCCATCCAGGACGCACAGCGCGGCGGAATCGGAAGTCGCGCGCGCCAGCTCCTCCAGGTGGGTGCGCGTGAGCTGCTCGATATTGATCGACTCGAGGTAGGCGGCCCCGAGCTCCAGTACCTTGGGCCGCAGCAGGAAGGTGCGCGCGTTGCGCGTCACATAACCCAACTCCTCCAGCGTCAGCAGACAGCGCCGCGCGGTGGCGGCGGGCATGCCGGCGCCGCGGGCAATGTCACTCAGACTGAGCGCGGCATGATCACGGCCGAAGGCGCGGATCACTGCCAGACCCTTGGCGAGGCCGCCCATCGCTTCGCGGCGGACGACTGAGGTGCGCGTGTTTGCCATGGCCTTGACACTCTTTGGAGAGCGGGTCCAGTATCGTTTCGGATACCGACAAATTTTTCGATATCCGAAAATAACACACCGAGGGTGAAAGTGAAAATCGGCCGCCAGGACCAACGCAGTTCCGCGATCTCCACCTCCAACCCCGACACCATCCTGGTGCGCGGCCATGACCTCGCGGCAGAACTCGTCGGCTCGATCAGCTTCACCGAGCATTTCTGGCTGCTGCTGACCGGTGCGCTGCCATCGCCCGCCCAGCGGCGGATCCTGGATGCGACGCTGGTGGCGATTGCCGAGCACGGCATGGTGCCGAGCGTGCAGGCGGCGCGCATGACCCTGGCGGCGGCGCCTGAGGCGCTGCAGGGTGCCGTGGCGGCCGGCATCCTCGGCTGCGGCTCGGTGGTGCTGGGATCCTCCGAGGCGGCAGGGCGGCTGTTTGCGGAAGTTCAGGCGCGCAGTGCCGCGGGCACCGGCCTGCGCGCGGCCGCCCTGGAGGTCATTCGCGAGTACCGCGCCGCCAAGCGCGCCATTCCGGGCTTCGGCCATCCCCTGCACAAGGGCCGTGACCCGCGCGCCCTGCGGCTGTTTGCGGTGGCGGCCGAAGCCGGCACCGCCGGCTTGCATGAGCAGATCGCCACACACATCGAGCAGCTGCTGCCCGAGGTGGTCGGAAGAACCCTGGCGCTGAATGTCTCCGGCGCCATTCCAGCGGTGCTCCTGGACGCCGGTTATCCGCTGCTGGCCCTGAAGGGCGTGCCGCTGCTGGCGCGCACCGCAGGTCTGGTCGGGCACCTGCTCGAGGAACAGCAGCGCGGCATCGGTTTTGTGATGTCGGACGCCGCCGCGCGTGCCATCACCTACGATGGGCCGGTGCCACCGGGCTTTGTGCCCAACGAGGAAGGCTGATGCAATCCGCACTGACCGGAATCCGCATTGTCGAGCAAGGAACCTTCATCACCGGTCCGTGCTGCGGCATGTTGCTGGCCGACCTGGGCGCGGATGTCATCAAGGTCGAAAGTCCCGACGGTGATCCCTACCGTACCTATCAGGGCGGGCAATACTCGCCGCATTTCCAGGCCTACAACCGCAACAAGCGCAGCCTGGCGCTGAACATGAAGCAGCCCGGTGACAGCGAACTGTTCGCGACGCTGATCCGCGAGGCGGATGTTTACATCCAGAACTTCCGTCCCGGCGCGGCGGAGCGCATCGGGGCTGGCGCCGAGCAGCTGCTGAAAATCAATCCGCGACTGGTCTACTGTTCCATCAGCGGCTTCGGCGCCACCGGCCCCTATGCCGACCGGCCCAGCTACGACTCGGTGGCCCAGGCCCTGAGCGGTTTCCTCAGCGTGGTCGTGGACTATCGCCGGCCACAGTTTCTGGGTCCGGCCCTGGCCGACGCCATCACCGGCATGTATGCCGCGCAGGGCATCCTCGCCGCGCTGGTACGCCGCGGTCGCACCGGTGCCGGGGGTCTGGTGGAGATTTCGATGCTCGAGGCCATGGCGCATTTTGCCATCGAGCCGTTCGCCGCCTTCTTTGCCCTGGGCGAGGCGCCGACCTCGGCGGATCGGCCGCGCCTGGCGCAGGCCTACATCCTGCGCACCGGGGATGACAGGCTGATCGCCATCCATCTGTCCTCGCTGGAGAAATTCTGGACCGGACTGGTCGCTGCGCTGGAGTCCCCGGAGCTGGGAGCCGATCCGCGCTTCAACCCGCGCGAGCGCCGCATCGCCGAGTACGATGCCCTGCGCCTGGAACTGGATGCCCGGTTCTCGCGCCAGCCGCTGGCGTATTGGGAGCAGCGGCTGCGCGCCGCCGACGTGCCGCATGCCGCCGTGAACCGCATCAATGAGGTCGTCGATGACCCGCAGGTAAAACACCTGGGCGTTGTTGTACCCATTGACTCGCCGCATACTGCGACCGAGGCGGTACGGCCGGCGGTGCGCTTTGACGGCAATCGTGCCAAGTCAGTCAATCCGGCACCCTTGCTGGACCAGCATGGCGATGCGATCCGCGCCGCCCTGGCCCGCAATACGGCATGGCCGGATATAGGAGGATAACCATGGTGAACAAGCTTCCGGCGCGTCTTCATCACACCGCGTATGTGACCAAGGACCAGGAAAAGACGCGACAGTTCTACGAGGAGGTCATCGGCCTGCCGCTGACCGCGACCTGGTGCGAAACCGACATGCTGTTCGGCAAGGAACGCACCTATGTGCACACCTTCTACGGCATCGGCGATGGCGGAGCGCTGGCGTTCTTCCAGTTCGCCGATGCCGCGGATCAGGCCGAGTTCGGCCCGAAGATGCCGCAGTCGCCGTTTCATCACATTGCCCTGCAGGTGGATGCCGAAACCCAGGCCGGCATCGAAGCGCGTATCGCGAAGGCGGGCATCAAGCCACCGGACACCTATGTGCTCGAGCACGGCTACTGCCGCTCGGTATACGTCAACGATCCGAACGGGTTGGTCCTGGAGTTCACGCTGGATGCGCCGCAGGTCGCGCAGATCAACCAGGACCGGCGTGCCGATGCGCACCAGGAATTGAAGCGCTGGCTGGCCGGTGACCACCATTCCAACAATACCTATCGTTCGGCCTGAAGGGGTACGGTGTAGATGAGCAGCCGAATCGACCGGATTCTGACGACCCATGTGGGCAGTCTGCCGCGCAGCCAGGCGGTGACAGACGTGGTGTTCGGGCGCGAGACCGATGCGCAGCGCGACCTGGCCCGGGACGATGCGGTGATCGCCGCGGCGGTCACCGAGGTGGTCAGTCATCAGAAAAAAGTCGGCATCGACCTGGTCAGCGATGGCGAGATGAGCAAGATCAGCTATGCCACCTACATCGCCGATCGCTGCTCAGGCTTTGACGGGGATTCGCCGCGCCAGCCGGGTCAGGATCTGGTGGAGTTTCCGGCCTTGCTGCGCAAGCTCGCCGAGCGCGGCTCGACCGCCAAGTACCGGCGCCCGCGCTGCGTCGGACCGGTGGCGGTGAAGACCCTGCGGCCGCTTCAGACCGACATTGCCAACCTCAACGCCGCGGTCGCCACGGTGAAGCCTCACGGCGCCTTCATGAATTCGGCGTCCCCGGGAGTGATTGCGCTGTTCCAGCCGAATGACTTCTATCCCACCCAGGATGCGTATCTGGAGGCCCTGGCCGATGCGCTGGCCGTCGAGTACGAGGCCATCGTGCGCTCCGGCATCATCCTGCAGATCGACGCGCCGGACCTCGCCATGGGTCGGCACACCATGTACCGCGACCGCACGCTCGAGGAATTCGAGGTGCTCGCCGCGCGCCACATCGAGGTGCTGAATCATGCGCTGCGCAATGTGCCGGCGGACCGGGTGCGGATGCATGTGTGCTGGGGCAACTACGAGGGGCCGCATCATCACGATATTGCCCTGGAGCGCCTGCTGCCGGTGGTGATCAAGGCCAAGCCGCAGGGCCTGCTGTTCGAGGCCGCCAATCCGCGCCATGCGCACGAATGGTCGGTGTTCAGCCAGATCAGGATTCCGGATGACAAGATCATGATTCCCGGCCTGCTGGCGACCACCACCAACTACATCGAGCATCCGCAGCTGGTCGCCGAGCGCATCGAACGATTCGCCCAGGTGGTCGGGCGCGAGCGGGTGATTGCCGGTACCGACTGTGGATTCGGGACCTTCGCCGGTTTCGGGCCGGTGGAGCCGGACATCGCCTATCTGAAACTGCGATCGCTGGTGGAAGGGGCGCAGATCGCCTCGAGCCGGCTGTGGCGCTGAGAGGCGCCGGAGGAGGGGGATATGCGCGAGTTCAATGAGAAGAGCATCACTCAAGCCGTGATCGAGCGCCTTTCCCAAAGCGACGATCCACGCTTCAAGAAGGTCATGACGTCCCTGGTCACGCACCTTCATGACTTCGTCCGCGACGTGAGATTGACCGAAGAGGAATGGATCGGCGCGATTCAGTTCCTCACCGACGTGGGTAAGACCTGCACCGAGAAGCGCCAGGAATTCATCCTGCTCTCGGACACCCTGGGCGTGTCGGTACTGGTCATAACGCTCAACCATCCCGCCGAGCAGGGCAGCGCCGAATCAACGGTTCTGGGCCCTTTTTACTGGGAGGGCGCGCCGGATCTGCCGCGCGGCAGCAATCTGGCCGTGGGCGTCAAGGGTGAGCCGGCGTTTTATTCCGGGCGGGTGCTCAGCGCCGATGGCCGGCCGCTGGAGAACGCGCTGCTGGATATCTGGTCCGGCGACGGTGACGGTGACTACGACATGCAGATCCCCGGGGAGACGGGCATGAAGGCGCGCGGCCGGATCCGCACCGATGCCCAGGGCCGTTACTGGTTCCGCTCCATCCGCCCGACGTTTTACCCGGTGCCGACCGATGGTCCGGTGGGCCGAATGCTGCGCAAGATGGGGCGCCACCCCTATCGGCCCGGCCATATTCACATGATTGTCTCGGCCCAGAACCATCGGCCGGTGACCACGCACCTGTTCGTGGCCGGCAGCCAATACCTGGATTCCGATGCGGTATTCGGCATGAAGGAGTCGCTGGTGGCGCAATTTGACCGGCACCCGCCGGGCACGGGTCCGGACGGTGAGCGTGTGGAAGTGCCGTTTTACACGGTCAACTACGATTTTCGGCTGCGGCCGGCGGGCCCGCCGTAATTCATTCGCGTCGCTTGGCCGCGTAACCGCTAAGATGCGGCTCGTGAACCTATGCCAAATATTCCGATAACGTGACGGCGCGCAAGAATCCTTATGTACGCTATGGTACACTGCGCGCTCGTAGCTCGGCGAAAGCAACAATAAAGACGTCCGCGCTATTCGAACTGCCCGATAGATCCGCCATGGGGGACGCTCAATCACAACGCTGATCGAGTGCATCAAGCAGCAGAAGCAGGGAATGATCGGACGCTATGCCAAGTCCGATGACATCCAGGGGGTTTTCGAGGTGCTTCTGACCTTGGTGCCCCTGGCATTGCTGTGGGGGATTGCAGTGTTCTTCGGGCGCGTCTCCTACTGGTTCGTGCTCGCCGCGCTGCCGCTGCTCATTCTGTTCACGCTGCGCGTGTTCGCGCTGATGCACGAGTGTGGGCATCGCAGTCTGTTCCGCAGCATCGCGCTGAATCGCTGGGTCGGATTCATCCTGGGCGTACTGTCGGGCATGCCGCAGTACGTGTGGGCACAGCACCACAACTACCACCATGCGCATAACGGCAATTGGGAGCGCTACCGTGGGCCGTACGCAACATTGTCAGTGGACGAATACGCCGCGCTCAGTGCCGGCAAACAACGCTTTTACCGGCAAAAATGCAGCATCGTCGCGGCGCCGCTGGCCGGTTTCATCTACCTGATTCTCAATCCGCGCCTGACCTGGATCCGGGGCACCCTGGGACTGTGGGCGCATGTCATCCGCGGCAAGATCCACGGCTCAGGGCTGTCAGTGCGCGAACTGTCGGCGAGTTACCAGACCCGGTTCTGGAAGAATTCCAGAGAGTATCGGCACATGCTGTGGAACAACCTGGTGCTGCTGAGCGCCTGGGCCCTGATGTGCTGGTATTGCGGTGCGGCACTGTTCTTTACCATCTACCTGCTGACCGTCTCGATCGCCGGCGGCCTGGGCATCGTGCTGTTCACGGTGCAGCATAATTTCGAACATTCCTACGCCACCGGATGCGACGCCTGGGACTACGATTCCGGCGCCATCCATGGCACGAGTTTTCTGGTGCTGCCCGGCTGGCTGAACTTCTTCACGGCCAACATCGGCTATCACCATATCCATCACCTGTCCTCCAGCATTCCCAGCTACCACCTGGTCGCCTGCCACAACGAGTACCAGCACCTGTTTCCGGAAGTGGCGCGGGTGAAGCTCTCGGAAGTGTGCGCCGCCATGCGGTGCATTCTGTGGGATATGCGTGCCGAGCGGATCATCACCCTGGCCGAGTACCAGCGGCAGAGCTGACTGTCTGCCGCCGGTTTCTCGCCGCTGCTGCTTCAGGGCATCATCGGTGTGGTGCCGCTGAAGTAGGTGATCACATAGGCCTTGACCGAGCCATCAGGCTGCGGCACGCCCGACACCAGCATTTTGGTGCCGCTGGGGATGCCGGTGAATGTCGTCTGACCGGTCGCGCTGGTGAGATCGATCGGGCTCACCGTCACCACGCCACCATTCACGTCCACCTGGTACACCAAGGTGGCCGAGCCCTTCACCGTGCCGGCATTGACGGTCACCGGATTGGCGCCATTGGCCGCCGTGACGGTGAAGGTGTCGGCGCTCGCGCCGGCGGTGGGGACGCTGGCCACCATTGCGACCGGCAGTGGCGTGGGTTCAAGAATCGAGGCGGCCGCGCTCCAGCCGGTGGCATTGGCCGGGTCGGCCCATAACACGTAGCTCACGCCCCAGGGCACGATCGCGCCGGCCGTGCCGCCGAAACTGGCGGTACCGTTGGTGGCCGACACAAAGTCGCTCACCGCATTGGCCCCGGAATCAACCACGGTCGGGTAGGCGAAGTTCCACCACTTGTAGCCCGTGATGGCGTCGGCGCTGAGCGGATCGTTGCCGTTGGCGGTCGCCGCGGCGATATAGGGCAGCGTGACGGTGTAGTCATCAATGGTGCGCACAAAGTCGTGCGTGTAGGTGAAGCCGCTGGCGCTCGGCGCGGAGATCGTGCCCGAGTACTCGGCGGTTTCGATGTCGATGGACTGGGCGACCAGCGGCACCGCGAGCGGGTCCACGACGCTGGCGTGCACCTTGAAACCGCGCACGATGTCCTGGTTGGTGAGAAATCCGGTCCCGGTGCCGATCGGGGTGGCATCGGCCGTCGCATTCCAGGGTTGGCGGAAGAAGAACTGGGTGCTCGAGTTCACCGTCAATGGCACCCCGACACCCGACTCGTTGGTGACGGTGATGATGTCGGTGTTGGGATTGACGTTCAGGACATGGCCTTCGGGGCTCACCCAGACGTTGTTGAAGGTGCTGCTGGCCCAGATGCGGGTGGCCACCAGCGTGCCGTCCACCTGGTAGCGCGCGGCGATGCGCACATACTTGCCGCTCAAGCTGGTTTCGCTGGAGAAGTTCATGATCGTGGTGGTGGTCTTGGCATCCAGATCGTAGAACAGCGTGCCATTGGTCGCGTCTGCCTGGATCGTCAGTGTCTGCGTGCCGGTGACCTCGGTTTCCGGGGAGATTGCGGGCAGCGTCGGGAAATCCTTGTCGATGGTGATCGAGCTATTGTCGGTGGAGATTCCCGTGACGGTGCCATAGGTGTGGCGCAGCACCAGGCGGCGCAGGTCAGCCAGCGGATGATGCCGTATCGGACCATTGAAGTTGATCGCCCACTGGGTGGCGGTGGCGCTTGGCGGGTTATGGCCAATGATGAACGCCGGATGGGACAGATCGAATTCCAGGTCCAGCGCCGAGGTGGCGGTGGTGCTGACGACCAGCGGGGACACGAAATTCACTGTGACCGGGACGGTCAGATTTGAGCCGCTGCCCTGGGTATTCACCACATGAATGTTGGCCGTGGACACCACCGTGCCGGCGTTCAGCGCGAAGCCCACTTCCGGATCGGCTGATGCCGTGAGCAGCACGTCGCCCGGGTTGCCGCTCACCGTGATGACGGCACCGGTGTAGGTGCCGACCGGAACGGTGGCATTGCCGAGGATTTCACCCAGCTGGTCGAGCTGTTCGAGATTCACGAACGGCGCAGCAGCGGGCGCGGTATATACCGTGACATTGCTGCCGCCACCTTGCGGGATCAGCGCAATGCTCAATACCTTCACGCCGATGGTCGCCCAATCATCCGAGGATGCATCGCTGATCACCATCGGCACGTTCGCGGTTTGGGCGGTGCTGCCACCGCTGCCACCCGCACCCAGCGATCCTGAAGAGCCTGAAGAACCGCCACCGCAGGCCGTCAGTGCGGCAACAATTGCTGCGCAAACGGCATAGTTGAGCTTCCTGGTATCCATGCCTGTCTCCCTTTGATAGATACACTGCTGTTACGCGAAGCGCTCGCGTAATCAGACCTGGCAATGGGAGTCAGAAGCGAATGACCCTGGATATGGTTGACGCACTTCAAACAAATGATGCGCTTTGTTGGGGATTGTCACCGATTGGCGACAGAGCGCTGTCAGCACAGCGAAAGATAGCCGCCGGCAGGCATATCAGGGGACTGAAGATTTAACCTAAGCAACTATCCTTCCGGCTGAGGCCGCGGGCACCACGAGCGGTGCCACGGCGGCGTTGTAGGAATTGTCCTGCGCCGAAGTCAACGCGAACGGTTGTACGGGTCACCACACCAGTGCGCGCCCCGATCCATCTCGTGTTCCAGCGCCATGGGCATGGGATCGACCAGTTTGCCCAGCAGCTCGGCGACCGTCGCCTTGGCCAGCACGCCGGTTTCTATGGTCCAGTCCCAAATCGCGTTGCCGCGCGGATCGTGAATGACCTTGCCCAGTTGCGCTACCGCGGGAGGGCGGAGGGTTTGATTGTTCGACATACGCGATCTCCAGATTCTCTTCAGGCGTTGAATCATTTATCGTCTGGATTGCGCGACAATGGAGCGGCAATTTTCATGACATCGACCCGAATCACAGCAACGAAAAATTGCCGCACCACGGCTAAAGAAACCGCACCTGCGGCCGTTATGGCATATGAGTGACCCTTCCTGTACGGCGATGCTGGACATCGCGCTCGAGGAGGCCCGCCTCGGGCTCAGCGAGGGCGGCATTCCCATCGGCGCCGCACTGTTCGCCTCCGACGGCACGCTTCTCGGGCGCGGCCATAACCGCCGGGTACAGCAGGGCGACCCCTCCCTGCACGGTGAAACAGACGCCTTTCGCAACGCCGGCCGGCGCCGCGGCTACCAGGACACCGTGATGGTGACGACGCTGGCGCCGTGCTGGTACTGCAGCGGATTGATTCTGCAATTTCGCATCGCAGCCGTCATAGTGGGGGAGTCGCGTACCTTTCGCGGTGGCATCGACTGGCTGCGCGAGCGCGGGGTGAGCGTCGTCGACCTTGATTCCACGGCGTGCGTGCAGCTTCTGGGCGGCTACATCAAGCAGCACCCCGAGGTCTGGAATGAGGACATCGGCGCAGGCTGCGATGGCTGAGGGTATCCTATTATAAATCAATAAGGTGCCGGGTATTCTGATGAACACTGTAACGGTCGTGACCCATCCGCTGGTGCAGCACAAACTGACCTTGTTGCGCGACCGGACCACCTCGACCAAGACCTTCCGGCAACTGCTGCGCGAGACCGCGACGCTGTTGTGCTACGAAGTGACGCGGGACCTGCCGCTGGATCCGGTCGAGATCGAAACCCCGCTGATGCCCATGCGCTCCTACAAACTCTCGGGCAAGAAGCTGGTGTTCGCACCCATTCTGCGAGCCGGCATGGGATTGCTGGACGGCATGCTTGACCTGGTGCCCTCGGCCCGCGTGGCCCATGTGGGGCTGTACCGCGACCCGCAGTCATTGGCCGCCGTGGAGTACTACTTCAAAGCACCCACGGTGCTTGCGAAGCGGGTCGTGATCGCCGTGGATCCCATGCTGGCCACGGGCAACACCGCGGTTGCGGCCATCGATCGGCTCAAGGAGCACGGCGCCAGCGAAGTACGCTTCGTGTGCGTGCTGGCCTGTCAGGCGGGTTTGTCGCGACTGCATGGGCAGCATCCGGATGTGCCGGTGTGGACGGCCGCCATCGATTCGCAGTTGAATGATCACGGGTATATCCTGCCGGGCCTGGGTGACGCCGGGGATCGGCTCTACGGCACTCGCTAGCGGCGCCGCCATGGATATTCATCTGTCAACGATCGACCATATCCGTCAGCAGATCATCGATCTGCTCATTCAGTTCGGCCCCAGGCTGCTCACGGCCATTCTGATCATTGTGGCCGGCGTGATCGTGGGCGGATGGGCCGAGCGCTGGCTGACGCGCGCGCTGCGACGCTTTGATCTGGAGCCGCCGCTGCGCCAGCTGCTGTCACGGGTCGTGCGCGGCCTGGTGCTGCTGCTGTTCCTGGTCATGGCGCTGCAGAACCTCGGGGTGCAGCTGTTGCCGCTGATCGCCGGGTTGGGCGTGGCCGGTGCCGGCATCGCCCTTGCCATGCAGGGCGTGCTCAGCAATGTCGTCGCGGGGCTGTCGATCATCCTCACCAAGCCTTTCCGCGTGGGGCAGTACATCCAGGTGGCGGGCGTGGAAGGACAGGTCGAGCATGTCTCCCTGTTCAGCACCCTGCTGCTGCACTCCGACCGCTCCAAGGTCGTGATTCCCAACCGCAAGATCGTCGGCGAGATCCTCCACAACTACGGTCATGTCCGCCAGGTCAGCATCCAGGTCAATGTCGCGTACGACACGGACCTGGGTGAGGCGCTGCAGGTCATACAGGAGGTGGTGAACTGCAACCCCAAGGTCCTCAAGGATGTGCCGCCGGTGATCGGCGTGGCGCGGCTGGCGGACTGCGCGGCGCAGATCAGCATCCAGCCCTGGGTCTCCGTGGATGACTACGGGGCGGCGAGCGCGGAACTCACGCGCGCCACGCTCGAGGCGCTGCGCGCACATCATGTCAATCTGGCGCTGGCGCAGCATGAGGTGCGGCTGTTGACCACGCCGAACTGAATGCGGCGCGCTTCAGCGCGGGACGGACTTCGCAAACACCTCGATCTGCGCCACATCGGACCAGCCCCCGGGTCCATGACCGCTGCCGGGCATGAGATCGACAAAGCCTATCTGGTCCACTTTGGACAGATCGACATGCTCGAGCGGGGTGCCTGTGGTCACGGCGCGCGCGATATCCAGCTTCAGCCAGTGCAGATCCGCGAAGGACAGCTCACTGACGATCCAGTCGCGCGAGGAACCCTCGGTACGATCCGCCGCCAGCCACGTGCCGTCGGCCAACTTCACGATCGGCCGGATCTGATGGTAGCCCGACATCTTGGTGTTCAGGCGGATGCGCGCCAGCCCGGTCAGATCCGCCAGGTGCTGCTTGCTGCGTAGTGCCAGTCCACACGGCGTCGTGCACAGCCCCAGCCATACATGGATGGGATTGTTCTCATCGCCCGCGGCGCCGGTGAGCATGATCTGTCCACCCGGCACGATGGGCGTCAACTCCAGATCCGGGTTCCCCAGCGAGGCGCCCGTCACGGAGTTCTCTCCGCCCTTGGGTCCTTGCTGCCATTCTTCGCGCCAAAACAGCGGTGGACGCTGTGGCCCGTGTTCCCCGGGCAGCGGCGCTGGTGCCGCGGCTGGCGTCTGCGCGCGTGCCTCGAGGCCTGACATCACCAGGCCCGCTGCCAGCATTGCGCTCGCCCAGGCACCTAATCCGATTCCGGTAGCCGCCATGACCCCCTCCCGTTTCTGGTGAGCGAGTCTACCGCTGCGCCGCCGCGATTCAAACCATGGGCGGCAACGCTCGCTGCAGCAGCCAGACCAGGGCGATCACGGCGATGACGGCCGACCCCCAGGGCAACACCGCCCGGCGGTAGAGCAGGGTGGCGCGCAGGGCATAGACCACGGGCATGACCGCCAGCACCACGGCGAGCTGGCCGGTCTCGATGCCGAGGTTGAACGACAGCAGCGACAGCAACCGGGCGCCGGAGGGCAACCCCATGTCGGCGAGAACGGATGCAAAACCGAAGCCGTGAAGCAGGCCGAAGGCGAAGGCAATGCGGGCGCGGCTGTCCGTGACGACCGGGAAGACATTGTTCAGTGCGGCGACGATGATCGAGGCGGCGATGACTGATTCGGTCAGGCGGCTGGGCAGGCGCACCACATCCAGGGCGGCCAGGGTCAGGGTGATGGAATGCGCCAGAGTGAATGCCGTGACCACCTTGAGAATGCTGAACACGGCCGGGCGGGCTTGCGTCACCGGCTCCCAGCGCCTGCCGCGACGGATCAGCACCGCCGGCAGCAGCAGTGAAATCAGGAACAGCAGATGATCGATGCCGCTCCAGATATGCCAGATGCCTGCCCGCAGATAATCCAGCAGGGTGCGCCAGGCGGAGGGCGAGTAGACCTCGAAGTCCGCGTTGCCCGCTGCGCCCAGTACGCCGGTTTGCGCGAGCTCACCGGCCGTCAGGGTCAGCAGGCCGCGGTGCGAGGGATCGATGTCAGCCATCAGCGAGTAGCGGATACTCAGCCGCTGCACGGCGCTCGGGCAGTGCGCGGACAGCGGCAGCCAGGCGTAACTGCCATCGACCCGGTCGTTCACCTGCAACGCGCCCAGCTGCACCGTGCAGGCACCGCCCTGGGCCAGGAATCCCAGATGCTGCCCCACATACCGCAGCAGCTGCGGCTGACTGGCGCGCAACTCGCCCCAGGTGACCTTGCCGTCGTGATTGGCATCCACACCGATGGCCAGCTCCACATCTCGCACCGCCAGCTCCAGGGAGCCGCTGATTTCCGGTCCCTGCACCCGGGCCACGAGAAAGCCGTTGCTGGCAATGTGCGCCTGCGCAACCCCGCCAAGGCCCAGCAGGAGCAGCAGCCACAGGCGCCTCATGGGCTGACCCCAAGGGAGGCCAGGCGCGCGTCCTGGAGTTGATTCCTGCGCAGAAACTCGCGGGCGGGCGCGGCCGCCGCGGGCGCCCGCGCGGCTTGCGCGGCGCGCAGCAGGATCAGCAGATCCTCAGGCTCGCGCTGCACCTGCCAGTTCTGCTGGGCTGCGGCCAGCGCCGCGGCGGGCTGCCAGGACACATCCAACAAGAAGCGCGCCTGTTCGCGGCGATGCACGGCATCGCCGCGCTGCTGTTCGACGCTGAAGGCAGTGGACAGCAGATCGTTGGTGCGGACGCTGCCGCGGTCACGCAGCATCCGCTGGGCAATGGCGATCCGCAGCAACATCGGTTCCATCGACTCGTAGCCGGCGAGAAGCTGCAGGGCCTCCGGGGCGCGCCGCTGGCGCAGCAGCACATCCGCGCACGCCGCTCGCATGTAGAAGTCATCCGGCGCCACCGCCAGTCCCTCACGCAACCAGTGCTCGGCGGCGCGGTCATCACCGAGGCGCTCGGCCATCTCGCCCAGCTCCGAATAGCGCCAGGCACGCGCTTCGGGCGGCAGCGCCTGCTGGGGCAGCGCCATGATGGCCGCATAGGCACCCGGCAGATGGCCGGTCAGACCATGGAGTCCCTGAACGCAAAGCGTGGTGATGGCCGGGTCGGCGGTTGCGGCCAGGTGGCCACAGGCCGCGTTCGCCTCGGCGTAGCGACCCAGCACCCGCAGCACCGTGGCACGGGTCAACCAGGCCTGGGCATCAGTGGGATCCTGTGCCAGTGCGCGCTCCAGTTCGCTCAGGGAAGCGTCGAAAAGGTGTCGGCTCTGCAGTACCGTGGCATGCAGCACCAGCACCGCAGTGGGAACCTCAGGTCGGTTCATCCAGGGCGTGAGGATGGCCTCCGCGTAGCCCAGGAAGCGCAGATCCCCGGTGGCGCGCGCGCGGGCGATGTAGAACTGCGCCAGCGGCAGGGCGATATCCAGGCGGGTGCGCGTGAGTTCGCGGGTGGCGACGCTGGCATGACGGGCTCCGGCGGGCAAATCCGCCAGAACCTGTGCATCACTGCGCGGCACGTAGGGTGCTGCCCAAACGCCGGCGAGCGGCGCCAGCAGGCTCAGGAGTGCAAAAGCCTGCCGGCGCATGACACTCACATCCCGTTGATGCTGATGGGTTCGCTGGTCTCACTGGTGTCGGTGAGCGTCAGCATCCCGCCGTCCACTGCATAGGGCGTGGCGGTTTCCGTCGGCACCTGGGCCTGCGCCAGCACTTTTTGAGTGTCCAGCGCCTGGGAGGTGCTGACCGGCGCGGTGCTGCCGGCCATGCCCTGTCCGCTCTGGCTGCCGCAGCCGCTGACCAGGCCCGCGGCCAGCCCGACGCTGGTCATGATGGCTAGTTTGGTTTTCATGTGTGGGTACCTTTAGTCGTTGGCACTGGTGGGCGAGCCGGCCAGCGCCGTGTTGAGGTACGGAAAGACCGGCAGGTAGTTGGCCGGATTGGGCTCGGCACCATCGGTGTAATGCAATTGCCGGGAGGCATCCGAGGCCGGATCCGGGTCCTGGGCACTGCCGTTGAACGGTGACAGCAGCACACCCATGGCCACGCGCAGCTCGATGTCGACCACATCGTCGATCGGACGGCGGCCATTGGGGAACCCCCCGGTATCACCGCCGAGCACGCCCAGATCGTTCTGGGAAGCCACCGGCGTTGCGGGGATGCTGGTGTTCAGCCGCAGCTCCTCCGCCGGGGTGACGGATTTGGGCTGGTTGAGCCCCTTGAGGCCGGTCAGGAAGGCCGCAATCAGATCGCTGCGCGGATAGACATTCGGCGCGAGCACGCCGGCTGATCCGAACAGGGCCTGCAGCAGCACCGGCAGCGACGGGTTGGTGACGTAGTCGGCAAACTGCGCGTCATCCTTCGGGGCCGAGGCATTGAAGCGGTCCTTGTCCGGCAAACCGATGACCAGTTCATTGACCAGCGGCATCCCTAAGCGTGAAACCTGGGACCAGGCGCCGCCCTCGACGGCGGCGAAGGTCGGCCCGACGACCGCTCCGACGCTGTTGACGCTGTAGGCGCTCTGCGGCAGGGGATTGAGCACCGCCGATTGGCGCAGGCTGGCGGTGGTCCAGGCGCCGATCACCGGATCGCTGCCGGATGTCAGACAGCCGGTCGGAATCTCCAGGGCAATGGAGGTGACGTTGTAACCGGCCAGGGAGTTTGGCGCCAGGTTGCGCGCGTTCACGCCCGCCGGGGCCAGTTCCTCGACCGGGTACTTGATATTGACCAGATCGAAGGTCTCCCCGAGGTTGACCACGAAGGGATCCTGGCGCTGGCCCACAAACACCTTGCCCGGCGTGCTGCAACCGGGAATGTTGATGGTGTGCACGAACGCGCCGGCGTAGGCCGCATAGTCGGCGATGGATTTGGCGCCGATGTTGTCGAGCGGTTTGGTGAAGGTCTTCGAGCCGGTGGTCGCATCCACAACCGCACGCGCGGTGCCGGAGCGGCGATCCCCGCCCATCAGCGTCACGGTGTAGGTCTCCGCCACATTTTGTGCCGCAGTGTTGGTGGCATCGACCGGCCCGATATTGGTCAGCGGTACCGGAATGGCTTTCTTACCCGCGGTGACGGTCAGGCCGGCATCAACGGTGGTGAAGCGGAACTGAAAGGTGAGTGCCTCGTGGCCGCTGCCGTTGTTATCAATGAGGATTTCATACAGCGCGTTCGGGTCCATGGTGTAGTAGTTCGGACCACCCTGAGGATTTTCAAACGGCTGATAGTTCGCAATCAGTGTCACATAGCCGCTACGGCCCGCTTCGTAGCTGTTGAACATGTACAGGTCGGTGGCGTCGACCTTCGGGCGGGTGGTGATGAAGGGTGCCTCGCGATGACTGGAGGCGGATGCCGCTAGTGGAAGGACGGCGGCGACGACCGCGGATACGATCCGCTGACGTTGAAGGTTCATAGGCTTGAGATCCCCTGCTTGGTGGTGGCTGGCAGGAGATGTACGCAGCCGGGGTCATCCCGGATGCAAGGATCCGCGGGCCGGGCCGCAGAACGCTCAGGGCACCAGCAGCGGCGTCGGGGCGTGCAGGCAGTCGAGCAGGGCGGTGGGGCTGACGGGGCGGGCGATCAGGAAGCCCTGCGCGTGATCGCAGCCCAAGGACTCCAGGATGCGCAGCTGTTCTTCGGTTTCGACACCTTCGGCGGTCACGGTGCAGCCCACGTCCTTGGCCATGCGGATAATGGCCGAGACGATGGCACGGCTGCTGTCCTGTTTCTGGATGCCCGCCACAAAGCTGCGGTCGATCTTGATTGAGCCGAAGGGGTGATCGCGCAGCCAGGTCAGGGAGGAATAGCCGGTCCCGAAATCATCCAGGGCGACCCGCACGCCCATCTTTTCCAGGGTGCGCACATTGCCGACGCTGACGCTGTCCGGACGCAGCAAGGAGGTCTCGGTCAGCTCCAGGCTGAGCATGGCAGGGCTGAACTGGGCATGTGACAGCGTCTGCCGCACCCACAGCGGAAAATCCGGCTGCGACAACTGCCGTGCCGACACATTCACCCCGAGTTCCAGGCGGTGACCGCCCTGGGCCAGCGTCGCCAAGGCGGTGCAGCTCTCCCACAGCACCCAGGCGCCCAGCTGCAGGATGGTGCCATTGTCCTCGGCGATGGGGATGAACTCGCTGGGCAGGACTTCCCCCAGGGTGGGACTGTTCCAGCGCAGCAGGGCTTCCACGCCGATGATGCGCCGGCTCGGCAGGGCAATGACGGGTTGATAGACCAGTGACATCTCGCCGCGCGTTTCCGCCCCGTGCAGCGCTCTGGCCAGTTCGAGCCGGCGACCGGCGCGGGCGGTCTCGCCGATCTCCGCGAATACACACCGGTCACGGCCGGTGCGCTTGGCCTCATACATCGCGGCGTCAGATCTGCGGATGGCTTCGCGCGCTTCGATGGCGCTGGTGCGGATCAGGGCGATGCCGATGCTGGCGGTAATGACCCGCGCGCCAAGACCGGGGAGCGGTTGGGCGATGGCGCTGAGCAGACGCTCGCCCAGGTGTCCCGCTTCCAGCGGATCGCCGATGTCTTCGGCGACCACGATGAACTCATCGCCGCCGAAGCGCCCGACGAAGTCGCCGATGCGCACGCTGGCCAGCAGGCGCTGCGCCACCTCGCGAATCATCTCGTCCGCAACGTCATGTCCGAGCGTGTCGTTCAACGCCTTCAGGCCGTCCAGATCCACGAAGAACACGGCCAGCGGGGTTTCCGCCTGGACCTGCTCGATGGCGGCATCGAGCTTCTCGAAAATGGCCGCCCGATTGGGCAGTCCGGTGAGGCTGTCATGGCGTGCGTCGTGCCGTAGCCGCTCGATGGATCGGGTTCGCTCCAGCGCGGTGCTGGCAACGCGGGCCCAATCGCGCATCAGCGCCACATGCTCGGGTTGGGGGGAGCGCGGGCGCCGTCCGTACAATGCGAGCGTGCCCAGGACCTCGCCGGAGTGATCCTTGATGGGCATCGACCAGCAGTGCGCGACACCGGCCATTTCGGCCATGGCGCGGATCGGGGTCCACTTGGGGTCCTGGCTCAGATCTGCGGAGATCGCCAGTTCACCAAACCATGCCGCCGGACCACAGGTGCCGATATTGGGGCCGATGGGCGCCCCATCGACGGAGTCCAGGTAGGCCTTGGGGAGGGAGGGCCCGATGCCGGAGTGCAGGGTATTGGAGACCGAGTCGCGCAGCAGCACCGAGGGGATGAAGGAGGGGTCGTAGCGTTCGATGATCAGGCACACCTCGATCAGGACATCGCGCAATGGGGCGCCATTGCCGATCATGTCGTGAACGCGGTTGTGGGAGCTGACCAGTTCCTGAACCCGCACCACCTGGGCGCAGGCCAGGCGTCGCTCCAGTTCCGTGGCCACGCCGGCCGCGGCGTCGCACAGGGCCGCGAGGTCATCAGAAGACCAGCTGGCCCGCATGGGGTCGGTCATGACCAATTGGCCGACCACCTTGCCGCTCACGGTGATCTGGACTTCGGCGAAGGCGCCGCGGCCATCGCCGGGGGTAGCGCCGGTTCCGAGCAGATAATCCTCCAGAGGCACGGCGCTGGAGAGCTCGCACAGCCGCTCGCTGGTGCCGCTGGCCTCGCCCACCAGGCGCACCACCTGGCGGGGGCCACGCACCAAAGACAGGGCCACACAGCTCACATCCGACTGCCGCCGCGCCGTAGCGATCCAGCGTTCCAACTCGGGGTCCGCACCGACCGCGAAGGCCGGGTCCTCCCGCAGCAGCGCCAGGGAGTCGCCTTCCTCCTGGGCGGGGGGAATATCGGCTAGGGAAGCTGTCATCACGGCGGCCATTTGCTTGAGTATCGGCCAACCTGCGGTGAAATTCGGATCGCCGCGTTAAGACTGGGACCCCAGGCACAGTTTTGGGGCCCTTCCGTTTGGACATTAATCGCGCTGCGGCGCAACAGCGGGAGCGGGAGCTGCGCCTACGAGCGGGTAAGGCGTCCTACAGCAGCCGGCGGGAAGTCGGGTCGCAAGATCAGACCGAAGCCTGGCAGCCACTTTGGCCGACCCGGTCGACAATCTGGCTTCGATTTTGGACACCAAAGGACAGGTCATGAAAGACATCAAGCGCATCGTGATGGGCAGCATTCTTGTGGGTCTTGCCGTATTTATGGCGGGCTGCGTCGTCGCCGGCCCCTCCGAGGGGTACTACGACCGCGACCATCACCGGTACTGGCACGAGCATGTGTGGGTCACCTGCGTCGACGGCGACGAACACTGCCGCTGATCGACCCTGCGTCCGGAACGGCGTCTGCTAGGGCTGCAGAGTGGTCTGCAGCACCAGCAGCGCCGCCTCCGGCGTATCGACGCATTTGAAGAGATCGAGATCCGCGGCACTGATCATGCCGTGGCGGAGCAGGGCCTTGAAGTTGATGATCTCGTTCCAGTACTCCGTGCCGTACAGGATGACGGGCACCCGTCGGCCGAACTTGCCGGTCTGAGCCAGGGTGAGAATCTCCATCAGCTCATCCAGGGTGCCGAACCCCCCGGGGAAGGCGATCAGCGCGCGCGCCAGCTGTGCGAACCAGAGCTTGCGCATGAAGAAGTAGTGGAACTGGAAAGCCAGTTCGCGGGTGATGTAGGGATTGGCCTGCTGCTCGTGCGGCAGACTGATGTTCAAACCTATGGTCTTGCCGCCCGCCTCCGAGGCGCCGCGGTTCGCAGCCTCCATGATGCCCCCGCCGCCGCCTGAGCAGATCACATAGCGGTGCGCATGCGTGGGCAGCGCCATCGACCACTGCGTGATCTTGTGCGCCAGGGCGCGCGCGTCCTCGTAATAGCGACCCATCGGGCCTTGCGCCGTCAGCCGCGCCGAACCGAAGAAAACGATGGTGTCACGCACGCCGGCGTGGGCGAAGCGGTGCAGCGGCTCCAGATATTCGGCCAGGATCCGCAGGGGTCGTGCCTCCTCGCTGATGAGGAAATCCGTGTTCTCGTAGGCGATCCTGGGGCTGGCGGGTTCCAAGGCCATGAGCTATTTCTCGCAGGCGAAATCGATGAAACCGCGGCTGACATCCGTGCTCAACAGGCGCACCGTCACCTTCTGGCCCACCTTCAGGCCCTGAAAGCCGCGCACGATCCGGCCCTCAACCGGGGGCGCCACGGTGCGTGCCCAGGTACCCTTGTCCGCGGCACCGGTGATGATGGCGTCGAAGCTCTGTCCCACCCGGGCATGCAGCAGCAGCGCGGCCGCGGATTTGGCGACGCGCCGCTCCACCTTGGCGGCATTGTCCTCCTGCAGCGTGCAATGGTTCGCCAGCGCCGCAAGCTCGCTTTGCGGGTACGGTGCCGGCGTGGCATCGAGGACGGATTTGATGAGGCGCTGGACGATCACATCCGGAAAGCGCCGGTTGGGCGCCGTGGAATGCATGTAGTCGGTGACGGCCAAGCCGAAATGGCCGGCAACCGGCGCACCCGGCAGTTCCAGCGCGTATTCACCACGGCCCAGCAGCTTGATGACCGCCAGCGACAGATCCGGGAACTGGTCCGGGCTTTGCTCCCGGCAGCGCGCCAGAAAGGCATTCAGAGCC
>Ga0210385_10000167_pt1 | contig 67212 bp, 69 predicted proteins | sample IncBWH26OmetaG_FD_160107 | JGI IMG/M metagenome (GOLD analysis project Ga0210385, IMG submission 160107) | Forest soil microbial communities from Barre Woods Harvard Forest LTER site, Petersham, Massachusetts, United States - Inc-BW-H-26-O ... | reverse complement strand
ACGTCAACGCCACGCTGCATTCCGGCGGAGCGCAAACGTCCGCATCCCCCAGTTCGGGCACGGCCGGTTGCGCCGCTTCGGCTGACGCGCCCGGAGCGCCGCCTTCCGGAGTGCCGTTGGGCAAAGGTTGCGCCGCTCCTGCACTCGAGGCCACCCGCGGAATCGTTCCCAGCGTCGGCACCAGCAAAAGCGCCGTGTGCTTATCCAGCGAGATGTCGCGATCATTCGACGTCAGCACAGAGCTGCTCTCCGCTCCCGTGCCCACATCCAGCCTCAGCCGCCGAATGCCGATCACTTCTCCCATGTGCATCGGCGCTCCGGCTGGAAACGGCGAGGTATACGTGTTCGTCGCCTCCCGCTCCCCCGTCGCGCTGAACTGCATGCTCTTCACTGCGCTAATGGCCCCTGCGCCCGAGCCAATCAAAAACGGCACCGTGTCGTTCAAGATGCCAAGATCGCTGTCCTGCGTCGGAGCCGCCATCGCCGCCAGCATCAGCTTGAACGGCACCATCTTCGCTTCGCCGCACTGCGCCTGCGTGAATGCCAGCGCAAGCTCAGAGCTTTTTGACGTCTTGGTGTGCGGGGCGACAGAAAGAACGCTCGCCTCCAGAATCGAGCCCCTCTTCAATGCGCAATCCGCGCTCTGCCAGTCGGCAGTCACGCGCGCGAAAACCGTCGACCCCACCTGGAGAAGCCGGGCATTCAGATCCGCGATCAGCTCCGCCTGCACCGGCTTCAACCCGGGCTTGGGAAGTGAATCCCCATAGGCCGCAACGACGCAGTACGCAACCACCAGCAGCAGCGCCAGACCCCGAAACTTCATGCTGTTCCTCGACGGAAACCAATTCTATAGCGAAAAACGTTTTCCGCGTCAGATCTCTCCCGCCAGGCCCCCTTGCCCACCCAACCCGAACCCGGCGCCCGCCGTCTCTCCGCACTCCGATTGTGGGAAAATCCCCCCGGTCCTTCACGTGATCGCGCCCCTGCTGCCAGGGCCGAAGGGCGAAACACTTTCGACCGTGGTCGCCATCCGAATCGACTGCTTTTCCAAACGGGCCGAGCATGATGTCGATTGACCGATTTTGGGTCCGTTGCCAGTCCGTTCACTTCCGCATTAGCGCAACACACTCTGAAGTCAGTTTCTCGATGCCAAAGGCCACAAGCCCTACCGGGTACTCGCGACCAGAAGAGACCAGACAACAGTGCAAACACAAGCAACCACCGCGAAGAAGTAGACGGGCCAGACTTGGTGATAGCCATGAGCAGCGTCATTCATCAGACAAGACAACGCAACGATAGCTGCAAGCAATGACACCGCACTGGCAACCAAAAGCGCGCGATTCGGAATCTTGCCCGTTTTGCCCGAATTGAAATCTGCTTCAACCGTGCCAAAGCCTGACCTGCCACTCGGCCAGGAGAGCCGGATAAGGTAAGCGCTGACTAAGCCCGCTCCGATACCGAGAGGTCTGCTAACCGGGACATGGGAACCGAGGAATAAGGCCACGCCGCTGATCATGAGCAGGACAACTGCCAGTGCAAACAGGCCATTGCGCCTCATTTGTGCTCCCAACTCTGCCGGCGTTTTTTCAACGCGTATCTTAGCAGCTCCTGATTCAGGTCGAGGATCCGTCCATCCGGAGTTTGCACGATTTTCGGTAAGTGAAGGGCTGCTCACCATCGTCGGCTCAGAACAATGCAGGCGAAGAAGCCGCCGAACATAATTGTGTATCCTGAGAGGGCAAGTACCCACATCTTCCAACGCTTAGAACTCTCAGGGTACATCTCCCTATGAAGACGGAGAACCGCGAATTCTCTGCGTCGCCATCCCCAAAAGTCGATTTGTGCATCTTTTGGGAGCCTCCGATTCACCTCGTCTCGCATCGAGTACAACAGCCCATTCGCCGCCATCAGAAACGACATTGCGACCAGGAAGCATAATACGAAAGTCCAGCCAGATGCAGAAATCTCCAGTCTTGGACGAGAATTTTCTCACGCGTTCGGATCACCGTCGGCACGCACAGAATCCTTCGATTGAGACCAGTCCGTTCCCCCACACCCCACCCCCGCCTTGATAATGACCCCGCCCGCGCAGCGTCTAATAGAACGCAGTTCCCATTCGGAGGAGGCTGTGCGTTCCGTTTCGATCCTCGCCGGCTTGTTCACACTCTGTGTCTTGCCTCCCGCCTTCGGACAGGCAGTCAGCCTCGCGCAACTCCGCGACTTCTTACGCGCCCAGCATCGATCGAAACACTCCGACACTGAAATCGCAGAGCGCCTCGGTGCAGTTACCCTCTCGCAGCGCCTCACTCAGAAGGCACTCAATAGCCTCATCGCAGAATCCGCGCCCGGGCCTGAAAGCGTTGAGCAGCTTCGCCTCCTGGCCGATGACTCCATCTTTGCTCCTCCCTCCACACGCGAGAATCCCCTTCTCCCAGCTCCGAATCCAGAAGCACAGCAGGCAATAATCACCGCGGCAGCCGGCTACGCTCAGACGGCTTTGCAACATCTTCCTGACTTCCTGGCCATCCGCTACACGCGCCGCTTCGATAACCTGCCGCTTGCTTCGCCCAACAAACACTCCCCGCCCAAAATCCACTTGCACTGGATTGGCGAGTTCCACGATCGAATCACCTATCGCAACGGAGCCGAGACCGAAGACGATGCTCGCCCTCAACCGGAATCACCGGAGACCGTGCATGCGGGCATGATTTCGATGGGGGAATTCGGCCCGGTCCTCGCCATCGTCTTTGGCGATTTTGCGCACGGCGCGGTCGCATGGGCGCGATGGGAATCCGATCCCGCCCTGGGACCGCTCGCAGTCTTCCAGTACTCCGTCCCTAAATCGGCCTCGCATTACCTCGTCGATTTTTGCTGCTACCGCAACTCCGAGACCGAATCGGAAGTCTTGTCCTTCCGCGATCATCCGGCCTACCACGGAGAAATCGCCCTGAGCCCCGGCTCCGGCGTTGTCCGTCGCATCACCATCCAGGCTGATCTGGACCCTGCCGGCCCAATGGCAGCGTCCGATCTCGCTGTCCAATATGGAGAAGTCGAAATCGGCGGCCAAACCTACATCTGCCCGGTTCGCAGCATCGCCACCACCGCGATTCACCGGCCCGCGATCAAACGCATCGACGGAATCGGGATCGAACGCCACCTGAACGAAATTCAATACACCGATTACCACAAGTTCGGCTCCACTTCCCGCATGATCACAGGCCCTTAACCAACAGCCGGCCGACGAGAATTGCCGTTCCGGCCGGATCACAGCGATCCCAAGATGACTGAAGCGATTGCAAATAGAATCATGCTGTCGTGGTCGTTTCGTGTCAGCCGGGTCGAGGAATGGCATGAGTAGACGGGAAGAATGCCGAAAAGTGCTCCAAAGAGAACTGAGTCGCTGGTCTTCCATGTCTTGCAAGGATGTCCTCGCTGAACTCCGCGCTCGGGACGTCTACGAGGTGGTTGCTGAGTCCAAGCAATACCAAGTTGAAGTCGTGCTTCTGGAAAATACTCCTGAGTATTTGCACGTGAGCATCGCAGTCGATGACGGAAGCCTGCCAGCGTCGTTCTTTCCTGAATCTGAAAGTTTGATCTGTCGAAATGCCTAAGAACTATCGCGGGTTACCTGCTTGGCTCTGGTGAAATACATGTTCCGAGAGAATCACCGGCTAGCCGGAAATAACCCCAACATTGGAATTACTTCCGGCTAGCTCACTATCCAATCCCAACCGAGAAACTATACAAGTCCCGTCGAGGAATCTCGCTGAAATCCGCGTGATACGCTGACCGCATGAATTTCAACTTTCAAGTAAGTGAGCAAGATTTTCGAGAAGCGCAGAGGGTCTACGGCAAGTACACGTTGCGGAGAGACCGCGGCAAGATCATCCTGTGGGCCGGCATACTGTTGGTCCTTCTGCTGATCTGGATATTCATGCAACAGGGGAGTGTGGATTTTGAGCCGCCTATTCGATATTTACGTGAGAACGGATGGCATTTGCTCTTGGGCCACGGCCATCTCCTTCCGTCAACGGTTGGGGTCATCGTCGGGCTGGTGTGGCTGTTCCTTGCTTCACAGCGCCAAGCGAGGAAGAATTTTTCAAAAAGCCCGACTTCGCAGGGCGAATTCGCAATTAGCCTGACGCCAGAAGACCTAACCGTATCAAATTCTGCCGGGGCGTCTTCGAAGGATTCTTGGAATCTCTTTGAGCTTTGGTTGGAAGCGAAGAATGTAATTGTCCTCGTTTCGAGGTCAGGAAATCTGTTCGTGATCAGCGTCCGCATGGCGTCTGCCGAACAGCGCAGCGAACTCTGCTCACTCCTGGCCAATGTGTTGCCGAAACGCTAAAAGGTCGATTGACCCCCATTGATTCATCGTGTTCCGGGAGTATGACCACCAACTCGGACATAACCCTGGAATTGGGATAACATCCGTATTGCCGACGACTCACCCGCAATCAATGATGTGCACGCTAAGTTTCTCTTTCCAGTGTGTGACAGCACATTTGCTAACCCACTGCACATAGAATTGGTTAGAAGATGAATCCTTGACAGACGGGCCGAAAATGATTCTTTCAATCGCGAGTATCTTCTTGTACGGAGGCGGCCCAATCACCCGCTTCAAGTTTATTTTGATCTCATCGGCCCTGGGATTAGTGATTTTTGTGGCTTTTCTTAAGGGGATTGTAGAGGACTGGATTGAACGCACCCGCGGCCGAAACTGGCCGACCGTCTCAGCAGTCGTTGACGTTGTGAGCGTCGCTTTCATCAAGGACGATATCCCGTCTCCCAACGCCGATTTGGATGACTCTTTTTACCGGGCCACACTGACCTACGTCTACCGCAATCCCGAGATGCAGATGGGCGACTACAGCCGTGACTTTGGCAGTCGGGACGATGCCAACGCCTGGGCAAATTCGTACAAAGGCGAAACCATCAAGGTCCACGTAGACCCGCGCGACTCTTCGCGTTCAGTGCTGCGAAAAGAAGACCTTTAGTTGGCCATGCCGCGACTTTTATCGCCAGCGCTGAGGCCCGCTACAATCTCCATCATGAATCCTCGCGTAATCGTAGGGATCGTCGCAGTTGTGGGGACGGCTGCTTGCGGCTCGATCGGCGCAATCGCCAACATCGAGATGGTACAAGGGGTGAATTCACGCTTGCCGAAAGATGCACAGTTCTCACAAATGGGCTGGTACCTATCAAAGACACTGCGTCTACACCGCGAGTACAAACGGCTTTTCCCGACAGGAACCCTTCTCATGAAGGCTCGGTTCGCAATCGCGGCCGCATTTGTTTGCTTGCTTGGCGATGCGTGGGCGTTGGGGTTCTTCCAATAAATAATGGTTCCTGATTGTGTTACCGCCAATCCGGAAGTTAAGCCGGTAAGGCGAAGATTGGCAAACTTCCCTTTTTGTCCACGAACCGCCCGAGGCCTCAAACCTGGTCACTCTCCGGGAACTACACGAATCGCGCCTTGCTGGTTGTCATTTTCGCGCCTGCGCCTCAGCTGGAAAATCAGCTTGACCGCAATTGGCAGGAGTAAAAACGGCAAACCCATTCCGATTGCTGGTATCCCAAGCTGATAGGAGTTGGTGCTTGCAACTGAAAAATTCTCGAGGCGCGAGTTTGGAAAAGGCTGGCTAGCGTAGTAAACAAGCACCGGACCGTTATTGAAGCATGCATCAGAGTCGAGCGGAGTCTCGCAGACATCACTGCTGTCGTCAACATTGACGCCATTGACTGAAAATTTGTATTCGAAACCTCCCTTACGAGGAACCCTGGTAATTCGGCCAACGACGGTAGTTTCACTTTCTGCTGCGACCGAATAGTTGTGGCCTTTGAGACACTCATAGGCTCCGAACGAGGTGCAGGTCATCCCCAACACCAGGCAGAACCCCAATACGCGTGTCCAGGAACCTTCCATTGAAGACCTCCGCGAAGCGCAGAACAAAAGGTGACTCGGTCAATACCTAGAGCGGAGAATAAGTTGCTCCATCTTATATCGAGGCCGCGTTGCGCCGGAATTTGGGTCTTGAGCGAATCACCGGCTACTGGGAAGCAACAAACGCATTTTGAATCGAGACGTGCCGTGCATGGGACAATTCAGACATGTTCAAGATGCCAGCAGTAGGACGGATCGTGGTGTTCCTATTCGCGGTGGGAGCGCTCAAAGCATCGGCTCAGTCCGGGTAGCATAGGAGTGACAACTTAAGCGGAAGGGTCGTCGATGCTACTGGGGTTCCGGTGAGTAGTGCTCACGTTTGGATACATGAGCAAGGCGATCGGCACTCGTTCGATGTCGCCGTTGATAAATCTGGAAAATTCTCGATTGCGCTTCCCGTCGGCGACTACTACGTGATTGCGGGATCGTCTGGATTCGCGCCATCTTGCGAGAGCATCTGGTTGAAACCAAATGGTCCGTCTGTGGCCTTGAAAATACGGCTTGGAGTGGACAGCAAGAACCTACAAGACTGATCCGCCCGTATCACCGTCTATATGGACAAGACTCCAAAATAGACACCCATGTCCGCGTTGCCCGCAATCCTCCCGCATAAGCTAAACGGTGCTCGTTCCTGGCGGCAAAAGAAGTTCTTCGCGTCGTGAAACGATCGATCAAGTTTGATGATCGAGATCGGGAGTCGTGATTTAGTGTGATTGCATGCAGATGGTTCGCCGCATCCTGACGTGGGTTTCGACACTCGTAATTTCTGGCAGTGTGTTTTCCCTGCTTCGCACCTTGGCATGGTCCAACCATCTGGACGGAGACGCCACTTTCAGTTATGAATGTTGCACGCAAGAGGCTAACGCATCATTTCATGTACATTACTGGTCAATGTTCTATCTACCTGTGAAGTTTGGTCTCATCGGATGCGCAGGACTGGCAATGTCGTTGAGAAGAAGAACCACCTGCAAGGTTGGTATATGGACCCTCAGCGTCGGTGCGGGATTGTCGATCTGCAGTCTTCCGATGATTCACGGCGGCTGGTTCGGTGCAACTGCATTTACCCTAAGCTGCGTCGTGTTCTGCGCGGGATTGGGAATCCTGGCTATGGGGAGCGTGCGCGTTGCCTGGAATAGACTCTACCGGCCAATCAATCAGCGTACGGCCTGAATCACCGGCTAGCCGGAAGTAATGCAGTTTCCGGATAATGTCCGTATAGGCCACAATTCTCCCGCGACATCTCCGTTAAATCCCCAGCCAACGCAAAAGATCCGTGCGCTTCCATCACATTCCCTCTACAATCCGTATCTGCGCATCTCGATAAAAGACAGAGGAGTCTAAGCATGGCGAAAAAGACGCTGGTGGAAAAAGCTGCCACAACCGTAGGGTACGGACTGGCAATGGCTGAAGACGTGGCTGGCAACGTCAAAACCGCAATCGAGGGCGCCGTCACCTCGGTGACCGAAGCTCTCAAAAAGCCCGCTGCGAAAAAGACCGCCAAGAAGCCAGCCAAGAAAGCCGCAGCCAAAAAGCCCGCCAAAAAGGCGCCCGCGAAAAAATCTGCAGAGAAAAACGCCGCAAAAAAGTCTCCGGCAAAAAAGACTGCAGCCAAGAAGGCCGCGAAGAAGCCGGCAAAAAAAGCCGGTCGCGCGCGTCGGTGAATGAACTAGAGTCCACGCGGACCCTCCAACTTCCAAACAACCAGGAACGTTTTCGAAGCGTACGCGGATCGCACCCCGCCCCGTCCTTCGAGCGCTCGAGCTCGTGCGCTTGCCCCCGACTTGCCGCCTCGCAAATCCTGTCAAGGGGGCCCACCCCAAAATGCCTTCCAACTCCCTCAATCCAAACGTGCGATTTTTCTGTGAACCTTGCAGTCTAATTCGCAGAAAAGTCCACAATAGAAAGTAGATTAGAAATTCCTGCGGAGCGCATTTGTCCGCACGACCAGCCGCTGCCTCCGAATTGAGCGCCGCGGCGCACAGCAGCACCACATCGAAAACATTTCACCGTCTTGGACTCTCGGTTCTCGTAGCAACCATCCTGGCCAGCCCGCGACCTCGAGAAAGGAACGCGGCGATCCCAACCCGGGGTCGCCGTTTCCTCTCGCGGCAAATCCCCGTTTGAGCCAATGCAGCAAATGTGCAAATAAGTGCGGTATAGAACCGTTTTATTTCGCGCTAACGATCCTGGAATCTTTGGGATGAGGGCGAAAAGTGGTACCCCCCCCCCTCCCCCTCCCTGTGACGGACCTGCCTGTTGACCGAATCGCAATTCTGATCCACGAAAATTTCACCAGATCAACCCCTCACACAGCCTGGCAAACCCCGCCGGCCCCGCTAACCCTCTCTCTGGGCTGTGAAACTGTGAGACTGTGGACTGCTGCGCGCAGCGCGGCTGCCTGGACGGCCAGTCCCCCGTGCGGTCAGCACCGGCCGTCACCTGTGAATCTGTGAACCTGTGAAACTGTGGACAGGTCCACGTCGATGGGGTGGTTAATACAACAGAACCGCCACGCGATACGCCGTGAACTGCCCATCCACATTCTGTGCCGGACAGCTGCCCACTTCCGCCTGGTGATACTGCCCTGAGGCCAGCTTCTGCGCCAGTGCGCGTGGCAAATCGCTCAGGCTCGCGTCCTGCCATCGCATCACAAACGTCGGCTGCATCCCGCCGCGCGGAATCCCGCTGTCGGTCCCGCACGCCGCCCGCGCCTGCGCATGATCGGCCAGAACCGTAACCCCGCCTGCATGCACCAGGCCCGCGACCTTGTCTTCCACCTGCGTCGAATTCAGTGACTGTACGCCGTGCGAATAGTCCGCCACCGCGTACAACACACCGCGCGCCGCCACCACCGCAATGCCCACACGGTTCACATCGCGGCTCAACAGGTTCGCTCTGTGCCCCGGCGACTGCATCCACTCTTCGTGAATCTCTTGCGCCGAAGGCCCCACCGCCACATTTTCTTCAATCACGTCGAAGTGCGCGCCCGCATTGCCTGCGCGCGTCGACATGTCCGCCTCGCCCGCATAACGGTGTGCAATCGGACCTTCCTGCGCCATGCGCAAACAATGTTCCCGCGCCGCTGCAGCCAATTGATCGTCCCAATCCAATCGCCCCACACCGGCCTGCGCGCGTGACCTGTTTGCCAGCGCCATCAGTTGCTCGCCCGCCGATGCAACTACCGGATCGCCGCCCTGCTGCGCCCGCGCCGCTCTCTGCGTCCCGAGCATTCCCGCAATCATCGCTAAAACCAAAACCCAGTTTCGTTGTCCCATTTCCATATTTTCAATCAACACCATGCCCCCGCGCCCGTCGCGTTATTCTTTTCACTGCCCATGTCCTTTGGTACCCAAAGTTTTGCGGCCACACTTTCCCGCCTCGTTCGCCGTCAACCCCTTGCCCTCATCGGCATCGTGCTTCTCGCGCTTTTTCTCGTCGCCGGCCTCGCCGCGCCATTCCTCGCACCCTGCAACCCCTCCGCCATCGACCTCCTCCATCGCCTGCAGGGACCGTCCGCCGCGCACCTTGCCGGAACCGACGAACTCGGCCGCGATACACTGTCCCGCCTGCTCTATGGCGCGCGCCTGTCCCTCGCTGTCTCCGTCACCGTCGTCGCAGCCTCTCTCTCGCTGGGCCTCGTCATCGGCGGCATCGCCGGCTACATCGGCGGCTGGGTCGACACGGCTCTCACCACCGTCGCCATGAACACTTTCCTCGCTCTTCCCGGAATTCTGCTTGCCATCGCCTTCGCTGCATTTCTCGGTCCAGGATTTACCAACCTCGTGCTCGCGCTTGCCATCGGTGGCTGGGCGGGCTACGCGCGCCTCGTTCGCGCTCAGGTCATCTCTGTCCGCGATCGCGAATTCGTCGATGCAGCCCGCGCCCTGGGAGCCGCTCCTCTGCGCATCTTCTTCCGCCACATCCTTCCCAATATCGTTCAGCCGCTCCTCGTCCAGGCAGCCATTGGCATGGCCGGTGTCATCCTTGCTGAAGCCACTCTCTCCTTTCTCGGCCTCGGCATTCCGGCCCCCGCTCCAAGCTGGGGATCCATGCTCAATGACGCGCGTCTCCATCTCTTTGACTCGCCCCATCTTGTGCTCTTTCCCGCCGCTGCGGTTGCCGCTGCGGTGCTCGGTTTTAACTTCCTCGGCGACGCCCTCCGCGACCAACTCGACCCTCGAACCCGCCTCGAAATCGGATTATGATGAGCTCATGTTGACGTTGCAGAAGGGCGCTTGTGAACACTGCGCCCGCAACTACCACTACGCTCTTCTGAATGCCGATTTTGGCGATTTCTCTTACGCCTATTGCGACTCGTGCGGCATCCCCGCCACCATCAACCTCAACAGCAGCTTCCTCCTCACCATGCCCAGGCCCGCCGCTACCCACCAGGTCATCGACCCCGCATGGGAGCCCTTCCTGCGACCCTGCATTTGCGGCGGCCATTTCCGCAACGGTGCTGCGCCCCGCTGCCCCTCCTGCAATCAGCCGCTCTCCGCCGATTTTGCCGCCACCCACATCGAACACAACACCATCGGTGCTCCCCGTGGTTGGAAATGGCAACGCAACTGGACCGACGCCTATTGCCTCGCGATGGAGGATCCGCAAAATCCCGGCAACCTGCGCGAGATTCTCAACCCGTTCCTCAATCGCGACGAAGAAAAAACACGCAAAAGTCGCTGGTTCAACCTCTTCGGCTGATCACCATGAAGATTGGCGTCGTCAGCGATACGCACGGGCTCCTGAGGCCCGAAGTGCTGCCGGCTCTATCGGGCGTCGATCACATCCTCCATCTCGGCGATGTCGGTCAACCCTCAATCCTCAAAGAATTGGAACGCATCGCCCCACTACACGCCATTCGCGGCAACGTCGACCGCACCGGCCCGTGCAGCCGCCTGCCCGAAACCGACGTCCTGCTCTTCGAAGACCACTATCTCTACTTGCTCCATGACCTTGGCACTCTGCGCCTGAACCCCGCAGCGGCCAGGTTTTCAGTCGTCCTTTACGGCCATTCGCACAAGCCGCACACCGAGCACCGCAAAGGCGTTCTTTATTTCAATCCCGGTTCATGCGGTCCGCGGCGCTTTGAGCTTCCCATCACCATCGGGATGCTTCATCTCGAAACAGGCCGCGCTCCCACTGCCGAAATTGTTCCCCTCTCGCTCGAAAACGAAAAGTGAATTCCAGCCACAAAGAATTTGCCATTTCAAAGTGCGATGCCCGCCTCAGGCATCCATCCGCATGCGAGGATTCACCCATCGATACACGAGGTCCGTCAGCAGATTCACCAATACGTAAGTCAGTCCAATCGACAGCAGGCAGCCCTGCACCAGCGCGTAGTCGCGGTTCGAGATCGCGTCCACAACCAGCCGTCCCAATCCCGGCCAGCTGAAAATCTTCTCCGTCACAATCGCACCCGCCAGCAATGCCCCAAACTGCAGGCCGACAACCGTAATGATCGGCACCATGGCATTGGGCAGCGCGTGCCGCCACACCACCGCAGTCTCGCTCAATCCCTTCGCCCGCGCCGTGCGAATATAGTCCTGCCCCAGTTCTTCCAGCATCGCTGTGCGCACCATGCGTGTCAGTATCGCCGCCAGCGATAATCCCATCGTCACAGAAGGCAAAATCAGATACGGCCACTCAATGCCGGAGTGCCCACCACCGCCGCGCGCCCCTGACACAGGCAGCCATCCCAGAGCAATCGAAAACACCAGGATCAGCAGGGGTCCCAGGGCAATGCCGGGAACCGAAAGTCCAAACAGGCTCACCACCGACAGTGTCTGGTCCGCCCACTTCCCGCGCCTTACCGCTGCGGCAATCCCCGCCGGCAGCGCCAACAGCAACGCAATCACCAACGCCGTAACCGCCAATGCCATTGTGTAGGGGTAGCGAACCGAAATCAGGTGCCCCACGGTATCGTGAAGCCGGATAGACTCGCCCAGATCGCCGTGCAGCACTCCCGCCCAATAGTGCACATATTGCGCGCCCAGCGGCCGGTCCAGATAGTACTGATGGCGCAGCGCATCAATATCCGCAGGCGTCGCCGAGTCCCCCAGCATTTGCAAAATCGGATCGCCCGGCACCAGGTGAATTAGCAGAAACACCAGCGACACCACCAGCCACACAACCGGCACCGTCAGCATAAGCCGATTCAGGATCTGCTTCATCGCTGGTTTTCACAATACATCACGAGCTCTGAAATCCATGCCCGCTCCCGATCCCTGCACCTGCGAGTCTCCGCGCACGCCGGAAAAACAAAGGCTCAGGAAGCCGCACTGGCTGTCCCGAGCCCTTCGTTTCAGATCTTTCTTTGGTTAGCGCGAAGTGCCGGTATTGAACAGCCGGCTGTACTCCCGTACGTCCTTCGCTGCCGCACTCACTCCGATCGAACTGTCTACCCGCCGCGAAAAAGGATCGTTCGTCTCTTCAGCAACAGGCTGCACCGGATACGGCATTGGCGTCGGCACCGGCTGGCTGGCTGCCGGCGCATGCATCACCTGCTGGTCGGCGACGACGGGCTGCCGTTCGATCAGCGTTGCATTCTTTTCTGCGTTTGAAATCGGTAGATCAGACACGGAGATCAAGGGCTTGAGTGCCTCAACGACCTTTTCGATCCGGTCTTTTCTGAGGCGCAATTGTTCAAACTTAGCGAGAATTTCGCTTAATTCAGCACTCGCTTCATCGTAGGCGACGCGATACACTTCCTGTCTCATGATCGCTCCAGGCGCATCGTCTCGTTAGGATAAAAACCGGAAGCCTTCAACGCGCCCCTTGTTTTTCAGCCAGTTCCCTGACGTCACGCCAACTCCATTCTCTTCTACTGAGCGGAGCAAAACTCTCAGTAAATGGTCACATTTCCGCGTAACGTTCGTTCGCCCAGTAACCTTACTTTCCCGCCATTTGTCCCTCAGCACCGAAAACAACCGAGCCCACACAAGAGAAATCAAGGCTTCTTGGGTGGCGGCGGCGGATAGGCGCGCTCAACCGCTTCGCGCAGATGTCTCAATAAAGGCACGCCTGGAGCATCCAGTCCATCCGGCATCACCTCCTGCCAGATCTGTGCCTTCAAATGCCCGTCCGAATCGGCCATATAGACCTGCAAGGCATCCTCGTCACTCCCGACTTCCGTGCGCGCTCCCAGCGAATCGCTAGGATCGGGCTGCCTCGGATCCTGGACAGGACCTTGACCCGGCGGACCATTCTGCTGCGGACGCTGCGGTCCGATCCCGACATTCGTGCCCGCCTGCGCACCTGCCAGGCGTCCCTTGCGAATCACAAACACCAGCTCGGCTCGGTTTCTCTCCGTCGTCAGCGTGTACCGGTTCCAATCGCGGAGGCCATCTTCCACATCGGCAATCGCCTGCCGATCCTCGGGAAATAATCCGGGGCGAAACTCGCTTCCGTCCTGCGCCTGGACATATACATAGCGCGCGTTCTCAAAAACCGCGGATACCTGCGACTTTTTTGGCTTCTTTTGCGCCGGCGCACCGGCAATGGGAAGAAGTGCAAGCAGCAAAATCAGGTTGCGGAGCTTCATCGGCAGCCCTCCCGGCGCAGGGTCATGCCCTGTCCCAAATCCCGGCAATGCTCCACCATACTCTCTGCGGAAAAGAGGGCGCAATCTCATCGGAATCGCAATATGTAGGGATGTCGAAAACGGGCTGAACCCGCGACCAGGTCTTCCACGGCCGCTGGTACAAAGCGGCAGCTCTCCCAGGGCAATGACTCGCATTGCGCGAACATGGCCCGGTTCATCCTGGCTTCCAGCTTTGCCGGATCATCGGTGTGAGAGCTGAATACGCTCTCTGCCCCGACAAACCAGCAGCAGCGCCTTCTTCAGGCGCCGCGGGCGGTGGCAACTCAAACTCTAGTTAATAAGAATAGGTTGGTGCTTCTGCGCCTTTGCGCTCTTGCTGGGCGGCGGCCTGCGCGTCTGCGACGGCGAGCGGCTTCAGCGCTTCCACGACCTTCTCGATACGATCTTTACGCTGGCGAAGCTGCTCGAACTCCCCAATAATCTGGGCCAGCTCTGCATTCGCCTCATCGAAGGCAAAGCGATAAACTTCCTGTTTCATCGTTCCTCCAGGCCGGTAGTCTAGCATGATCGAATTCGCAGATTTTGCGAATCCCTCTACAACTTTCCCGCCAATCCCGCACGATCTACTGGTCTATCGTTTCTTCTATTCATTGATAAAAAATGCGGCTGACAAAGTCCCTTCGGCCCTCCGCACACGGCTAATCGTCTCCACCGGCCGGCACTGCGCCTGCTTCAACCTGACGAACCTTCGCTCGTCATCGCAATCGGCATCGCCCCACTCACTCAGAGTTCTGCCAATCGTCCTTCGGACCCGGGAGTCCTTCAGACCACTCCAATTTCCGCATCCACCATCCCGGCTAGCGGAAAAACCCTTCTATCTTGCCCAGCCTTTCGGCTTTATCGGCTCTATGCGCGCGACAGCAACCCATTCAATGCGCGGGGAAGAATTCGTGACTCTCTTGAGCTGAAACCGTGCTTCAATGCGTTGTCGATCCGACGCTGGAACGGATCCGAAGAGGCCTCACCCGCAAACGCCGGCTCTTCCTCCACCGCTTCCGGCTCCTGCATCAGGACGGGCGCCGGCTCTTCGACCACTGCCGCAGCCGCTTCCACTGCATGCGCCGAGAACGCCAGAGGCTCGATCACGGTTGCCGGCACGCGCTGCGGTGCGCTTTCGGCTAGCTCTCCAGCCATCAGGGGCCGAAGTGCCTCAATGATCTGCTCCATCTGCTCTTTGCGAACTCGCAAAAGCTCAAATCGCCCGTCAATTTCACGCAATTCGGAGCTCGCTTCTTCAAAGGCACAGCGATAGTTCTCTCTAGTCATGGTTACTCCAGGGGCGTAGACTAGCACGAAAGTTGGGGGAATCAACTTGGGAAGTAACGGAAACCAAAGTACAAAGGTAATTCGTTCAAAGGCTGGCTCAAATTCCTCTTCGGCGATCAGAAACCGCGTCTGCCGACCCGCCACGCAAGGACAGAATTCCACTCAGCCCGATTGCCCGGGTGCCGCGGTCCTTCTGAATGGATTTGCAATTTCTGCTGCCTAAATCGCCGGCTGTAACCCGTTCTCTTCCCGGCCCAGAATCCCGAATCGCAGCGCATTCCGCACCCGCCGCTTGAACGGATCCCCACCCGTTTCTTCAATATCCGGCAGGGGAACGGGAACTTCATTGAACGTGTAGTTCACGGGCTCGCGAGATGCCGCCAACTCCGCCGGTTCAGGCTCGGCGATGATCGTCTCCACCAGCTCCGGCCCCGATGGCTTCGAAGTCTTCGCCTCGTCTCCGAATAGCGGCGCCATTACTGAAATGGCCACTTCCAGCCGCTTCTTCCGCACTTTAAGTTGTTCAAATTGAACCGTGATATCGAGGAGTTCCGACTGCGCCTCTTCGTAGGCGACACGAAAAACGTCCTGTCTCATACCCTCTCCGCATTTTCCCTAGGCGCAAAGCGTAACACAATGCAATACGAGATCAATCCAAAGTAATACTGTGGATTTCTAACTTAAGTAATAGCTCCTTCCTGCCCGCTCTCTGCCTTCGAAACCTTGGCTTCCTCCGCTTCCTCGGATACCGGTTCCACACGCACTTTGCTGATCCGGCGACCTTCCATTTCCATGACGGTTAACCGGCGTTCACCATAATCGACTGACTCGCCCGCCTCAGGAAGATGACCGAGCCGCGTCAGAATGAACCCTGCCAGCGTTTCCACGCCACCTTCTCTGGGCAGACTCCACCCCATCTGAGTCTCCAGATCCCGCAGATTCGCGCTTCCATCCAAAAGCAGCGCCCCGCTCGCCGTCACCAGGGCAGTTCTTGCAGGGTCGTCAAATTCGTCCTCCAACTCGCCCGTCAGCTGCTCGATCGCATCCTCAGCCGTCACCAAGCCAACCGTTGATCCATATTCGTCCACTACGATCGCCAACTGCCTGCGCCGCTGCTGAAAGTCCCGGATCAGGTCCAGCACCGTCTTGGTTTCAGGCACCACCAGCACATCGCGCATCACCTGGTGCAGCCGCAATTCTACGAACGGTTGTCCCGGGCGCTCGACAACGCTGGGCCTCCCGGGTGCCAGCGTCCCCGCAGGCCTGAAAAACATCAGCCGCGCCAGATCCTTCGAATACACGACGCCGACAATATGCTCCTGGCCCAGGCGTTCGTCATACACCGGAACCCGCGAGTGCATGCGATCCAGCACCTTACCGCTTGCCTCTTCCACCAGCATGTCCGATGGAAGCGAGAAGATCTTCTGCCTCGGCGTCATGATCTCGCGAATTGGCACATCGTCGATCTCGAGCGCCCGATGCACAAGCGTCTCCTGAAACTTCGGGAGCACCCCGATTCGCCGTGCCGCCGTCGCAATCAACTTCAACTCCTCGGGCGAATGCACCGCCGAACGGTCCGTCATGGGCACATCAAACCCACGCAAGATCAGCGCAGCCGAATTCTTCAAGAACCGCACCGCGGGCCGTGCCATCGTCATAAAGAGCAGCATCGGGGGCGCCACGGCAACTGCCAGCGCCTCTGCCCGCCGCAATGCCAGCGACTTCGGCACCAGTTCGCCCACCAGCACCTGCAGATAAGTAATGAAGGCAAAGCTGAGTGCGATCGCAGCCAGATGCGCATAAAGCTGCGCGTAGACCGGAATTGTCGGCAGCAGCGCCATCCATCCAAGAAACATCGTCGCTGCCAGCGGCTCGCCTATCCAACCAAGAGCGAGCGAACACAAGGTCACTCCCAGCTGCACCGCCGGCAAAAAGTCTTCCAGATTTCCTTGAAGCCGCTGCACCGCGCGGGCCCCAGGAACGCCCGCGGCCAACATCTGTTCAATGCGCGTGTCGCGCACGCTCACCATCGCAAACTCGGCCGCCACAAAAAAGGCGTTCACCAGAATCAGCAGGCCTACGGCGACAAATTGCAGCAGCGGAAGTCCGTGCATCTCGCCTGTGAGGATAGCATCGCACCAGCAGCTTTCGATCCCGCTGGAACCACCCGGCTTTTCCGTGCGTATCTCCTCGCAGGGACAGCAGGGGCTCGTTTACTGCGTCCATTGGAGGGTTCCGGCTCTCCAACCCGGGAGACCTTCGTGGCAGCATTAAAGAAACGTAAAAGATTCTGGATCTGGCTCGGCGGCGCCGCGGTCCTTGTTCTCGTGGTGGTGGGCGTCATGGCCGCACGCCTCGTCAAGGGCTCCCAGATCGATCCCAATCGCATTGCAAAAGTACAGCGCGGAGACGTCGCCCGCTCCGTCGTTGCCACCGGAAAAATTCAGCCCATCACCAAGGTCGAAGTCAAATCCAAAGCCTCCGGCATCGTCGAGAAGCTCTTCGTTGACATCAACAACCGTGTCCACAAGGGCCAGCCCCTCGCAGAACTTGATCAGCAGGAGGTGCAGGCTCAGGTCGAAGCGCAACGCGCACAGCTCGTTGCGGCCGAAGCCAACGTCGGCACCTTCCAGGCCAATATCGAACAGGACAAAGTCAACGCCGCCGCTCCTGACCTGCCCATGTACAAAACCACTCTCGATCGCAATCTTGAAATGCAAAAGGAGGGCGTGATCAGCCGTCAAGCTCTAGATGACGCCAACCGCGACTACCTCGCCGCTCTCAACAAGCGCGATGGCGCCCGCGCTCAAATCGGCGTAGATATGGCAAAGCTCAAGCAGGCACGGGCCCAGGTGCTGCAAAGCCAGGCCAGCCTCAAGCAACTGGAAGAACAGCTCAGTTACACCACCATCGTTGCACCCATGGACGGCATGATTCTTTCGCGCGACGTGGAAATTGGCGATGCGGTCAGTTCCATTCTCGTCCTCGGCTCCACTGCCACTCTCGTCATGACTGAAGGCGACACCAGTCAGGTCTATGTGCAGGGTAAAGTCGACGAAGCCGACATCGCCCACGTCTACATGGCTCAGCCCGCGCGCATCAAAGTCGAAAGTTTCCGCGATCGCGTCTTCAACGGCAAAGTCACAAAGATTGCCCCCCTCGGCGTCGAAAAAGACAACGTCACCACATTTGAAGTCCGCGTCTCCATCGACAACCCAGGAGGCGAACTCAAAGCCAATATGACCGCCAACGCGGAAATTCTTCTCGATGAGCATAAGAGTGTGCTCACGGTCCCTGAAAATGCCGTCACTTACGACAATCAGAAAAACGCATTCGTCGACGTACCCGACCGCAACCAGAAAGAAGGTTTGCGCAAAGTCCCGGTCAAGGTTGGACTGTCCAATGGTTCCGTCACAGAAATTGCGGGTGGTCTCAAAGAAGGCGACCCGGTCGTTCTCCAACAGTAGCCCCCGTGTTCACGCCCGTACGCGATTGTCCGGAATTGAACACGATCTACTCTTCGCTCATTCACCGACGTGCCCCTTCACGCACATTTCATTGGGCTTATGAATTGCACCTTTGGCCCGCCGGATGCATTAACCAGTAACGCAACGGATGAAATAAGAACAGCCCCCCAACGAACTGTTCACTGCGAACGAATCGAGGAACACGATGAAAATTTTGCTTTCTGCAGTCGCTCTCCTGCTCGCTTCACTTCCCGCACTTGCCTCTGACGCTAATTTTGATCGCAACCTCGCTGTCACAGGACGCGTGGAACTCAGCGTTTCTACCGGATCGGGATTCATCCACATCACGCACGGCTCCGGCAATCAGGTCCATGTTTATGGGCATGTTCATTCCAATTGGAATAGCGACAACGAACAACGCGTAAGGGAAATCGCCGCCAACCCGCCCATCGAACAAACCGGCAACATCATCCGCATCGGCGCGCACCACGAGAACCTGCACAACATCAGCATCGATTATGAGATTCAAGCTCCAGCTGACTCATTTCTCGATGCGGGCTCGGGCTCGGGCGACATTAAGGATGACGGCGTCGGCGACAACACCAAGCTCTCCACCGGCTCGGGCTCCATCCACGCTACCGGCCTGCAGGGCGGATTCAATGTGAATACCGGCTCGGGAAACATCTACGTCGAGCAAACCGGTCAAGGCGACGTCCGCGCTCAAACCGGCTCCGGCTCCATCGAACTGAAAGGCGTTCACGGCGGATTGCGCGCCGGTACCGGCTCCGGCGAGATCAAAGTCACCGGCTCACCCACCATGGATTGGAAGCTCGAAACCGGGTCTGGCTCCGTCGAATTCTGGCCGGGCGACACGGGCTTTACCCTCGACGCCTCCACGGGCTCAGGCAGCGTTCACACCGATCAGGAAATGGCCGTCCAGGGCTCCTTCGATCGCCATCATATCGTCGGCAAAGTACATGGCGGTGGTCCAACCGTTCGCATCGAAACCGGCTCCGGCGACGTGCGCGTTCACTGATTCTCAGTAAGCGGCATTGCGCTGTCGCTCACAACGAGTTTGTTCCTCAGGCGAGGTCTTTAATTACCTGTGCGAGGGCCTCGCCTGTTTTTTTTAACTTCAAATTTCCCCCTCATAACTCCCCCATCTTTGACGCCCCACTCGCTTCGCCCTGCTTTGTGATCTCTTCCCTCACCTCTTTTTGCTTTTGTCTCCCGCGGGCACTAGAGTCTTGTGGTTGATCCATCAACCGCATCAAGCCCATCAACGTTGAGGCTGCGTGCGGATGGAGCCGCATGAACATTCGCAATCCGATCTTCTTCCTTCTAACCGCCGCCCTCCTTCGAGGAATCGCAGCCCCCGCTCAGAGCAAGCCCATCTCCGTTGCCCCTCGCAACCTGCCCGCTATTGCCACCACCGACGAGCGATACCAGTCCTACAACGTCGAAATGATCGAAATCACCGGCGGCCGCTTCTGGGCGCCCTATAAAGCGCAGACCTCTGCGCCTGCCGACACCACGCAGCCCACGCCCGGGGGCATGCCTGCGTCGCTCTATCGCTACCGAGCTCCCATCGACCTTTCCAGCCCCCGCCTGCGCAAGTTAGCAGCCGCCCTGGGTCCCGCTTACATCCGCGTCAGCGGTACTTGGGCCAACTCCACTTACTTTCTCGATTCCGACAGCCCCGCACCCAAAACTCCGCCCACCGGGTTCAATGGTGTTCTCACCCGCAGCCAATGGCGTGGTGTTCTCGACTTCGCCCACGCGGTCGATGCACAGCTCGTCACATCCTTCGCCATCAGCCCCGGAGTTCGCGACGCCAACGGCCTGTGGACACCCGTGGAAGCAGAAAAAATCCTCCGCTTCACTAAGAGTGCCGGCAGCGCCGTCGCCGCTGCTGAAATGTTCAACGAACCAACCTTCGCCGGCATGGGCGGTGCGCCCAAAGACTACGACGCCGACGCCTACGGCCGCGACTTCCACGCCTTCCACGACTACATCAAAAAGGCCGATCCTCAGATGCAGATCCTCGGCCCGGGCTCCATCGGTGAAGCCGGTCTCGCGACTCAGATGCCCGGCCTCAAGATCCTTCACACCGAAGACATCCTCAAAGCCCAAGGTCCCGGCCTCGACGCCTTTTCCTACCACTTCTACGGCGGCGTCTCGCAGCGATGTGCGCCCCAGGGTAGACCCGGCGGCACCACGGCGGATGCCGCTCTCACGCAAGACTGGCTCTTCCGTACCGATCGCGACGAAGCCTTCTACGCTGCTCTCCGCGATCGCTTCGCGCCAGGCAAATCCATCTGGCTCACCGAAACAGGCGAAACCGCGTGTGGCGGCGATCCCTGGGCATCCGACTTCATCGACACCTTCCGCTATCTCAATCAACTTGGAACACTCGCTAAAAAAGGCGTCAAAGTTGTCATGCACAACACCCTCGACGCCAGCGATTACGCCCTCATCGACGAGTCCACTCTCACCCCGCGTCCCAACTACTGGGGGGCCGTGCTGTGGCGTCGGCTCATGGGCGCCACCGTTCTCGACGCCGGCGATGCGCACTCAACAAACGTCTACCTCTATGCTCACTGCCTTCGCGAAAAGCCTGGCGGCGTTGCACTTCTTGCCATCAACGCCGACCGCAGCAGCGCAAGTCAGCTCGACATCCCATTCGCGTCCACACGCTACGCACTCACTTCAACTGACCTCATGTCCCCCTCCGTCCAGCTCAACGGCGCCGAAATGCATCTCACCGCCGGCGGCGATCTCCCAAACCTCGATGGCACGGCGCAAGCCAAAGGCCAGGTCACGCTCGCCCCAGCAAGCATCTCCTTCTTCGCAATACCTGGTGCACACAATGCCGCTTGTCACTGAAAATCGAAATTCCAAGAACATTTTTCCCGTGTGTGGTGTCTAACCTGAGTGAGGGCTGCCCAAGATGACTGACGCCAGAATGCAAAACGGAGTGCTCACATCCGACGCGCAACTCGCCCGGCGCTTGCAACGTCTCTGGCCGCACCGCACCCACGAGTCCGGCACCATCCGGTCAGTTTTGTGCCTCCTTGGGTTCCATCATTGGCTGCAACCGAACTACAGCGCATTCGCTCCTCGACGCAATATTCGATTCTGTCACTGGTGCTCTTCGGTCGAAATCGACGGCACACTCTATTCCTGACGAGAGGCGCTTCATCTCCCTTGCTCCACCGTCCTCGGTCCCAGCTCCTTACTCCCTCAATCCCTGCTTTCTCGTTCTTTTGTCCACTTGTTGCCTCCTGCCCTGCCCTTCTGTTCCTTGCTCTTCCGTCCCCGCCTCTCTGTAAACTGTCTTCATGGTCCGCGTCTTCCGCCCCATTCCAGTCGAATCCCTCAAACTCCTCGTCTTCGACCTCGACGGCACCCTCATCGACTCCGCGCAGGACCTGTGCAACAGCGTCAATGCCACTCTCGCTCACTTCGGTCGATCTCATCTCACCGACGAAATCATCGCCGGCCATATCGGCGACGGCGCACTCATGCTCGTCCGTCGCTCCTTCACAGCCGATGACGGCGTCGCACCCGATGAAGATCTTCTCGCGCGTTCCTACGCCTTCTTTCTCGATTACTACCGCGAACACAAGCTCGATTTCACCTACGCCTACGATGGCGTTCTCGAAGCTCTCGACGCTTTGCGCAGAGTGCACGACCAGCCCGACCTTCCCCCTCGGGCCATGGCCGTCCTCACCAACAAACCTGTCCGCCCCGCGCGCGCCATCTGCGAGGCACTTGGCCTCGCGCCTTACTTCCTCAATATTTATGGCGGCAATAGCTTCTCCAGTAAGAAACCCGACCCCGAAGGACTCCTCGCCCTCATGCAGGAGGCAAATGCGCGCCCTGACCAGACCGTCATGATCGGTGACAGCCAGGTCGACGTTCAAACCGCCCGCAATGCAGGCGCCTGGTCCATCGGCTGCACCTTCGGCCTTGCTCCTGACAGCCTCGATCTTCTGCCGCCTGACGTCCTCGTTGATTCTCCTGCAGACTGGACAGCCGCTCTCCACCCTGCGAAAATTAATGCAGGGCAGTAAGGCAGCGAAGCTGTTCTTTGTACCACCGAACTCTTCGCAAGGTCGCCCAACTTCAAGTGAAATCAAACTTGAGCTTGCGTCTTCCCCATAAGCGCACTTCGCTTGGAATTCGCACACTATCCTTGCGTCCCCCTGGCCCCGGGCGCTCGTCGTACAAACAGCATTCTTTTGCCTCAGCAGCCGAACCTCAACACTGCAAGGCTCTTGCTCCTCCCATCTTGCTTTGGAGATTTCGCTTCATGCGCTCATTTGCTCTGGCCCTTCTCATTCTCGTGCCCGCCGCTTCCTTCGCCGGCACTTCCACCTCGTCTTCTTCGCCCACTCCGCCTTCTCCCACAGTCCAGGGCATCGTGGCAGATCCTTCCGGTGCCATTGTTCCCAACGCTGAGATCGATCTGGTCGACGCGTCCGGCGCCATCGCCTGCAGCGGTCACTCCGGCGGCGACGGCAGCTTCCAACTCACCGCGCCACACTCCGGCAGCTTCACGCTGGTCGTCTCCGAGCCCGGCTTTGAAACCGTGCATAATCCCGTCGTCGTTCCACCCATCGTTTCCGCCGCTGTCGGTTCCGCGGCACATGTCTTCGCCGCGCCCATCCACATCATCCTTCCCGTCGCCAGCCTCGCGACCAACGTTCACGTCAATGCGGACTCGAGCGAAGACCTCACTGCACCCGAAGACAATCACGACTCCTCCGTCATGACCTCCGACGATCTCAAGGCATTGCCCATCTTCGACAACGATTACGCCACCGCCATGTCTGCCTTTCTCGACGACAGTGCAACAGCCACCGGTGGCTCCGGTCTCATTGTCGACGGCGTTGAAGCCAATCGCTCCACCGTCTCCGCCTCCGCCGTGCAGGAAGTCCGTATCAATCAGGACCCGTACTCGGCTCAGTACTACTGGCCCGGTCGCGGACAAATGGAAATCATCAGCAAATCCGCCGCCGACAACTACCACGGCCAATTCAATTTCTACTTCCGCGACTCGGCCATGAACGCACAAAACGCGCTCGCGCCCTCCAAGCCCTTTGAACAGCGCCGCATCTATGAGGGCAGCGTCACTGGCCCCATCAAGTTCATTCCCAAAAGCAGCTTCCTCGGTTCCTTCAACCGCTCCGAAGAAGATTTGGACGCGGTTGTAAACGCTACCATTCTTCCCACCCCAACCAATCCAGCCGGACTCCTTCAGGCCAATGTGCCCGCACCCACGCGCGACACCGAATTCAGCCTTCGCGCCGCGCGCCAGTTCAGCGAAAAACACTCCGCCTACGCGCAATACAGTTATCAGGACTGGACCGGCCAGAATCAAGGCGTCGGTGGCCAAACGCTCGCTGCTGCCGGATTCAACAACGAGTACCACGAAGACGACGTCACTGTGCACGTCGACTCCGCTCTCTCCGCTGTCCTGCTCAATCAGCTTTCCCTCGTCGCCGAACACGACTTCAGTCACAACATCAACGCCGCCGAAGCTCCGCGCGTCTCCGTCACCGGTGACTTCGCCGGCGGCTCGGCACAGAACGATTCCTTCGGTACCGAATACAACTTCCGCCTCTCCGACATCGTCACCTGGACTCACGGCAAGCATCTCGTCAAAGCCGGCATCGGCATTCCCCACCTCAATCGCCGCGCCTACGACGACAACACCAACGCCCTCGGGACCTATACCTTCGGCCCCACCCTCGCTCCCGATGGCGTGACCGTTCTCACATCAGCCCTGCAGAATTACCAGGACAACCAGCCTTCCGGTTATTCCCTCAACTCCGGCGTCACTCACTTCATCTATCACCAGCAGGAAATGGGCGCCTTCATTCAGGATCAGTGGAAGCTGAATGATCGCTTCTCCATCACGCCGGGTCTTCGCTACGACTGGCAGAATTTCCTCGCCACCGATCGCCTCGCGTTCTCACCCCGCGCTTCCTTTGCCTGGGTCGTCGATCCCGACGCAAAGATGGTCCTTCGCGGTGGTGGCGGCATCTACTACGACCGCTTCGGTTCCGGCCCTCTCCTCGATCTCGCCCGCTATCAGAACGCGCGTCGCCGCGCCGTCAAGCTTTCGCTCGATCCCGCCACGCAACCCGCCACCGGCTGCGTGCCCATCGGTCAGTGCATCGACATCAGCGCTCAGCCCGTCTCGCTCGCACAACTCGAACCCGGCGCCAAACTTCCCTATCAAATCCAGTATGGCCTTTCCATGGAACGCCAGATCGGCGAGCGCGCCACTGCCGTCGTCAGCGCCTATTCGGCGCACGGCATCGACGAGTTCCGCTCCGTCGACATCAATGCCCCTACGCCTGCATCCGGTTACACCGTCCGCCCCGACACCTCCTACGGCATGATTCGCCGGATGCAGCCCGCCGGCTTCTTCGACGGCAGCGGCCTCGACGTCTCCTTCCGCGGCATGGTCAACAAATACTTCACTGGCTTCGGCCGCTATACCTGGTCGCACTACGCCTCCAACACGGGCGGCATCGGCTGGTTCCCGCAAAATCAGTACGCGCCGAACGACGAATGGGCCAGCGCAAGCTTCGATCGTCGTCAGCGCCTTGGCATGTACGCCATCTTCAATCAAAAGAGCGTTTTTAACCTCGCCACCGGCATCTTTGCCAACACCGGCCGCCCCTGGACCATCCTCACCGGCACCGACGCTTATGGCGACGACCTCTTCAACACCCGCCCGGCCGGCGTCGCCCCTTACACTGAAAACGCCCCGTCCTATGTCGACCTCGATGTCCGCTGGGGCCACGATTTCGCCTTCACTCCCGACAAGAGCGACGATGCTCCCCGCCTGGGCCTTTCCGCGGGAGCCTTCAATATCCTCAATCACGAGAACCCCAGCAGCATCGACACGGTCGACACCTCGCCCGAGTTCGGCGACGTCACCGCCGTGAATCCTCCCCGCCGCATCCAACTCGGCATGCGCTTCGAGTTCTAACCGGACTCGTTCCGCAAGATAGATTGAGACGCCCGGGGTCGGGATTAAATTCTCGGAACTTTTGGCAGCGGCCGCTCGTAGAACTCTGAGAGGGAAGCCATGAACTTGCGCCAGATCGCAGCCAGCTTACTTTTGTTTTCGGCCTTCGCTCTTGCCACCCCGGCTCGTGCCGATCGCGATGCCGTTCAGTTCGGCAGCAGCATCGTCGTTCCCCAGGGTCAGTCAGCCCACGACGCCGTCTGCTTCTTCTGCAGCGTCCGCGCCGAGGGCACCATCGATCACGACGTCGTTGTCTTCTTCGGCAATATCTACATCGCAGGCCACGCCAATCACGACGTCGTCAACTTCTTCGGAAACGTCCGGGCAGCCGACGATGCCTCCATCTCCCACGACCTCGTCAGTTTCTTCGGCGTCGTCCATCTCGGCGAAAACGTCTCCGTCGGCAACGACCTTGTCGCCATGTTCGGCGGCCTTCACACCGCGGACTCCGTCACCATCCACGGCAATCGAGTCTTTCAGCCCGGCTGGGTACTCTGGATTCCTCTCATGATCCTCGGCGGCGTCATTACCCTGATCGTCAGCTCAGTCCGCAGCTACCGGCGCCGGCAATGGTACGCAACAGGCTACCCATACCCACCGCCGATGTCGCCGCCCCAGCCCACAGCCTCCTCTGAGCCCGCTCCGCCCCAGCCCCAGCAGCAGTAAGCCCCCGCAATCGAATCACTTCCCTCCGCTGCTCTCCTTGGAAGCCTCGCGGATTTCTAGTTTTTTGAACATGTTCACTTTTCACTTGCAATCCTCCCCAGGCCCGTATTACTCTCATTCTTGAACATGTTCAAAACAACGCAGAGGAGGTCCACAATGCCGGTTGCCGTTTGCTACCTCAGCTACCTCGCCATCAGCATCACCATCACTGTTTGGGTCGCCCGCACCCTCCATCGCAGCGGTCGCATCTTCCTGCTCGATGCCTTCCACGGAAACGCCGAGCTCGCCGACTCCATTAACCAGCTCCTTGTGGTCGGCTTCTATCTCATAAATGCCGGGTACATCGCCCTGGCCCTCAAAACCACAGATCCCCTCGCCAACTTGCGCGCCATGATCGAGCTCGAAAGCGGCAAGATCGGCGTCGTCCTCCTCATCCTCGGCGCGATGCACTTCTTCAACATGCTCGTCCTCGCCCGCATGCGGCGCCGTACAACCGAAGCCAAAGCCGCCTGAGCGCCATGCCACGCAAATCTGCCAAATCCGACGCCACCCGCGCTCGTATCCTTGAAGCCGCATTGCGCGTCTTTCGCGAGCGCGGTTTCCACGACGCCACCATGCGCGAAGTCGCTTCCGCAGCCGGTGTCGCCGTTGGCGCGGCCTACTACTACTTCGATTCGAAAACCGCTCTCGTCATGGCCTTCTACGACGACTCGCAGGCGCACCTTGTCCCGGCCATTGAGGATTCCCTTGCTCAAAGCCGTACGCTCGAGCAGCGTCTCCGCGTCATCGTCACTCACAAATTCGACTACTTCGCGCCCAATCGCGCTCTCATGAGCGCGCTCTCGGCCCACATCGATCCGCGCCACCCTCTCTCGCCCTTCGGCGCAGGCACCGCCGACATCCGCAATCGCGACATCGCCTTCTACGCCCGCGCAGTTTCAGATTCCGGCGTGCGCCTCGCTCCATCCATCGCGCCCTATCTGCCGCGCCTTCTCTGGCTCTACCAGATGGGCCTCATGCTCTACTGGGTCTACGACGACTCGCCCAGGCAGGAACGCACCCGGCAACTCTTCTTCAAATCGCTGCAGATCATTCTGTTTGCCATCAAGATCGCAGCCATTCCCGTCTTGCGCCCCATCTACCGGCCCGCCGGCGAACTTCTCCGCATGGCCTATGGCGAGGACAAACCATGAACCCCGGACGTCTTCGCATCGTCATCCCCGGCGGAAGTGGCCAGGTTGGCCGGGTGCTCGCTGCGTACTTGCAGCAGCGTGGCCACTATGTCACCGTTCTCACCCGCGGCCCCTATACCGCGCCCTGGCAAACTGTGCACTGGGACGGCGAAAACCCCGGCCCATGGACAGAGCACCTTGAAGGAGCCGATGTCTGTATCAATCTCGCAGGCCGCAGCGTCAATTGCCGCTACACTCCCGCAAACCGCGCTGCCATCTACGACTCCCGCATTCGCACCACACGTCTCCTCAACCGCCTCATGCTCACATTGGCCGTCCCGCCCCGCGTCTGGCTCAATGCCTCCACCGCCACCATCTATCGCCATGCGTTCGACCGGCCCATGGACGAAGCCACGGGTGAATTCGGGGGCGACGAGCCCGGCGCGCCCTCAGCCTGGAATTTCTCCATTCAGGTCGCACGCGATTGGGAAACTGCTTTCTTTGAATCCTCCACACCGCGTACGCGCAAGGTCGCCATGCGCTCGGCCATCACCTTGAGCCCCCAGCCCGGCAATCCCTTTGCCATCTTCTCCAACCTTGTGCGCTTCGGCGTCGGCGGCAAACTATCCAGCGGGCGTCAGTTCGTTTCCTGGATTCACGACGCCGACTTCGTCCGTGCTGTCGAGTTCCTCATCCTGCGCGACGATCTCGCCGGCCCCATCAATCTCGCTTCGCCCAACCCGATCACCAACCGCGACTTCATGGCCGATCTGCGCGATGCGTGGAACGTCCCCAACGGCGTGCCCCACTTCAAGCCCATGCTCGAAGTCGCCGCCTTCCTCTTCCGCACTGAAACCGAACTGATTCTCAAAAGCCGCCGCGTCGTTCCCAGCCGCCTCCTCGACGCCGGCTTCCAATTCGAGTTTCCCGACTGGCCCGCTGCCGCCCAGGAACTCGTCCGCCGCTACCGCGCCCGCGATTGAAAGCCCATCCCCTCGCCCTTCGTCAGATTCTCCTTCTCTGCCTTGTCCTCAAAAAGGCAAACGGCGCATTGTGCCTCCACTGGAATGTTGGTTGACATTCGCTCTGTGAAGGCACCGCGCCGTAGTTCAATGCAGGAGACACTCGATCGGTCTGCAGAAGAATCGCCATTCTCGCCGCAGAGTTAAAAGCCGTTTAACTAGAAATCTGCTTGCCCGGTCTAACAGCCTTATCCACAACAAACAGCAGGTACAGAAGAAATGAGAGTGAAAGATCCAACATGGCTCACCTCAGCACCGCGCGAAGCTGGCCAGCGCAGCTTTGCTCGGAATCATCATCATGGAACCCTGACACGCCACCAGCTTGCGATTCTTGAAAGCGGTCAGCGTCCGCGTCACCGTCTCGCGCGAAGCGCCAATAAACTCACCAATCTCTTCGTGCGTCATTGAGAAGCGAAACTTCGCTCCCGCCTCCGCAGGCTGCCCTCTCTCGCTCCAGTCCAGCAGCAACCGTGCCAGCTTCTCCGGCGCCGACGAGGCAAGCCCCACCGTGCGCAGCTGCTCACAAGCCTGCGTAAACTCACGCGTCAGCTCTTCGCTGAAGATTTGGTAGGCTTCCGGATGCCGCATCAGGAAACCCAGAAATTCACGACGTCCCACCGGCGCAATCTTCGCCGGATAGAGCGTCTCCGCCGTCACCTCGTACTTCACGCCCGACAGCGCAGACGACAATCCAAGAAACTCGCCCCTGCGGGCTATGCGCAGGCTCAGCCGCCTGCCATCGCTCGAATTGATGGAGAGTTTCACTTCTCCCTCAAGCACCACATACACACCGTGGCTCTCTTCCTTTTCTGAAAACAGAACATAGTTCGCCGGATACGAAGATGCGGTCAGCAGTTGCGACAGCTCCTTCTGTGCCGCAGGGGTGAACTTCTTGAATAGTTCACCAGGGCTTTGCACCTGGTTCACAACAACTGCTACTTCCTCACGCGTTGCTTGCATATCCAGCCTCCTTGGTCCCAATTCCTTGCGTTTTTTACTTTTTCCCAATCACTTGCCGAGCCAAATCCTGAGTCGAAAGCGTTCCGGCGATCAGTTCCGCGCCGGTCTGCGCCACAATCCGGCTGAGAACCTTCTTTCCGCTCTCATCCGCATATGTCACATCGCTCAAATCGATCGCCAGCTTTTTCCGTCCCAGACGCGACGCCGCTTCCGCACCTACACGGTCCAGCTCTTCTGCCCACGGCCCCGTAATACGGCCCTCGAGCCTGATTCGCATCGTCTCGTCCGTCTCGCTGATGTTGATTCGCAGCATGCCCCTCTAAAAGCAATGCTCGTGCCAAACGCGCGTGCACGCTGCAGGATCACCACAACTGCTTGTTTTTATTCGTTTTATAAATTTTTCTTGGGATTCGTGGTCTGGCAGTGACGAACCAAGTGACGAAGATCACACGACGAAATGTCGTCACCGAGACTGGATATAGTCACTTTTCTCAATACCGAGCTTCTTGATCTTCGAATTCAGCGTGGTGCGCTTCAACCCCAACCGGGCCGCCGCACCGTCCTCCCCGCCAATCTGCCCTTTCGCTTCGCGGAGCACCCGCACAATGTGTTCCCGCTCAGCCGCATGCAAGGTAGGGCTGTCCGCTGCCGTATCCTCTTCCTCTTCTTCCCTCTCAAGTTCGGTCAAAGGAACATACAGCTCCGGTCCACGCGTCAGAATCACCGCCCGCTCCAGCAGATTCTCCAGCTCACGGATATTCCCCGGCCAGCTCCATCGCGTCAGAGCCCGCATCGCATCCTCGGGAATCCGTTCGATCGTCTTGCCCATCCGCCGGCTATGCGTCGCGACAAAATGCCGCACCAACACCGGAATGTCGCTCACCCGATCCCTCAGCGGAGGAGCAAAAATCGGAAAGACCTTCAACCGGTAAAACAGGTCGCTCCGAAACTGCTTCTCCGTTACCATCTGTGCCAGATCGCGATTCGTCGCCGCAATCAGCCGCACGTTAACTGAGATCGGCTTGGTTCCACCCAATCTCTCGATCTCGCGCTCCTGCAACGCTCGCAACAGCTTCGGCTGCAGGTCCAGCGGCATTTCCCCAACCTCGTCCAGAAATAGCGTTCCCTCATGGGCCAGCTCCAACCGCCCCATCTTCCGCGCAATCGCTCCCGTAAACGCGCCTTTCTCATGCCCAAACAGTTCGCTTTCCAGCAGCCCCGCAGGAATCGCCGCACAATTCAATTTGATAAACGTGCGTTCCTTCCGCGGGCTCAGCCTGTGAATCGCGCGCGCCAGCAGCTCCTTCCCGGTTCCTGTCTCTCCCTGGATCAGAACCGTCGCATCCGTGGGAGCCACTGTCTCAATCTGCTTCAATACCTGTTTCAACCCGGCGCTCTCGCCCACAATATCTTCAAAACGGTTCTCGAGATTGATCTCCTCTTCGAGATACTGTTTCTCCTGCGACAACTTGTCACGCAATTCACTAATCTGCCGAAACGCCATCGCATTACTCACCGCCATGGCCACCTGTCCCGCCACTTGCTGCAGCATCTCCGCATCGTGCCGGTTGAACGCCCCTTCAACCCGGCTCGCCACCATCATGGTTCCCACTACTTCTCCGCGATGGATAAGCGGAACCCAGCAGCCCGATTGCATGCCAAGATTGGTCAAATGACGAACGGACTCAGGCGGATAATTTGCATCCTTCATGCGATCCAGCAGAACAATTTCCCTTGTCCTGAAGGCTTCGCCCGCGGGCGAGCCCACCAGCGGAAGCTGAACCTCGTCCCGCTTAGCCTTCCCTTCTTCTTCGACCAGAAACTGCACACGCAAGGACCCCGTCGGTTCGTCATAGAGCCCCAGCGTCGCAACATCGTGCGGCACCACGTCCCTTAAACTCGCAGAAATCGCCCCCAGAAGCTTCCTTACATCGACATTGGCCAGCAGCGCACCGCTCAACTGCAGCATCACGGCTTCTTCGGCACGCTTTCGATCCGTCTGGTCCCGCGTCACTTTCGCAAATCCGGTCACTTCTCCCGTTGCATCGTGAACTGCGGTGAGCACCACGTTGGCCCAGAACCGCGTTCCATCCTTGCGAACCCTCCAACCTTCCCGCTCAACGCGCCCGCGCGCCGCAGCCACTTCCAGCAACTCCGCCGGCCTTCCACGTTCCTGATCTTCCGTTGTGAAAAAGTGCGAAAAATGCCGCCCTACAATCTCATCCGCTGCGTAGCCCTTGATCCGCTCCGCTCCGGGATTCCAGGTCGCAACATGTCCGTCCCGGTCCAGCAGATAGATGGCGTAATCGGTCACGCCTTCCACAATCGACCGCAACTGCAGATCCGATTTGCGCAACGCCTCCGCTGCCAGATGCTGTTCCGTCACATCGCGCACAATGCTCAGCACCGCGGTCTCCGCCTGGTTCAGAATCGGCTTCAGCATGATGTCGACGGGGAATTCGGTCCCATCCTTGCGCAGCCCAAACAGATTCAGCGCCGCGCCCATCTGTCGCGCCCGAGGGTGTGCGTGATAGTTTTCGCGATGACTGGGATGCCCCGCGCGGAATCGCTCTGGCACAAGCAATTCGATGGGCATTTCCATCAGCTCTGCCTGCGTGTAACCAAAAAGTTCCGCCGCACGCGGGTTTGCTCGACGGATCAGCCCCTTGCCGTCCGTAACAAAAATTGCGTCCGGCGAAACCTCGAAGAGGTTTTCCAACGTCGTGTGTGCGAACTCGGCCCGGTCTTGCCCGGTACCAGCCGCAGCGTCCTGTTCCGGGGAATCAGAGGGGCGCATGTCGGGCTTGTTCCTTGCTCGAACAATAACCCTCCCACCCACTCACCTGCAAATGAAAGCCCTATTTTGCATTTCACACCCAAAGACTGTGCCACGATTCCTGCACCTTTCCCGCCCTCCATGAATCCAAAGCAGGACAGGAGAAGCATCGCAATGTCTCAAAAAATCGCTTTCATCACCGGCGGCAATCGCGGACTCGGCTTCCAGACAGCACTCGACCTCAAGGCAGCAGACGTGAAAGTTGTCATTGGCTCTCGCGATCTCGAGCAAGGCCAAAAGGCCGTCGCCAAGCTGCGTGCAGCCGGTGTTGATGCCGACGTGCTCAAGTTCGACATCACCGATCCAGCGGACTACAAGGCTGCCTATGACTACTTCGACTCGAAGTATGGCCGCCTCGACATTCTCGTCAATAACGCTGGCGTAGCTGGAGGTAAATTCCCCGGCACAGGCCCCGAACACTCCGCAGGCGATGTGCCGCTCGATGTGCTCCGCCGGGTCTTCGAAACCAACTTCTTCGCCCAGGTTGCGTTTACCAAGGCACTTCTGCCGCTCCTCAAAAAGAGTCCCGCAGGCCGCATCGTGAACCTGTCCAGCATTCTTGGCTCACTCACTTTGCACGCCGACCCGAAATCCCCCATCTACAACGCCAAATCCTTCGCCTACGACGCTTCGAAGACCGCGCTGAATGCTTACACCATCCATCTCGCTTACGAGCTGCGCAATACCAACATCAAGGTCAACTCCGCGCACCCCGGCTGGGTCAAGACCGACATGGGTGGCGATCAGGCGCCAATGGAACTGAGCGAAGGTGGCAAAACCAGCGCAGCACTCGCCACGCTTCCCGCGAACGGTCCCAGCGGAGGCTATTTCCACCAGGGCAAATCTCTCCCTTGGTAAAGCCCCCGGACTTTGTGTTCGCTTCAACGATTTCCTGACGGGGCCGCGCAGCTAGCGGCTCCGTTCCCCTTTATTCCTTCACCGTCGTTCCGTAATCCGTCCGCGGCGGGGTCGCACCACGAACCTCATCGACGAATGCCGGTACTTCCTTCTCAATCAAGTCCGCCCGTTTTAATTGAATGTAGTGCCCGCTGCCCTTCGCAATAATCCGCCTGCTCCGTGTCGAAAGCTTCTTCAAGTCTTCCTGCATCTGGTTCCACGCCTGCGCCACTGCACTCATGCGTGGCTGCGCCGCTTCAATGGCCGGATCCTGCGAAAAAATCAGTACCGGCACATTTCCGTACGGCCCCGTATGCACCGTTTCTTCGCCCGATGCGTCAATGCTGTCCATCTCCTTCGCAATCGCGTCGATATGGGTCTCGCATTGATCCTGTGCCTGCAACTCCGCCCGCGCCGCATCAAAGCCGGAAAATCCTCGCGTACACCCGCCAAAAAGCCGCGGCATTCCCACCGCCAGAGCCGCCTTCGACAGCAGCATCGCGACCGACTGCGGAGGACCCTGCCGACCCATCGCGACAAACGCCGGATTCCTTTGCTGCAGCGGTGTCGACCCATCTACAAAAATCAAACCCGCCACCTGCTCCGGGTACCGCGTCGCGTAATCGCGTAGATAGATACCCGCAATCGAGTGCCCCATGAGAATAATGGGCCCATCCACCTTCGCCGCCGCCAGCAGCCCATGCAGCTCCTCTGCAATATGATCCGCATCGCGCGGTGCGGCCAGCGTCTCACTCCAGCCAAATCCCGCGCGATCGTAAGAGCAGACTCGCGTCGCCTTCGCCAGCACCGGCTGCACTCCGCCCCAGATCAGCCCGTCGTTGCCCAGCCCTGCATCCAGCACTAAAGTCGGCTCGCCGCTCCCCATGCACTCCATCCGCATCGCGTGCCCGTTCACCGTGTACAACTGGCCAGGCATTTCATGCACCCTGAAATGATGCAGCAGAATTGCATTGATTCCGCTGCTCGCCCCACAACAAGCGCCGCCACCACGACCACCACCAGAGCCACGCCCTCCACAACCTTGCGCAAATCCGGCAGGTCCTTCTTCCCCAAAGCACGCATCCGATGCACGGCCAGCCACGCCGCCAAAACGCAGACCAGCACAATCAGCGCCGGCACAATTTCAAATTCAAAATTCATCGTTGCTCTCGCGCTCCTCAGCCGACCATCTTACAGGCCGCCGCGCAAACCGCCAGGAACGTCATTTTCCCCATGGTTTCTTCCATGCTTCAGAAACCTGGCGGCGGACAAATCGCTTCTCGACTGCGCGTTCATGAAATTCAAATGAATGACAAAATAACCGCTTCTACAGCTTCATTCCTTCTTCGCAGACGACTAACTTGCTGGTCAATCAAAGCTTCAATGTCATAGCCTTATCGTGGAACAAAAAGCTGGAACTGCAAATGACACCCGATCTCGACGAAACCATCGCGCTCCTCACCCGCACGCCGGCCGCCCTCAATGCGCTATTGCGCGACCAACCCAACATCTTCCTCCTGCGCAACGAAGGCGGCGACACCATGTCCGCCCACGACGTCCTCGCACACCTCATCGATGCCGAACGCACAAACTGGATCCCGCGCGCCCGCATCCTTCTCGAGCACGGCGAAGCACAAGCCTTTCCATCCTTCGACCGCTTCGCTTATATCCGCGCCAGCCAGGACACGCCCACCAACCTTCTGCTCGATGAGTTCGTCGAAGCCCGAAGCCAAAGCCTCGACGCGCTACGCGCCATGATTCTTTCCCCCGGCGACCTGGCACGCCGTGGCCTCCATCCTGCCCTTGGCCCAGTAACCCTTTCTCAGTTGCTCTCGGCGTGGACTGCGCACGACCTGACCCACATCCATCAGATCTCCCGCATTCTCGCCCACCAGTATCGCGAAGCCGTCGGTCCGTTTGTTCGATTTATCGGGGTGCTGCAATGCAACGCCCATGGCGCCTAGCGCGAGACATTCATTGATTCGCGCTAAATCCCGCTTCGGTGCACCATCGGTGCCGGCACAAAATGCAGCACCAGCGACAGCGCCGCCATCACCGCAACATAGTAGAGCCAGGTGCTCCAGTCCTCGCGCTGCGGCCTGTCCTTGGTGAACAACCTGTACACCATGCCGCCGCCAATCAGGATGAACAGCGGCTCCCACGTGTAGAGCCCCAGGGCTATCGTCGCCGCCAGCAGCGCAACGCGCTCCGTCAAACCAAGCGACTGCACCGCCTTTGCTCCGTCCAGCACCCATACCGGAATCAGGTTCAGCAAATTAATGGACGCGCCCGTCCGCGCCAGTGCTGCCCATACCGGTTCATGGGTACGCGCATAGAGCAGGAAGCATATCGCTGCCGCAATCCATCCAGCCAGCGGCCCCGCCAGGCTGATCTGCGCCCGTTGCCGCAGAGTCACGCCCAGCGCGTTCCACTTCACGTAGGCGCCCAGTCCGGGCAAAAACACCGGCATCTCCGCCGGCAAACCTCTGCGCTTGATGTCGATGAAGTGGCCAAGCTCATGAATAAGGATGCTGACCGCAAACCCCACACCGAAGCGCCAACCAAACACCAGCGTATATAGCCCGATAAACGTGGCAAAGCTGAAGAGAAATTTCAGCTTGAAGAGAAACAACAACGCCGTCTTCGCCTTGGCCAGAAACAGCAGGAAAGGTGCCAGCGGTCCAAGCCGTTTTGCCCAGGGATGCTGTGGCTTCGCGGCTGTTGTCTGTGTCACAGGCGCCGCTTGTCCCGTCTCAAGCTCCTTCACGTGGTCCCGAACCCATTGCGCCTGCGTAGACGCTTGCGGCAGCAGCAACAACGCGCGATTCCACAACTCGCGCGCTTGGGCCGTGTCGCCCTTTGCTTCTTGCGATCTCGCCTGCTGCGAAAGTGTGTTCAACTCGGCTGCGTGAATCAGTGCATGACACTGCGGGCAGGCCATCGCGCCCAGCGCGATCGCTGCCCCGCAATTCGGACATTCCCTCGGAATCGTGGATGGAAAGGTCGACAAGCCGGCTCCGTGCCCCCGGGCTTAGGATACCCGTGGCACGGCAACCATGCGCTTCGCCGCCGTCATCCGGTACGCAATGCGCAGGCCAATGAACAAGATAAACAGTCCGATCAGCCCGAATCCCATGCCGCTTCCCAGTTCGAGAAATGGCGACGCAATCCCGTAGATCACCAGCCTGCCCATCATGCTGGCCCAGTCCACCGCATTGCCTTCCCGCATCGCGGCGGCAATCAGAATCGGCACCGAAGCCAGCGAAATCGCCGCGTAAGTCAGCAGGACTGCCGCAATCTGATACCGCGGTCCGCCCACGCCCTTCGACCCCATCATCATCGCCTTGCCAACCAGCCAGCCCACCAGCAGGGCGACATAGCCAAAGTAAAAATGCGTCACAATCGTAAACGTGGCGTAGATCGCCAGCCCTAGCACGGCCGCGCCAATCCCATACAGCACGCTCTGCACAAACGCCGCATGCGAGTCCGTGGACACAATCGCCCCGCCGGCCGCCGCGCATTTGGCACAGGCCAGCGTCGAATTCACAACATACGACCGGGTTTCAATCGGCCCGCCGCAGATCCCGCAGCGTTGCCCCGTCCCAAAATCAGCAGTCGAAAATTGCGGCGTCGGCGAAGACACGTGTTTACCCCCTGGAAACTACTCCCGCATAAGTCTCTTGAATCTTGTCAGGAAGGTTAGCATAACTCCGCTTCAGACTCAGGACCAATTCGCCCAAAACTTCCAGCTGGCCACTCCAGCAAATTCTCAGGACTCTCACGTCCGAGACTACCCTCCTTCGTTCGACGGACGAAAACTGCCCGCCCGCTTACGCCCAAATCCACTTAGATCACCCCGAAAAAGTCAAAACCAAACTGCGGTTCCGGGGACGGTGGCACCGGCGGCAGGTCCCAGGTCGAGATTGCACCACATCGTGGATTTTCCAGAATCGCGCTCAAACCAGTCAGAAATCCCACCGGATACGACTGCACTTGGAGGGGCCCAACCGGCTCCATCACCAGGTTGTTGTAGACACCCAGGCTGTCATCCACTTGAGGCGCCATGTACTTGGTAAAAAACGTGGCCAGAAAGTCTGACGTCAGCCTCGGCACCAGAGAGCACGGTCCGCGCCCCGGCAGCGAGCCGGGAGCGCCCGCCGGAACATAATCCAAATGCGCGGCATTGACAAAATTCAGATTGTGCTTCGGCCGCGGCAGCATATTCCAGAGTTGGTGATCGACCGCATCGTTCGAATTCAGATCGAATCCCCCGCCTATCGGATCCACCTCGGCATTGCCGCCGATGATAAACAGCTTTGGCATCGCCATCGCTGTTAGATCTACATGACCAACGTTCGTTTCCGAATCGATGAATGCCCCCGCGATCGACGCATACACCGCCTTCTTCCCCAAATCCAGCGCCAGCGCTGCAGCCACCGGCCCGCCATACGAGTGGCCGCACAATCCTGTCATCGAGAGATCAACAACGTTCCTGAACTGCGATTCCGGATTGTTGATCACCCAGTCAAACGCCCTGAGTGGGACATCGAGCACGTTCGCAGAAAGTACCGACTCCCCGTTCGTCTCCGGGATGATCACGATGTAGCCGGCGCGCGCCAGCTCAGACAATGTGAAGTCCCAGCTCAGATAGGTCGTCCCCTGCCCATGCGTAAACATCACGATCTTGTATTTGCCCAGGCCGACAAACAGTGGAGGGTTGATCGCCGGGTGCCCAGGCCTTCCCGGCGGTACAGGCAGCGCCGGGTAGAGTACCCGAAATACTCCACCCGTATTCAGAACAAAATTCTGCGCGCCATACCAAACCGGCGAGGCGATATTTGGGATGTAGTCAGCCATGTCCCACTCCTTCACCTTCGCTCATTCCTTCCGGCCTTAAATCACGCGGCGGTCGTGACGCGGATCGGCTTGGGAATTCCCGTGCCCTGCACCGGCTTCGGCAGCGCAACATGCAAAACGCTCACCTCAATCGATGCAGTCGGCGTGTTCCCGTTGGCGTCCTTCAAGTGCTGCGCATCGTCCATGCGCACTGTGATCCGCACCTTCTCCGCAGGCGTGGCCTTAAACAGCAACGTGATCGTCGCCTCCGTCGGATTTCCGATCACCACCGAAGGAATGCCCTGTCCATTCGCCCCCGTTACACTCCACTGGAAAGTCGGGCTCACAACTTCATCGTTGTGGAGCGCTGAATACTGCACTGACATCGACCCCACGGTGGTCGCTCCACGCTGCGCAGGAAGTATCGGAAGCGATACAGTGGACGGCCCGGTAATCATGACAAACGCAACCCGCCTGGCTCTCTGCGGCAAAGCACTGCCTGAAAACGTAAGCACTGCTCCCGGCATCTGCGCCACAACTTCGTCCGCAGGCACCACGCCCTTCGCAATCGTCCCCTGCGGAAACGACATCATGTTGTAGTCGAACCATAGATTGTCGGTGGTGCCAGGCAGCTGCAGCCGCTGAGGAATCGCGCTATACACGTTCTGCAGCGGCTGGAAAGGCACCACCACCGGTTGCATCTGGCTCGCGATATAAGCTTCAATCTCGCTGTCGCCCCACCCCAGCAACGGAACCACTGCGGGGCCGAAAAGAAGCGCGCCAATCGCGCCCACACCCAAAACTTCCAGCGCTGTGATCGCGCTCCGCAGCGCCCTCAGATCCATCGTGATCGACGCAGGATAAACGTTGTAGAGCAGTGTGAACGATCCCCCCACCGCATCCCCAAGAACGGTCAGCGTTTCTTCGCGCGTAATCGTAAACGGAACGTTGGGCAGTCGCGCCCCCGTGTGATAGATCCCCGTAATCACCGTCGTCCAGGTGTCCGCCGAGCTCACCAGCGTCATCCCAGTCAGTTCGCCTTGTCCCGTCGGGTCCGGATTACCATTCTGATCGATCCTCCCGTTTGCCGCCGTCGCCAGAATCCAATCGCCATTCAGCTCGGCAACCGTCTCGTCGATCGAGTATTCAAAAGCAAATGCCGCGCCCGCCGGCAGTGCCAGGTCGGCCGCAATCGCCGGCAACGTGCTTGTCGACCCGAACGTCGCGCGCAGGTGTTCGTTGCCGCCCGAGTTGCTCGCTGCCACCGTTGCATCTCCGCCAATCTGCGACTCCCATGCCGCTTCAAAAATGCCCTCGACGTTGTTTCCAAGATTGGGATCCGCCACCCCGGCGCTCACGCTGCTGAAATTGAAATTGTTGATCTGACCTGCGATTGTGCTCATCTCTTCACCTCCGCGAATTTCGTCAGTGGCGCTGCGGCGGTCTCGACTGCGGCAATCTCTCGCCGCTCCTTCGTGTGTGCCTCTGCGATGAGTGGAGTCTGCGTCACTTGCGCATCAGGTTCAATGAGCCGGAGATGAGTTGGTCATGAGTTCCAACAGTCTGCCCGCCTCATCCAGTGCGGACCGGCCAAATCGACAGAATCGACTTTCGCCTCATCTTCGCCTTTCTGCTAGAATCTCAGGATGGACTTTCAGCTGGTCACCAACTACAAGCCCCGTGGCGATCAGCCCCGCGCCATCGAAGAACTCGTCAACGGCCTCGGCGCCGGCGAGAAACACCAGGTCCTGCTCGGCGTCACCGGCTCCGGCAAAACCTTCACCATGGCCAAGGTCATCGAGCACTCCAATCGACCCGCGCTCATCCTCGCCCACAATAAGACCCTCGCTGCCCAGCTCTATCACGAGTTCAAGCAGTTCTTCCCCGGCAACGCCGTCGAGTACTTCGTCAGCTACTACGACTACTACCAACCCGAGGCCTACATCCCCGCCGGTGACCTCTACATCGAAAAGGAAGCCACCATCAACGAGGAGCTCGACAAGCTCCGCCTCTCTGCCACGCGCAGTCTCTTCGAGCGACGCGACGCCATCATCGTCAGCTCCGTCAGTTGCATCTACGGCCTCGGCTCCCCTGAGGCTTACTACGGCATGTTGCTGCTCCTCGAAAAGGGCCAGAAGATCAGCCGCAAGGACATCACCCGCCGCCTCGTCGAAATCCTCTACGAGCGCAACGACACCGACTTCCGCCGCGGCACCTTCCGCGTTCGCGGCGACGTCATCGAAGTCTTCCCCACCTACGACGAGTCCGCCTACCGCATCGAGCTCTTCGGCGACGAAATCGAGTCCCTCGCCCAGATTGATCCGCTCTTCGGCACCGTCAAGCAGAAGTACTCGCGCCTGCCCATCTATCCCAAGTCACACTACGTCGTCCAGCCCGAACGCCGCGGCGAAGCCATGGCCTCCATCCTCGCCGAACTCAACGAGTGGGTCGCCAAACTCGAGTCCGAGGGCCGCATGGTCGAAGCCCAGCGCGTCCACCAGCGCACCCGCTTCGACCTCGAGATGATCAAGTCCATGGGCTACTGCCACGGCATCGAAAATTACTCGCGCCACTTCTCCGGCCGTCTGCCCGGCGAACCGCCTCCCACCCTCCTCGATTACTTCCCGCGCGATTTCCTGCTCTTCGTCGATGAAAGTCACGCCACCATTCCCCAGGTGCACGGCATGTGGTTCGGCGATCGCAGCCGCAAACAGAATCTCGTCGAATACGGCTTCCGTCTTCCATCCGCCGTCGACAATCGTCCGCTCAAATTCGAGGAGTTCGAGAACCGCATTCACCAGACCATCTATGTCTCGGCCACGCCCGGCCCTTACGAGCTCACTCGCTCCGCCGGAGTCGTCGTCGAACAGGTCATCCGCCCCACCGGTCTAGTCGATCCCGAAGTCGAAATCCGCCCCGTCAAAGGCCAGATCGACGACCTCCTCGCCGAAATCCGCGACCGCGCCAAGCGCAACGAACGCGTCCTCGTCACCACCCTCACCAAGCGCATGGCCGAAGATCTCGCCGGCTACTACACTGAGGTTGGCGTCCGCTGCCGCTACATGCACTCTGAAATCGAGACCCTCGAGCGCGTCAAGCTTCTCGCCGGTCTGCGCAAAGGCGAGTTCGACGTCCTCATCGGCATCAACCTGCTCCGCGAAGGCCTCGACCTCCCCGAAGTCTCCCTCGTCGCCATACTCGACGCCGACAAGGAAGGCTTCCTCCGCTCCACCGGCTCGCTCATCCAGACCATGGGCCGCGCCGCGCGTCATCTCGAAGGCCGCGCCATCCTCTACGCCGACCGCATCACCGACTCCATGCGACAGGCCATGGGAGAAACCGATCGCCGCCGCGCCATCCAGCGCGCCTACAACGAAGAGCACGGCATCGTGCCCACCTCCATCATCAACACCATGGATATGGGCCTCGCCCAGATCCTTAAAGCGGAGTACGGCGAGGTCATGGAAGAAGAAGCGGTCGGTATGCCCGAGTTCACCTCGCAGGCCGACGTCGATTCCTACATCGCCAAAATCGAAACCGACATGCGCGAAGCCGCCAAAAAATTCGAATTCGAAAAAGCCGCCAAACTCCGCGACACCATTAAAGAACTCCGCGAGAAAGAATTCCTCTTCGGCTAAAACCTACTTGAAGCGTCTGGCTTTGACGGGAACTCTTCCTGCCCTCATCCCTTCCTCTGCATTCTTTGACGAAGGATATGAAACCTATCCTTGTTCCCGATCCAGAGTTCCAGGGGCCAGCTCCTCAATCCACGACGCCATCGATTGCTTCGGCTCGCCCCTCGCCGCATTCGACACGTCTTCCCACGCCTCCCACGTCTTTAGCCGTTCCGCAAAGGCGGCGCGGGCCCTGGGCAGTATCGAAGTTCCCAAGCCAAGGCGCAGCGGAGGATTCTCCGCGTCCACAAGCTTCAGCATGGCTTCTGCGGTCGCCTCCGGATCGCCGCGTTCCACGTTCGCCAATTGCTTCAGGAACTGCTTCCGAAATTCCGCGTAGGGTTGCAGCGCATCCGCGATCTGCGAGGACTTTCCAAAGTCGGTTGCGTAGGCTCCAGGTTCAACAAGTGTCACCTTCAACCCGAACGCCTTCACCTCCTGCGCAAGGGCCTCGTGGAGCGCTTCAACTGCCCATTTCGTGGCGCTGTAGAAGCCAATCATTGGCAATGCCGTGATTCCCAGTCCGCTCGACACGCCGAGAATGTGGCCGCTCCCTTGTTTCCGCAGCAAAGGCAGAGCCGCTCTGAGCACTCGGACCATCCCCAGGTAGTTCGCATCGAACAGATCGCGGATCTGCTCGTCGCTCGCTTCCTCTGTTGCCGCAAACAGGCTCGCTCCGGCGTTGTTGACCAGCACGTCCAGCCTGCCGAAATGTGCGTAGGCCTCATGAACCACCTGCTGCACCTGCGCCGAGTCAGTCACGTCAAGGGCGAGAGGCAGCACCGCGTCGCCAAAACGCTCCGCAAGATCGACGACGTCCCCCAGTTTGCGGGCAGTCGCTGTCACCCGATCCCCGCGTTGGAGAGCAGCCTCAGCCCAGATACGGCCGAAGCCACGCGAGGCTCCGGTGATGAACCATGTCTTTTGCATATTCCATTTCTCCTTGATTGTGGGGTTGCGTTCAGAAGTAGCGCATGTTCCCGAGGTCGGTCAGAAGCTTAGGGCCTGTCGGGTTCCATCCGAGCTTGGCACGGGTTTGCGCGCTGGAGGTCAGAGGGTCTCTCCCCGCGAAGAACCCAAGAAATCCGAAATGTTCCTGGGCCTGTTCCTGCGAAAGGGAAACTACGGGCACATTCAATCCGCGGCCGATCGCCGTGGCGATGTCTTTGAGCGCCACGCCCTCTTCTGCAACGGCGTGGTACCGGGCTCCCGCTGTGCCTTTCTCCAGGGCAAACAAGTAGAGGCGGGCGACATCCGTCACATGCGCCGCAGGCCAGCGGTTTTGACCCTCGCCGATGTAAGCCGAAACGCCCTTGGCGCGAGCCACCGCAATCAGCGGTGTCACCAGGCCCTGCTTTACCGTGTCGTGGACCTGCGGCAAGCGCATCACCGAGGCGTGGACTCCACGCTCGATCAGCGCGACCGCCGTCGTTTCGGAGACACGAGGAAGGGATGGGGAAGTCAGCGGTGGATCGTCCTCGGTAGCGGCGCGGCCCTGGGCTACTCCCACGCCGGAACTGACAAAGAACGGACGCCTTGAACCCTGGAGCTCGGCGCCTATCGTCTCGATGGCTCGCTTGTCCAATTCGCAACTCTCCGCAAATTTCGACCAGTCATGCCGAAAGGCAGTGTGAATCACGGCATCCGTCGCGGCTGCTCCGCTGCGCAGGCTTTCCAGGTCCTCCAGATCGCCTCGGTGCACTTGGGCGCCGGCAACTTCCAGCGACTTTGCGCCCGCATCCGACCGCGCCAGTCCAAGCACTTGGTGACCCGCGCCCACCAGTTCTTTCACCACGGCCGAACCGATGAATCCGGTAGCGCCGGTAACAAATACACGCATATGTGCCTCCTTCCTCTCATTCCCGTCAGGATTGACGAAAGACTGCCGCCAGGAATAAAACGGAATCAGCCTCCGCATAAATAGATATCCGGAGGGATCCTCCGGTTGCAGAAATTTTCAATGACGGCGAAAAATCCTCCGACGACAACCCGGAAACCGCGCACCGACGCACTGCGCAACCGCCTGCGCATCCTCGAGGTAGCCAAGGCAGCCTTTACCCGGCAAGGCGCCAATGCCAGCTTGGAGGAAATTGCCAAACCGGCGGGCGTTGGACCTGGAACCCTCTATCGCCATTTCCCCACACGCGATGCGCTCATCGAAGGTGTTTACCGGAACGAAGTGGAGAAACTCGCGGAGGCCGCGACCTACTTCGCCGAAAAAATGTCTCCAATCGATGCCCTTCGTGCTTGGATGATGCTGCTGGTCGAGTACATTGCGGCAAAGCACATCATTGCTCCCGCGCTCAATACCATCGCCGGAGGCGCGTCCAGGCTTCACGAGGGCTCACGCACCTTCATCCATGCCGCGATCGACGGTCTGGTGAAGCGGGCAAAGAAAAGTGGCGATCTGCGAAGAGACCTGCACGCAGACGACCTGCTGCGAGCGCTGATCGGCGCCTCTCATATGGGCTCCGGCGCTGACTGGCAACAAAGCGCCAGGAGACTGGTGGACATACTCATCGCAGGCTCACGCCCGCTCAAATAACTCGCATCCGCTCCAAACCATCCTTGCCCGTCGACTCCGTGCCTTCCTCCACTTCTGAAATCGCGGCTCGTTGTTTCCTTGCTGCCGCCCACTCACCGCGCCAATTCGATGCATGGCATCATGAACGCTGACGAATCACAATGGTTGGACTGCGAAGCGCATGCGTACAGCCACTCCCGGGAACGGCAGTTCGTTAACTCAAGCTGACATCAAGGTTGAATGCTTGTCTGTCCAATTCCATATTGAATTGCTGCTTTGAGTACGTCGACTTTTATATCTGTTAGTTTCTTGAATTTAATGCAATACCCCGTGACGCTTGCCTTGCCGAGTGCCTTCCCAAATTTCTGGGCGAGATACTTCTTGTCACTTAATCCCATGATGTAGACGGAAATGCCTGCTGTATTCCCACTGATTCCAATTTGATAGAACTCCCGGGTCTTCCCACCGGCATATTGCATCATTTGAGATCCATATCCAATGTTTGGATTGGAAACGATCTTTCCTTTCTCGTCTTTTCCATCCAGGAACCATAATTTACATGTTGGTATCAACGCCAAAATCATGTCATGCAGCTGTTGCATTTCGCTGCGTTTTGGCTCCGGTTGGGTGGCAATATACTCCTTGATTTGTTTCTGCACGTTCATGCAAATCTCCTAAATCTTCTTGTCCACGTGCCCCAGGTCTCGCGACGGGTTCCCCAAGAAGCTCTCTTTGCTTCTTGGGTGAATGGACAGGTCTTTGTCGATGGGCTGAGGAGACCTGGTAAATGTCGGCACTTCTGGATGCGCGGCTCTTTGTTTCGTGCTGCCGTCCTTACCGCGCCGGCGCCTCCAATACTTCCAGAAGCGTGAAGCCTTCGAACGACGGATTATCGTCGTACCGGATGCGCGCGCGAATCCGCGCATCCACCGACAACACATTCAGCGACGAAGATGGCGCGCTTCGATAGAACTCCTTGAGTCGGTCGAATCCGTGATCGTTCGTCAGCTTCCGCATCGTTACCACGATCATCCGCCGCGGCTGCATCCCTGCCGGGTAACGCGGTAAGTCCGCGCGGCGAATTCCCAGATTCCGGCATTGCGCGCTGTCGGGGTTGGTCGTCCGGATGCAGTAATCGATCCGAGCGCACTCTTTGATCGTCCTGCCCAGGCACGTATTCACCAGCGGTTCCGGCAGCCAGATCAGTTCAATGCTGTCCCCGGCATTCGCGAAATCAGGCGCCTGCACAAAAAGCGTCTGCTCCCTCTCCGATCCGCCCTGGGCTGAGACCGTCAAGCAATCGCTGCCCAGAAACCCCGCCGCGGCAACACACACCAGCGCCCTCAGAGCAATCCCGCTAAATCGCGCACAACAATCAAGTCTAAGTTTCATAGCGGTCAGGCAAATACGAACATTCTGCCACAATGCGACACTTGCAAGCGCCTCCATCTAAGGTGTGAGCCAAATCACACGCAGAACGCCTATCATCAGGGGACAATAGCCCTCGTAGCACGCCCTTCGCTGTCTGTTCCGGGTGCGAGAATACAGGTGGAGCTTTCATGGCAACCCTCGGCAGTCTTTCCCTCATAATTGCTTTAGCCCTCGCTGCTTACAATCTTCTCGCGGGCATCCTGGCGTTGCGCCTGCTTACCACCGGTCAGCCCACGGCCATCTCGCCCGAGCGCCTCGCGGACACCGCCCGTCGCGCCGGAATCGCCGGGTTTGTCGCCGTCAGCGCCGCCGTCTTTGCTCTCCTCTGGTCGGTCTTCACCAACGACTTCTCCATTACCTACATCATGGAGCACTCCAATCGCGCCCTGCCCCTTCCCTACAAGTTCGCCGCCATGTGGAGCGGCCAGGAAGGCTCGCTGCTCCTCTGGGCATGGCTCCTCGCCACCTACGGCTTCGTTCTCCGCCTCACCCATAAGACAGACGTACGCCTCTACGCCTATGCCGGCACCATCCTCGCCGGCGTGCAAACCTTCTTTCTCGCCGTCATCAACTTCGCCGCGCCCCCGTTCTCGCTCATGAAAGGCGCCATCCCCGACGACGGCAACGGCCTCAATCCCCTCCTCCAATATCCAGAGATGGTCATCCATCCGCCCATGCTTTACCTGGGCTACGTCGGATTCACCGTCCCCTTCGCTTTCGCCCTCGGCGCGCTCATCATGCGCTACCCCGGTGAAAAGTGGATCAAGATCACCCGTGTCTGGACCCTCGTCACCTGGCTCTTCCTCACCTGCGGCATCTTCCTCGGCATGCACTGGGCCTACGCGGTCCTCGGCTGGGGCGGCTACTGGGGTTGGGACCCGGTCGAAAACGCCAGCTTCATGCCCTGGCTCACCGGCACTGCCTTCCTTCACTCCGTCATGATGCAGGAGCGCAAAGGCATGATGAAGAGCTGGAACGTCTGGCTCATCTTCTCCACCTTCCTGCTCACCCTCCTCGGTACCCTGCTCACCCGCGCCGGCCTCGTCAGTTCCGTTCACGCGTTCGCCCAGTCCTCCATCGGAACCTGGTTCTACGTCTTCATGCTCATCGTGCTCGCGGTCTGCATCTTCGCCTATGTCCTGCAGCGCAGCCACCTCAAAACTGACCATCACCTCGAGTCCCTCGTCAGCCGCGAATCCAGCTTCCTCTTCAACAATCTCGTCCTGCTCACCGCCTGCTTCGTCATCCTCTGGGGCACGCTGTTCCCCATCCTTTCGGAATACGTCGTAGGCAACAAAGTCACCGTCGGCGCTCCCTGGTATAACCGCGTTGCCGTCCCCATCGGACTCTTCCTGCTCTTCCTTACCGGGGTAGGACCGCTGCTCCCCTGGCGCTCCACTTCCCTGCGCTCCATCAAGCGCAACTTCATCGTGCCCATCATCGCGCTCTGGGCCACCGTCATCGTCTGCATTGCCTTCGGCGACTCACCCTGGAAAAACGGCGCCTTCGACACCGGCAACTTCTACGCGCTTGTCGCCTTCGCCACATCCGCCGGCGTCTTCGCGGCCATCGTCTCTGAATTCCTTCGCGGCGCGGCTGTCATCTCCAGGCAGACCAGCCGCAATCTTTTCTCCGCCACGCTCCTTCTCATCCGTCGCAACACCCGTCGCTACGGCGGTTACATCGTTCACATCGGTGTCGTCATCATCGTCATCGGGCTCGCCGGAGCAGCCTTTAATCGCAGCGAAGAGCGCGAGCTCGCGCTCCACGACTCGCTCCTCATCGGCCCCTACACCCTTGTCTGCCAGGGCTTTACCCAGGATTCAAACCTCAACTACAACTCCGAGTTCGCCATCCTCGATGTCTATAAGGATGGCAAGAAACAATTCGAGATGACGCCCGAAAAGCGCGTCTATCTCGCCAGCCAGCAGCCGCAGACCATGGTCGCCATCCACTCCGTTCCGGGCTGGGATCTTTACGTGGTCTACGAAGGCTCCAACCCCGACACCGGTCAACCCATCATTAAGGCATTCCTCAATCCCCTGGTTAGCTGGATCTGGGCGGGCGTCGCCCTCATCGTCTTCGGCACGTTCATCGCGCTCGTTCCCAGCATCTCGCCCGCCACCGCCGTCCTCCGCGCCCCCGCAGTCCGCCCCGTGCCTGTCGAACCCGTCTTGAAAGGCGGCGACTGATGCGCAACCTCCGCTCGTCCCGCTGGATCAAAGCCGTTCAGGCTTTTCTTCTCGCTGTCGCCGTCTGCTTTTCCCTCGGCGCCACCGACTCCGGCTCGCGCCTGAACAACCTCAGCCATCGCACCATGTGTACCTGCGGCTGCGCAGAAATCCTCGGCGAGTGCAACCATGTCGGCTGCACTTCCTCCACTGAAGAGCTCGCCCTCGTTCGCGACGGCATCGCCGGCGGTCAGAGCGATAAACAGATCCTCGACGCCATGGTCGAAAAATACGGCGCAACCGTTCTCGCCGCGCCCACCACCAGCGGCTTCAACCTCGTCGCCTGGGTCGCGCCCTTCGCCGTCTTCGGCGCCGCACTCCTCGGCACCATCCTTCTCGTCCGCAACTGGTCCGTCAGCCGCTCGGTCGCGCCTGCAGAAGCCGCAACCACTCCGGCCATGGACGCACTACGCGAAAAAATCCGCCGCGAAACCGACTCCGGCAATGACGGAGGCAACTGACCTATGACTGAAACTGCGGGACTCTTTACCGGCATCCTGCTCGCCCTTGCTCTGCTCGTCTACACCTTCTGGCCCGAAAACGTCTTCGCCAGCCAGCGCGAAAAGACGCGCCTCGACTACCTCAACGAGCGCAAAGAGCAGCTCTACGAAAACCTCCGCGACCTCAACTTCGAATACCGCGCCGGAAAATATCCTGAAGAGGATTTCCGCACCCAACGCGAACTCCTCGAACGCGAAACCGCGGAGTTGCTCGCCGAAATCGAATTCCTTCAGCAGGCATGAATCGCAATCAACTTCGGATTAGGACGAAACACATACCATGAACGCACCACAAAAATTTCTCTTCTCCGCCGCGGCAACTCTTTTCTTCGCCGCGACCGCGCATGCCGCCTCGGTTTCCGGAACCGTCATCGACAAGACCACCGGCAAGCCCGCTTCCGGCGACTCAATCGTTCTCGTCGATGTGCAGGCAGGCATGTCCGAAGTCTCCCGTGCCACCACCAATTCCCAGGGCCATTACACCCTCAATGAGCCCGGCAGCGGACCCTACCTCATCCGCGTCACCCACCAGGGCGCAGGCTATTTCATCGCCGCTCCCCAGGGCAGCGGCCCGGGCGACATTCCCGTCTACGACGTTGCCGCCAAGGTCGAAGGCGTCTCCATCGAAGCCGATGTCTTCGAAGTCGAAACCGACAACGGCCAGCTCCGGGTCACCGAGCGCTACTTCGTTCACAACACCAGCTCCCCGCCGCGCACCGAGTGGAGCCCGCAAACATTTCTCGTCTCGCTTCCCGCCGATGCCACCGTTGCCGGCGTAGCGGCGCAGCGTCCCACCGGCCTGCCCACCAGCGTCAAACTCGATCCCGCCGGCTCCAAAGGCACCTACGCCTTCAACTTTCCCATCCAGCCCGACGAGGGCGAAAAAGACACCCTCTTCCAGGTCGAATACACCGTTCCGTACTCGGGATCGAGTTTCACTTTCCATCCATCCGTGTCGCTCCCCGCACAAAGTATCGGCGTGCTTCTTCCCAAGAGCATGACCTTCGCCGCTGGCTCCGGCTCCGCCTTCCAACCCGTGCAGCAGGACCCCGGCATCCAGACCTTCGTTGCTCGCAACGCCACTCCCGGTCATCCGCTTGAATTCACCGTCTCCGGCACCGGCTCCATGCCGCGCGAAGCCCAGGGCGGCGCCCAAGGCGGACCGGCTCAGGGCGACGCCACCGGTCAGGCCGCCAGCGGAACTCCCAACGGACCCGGCGGCGGCATCGGCGAACCCATCAACACTCCCGATCCGCTCAGCAAATACAAGTGGTGGATCCTCGGCATACTCGCTCTTCTTCTCGCCGCGGCAGCAGCCTTCATGCTGCGCAAACCAGCCACCCTCGCCGGCGCAGTCCCCGCAACGGTATCCACATCGCAGCCCTTCACTCCATCTGCGTCCACCTATGCAGCGTCTGCCTCACCCGGAGTCAAGAACGCCAATCTGCTCAACGCACTCAAGGAAGAGCTCTTCGCGCTCGAAAGCGAAAAGATTCACGGTACCATCACGCCCGCCGAGTACGCCGAGGTCAAACCCGCCCTCGAAATCGTTCTCAAGCGCGCCCTCAAACGCAATTCATGAATCCCAACACCCCAGGCCACTTCAACTCGAAGGGCCTGGGATATGTTCTTTCTCATGATCTTGCCTTTGAACAACTCTCTCCCTAATTGCCTTCCTATGCGGGCTTTACGCAGTTTCTCCGACGCGCTTCTACCCAAATTGTGAAGCCCGCCGCCGCCCCGAAAATCCGGGTCCAAATCGTTTCGCCCCGTGTGTTTCAAATCATCAGGCTCGCATCTCTCGTCTTCTCTTTCCTGCGTCCCCGCCGCCCAAACCTTACTCTATTAAGCAGCAGCTTCAGAGGACCGCCATGAACGCCCTTAAGACCACGTTCCTTCTCACCGCTCTCACGTTGCTTCTCGTTCTCGCCGGTGAATACCTTGGCGGAACCAATGGCGCCATCATCGCTTTCGTCATCGCCGCGGCCACCAACTTCTTCAGCTATTTCTACTCCGACAAGATCGCGCTCTCCATGTATGGCGCGCAGCCCGTCACCCGCGAGCAGCTTCCCCGCGCCTACGAAGTCGTTGAGCGCCTCACCGGACGCTGCGGCATTCCCATGCCGAAGATCTACGTCATCCCCACTGACTCACCCAACGCCTTCGCCACAGGGCGCAATCCGCAACACGCCTCCGTCGCCGTCACCCACGGCATTCTCAACCTCCTCACCGATGAAGAACTCGAAGGCGTTCTCGCTCACGAGCTCGGCCACGTCCGCAATCGCGACATCCTCACCAGTTCCATTGCCGCCACGCTTGCCGGCGCCATCACCATCCTCGCCAAGCTCGCCTATTTCTCCGCGCTCTTCGGCGGATATGGCGGTGGTGGTCGCCGCGATCGCGAAGGCGGTGGCCTCGGCTCCATCGTCATGTTCCTTCTCGCGCCCTTCGCCGCCATGCTCATTCAGCTCTGGGTCTCGCGCACCCGCGAATACGAAGCCGACGCCACCGGCGCACAGCTCACCGGCAATCCTTACGCGCTGGCCAGTGCGCTTGAGAAAATCTCTAACGTCAGCCGCCGCGTGCCGCTTGTCGCCTCACCCACTTCGGCCCACCTGTTCATCGTGGCGCCCCTGCTCTCGGGAGATACATTCGCCAGTCTCTTTTCCACGCACCCGCCTATTCAAAAGCGCATCGAACGCCTCATCGGCCGCCAATCCGTCAACGGCATCATCCAATAGCCGGCGCGCATCGCCGAAAGCACAGCTCTCAGTGCGGCACTCACTTCTTCTGGTGCGCCTCCACCAGAGGAAGCGTCGAAGTCAAATACTTCCCTTCGTCGCTATCCAGCGGAACGAGACTCACATCGGTCGCACTCGACTCGCGCGAGGCTGGCAGCGTATTCCGCACTTCGAAGTAGTACACGCCGCCCGGCTCGGCACTGAAGTGCGCCACGGCCGTGCCGTAATCTCCACCGAATACTCCGAAATAAGTGCTCGCGCACAAGTGATGAATCCCGGGCTCTACAACAAATGAGAAATACGACGCACCGTGCGTCGCTCCCACCCATCTGCCGTCCAGGCCTGCTCTGCTCAGCGGCGTTGAGACCACTCCCAGATTGATGTCCTTCTCCACAAAGAAGACCAGCGCCTTCCCCGCCTGCGCCCGCGCCTGGCTGCCCACGTTCGTCTCCTTCACCTCGAACTTTGAACCCGAATCGCCGCATGCACCCAGTCCGATCGATGCCATCGACGCACCATCGGACTGCGCCTGGCAACGCAGCGTACCCAAGGCAACCATGAGAATCAACGCCTGCAAAACTTCAGCATTCTTTCCAAACATTGCGAATCTCCTACTGGTTAAACGACCCCACAAGAGCATAAGTTGCCGCCAAAAACATCGCCTCCAACTTTCGGTCGTCGGATCCCGCTGGCTGATATCCTTTTCTCCAATGAAGACCCTGCTACGCTCACTGCTTTATCTCGCGCTCGTCGTCTGGCTCGGCGCCGAGATTTTTTTCCCGATCGTTGCCGCTGTCACCTTCGGTACCCTGCCGGGTGATACCCACACCGCTGGAACCATCGTCGGCCAGTTGCTCCGCATCCTTCATAACATCGGCCTCGTCTCTGGCCTCGTCGCTCTTGCCTTGCTCGCCCTCGCTCCGGCCTGGGGCATCTACAAATCGCGCGCCGTGCTCGCCCCCATGATCCTCCTCGTTCTCATGCTTGCCTGCACCGTCGGCTCGCAATACGTCATCATCCCTGCCATGGAGCGCGATCGCATCGCTGCCGGCGGAGCCATCGACGTGCAGGATCGAACCAACCCTGTCGTTGCCGATTTCAATCGCCTCCACAACCGCAGCGAGAATGTCGAGCTCGCCATCCTCCTCATGGGCATCGCCACCGTCGTCCTTCTCGCCCGCGCCGAAAGCACGCGCGTCTGACCCCTTCCTGATCGCCCAAATGCAGAATCCTTGGGCCGTCTGTCTTGTATCATCGAAGAGGTCCAACCTCACTTTTCATCCTGTACGGACCCCATTGGAAGAATCATGAAAACCGGCATCATTGGCCTGCCTCAGGTAGGCAAAACATCCTTGTTCAAAATCCTCACCAAGGCCAAATTGGAAGATCGCGGCTACTCCAATCCCCGTGAGGCACACATCGGCGTCGCCCGTGTGCCCGACGAACGCCTCGACAAGCTTTCCGCGCTCTATTCCCCCAAGAAAACCACCTACGCCTCCGTCGAATACGTCGACGTCGCTGCCATCGGCCAGGAAGCCCTTAAGGAAACTGCCTTCCTCACCAGCCTCCGCAACGTCGATGCCCTCATTCATGTCCTGCGCGCCTTCGAGGATGATTCCATTCCTCACGTCGGCCCCATCGATCCGCTCCGCGATATCAAAAACGTCGAATTCGACCTCATGATCAGCGATCTCACCCAGGTCGAAAAACGCCTCGAGCGCGTCGAAAAAGACCTCAAGAAGGGCCGCACCGGCGATCTCGAACGCGAACAGGCCCTCCTCCTCCGCTCCAAAGACGCCCTCGAAAAAGAGCAGCCACTCCGCGAACTTGAAATGACCGCCGAAGAAAAGAAGCTGATCAAGGGCTTCATGTTCCTCTCCCAAAAGCCTGTCTTGTATGCGGTCAATATTGGCGAGAGCTCCTCGCTCGGCGCTGATCTCGATTCCGCCGTTTCCCGTTTCAAACTCGACGAAGTTGCACAACGCCCCAACGCCGGAGCCACCGCCATTTGCGGAAAAGTCGAAGCCGAACTGGCCGATATGGACGAAGCCGAAGCAGCCGAATTCCTCTCCAGCTACGGCCTGCACGAAAGCGGACTCGTTCGCCTCATTCGCAAGAGCTACGAACTCCTTGGCCTCATCAGCTTCTTCACCGCCGGCGAAGACGAGTGCCGCGCCTGGACCATTCCCGCCGGCTCAAAAGCTCCGCAAGGCGCAGGAGCAATCCACTCCGACCTCGAGCACCATTTCATCCGCGCTGAAACCATTCGCTGGGATGCCCTGCTCTCCGCCGGCAGTGAGGCTGCTGCCCGCTCCCAGGGAACGCTCCGCCTTGAAGGCAAGGAGTACATCGTCCAGGATGGCGATGTAATGCACATCCGTCACAGCGGTTAGACCAACATGATCAAGCTCTCGATCCTTCTCGGGCTGCTGGCCGCGCTTGCCGACGTGGCGGGCGGCCTGGTGCTTGTCCGTGCCCGGGGAGTCGAGCGCTTCCTGCGCTACTTTGTCGCTCTCGGCGCAGGCTTCCTCATGGCCGTCGCGCTGCTCGAAATGACCCCGGAGAGTCTGCGCCTCAGTCCAGTTCTCGGGCCCATTCTCATCATGGGCGGCTACTGCGTAGTCCATCTGCTCGAGCACACCATCAACGCCCACTTCCACTACGGCGAAGAAACACACCACCACGAATTCGTTTCGCAGCGCACCGGCTACGCAGTCCTCAGTGGCCTCAGTGTGCATGCCCTTTTTGATGGAGTCGCCATCGGCTCCGGCTTCGTCGTCAACAGCGCCCTCGGCTGGCTCATCTTTCTCGCCATCTTCCTTCACAAGGCTCCTGAGGGATTCACCATGGCCTCCGTCATGCTCGCCAGCGGACGCAGTCGCACCGTCGCTTTCTACTCCGCAGTCGCTCTTGCCGTCGCCACGCTCGCGGGTGTTCTCGTCATCGAACTCGCGCCGCACTGGATGCCCTACGGCCTGCCCATCTCTGCCGGCGTCGCTCTCTACGTAGGCGCAAGTGATCTCGTCCCCGAGGTCAATCGAGAACCAGGTATTCGCATGGCTCTGGTGTTCTTTCTCGGAGTCGCCGCGTTCCTGGCGCTCCGCATGATGCTGCCCGCGCTCTAGTCCTGCGTCTTCCTAAACTCCGGTGATCTGCAGAACGTTCGATCTTGGAGTTGTCCGATTCAACACGCCCCGGATCGACTCCAGCACGCGCTCCGGCGTAATCATTCGCATACACACTGGATCGTTGCAGGCCGAGTTCTTCTGGTTCGCCGCCGTCACGCACGGAGAGCACGACAACCCCGCCCAGATCGCCTCGGAGTTTCCCAGGCTCCCATAAAGTCGCGGCGTCTCCGGCCCAAACAGCACAATCGATCGAATCGGCGCAATCGCCGAAAAATGGCCCGGCCCGCTATCGTTCGTCACCAGCACTTCCGCCACGTTATACAGCGCCGTGATCGCCTTCAATTTGTGCATCCCTGCAAAGCTGCGGAAGCGCGGATGACCAACCGCGTCCTGCATCTTCAGCGCTTCTTCTCGCTCCGACTTCGAGCCCGTGATCAGCACCAGCGCGTTATCCCATTCCTTCACCACCAGCTCTGCCACCTTGATGAAGTTCTCGCGCTCCCAGCGCCGCTGCGGCAGCAGTTCCGAGCTGTTCGGATTGATCAACACAATGCGATGCACATCCGGGTTGTACTGCGCATACACCTCGCGCACCAGAGCGTGAATCGATCCCTTTTCCTCCGTCGTCACCGGCTCAATCGGTACCCGAATCTCTTCATCCGACACAAAGGTCTTCGAATAAGGCACCTCGGGCGCCGGTGCCAGCAGCGCATTCACCATGCAGATAAAGTTCTTTGCCATGTGGATGTGGCCGTTGTAGTTCACCCGGTGCGTCAACATCTCGCCGCGATACAGTCCCTCGGCATGAAACTTGTGGAAGCCCACGCGTCGCTTGGCCCCCGACAGTCCCGTCAACAATCCCGAGTACCGCGAAAACAACTCCATGTCCACGACCGTGTCGATCTGCGCTTTCCGCATCCATCGCAATATGCGCAGCGTGCCCATCGCCAGTTCCCACAGGCCGTCCTCGCGGATCGTCACGATATTCTGCTCCGGCACTGTCGGCAGAAGCCTCAGGCTGTCGGCATTTCGCTCGAAGATCAGAAAGAAAATCTCCGCCCCCAGCGCATTCTTGGCTTTTTCCAGAGCCGGATTCGCGATCACCGTGCTTCCCATCTCTGAAAGCTCAATAAACAGCACCCGGCGCGGCTTGTCCGGTCCCTTCGGCGTCCCCATCAGCCGAACCCAGAATGTGCACAGAAAGCAAAGCGGTATGCCGATCCAGTAGTCGACCGCCCGCATCGTGGCAAGCTTCATATTCTTCGTCCTTCGCTGCTCGTTCGCTCCCCCATACGTCTAAATAATCAGGGCTTTAACCGGGAGCAACCTTGCAGCCAATGTCTATCACCGCGCGATATTTAGTGCAGACACGGCATAACTTTATCCAATACAATCTGGATTATAGTTCGCAGATTGCCGCCCCAACCTGCCACAAAGCGGTCAACGTGCTTACTTCGGTACGCCTGCCGGACGTCGGCAAGCGCCTGTTGGGTAAGCAAAAGCCCGCTGTGATCGCGATACGCTCTTTTTGCGCGTTCTTTACACTCCTTCGAACTTTGCGCGCGGCGCATGCAGGTTTCGGACTCAGGATTTGAACACAGTGGAAATAATCCGCAAACGCACCATCGCATCCCTGTTCGCGTTTTCCGTCCTCGCTTTCGCCGTAATGGGCTACCACCCCGGCGCCGAAGACGACAATTTCTACCTCCCCGCCATCAAGGCACGCCTCAATCCCTCCCTCCTGCAGCACGGCTCGCAGTTCTTCACCCTCCAGTTGCGCACCAGCAAGTTCGACAACTGGATGGCAGCCTTCGTCCAAACCACCCACATCCCTCTCGATTGGTCCGAACTCCTCTGGCAATTTCTCTCCACCTTCTTCATCCTCTTTGCCTGCTTCGCCATCCTTTCTCAGCTCTTCAAAGAAACCGCGGCACGTTGGGCCGGCATCGCGCTCGTCGCCGCCATGTTCACTTTGCCCGTCTCCGGCACCGCCCTCTACCTGGTCGATCAATACCTGCACCCGCGCAATCCCGCCACCGCACTCATCCTCGGCGCCATCGCACTCATCCTCGCCGGCAGGCGATTGCTCTCCGTGCCCCTGTTGCTCATCGCCTTCGTGCTCCACCCGCTCATGGCCGCCTTCGGCATTTCCTTCTGTTGCGTGCTCACCGTGTGCATGCTGGCGCCCGTCCAGGTCCGCCTGTTCGAACCCCGCAAGCGCCTTGTGCCCCAAACAGCCACGCCTGTCGCCGCCCTTGTTCCCTTCGGTTGGATCCTGAGCCAGCCATCGCCGATTTGGCTGCAGGCTCTCCACACGCGCAGTTGCTTCTTTCTTTACCAATGGGAGTGGTACGAGTGGCTCGGCGCTATCGCGCCCCTCATCATTTTCTGGGTTGGCGCTCGTTTCGCGCGCAAACAAGGCAATTCCAAACTCTCCACTTTTCTCATGGCCCTCGCAGCCTACGGCTTCTTCCAGCAGATCCTCGCCATGGCCTTGCTCAGCCCCATCGCTCCAGCCAGCTTTGCCACCCTCGAGCCCATGCGCTACCTGCACCTGATCTACGTCTTCCTCTGCCTCATCGGCGGCGCTTACCTCGGCAAATACCTGCTCAAAACCAGCGTCTGGCGTTGGGCCGTCTTTCTCGTCATCGCCAACGGCAGCATGTTCTTTGTGCAGCGCCAACTCTTCGCCGCAACTCCCCACATTGAACTCCCCGGCATCGCCCCCGCAAATCCTTGGCTCCAGTCCTTCGCGTGGATCCGTGCCAATACGCCGGTCGATGCCTACTTCGCCCTCGATCCCAAATACATGGCTGCTCCCGGCGAGGACTATCACAGCTTCCGCGCACTCGCTGAACGCAGCGTCCTGGCAGACGCTTACAAAGACACCGCCACGGTCACCAAGCAACCCGAGTTAGCTCAGGATTGGAAAACCCAAGTCGATGCACAGGCAAATTGGCCTCGCTTTCAATTTCAGGACTTCGATCGCCTCAAATCTCAGTTCGGTGTCACCTGGGTTCTCGTCTCCTATCCCGCTCCCGCCGGCCTCGATTGCCGCTGGCACAACGCCACACTGGCGGTTTGCCGGATCCCCTGAGCGCGCCTTGCGGATCCACCCCCGCAGCTCCCGGCGCCTCACTCCATGCCAAAGAGGCACTCGCTGCAGCGCTCCTCTCCAGTAACCCCGCAATTCGTCTTTCCATATTCCCACCCACCGAACGGGCGTCTACCATCGAATTGGGCGTTTTCTCCGTACCGGCCCCATCAAGGCTTCGAGCATGTCGAGTAATCCCGCAGACACGATCCACGAATCCGTCATCGCCGATCGTCCCACCGTTTCCTTGGGCCAGCGCCTCGTTGCGCATCTGCGCATAACGCGCCTCGATCACAGCATCAAGCAGGCCTTCATCTTGCCTGGCATCCTCCTCGCCATGGCGCTCAGCGGACGTTCCCTCAGCTCCCAGCTTGCCATCAATATCGTCGTAGGCATGATCGCCGCTACCCTCATCTCCAGCAGCAACTACGTCCTCAATGAAATGCTCGACGCACCGTTCGACCGGCTCCATCCCACAAAAAAGAACCGTCCCGCTGCGCTCGGTCTCGTCCACTTCGGCTGGGGCTACGTGCAATGGATCGCCATGATGCTCGCCGGCCTTGCTCTTGCCCGCACCATCACTCTCGGATTCACGGTCAGCGCGCTCGCTCTCTGGATCATGGGCTGCATCTACAACATCTCGCCCGTTCGCAGCAAAGACCTTCCCTACGTCGACGTCCTTAGCGAATCCGTCAACAATCCCCTCCGCTTCAGCCTCGGCTGGTACATGGTCACCGCCGCCATGCTGCCGCCCGTCTCACTGCTTCTCTCCTACTGGATGCTCGGCGCTTACTTCATGGCCCTCAAGCGCTTCAGCGAATACCGCCAGATCGCCGACCACGCCGTCGCCGCCAGCTATCGCAAATCGTTCCATTACTACTCGCAGGAATCCCTCCTCAATTCCGTCGTTTTTTACGCCGCTACCTCCATGCTCTTCTTCGGCGCCTTCATCATGCGCTACCGCATCGAACTCATCCTCGCCTTCCCTTTTGTGGCCCTCCTCATGGCCATCTATTTTGGCCTCGCTTTCCATCACGAAAGCGCCGTCCAGAACCCCGAAAAGCTTTACCGCGAGCCCAGCCTGATGGCCGCGCTCGTTCTCTGCATCCTCGTGTTTACCGTGCTCCTCTTTGTGAACCTTCCCTGGCTCGCCCCGCTCTTTCCGCAGTCGCACCCCTGATTTCCATTCCCTGCTTCAACTTGAACCAAGTCCGCGCCTGCCCCCTTTGCGACTGGCACCCCTCTCCGCCACAATAGGAAGAACGATTGCAAACTTTACCTGCACGGAATCCGGCTCATGATCAACCTTACCCAGCGCGTCATTCTCGGATGTGTCCTTCTCGCCGCACTCACGGTGGGACTGGTTTTCGCCACCCGTCATGCGCTCATCGCCGCCGGAATCTGGCCGCTTGCCTTGGCCTTTGCAGTTTCCGCCATCCTCCTTTCCATCGCCACCATCGTCCTCGTTCTGCAACCCATCCGCATGCTGGCACGCGACACCAGGAAAATCGCCGAAGGCAACATGGAGCATCGCGTCGAATGGAACAGCCGCGATGACTTCGGCATCATCGTCAGCGAGCTCAATCGCATCGCCGTCCGCCTGCGCGACTTTCGCGACACAGAAGCCGGCCGCAAACAGATGGAGTTCCAGCTCTCCGACGCCGTCCTCCAATCCATCTTCGAACCCGTCATCGTCACCGATGGCAAAGGGCACATCCTCAAGGTCAATCAGGCCGCGGCCGAAGTCCTCGGCGATGCCGCAGGCGACCGCATGGCCCTTACCACCACCCCGGGCGGCGACAAGATCCTCAGCGCCATTCGCGACGCGCTCTCCATGCAGAAACCCGTTGCCACCGAGGGCGATGCCTCCATGCTTCCCATGCGCATCGGCAAACAGGAGCGCAGCTACCGCCTCCGCACCACCCCCATGCGCGACTCCGAAGGCCGCCTCCTCGGCACCGTCACCACTCTCGAAGACGTCACCAGCCTGCAGGACACCGATCGCTTCAAGACCCAGTTCATCGCCGTCGCCAGCCGCAAACTTCGCGATCCTTTGCTCCAATTGCGCCGCGGCCTCTACGCACTCGCCCAGGGCTTCGGCGGCCCGCTCGAGCCACTCCAATCCGAATTGGTCGCCGCCGCCAGCAGCGATTCTGAAAAACTCAACGACCTCATGTCCGATCTCATCGACGTGGCAGAACTCGACACAGGCAAACGCGAGCTCCATCCCGACCGCATCCGTCCGTTTCCGCTTCTCAATGAAATCCGCGATCGCTATTGCGAAACCGCCGCCGAAAAACACATTCGCATCGAGGTCAAAGCCTTCGCCGATCTCTCCTACGTCCAGGCAGACCGCCGCGCCGTGCGCTCCATCTTCGACAACCTCATCTCCAATGCGCTCCGCTACACGCCCCCGGATGGCGAAATCCTCCTTGCAGCAGAAGAAATCAAGGACTTCGTCCAGTTCACAGTGCGCGATTCAGGACGTGGAATTGAGGCCGATCGCCTCACCCACCTCTTCGACCGCTTCACCAGCACCTCCGATTCCGGAACCGGCCTGGGTCTTGCCCTCGTGCGCCGCTTTATCGAGTCCCAGGGTGGCCAGATCGCCGTCGAAAGCCGCCTCGGCAACGGCACAACCTTCCGCTTCACCCTCCCCGTGGCCGTTCTCGACACGGTCCATCATCCCGTCGAGGTCGGCTGATCCATGCCCGAGATTGAATTAGAGCGCCAGCAGGAACCCGCCAAGCTACGCATCTATCTGGGAGCGGCGCCGGGCGTCGGCAAAACCTATCACATGCTCAACGACGCCCTGCTCAAACGCCAGCAGGGTACAGATATCGTCATCGGCGTCGTCGAAACCCATGGCCGCAAAGAAACCGCCGATCAGATTCGCGACCTCGAACTCATTCCTCCCCGCATCATCCCCTACCGCGGCGTCGACTTGAAAGAGATGGACATCGACTCCATCCTCGCCCGTCATCCCGATACCGTGATCGTCGACGAACTCGCGCACAGCAACGTGCCCGGCAGCCGCAACCGCAAACGCTATGAAGATGTGCTCGATCTGCTCGACGCCGGCATCAACGTAATGACCGCTGTCAATATTCAGCATCTCGAAACCCTGAACGACGCCGTCAATCGTTCCGCGAATGTCGTCGTCCGCGAAACCGTGCCCGACAATTTCTTCAAGCGCGCCGACGAAGTGGTCAACGTCGACATCACCATCGAGGAGTTGCGCTCACGTCTGCGCCAGGGCAAAATCTACGCCCCCGAAAAGATCGAGCAATCCCTTGCCAACTTCTTCCGCAAGGGCAATCTCAACCTGCTCCGCGAACTCTCTCTGCGCACCACAGCCGAGCAGGTCAGCCATCGCGCTGCCGACTATCGTCGCACCCAGGGCCTCGAGCAGGCTCCGATTCCCGACAAGGTCATGGTCTGTCTCAGCACCCGGCCCGGCACCGAGCGCCTCATTCGCGTCGGTGCCCGCGTCGCCGGACGCCTCGCCACCAACTGGTACGCCGTCTACGTCGCTCGCCCCGAAGAAGACAAGGGGCATGGCGACCCTGAGGCCTTCCATCGCCTCGAAGAGTATCAACGCATGGCACGCGATCTCGGCGCCCAGGTCGTCACCCTCACCGACAAAAGCGTCTCAGATGCGCTCATCCGCTTTGCCCAGCAGGAATCCATCTCGCACGTGATCTTCGGGCAGCCCGTCCGCTCACGCTTCGACATTCTGCTGCGCGGATCGGTCCTCAACAAATTTCTGTCCCAGATCCGCGACGTCACCGTGCAGGTCGTCCCCATGCACAAGCCGCTGCGCAAGGCCTGACGCCGCAACAACCACGCTGAGGGCCGAAAGCTGTCTTTCTTACACGCCCAGCGTGGCCGCCGCCATCGCCGTGCCTTCCACTCGCGCCTTGATCTTCGAAAAAGCCACGTCGCGTGCCGTCGATTCATCATCGGCAAAGGGCGAAAAACCACAATCATCCGTCGTGCCCAGCCGGTCGAGCGGAAGAATCTCCGCCGCCTCCAGCACCCTGTCCCGAACTTCTTCCGCGCTCTCCACACGCGGCGAAATCGGATCGATCACACCGACAAACACTCTCTGCCCGCCGCCGAGAACCTTCGCCACCAGTTGCAGCACCCGCGGCCGGTCCGCCTCGCTCGCCATCTGCAGATAGAACCGCCCCGCATTCGTAGCAAACAATGTGGGAAGCAAACCCGCGTAATCCACGTCCGCTGAATGCGTCGAATCGTGATCGCCGCCCGGGCATACGTGCACTCCGATCCGTGCCCGTTCCGCGGCTGAGAATCGCTCCAGCACCTTGTTATTCAACTCCACAAAGCTCTTCAGCAGGCCGCCGCTCGGATCGAGCTTCAACGAGAGCCTACCCTCGGTAAAGTCGATCTGCACGCTGTCGGCTCCCGCATCGAAAGCCGAGCGTATATCCGCCACAGCTTCGTTGATCAGGTCTCCGATAAATTCCTCCCGCGAATACCCCGCAATCCCATCCAAGGGATACAACAGGCTCAAAGCCGAAGCCGCGATCACCGCCTGCTTCAACGGCCGATGCGCATGAGACTTCGCCAACCGCACATACTCGCCCGCATGCTTGGCATAGCGAAACGGCCCGCGCGTCAGCCGCGGCAGTTGCCGGGTATGCCCATCCTTGAAAGGAATCACCACGCCATCCGCCGCCAGGTCTGCCATACCCTCCAGCGGATACGTGGCAAAACTCGACTTCCTCTGCTCTCCATCGCTGATCACCGGAGAGCCCGTCGCCTCAAAGCGCTGCAGCGTATCGGCCACTGCGTCCGCATAAGCTTTTTCCAGTTCCTCCGCGGAGACACGGCCCGCCGCGTGTCCCGTCATCGCTTGCAGCAAAGATGCAGGCCGGGGAATACTGCCAATTGGTTCAGTCGGAATCGTCATGGCGGGGAGTCTAGCCTGTCCTACACCCGCCCTACCTCCACCAAACGATGGAGACACCGCACAGTGCCCCCGCTCCCCCGCTTTCGGCGACCAGGGGATGGATGCACCCCGCTCACTTCGTCATCGTGATCTCGAAACCCATCCCGTCGTTTGCGATCTCAACCTTGCCGAATTGCGTTTGCGCCAGCATCTGCTCAAACTCCGCCCTTGTATAAGCGCTCCGGATCAGCATCGTCTTGAAAACCACTTTGGTCAAAAGCCGGTTCACCGTCGAAAGCCCCATCTTGTCGATCTCCCGGCTCACCGCATCCGGCTGCGCGTCCCTGCTCAGATCAATCAACATTCCCCGCCCTCCCGGCTTCAGCACGCGGCACATCTCCTGCAATGCGCCCACCGGATCCGCAAAATTCTTGAACGCCGCCCGGCACAACAGAAAATCGAATGTCTCTTTCGGGAACGGCATATTCGAAGCCGAGCCCTGCACAAACTCCGCCTTCACCCCCGCCTCCGCAGCCTTCTCCGCCGCCATCTTCACAAACGAGTGGCTCAGGTCCATTCCGGTAATCGTGTACCGCCCGCGCTTGGCCAGCTCAATGCAGAAATAGCCCGGCCCTGGCGCCACCTCGAGCACACAGCTCCCTGCAGGCAACTGCCCTGCTACCTTCTTCGCGAGATCCACATACTGCTGCATCATCTCGCCCGTGTTCGCTGCATACCACTTCGCCATCATGCCTTCAATCGGCCTGTCTGCATGCGGCTTCCTCATCGTCAACGTCGTCATCGCACTCCTCCTGTTTTGGGCACACTCGCCCTGTGTGCGCAGCCAGGCTGCACACGGTTCAACGTTCCCTTGTCGTTGTTGTCTTCCCGCACTCCCCAGAACTGAAGAGTGCTCTCTAGCCCCGGGTCCCTCGTTCCCTGTCTTTTAGTCCCCTCGTTCTGTGCGTTTCCTCACTCGCAGAACACCTTCACCTTCACCTGCTTTCCATCGTTGCCGTCAACATCCACCGTCAGGTCTTCCAGGTGGTCAATCAGTTCTTCCAGGTTCTCCGGCTTGATCTGCGAAAGCGTCAGCGGCACGCCATGACGATTCAACGCATCGTCCAGCTGGTCATGCGCCTGCTTCGGAATCAAACTGGCCAGCCGCACTCCCGCGCGCAACAACTGCATCGGCACACGCACATTCACCGTCGTCATTCCTTTATTGCCCGTCATCGACTCATCCGCCTCTACCAGCACGCGCAGATACTTCGCCCGTACCCCCGCTGGCTTCACTTCGCCGCTACCCGCCCCGCCAAACTCGCGCGCCGAAGAAAGAGTCACCGGTTCAAGCGCCGCAATCAGCCGCTCGGCCTCGTCCGCCGTGATCTTGCCCGCAGCCAGCATCTCCAGAATCTGTTTCCTGTTCTCATTCATCGCACACCCCTCCACCACGCATTCAATCCATCCGCAACCAGGTGCGCCGCGCTCGCCATCCCTGCCCCAACCATCACCACCGCATGAGTCATGCTCACAACCAACTCATGCACATGCGGCACCACCATCCAAATCACGGCCAGCAGCACTGCCAGCCTCAGTGCCAGGTCGTCTTCATCGCTCGTCAACGCCAGCAACCGCTCGGCATCCCGCGGCGAAATCCGGCCCGTCGCCACCAAATTCCAGATAAACCCTCGATCCTGATTCATCGCATCCTCTACAAAATCCGAACCGTCACGCGGTTCCCGTCTGCACAAACCCGCACATCCGTTCCCGTCAATCCGCATAACACGCCCCAGAGCGTGCCCACCGACCCCCAGAAACTCACCTCGGTCACCACACACCACACCAGCAAAACCACCAGCGCCAGGGGCGCCAGCAATAGCGCGGGAATCCACAACAGAAACAGCGGCACGGGAACAAAAATCCTCGGACCATGCGCCGGATCCACGCGAACCATGGCAAAGTTCGGAGTCATTGCAGCGCCTCCAGTTCCTTGATCGCTTCCGCCGCCGTAATCTCCCCGCTCTTCAACCGCTCCAGCACCTCGGCCCGCGTCGGCGACGGATTCGTGTCCACAAACTGCAGCTGCCCCGCTATCCGGTTCAACCGCGCCTTGATCGTCGGGTAGCTCACCCCAAACACCTGCTCCATCTCCTTGATCGACCCGTGCGACCGCAGAAACGCCGTCACAAAAACCTGGTCCTCCAGGGTTAACCGCGCCAGCTCCGGCAGCGTGAACGCGCCCTCAACCGCAATCCCTTTCTCAGGAATCCGTACCCGCTCCACAACCAGCTCGGCGCCCTGCGCAATCCGCAGCAACTCCTGCCAATCGGTCCCCGTCTTGTTCTCGTCCGCCATCGTTTCGATCCCCGTTCATCAATCGACAAAGACACAATAATCAATTTTTGTAAGTATTGCAACACTAAAAATTGATTTTCTTAATTAGTCGCCGAGAATCGAAGAACCGGCGAAAGGACTGTCCGGTTTCTCCTGCTCAACCCCGAGCGCACGCCCACTGAAGGCTCCTGACACGGTGCTCCCCACCCCGCCGTCCGCGAAAAATCCACTTTGTTTTGTGTTAGTTTGGAAAGAGTAGATCGATTCGAGAGCTCGTAGCTCAGTTGGTAGAGCAACGCCCTTTTAAGGCGTGGGTCCTGGGTTCAAGTCCCAGCGAGCTCACCACTCTCGCCCGCCAAAACCACCCGCACAACCCCAAAAGCTCTTCCCCGTACCGAATCTTCCCGCTGCCGCCCCTACCGTCGTATCGGGAAAACCGCCCACAACCGGCACTCCCGCAAATACACTCCAGCCCACACCACGACCCCTAAAATCACCGGAAACACCGTCTCAAACGTCGAACTTCCCGCGCGCACATGAATCGCAACCGCGCCACCCAGGTAGCCCGTCAGCAAGATCGCGCCCAGCACCGCCGTCTTCGGGATCGCGTACAGCAGCGTGCTTACCCCCAGCAGAATCGCCAGCGTCATTCCCAGGTTCGTCGGGAAACCCAACCGCACGCACGCATCCACCACTGGCTTTGGCATCGCCACTTTTCCCGCCGCGTCCACCAGCAAAAACAACACCGCCAGAGTGGTCACCACTCGTCCGGACCACAACCACCCCTTCGGCGGACCTACCGGGCCCCCACCGCAATCCCCATCTTGTTTCGCCGCCATCTCGTCTGCCCTCCACCCTCCCCGCATGCGGAGTTCCCTACCGCGCCCTTCCGTCCAACCCGCTCCGGCCGCAACTCCCTCTCACGCCGTCGGAATCAGAATCTCCGTGATGAGCTGGTCTTCCGGCGTCACGCGCGGATCATTCACGTAATTCTCAATCGCAAAATCATCCCGCAGCGCGATACCCTTTTCTTCCACCGTCTTCCAAACTTTCCCTGAGGCTTCTCCAAGCTGTGTGTAGGAACCCGTCAAAACAAACCGGCTGTATTTTCCGCCGGCGAACTTCTCATACCGCAACCCCTCCGGTAGATTCACCGGTGGCCCCGCCAGCGTAAACCCCGCGCGATAAATCTTCGGACCCGTCTTATAAAGGCTCGTGTACCCCACAATCTTGTTCTGCTGCGCCAGGGCCGGCACCAACTTGTGCGCCTCTTGCCACGCTGCCTGCGCGGTTTGTTGAAACGGCCCAATCTTCTCCACGAAGACATACTGCGTCACCGGCCACACCGTCGTTTCTGGAACGGAGGTCAAATTCATGGTCTTGTCCTTCTCCTGCGCTTTTGAGCGCCATCCCTGCTTCGATGCTGCGCCTCTGTAGCGCGCCCTACGCCGTCGGCTTTGCCGGCGCCGGCATACTGGCCAGGAACCGCTCCGCGAACGCCGCGCCGTACTCCTCAAGCAATGCCTTCACGCGCGCCGCATCGTGCGACTTCACAATCAGCCCTGCATGATGATGCTTCTTCATGCGCACCACAATCTCCGGCGCATCGAACCCTGACGTATCCGGCTCCGCCGTCTTCGCCAGGCACAACACACTGCCCGCATAGTCCGTTCGCGCTTGCGGAACCACGTACCGCTCGCCGCGCAAATCCGCTGCTTCCAGCTTTGCCCATTCGCGCCAAAGGTTCACGCCGGTTGCCTGTTCCACCAGATCCGCAATAAACGCTCCGCCCACGCGCGCCGCTATTTCCAGAAAGTAGAATCGTCCGTCCGCTTGCGCCTTGATGTACTCCGCGTGCGTCACCCCGTGCACCAGCCCCAGCCCCGGCGCAAGATCCGCATTGAATTGGATCAACTCGGCCGAGTCCTTGCTCCCGCGATCAACTGTCCGCGTCGTGAACACTCCCCCGTCGTGCATCACCTGCATGGGCGGCCGCCCATACTGGTGCGCCGCGGCAAACACCACCTTGCCTTCACTCACAACCGAGTCCACATGGAAGATAGCGCCGGGCACAAACCGTTCCAGCAAAAACCGGCTCTGCTCATCGCCAAGCTCATCCAGCCGCCGCCACAATTGTTCCGGCTCCTCAATCTTGCGTATCCCCAGCGCCGATGCCTCCGCCCGCGGCTTCAACAGCCATGGTGCCGGCACGCTCGCCATATAGGCCCGCAGATCGTCGTAGTTGAATACGCCGCAGAACTCCGGTACCAGAAATCCCTTCTGCCGCGCCGCCGTCCGCATCGCCAACTTGTCGCGATAGCAATTCGCCGTGCTGATATTCATCCCCGGCAGCCGCATGTGCTCGCGCACCAGCGCCGCTGTCTCTTGGTCAAACTCATCCAGTGCCGCGACGCGCGCAAACTTTCTTCCCCGCGCCATCCACGAAACGGTGTTCAGAATCTGCTGCGGGGTCAAGCCTTCCGGCATCGTCGCCAGTTCTTCCAGCGCCTCTCGCGGCCAATCCGCATCGCGCAGCGACTCCACCGTCAGCAGTGTCGGCTTCACACCCAGCTCGGCACACTGCCGCAGAAAGTCCTGGCCCTTTTCATAACTCGAAATGCAAAGAATTCGCTGCGTCTCGTCCGCCATGACCTCTCCCTGCACGTTTGTTCAGAACCCCACCGCACGCATCTCAAAATCCTACAAGTCTCTGGGCGCCGCAAGGCGCGTCTGCCAGACCGCACGCATCTCAAAATCCTACAGGTCTCTGGGCGCCGCAAGGCGCGTCTGCCACACCGCACGCATCTCAAAATCCTACAGGTCTCGGGGCGCCGCAAGGCGCGTCTGCCACACCGCAGGTGTCGCGTCTGCCGCACCGCGCGCATCTCAGAATCCTACAGGTCTCGGGGCGCCGCAAGGCGCG